>ERZ1740059.968-NODE-968-length-14646-cov-5.942430_pt1 | contig 14646 bp, 13 predicted proteins | sample MGYA00581744_ERZ1740059 | MGnify/ENA primary metagenome ERZ1740059 (study PRJEB43018, sample SAMN04849738) | marine metagenome | isolation source: floating plastic debris | place: Pacific Ocean | collected 2008-08-28 | study: EMG produced TPA metagenomics assembly... | reverse complement strand
CGGCCCATCTTTTGGGGCGCGTTTCCGCGCGACCCTATGCGACAAACTGCGAAGAGGGAAACCCTGAAATAGGAATGTTTAGGGAATTTCGTGGACAACATGGAAATTTCTGCGCAGTAATGCGACATCCCGTCCGGTGTCGGCGGGAGGTACCATTCAATCCTGATCGAGAACGCTGAAAGGGCTGGCGATGCTGTCTCTGGATCAACTGGGCGAACGGATCATGATCATGGGCCCGTCCAATGCCGGCAAGTCGACGCTGGCGCTGGCCCTGGCCAATAAACTTGACCTGCCCGTGGTGCATCTCGATCGATTGCAGCATTTGCCGAACACCGATTGGCAGCCACGCCCCGAGGCCGAGTTCGCGGCCTTGCACGACGCAGCCATTCGCGCCGATCGCTGGATCATGGAAGGCAATTATTCGCGCGTGATCCCGAAACGTTTCGAGCGCGCGACGGGTATTGTTTTCCTGACCTCCAATAAATGGATCCGTCTGGCGCGTTATCTGCGTCGGACGCTGGCTGGACCTAGGTCCCGTGCCGGGCAGCTTGAAGGTGGCAAGGAATATGTGAAATGGGAGATGATCGACTGGATCCTGTTCAAAACACCCGGCAACGTGGTGCGATACCGGAAGATGATCGCGCAGGCTGATTTGCCGACCATCTGTTGTCAGTCCGTGCGTGAGCTTCGGACGCTTTACGTCCACTGGCAGCTGGACGCACCGAACTAGGCAGGGCTTACGCAACCAGTTCCCGAGCGGCCAATCGTTCCCGTCGTAAATCCGCAAGCTGCGCCGACAGGACCTGCTCAAAAAAGCGATCGCAGCCAAGACACATATTGGCGATATCCTGTCCCCGACCATCCTTGGCCTGAGATTCCTGCTGGAACCGCGCGCGCGTCCATCCTGCGGATGCGCCCATCCGTTCCGGGTCGCCATCATTCAACGCCTGGATCGCTGGAAGCGCGGCGACGCTGCTGAGGATGTCGGCCAGTGTTTCCTCGGTCAGATTTCCGAGCGGCGCCTTGGTTTTGAGACAACAGGGATAAATCGACCCGTCTGGTTCGATCGCCACTTCCGATCCGGCCTTTCCGATGTGCAGGAAGTTCTTCGCGCCCGACCAGCGAGCACAGAAATTGATATCATAGCCCGCCTTGCTGAGCCCGTTCGACAGGGCCCGACCACGGGGCCAGAGTTCGCCAATCCACAAATCCTCCTGCGCGCCGAAGAACAGGAATGTCGGACCCGTGAGACTACGCCCCGCCGCAACGTCCGGCTCCTTCAGGCGTTTGTCTTTGGCGCCGCCAAGCGAGACTTCGCACACGCCGCGGCTCTGCATCAGCTCGCGGATCCGGTCCATGAAGGCAAATTTCTTTTCGCCCTGCATACCGACATGATAATCGTCAATCGAAGCGATCGCGATGCTCTCTACGCCGCGAGCAAGACACTCATCGAGAATGTCCGGGGTCAGGACATCACCGGTTGTCTGAATGGAGATTTTCGGGGCGTGTTCGCCATACTTTTCGCGCAGAGCGTCCAGGACCGGGTAGAATAATTCTTCCCGCACGCCATTAATCAGTAGCTCGCCGCCCGCCAGCACCAGCAAGGTGCGATCGCGCCGACCCGTCTCATCAACCCAACTCAAATCGTCCGGCAGGTTGTCGATAATCTTTTGGAACGCGGCCTGACCTTCGCCGACCACTTCGGTCAACGCATCGCGAATATATGGGCGGAAGCGGGCATCATAGCAGTGCTTGCACTTGCGATGACAGGCCCAGGTCAGAACCCAGTAGATGGCTTGCAATGGCTTATCCTCGCTCGGCTCCGTTTCTTCGCTAGCCAAGACCGACCCGGCTTGTCGATGGTGCGGGCTCAAGGCTCGCGCGATTGTGACTTGTTCGGAGGAGATGCAGCACAAGCAACCCGAGGTTCGGGCGGTTTGGTTTCTCATTTTATTTGATCGCTGAGACCCTCATCCTGAGCTTGGCGAAGGATAAAGGGTCGAGCTCTTGGGAAGCCCCGCCTCGTCCTTCGTCAGGCTCAGGATGAGGCGTTCGGGTGGGGACAATTGCACTCTGCTCCGGTCGTCCCGGGCTTGACCCGGGATCTCGGGCCAAAAGGCCGGAAGCTGTGAGAGAGATCCCGGATCAAGTCCGGGATGGGCGGATTGAGTCCAATCCGAGGGCGCAGCGCCAATACATTACGACGAGTTAACACAACGGACCTTGGAGATTCGACCGCTATGTTGTTACACACGTAGTATTAGCGATAAACGATAAATTGGTTGCATGTCCAATCATCCTGATGATCTTTCAGATGCCGATCTCATCGAGGCGATTTACGCCGGTATTCTGGATGGTCACGAAATGGAGCGGGCCATACGCGCCGCGACGTCACGCATCGATGCGAGCGGCGGTAATCTCCACATCATAGGCACAAAATCCCTCGAAACCCGGTATTTTGTCGGGTTTGGCGAAGGCTATACGGAAGAAGCGATCTCAGCATTTCTCGATCATTGGCAATACGCCAACGTGCACCGTTTCGCGATGCGGCGCGCATACGAAACGCACGGGGCGTCGGTCTATCTCTGTCATCAGCATATTTCAGAGGACGATTGGCAGCGGGCCGCGTATCTGCAGGAGTTCTTCGCCAAGATCGGACAGAGATGGCTCGCGGGCGCCATGCTTCGTCCGAATGATGAAATTGAGACATCCATCACATTCTCGCGGCGGATCGGGTCAAAGCATTTCGGCGACCGGGAGGCGCGGTTCATTCAGCAATTGCTGCCGCACATAAAAGGGGCGACGGGGCTTGCGATGAAGCTCGGTCGCCTCGGCGCTGCGGCGCCGATTTCGCTCACCGCGGGACTGGTCATCGCGCAAACGCCATCGGCCATGGTTACGGCTGACGGGTCCATCGTGTGGGCCAATCCGTCGGGCCTGGCATTGATTGAGGAATGCGCGCTGATCCAGTCGCAGCGCGACCGGCTGACAATGCGTGACTCTAAGGATGAGTCCCTGTTCAAGCGCGCATTGGCGCGCGCCATCAACAAACAGGTTCTGAATGCAGGACCGGAACGGGTCAGCCTGTTTTCGGAAGAGGACGTCTACGAATTGGAGATCCTTCCGGCCTCCTTGCCAAGCGGGGCTCTGGCAGGCTCTGTGTCGGTCGCGTTGATCATGTTCAGGAAGCGCGGGCTCACCGTCACGAGCGCCGCCCGTCTTCAATTCCTGTTCGGATTTACCGAGGCCGAGGCCAATCTGGCGATTCTGGTGGCGAACGGTCTGTCCATCGACCAGGCGGCGGATGCCCGGGGTGTAAAATCCAGCACCGTTCGCGCGCAATTGCGCTCGGTCTTTGCCAAAGCGGATGTGTCCAGAGCCAATGCACTGGCAGCAAAGGTGTGGGCGGTGAGCTAAGCGGCTCTTGCGATCGGGTCGGCGGTCACGGCGACTGTTTTTGAGAGGACAGCGCCCTGGCTCGGCGACCCTCTGAGATGCGATCTGCGCCAGAATAAAGTCTCGCCGCGGCGCACCAGGTGGCCTGAGACATGGTGGAGTCGCGGGGTGGATTTGCTGCCGCCCCCGAATCCGCCAGACCGTTCCGAAGGCGTCAGGTTCAATCGGATTTCGACATGATCGAGCAAGGGAGTCTTGCCGCGTTTGGCGCGCTTATTGTTGAGTTTCCGGAAACCCGTTTCGCGTTCTTCAAAGGCGGTTCTGGTTGAGAGCATCAGCAGAAAGGCGGCCGCAAACGGGAAATCGCCACTGACATAGGTCACAGCGCGGTTCACCGTGTTCTCAAACGCATTGTCGGAAGGCGAATAGGTTCGATAATACTGGTCCCAGCACGGTTCCATCCGAAACCGCAAGCACGCAAAAAATGGATCAAGCGCTTCGAGCCCCTGGATATGGACATAACGGACCGTGGATTCCGGCTGCGCTTGCGAAAGGGAGATCGGATGATCAAAGTCGAATTCAGTGACCAAGGGGGAGACTTCGACCTCGCCGGATTCGCCCAGCCAGGTCATGCGCACCTGGCCGGATCGACCAGACTCATCGCTGTCGATGAGGACGCCGACTTTTCGGGGCGCGCGTTGGTGATCGGTGACAAGCGAATGGCCATGCTTGATGAGGTATTGAACCGACGCCTCATCTGACCACTCGATCCACAGCCGATCTGCCGGCACGCGAAAGAGATCGACGGCGCTGCCAAGCATGGAATTCTGATCATATGCACATTCTGAAATCATGCGTACCGACGCATCGTCCAGGACATAGCGCAGCGGCGCTGTTGCCACGTCCTTGGCCAGCTCAACGGCGCTGCGAAGCGTATGAATGCGGCCATCATCCGTTTGAACCTGGTACGGTTGGGCCGCTGAAAAGAGGTCCTGTAATCGCATATGCGCCTCATCGCTCAACGTGATGTCGTTGAAACGATTAGGGGCAAACTGGTGACGAGTGTCATACCATTGCAATGGTATAACAGTCTGCTTTTTTACGAGCTGGTCCAGATTTTCCGATCGGGTGATGCAAGCGGTCGCGTAGACCGCCGGTGATAGTGGTCTGCGCGTTTTGCTTATTCTCCCAGTTCGGTTGGATAGGCGGGCGCCTCGGTCGGGACCGGACTCGGATTGGCTTCGAGCTGCCGCAGGATTTCGGCAATTCCCGCTTCCAATTGCGAATCCCGGCCCTGATTGGTCAGGGTTGGATCAAGCGCCACTTCAATGTCCGGCGCGACGCCTTCATTCTCGACCGACCACTCAAAATCCGCATCGAAGAAGCGGAAATAGGGCACCACCAGGAAGCCACCATCAACCAGACCCGGATTGGCCGCGATGCCGATCAGGCCGCCCCAGGTGCGGGTGCCCATCAGTGTGCCAATGCCCATTTCGCGGAAGCTGTAAGGCAGGAAGTCGCCGCCACTGCCCGCATCCTGGTCGATCAGCATCAGTTTCGGGCCAAACATGGCGCCGCCTGGCGTGTTGAAGATCAGGCCATCGCGATCCTTCCAGCCCGACAGATAGGTCCGGCTCAGCACATCGGTGATGTAATTAGCTGCCTGGCCGCCGCCATTGGAGCGCTCATCAATGATGATCGCATCCTTGTCGGTTTGCGAGAAGAACATGCGGTTGAACAGGGTATAGCCGGCGCCGGCCGTGTTTGGCAGATAGACATAGCCGACCCGGCCATCTGTGGCTTCATCCACGGCCTTGCGATTGCCTTCAATCCAGGCCCAGAGGCGCATCAGGAATTCATTGCCGGTCGGCTCAACCACGATGTCGCGCGGATTGCGGCCATTGGCGCGGTCCGACACGGTCAGGGTGACCGGTTTGCCAACTGTGCCTGCCAGATGCTCGAAAATATTCGTGCCTTGGCCAAGGTCGCGGCCATTGATCGCGATGATATAGTCGCCTTCCGAAACATCGAGGCCCGGGACCGACAGCGGTCCCTGGACATTCGGGTTCCAATTCTCGCCGGTATAGATCCGGCTGATCTGATGCCGTCCATTATTGATCGTAAGATCCGCGCCGAGCAATCCGATTTGCGGGCCGGATGGGCGTTCTATATCACCTCCGCCGAGCCGATTGTGGCCAACTTGCATTTCCGCGATCATTTCGGTCAGCAGCCGGTTGAGATCCTCGCGCCGCCCGACATGATCCAGCAGCGGCAGGTAGCGGTCATAGACGCCTTGCCAGTCGAGGCCATGCAGATTGGGATCGTAGAAGAATTCCGCTTCCATCCGCCAGACATCGTCAAAGATCTGACGCCATTCCTTGCGCGGTTCGATCCACAGCTGCAAATCGCCGGTCTTGACGGGCTTGGCGTCAAACTTGTCGCCCAGTTTACCGGTGGCGAGCGAGCCATCCGATTTGCGCACCAGGGCGTGTTCACCGTCGGCGCTCAAGGTGAACGCAACAATCCCGCTGTTCAGGGTTGACGCTTCGCGCTCCTCGAAATCGAAGCTGATGAATTCGGCATCGGCCTGCAGGTTTTGTCCCGGCGGTGTGATTTCCACGCCTGGCTGAACGCTCTTTACATAATAAAGGCTGCCGGATTTGCCGACCGCGAGGCCGGAATATTGTGCTTGCTCGACCGGCAGAGCCTGGATCCGCCCGCGGGCGCCGGCCAGATCATAGACGAGATCAGCCTCTTCGGCCTCTTCCTCATCTTCCTCTTCTTCGTCCTTGGCTTCTTCATCCCCGGCTTTTGGCGCCAACGGCGACAGACCATCCTCGGTCAGCACAGCGACATAGATACCGGCCCGATAGGGCCGTTCCTGGGTCGACATGTCGAGACCGACATGCGTCGGGCCGGCATTGGTCGAGGCGGTGAAGTAAAGCAGCGTGCCATCGGCGCTAAAGGCCGGGGCGCCGGCATCGGCCATGCCATCGGTCAACTGCGTGCTGCGACCGTTTTCAAAATTGTAGAGATAGATATTCCGATTGAAATTCGATTCCTCGCGCGTATAGGCGAGCCACTCACCATTCGGGGAGGTGCTGACCTCGGTGCCGCCAAAGCCCCATTGCCGCCTTATGTCTTCGGAGATCTTGCGCCGGTCGCCGCTCTCCGTATCGAGTGCGAAGAGATTCAGATGATTGTCGCGATAGATGATGTGATCGCCTTCACCGCCCCAATCGAGCAGGGTGTAGAAATGGTCACCAAGATCAAACCGGGTTGTTTCACCCAGCCCGTCCTGGTCTTCAATCACCAGGTGCTGCTTTTGGTCGGCTTCAACGATGTATGCCAGTTTCTGGCCGTCCGGTGACCAGGTGCCAGCATATTCGCGGACGCCGCTGCTGTCTGAAATATTGCGCGTCGAGCCATCCTTGACCGGGACGCTGAAGACTTCGCCGCGGGCCGTGATCAGGACCCGCTTGCCAGACTTGGAGAGATCCGCCGCGGTAATCTGGCCGGCCACATTGGTCCAGCTGGACTGCAATTGCGGCAGATCGGGCGCGAGTGAGATCGATAATTGGGTCGTGGCGCCTGTCTCCGTGTCGAAGACTTTTAGCGCACCGCCGGCTTCATAAATAATATCCGTGCCAAAAGCATCCGCGGCACGAATGTCCCAGACCGTCTCGTTCGAGACTTTAGTGATCGTACCAGAGTCAGGATCATAGCGGTGCAGGTTGAAAATCTCAGCGTCACGATCCGACGCGAAATAGACCTGATTGCCGACCCAGAGCGGCTCAATATCATTCACCCGGTTGCCGGGAATGTAATTCACCCGATTGCGACGCAGATCCATGATCTGGACCGACGGGCTGCTGCCACCACGATAGCCTTTCCAGCCAGAACTGCCGCCATAAAGGCCGTTATAGGCGGGGCCAAATGGAATGGCGGCGAACTGACGGCCATTGTCGCTATAGGTGCCGCGGAAGATCCGCGCTTGCATTTGCAAGCTTGGCAGGCCGCCCTCCACAGAGACATGGTAGAGTTGGCCAGAGCGGCCATGCAGTCTTTGCCGCGCCGATATAAAGGCGATCTCTTCGCCATTGGTCGACCAGTCTATGGCGATGTCATTGCCAGGATGGAAGGTGTGGCGGGTCGGCTGTCCGCCATTGACGGAAATCGAGTAGACATCGGTATTGCCCTGATAATTGGCGCTATAGGCGATACGTGCGCCATCGGGGGAGAAGACTGGCCCGGTTTCGTTGCCAACATGGCTGGTGAGACGATACGGATCCGAGCCGTCGCGATTGGCCGTATAGATATCACCGGCATAGACAAACGCGATCTTGTCCTGATGAATCGCCGGGTCGCCAAGCAATAAGGTTTCGGCGCTTGCGGTTTGCAGGATCAGCCCTGCGATCGCGCCTGTGACTGCAAGTTTCATTGCACGTTGCATCCGCGTGTCTCCCTGAAAATTTGCCGGACCTTGCCTCTGGCACCGGCAAGAGTCCACATCCAGTTCCGAAAAATTGTGATTGCAACAATCAACCGTTTTGGGGGTGCGTGTCTTTGGCGTGTTTGCTTCTTCGGGATCCGACTTAAATAAGCGGTCAAAGGATGCTCTAATGCCTGACACAATGACACGCTCGCTTCCCCTTCCAGGCGCACTTGGTCCTGCGCCGGACGCCCATCCCGCCGTGCTGCAGGGCAGGGTCGGCGTTTTGTTGGTCAATCTCGGAACGCCCGATGGCACCGATTACTGGTCTATGCGCCGATACTTGTCCGAATTTCTGTCGGACCCGCGCGTGATCGAAGTGCCGCAACCGATCTGGCAGCTGATCTTGCAGGGGCCGATCCTGACCTTCCGGCCGAGCAAATCGGGGCGCGCCTATAAGAAAATCTGGACCGAGGAAGGGTCTCCCTTGCTGGTCTATACACGGCGGCAGGCAGAAGCGTTGCAGGCCCGGATCGGCAGTGAAAACCTGATTGTCGATTTCGCCATGAATTATGGCAATCCAAGCATCGCCTCCAAAATCGCCAATCTGAAAGACCAGGGCTGTGACCGGATTTGCGTGGTGCCGCTCTACCCGCAATATTCAGCCGCAACCACGGCCAGCGTCTGTGATCGAACCTTCAAGGTCCTGGCCAAGATGCGCTGGCAGCCGGCCGTCCGCACGGCGGCAAGCTTTCATGATCAGCCGGTCTATATCGAGGCTCTGGCGCAGAGCATTCAAAGCCATATCGAAGCTCTGGATTTCACGCCGGACAAGGTGCTGATGTCCTATCACGGTGTTCCCAAGGCCTATCTGGACAAGGGCGATCCGTACCATTGCCATTGCCACAAGACGACGCGCCTGGTGGCGGAGAAGCTGGGCTGGACGGACGGTTTTGCCATGACCACGTTTCAAAGCCGGTTTGGCCCGACGGAATGGCTGAAGCCGTATACGGATAAAATGCTCGAAACGCTGCCAGAGCAGGGCATGAAGAATGTCGTTATCGTTTCGCCCGCCTTCATATCAGACTGTCTGGAGACTTTGGAAGAACTGGCCATGGAAGGTCGCGAGTCCTTCATCGAGGCGGGCGGCGAGCATTATTCCGTCGTCCCCTGCCTGAATGATAGCGCCGCCGCCATTGATGTGATCGCGGACGTCGTCCACCGCGAGACAGCGGGCTGGGTCAGCTAGGCGTGGATGGCTGGATCAAGAATGGCAAAGTCCGCGGCCGGATCACTGAAGATGGCGCCCTGGAAGTTCGCTGTTACGGCCTGACGACGCAGACGCGATATTACAAGCAGCTGTTCCGCGAATTCTTTCGCAAGGACTTTCAACGCCTGCGTCCCGGCTATGGCGATTATGACGTACACATTGTCATGGAATATACCGGCGACGCCCCGTGGATGGATCTCGATAATCTGGCCAAGGCATTGCTCGACAGTCTCACCGGCAACGCCTTTGAAGATGATCATCAAGTGGCGCGATTGTTGGTCGAACGCCGGGTCGGCGACCGGGAAGGCATCTATATGCGGGTCAGCGAAATGACGGCGTCCTAGGACCGCGAATTGCAGCTGTCCTGATCCCCATACTCACAGGCCGTCACGCGGGCCCGGCGCGCTGCGCGCAGATCGACAGAGCCGCCAATTCCCATTTCAAGATCTTCGGCATACCACGCACAGCCAACATCATGGCCGATCTCGCACGCTCGTTTGATAAACATGCGCACGCGCGCGCTACGGATTTCGCCGGGCGCTTCATTGATCAGAACATAGTCGGCGGCTGACACGCACAGGTCTGCCCGATCCGTCGACCCCGCAGGGCAAGAGGCTTCAACCATTTTGAGGGCCATGCCGGGATCAGGCTCGCCGCCAATGCCGCGCTTATAAAAGTCTGCAACTTCCTGACAGGAGAGGAGGCGGCCCAATTCGCAGGACTGCTCCAGTTTTGTGCGAGCGGCGACCGGGTCCGGTTCACTGGCACGGCCGGCCAGATAGAAGCTGGCCACAGTCGCGCAGGCTTCCGCATTGGACAGATCGCAGGATCTTTCAGCATAAGCCACCGCCGCGCGGTGCGCCTCCGCCGAGCTTTGAGCAGCATGATAGCGGCTCAAATTATCGCAGCCGCGGCTATACCCGATATCGCAGAGTCGCTGTGAGAGATCACGATAGGATTGCGAACTTTCCGAATATTCCGATGCCACAAGAGAGTTTGTATAGACGGAAAACAGGGTTTCGCAGGCACTCGATTTGCGCGTGCCTTCCGCCTCGATCAGACAGGCGGCTTCCAGCGGCTCGATTGCTTCCTGCGGCTTGCCGGATGAGACCAGGCTCGTCGCGGTCAGCATCAGATCGTTGACATCCATCGACGCGGTCCGGGTGACGGCGCCTGATGCCGTTTCAGTCCGCGGCGCTACAGTTTGTGCTTCAGGGGTGTAAACCTCCGCCTGAACAATGGATGACGGCGTCGAGATCACCGGTTCGATAGCGGCGCTGACGGAGGATTGAACCGGTCCGGTATTGGCCGGTTGAACAGGAGGCCGAGCGATTATTTGCGAGTCCGCAGAGCTGGTGGTCGTGCGATTGGATTCAGGCTGTGCGGCACCAGCGTCTGCAATCTGGGTGGGCGCCGTCTGGCTTATCGGAGCCACCGGTGTTTGGGTCGGTGCGTTACAGCCGAGAATGCGTTCAGCCCAGGCCAGGGTTCTCGCGCTCGGTTGCTGCGGTAACAGACTTTCCAGTAAAACCGGTTCGACATTGCTTTCTTCGAGTTTGGCAACGATTTGCGTGGTGATCTGGTCATTCGCCCGGATGCCGCAAGTCGCTTTCTGATAACAACCGAGCAATTGTGTCATGGCCTTTTCCTCCGCACGAATCGCGTCGCGGCCTTGCCATTGCCATTTCAGCACGATCATCGCGGAATAGCGGTCCTCGAGGGCTTTTTGCTGCGATTCCGGGACCAGCTCATGCAGCGCCGTCAGGGCATCCCCGGCAGTCTGAGCGTAACGATCGATTGAGTCTTCTGGCGGGCAGTCTGCTTGTGCAAGCAGAGGGAGACCTAATATTCCAGTCGCCAGCACTACCCCACGACAGGCTTTCAGCATCACAGTCCTCGTCTTCTACGTGCGTATGATGTTTCGCTTCCGCAACGTAGCATATAGCCAAAAATCCAACAAGTTCAGGCAGTTTTCGTGCCAAGTGTTTTTAAAATGGGTGATCTTTGAGACACATTTCGACTTGAAACAGGCGTGTTTGTTTCGATTTCCACTTTTTTGACCTGTTTAAGTGCTGTGCCGCCCCCAGGCGCGCATCGCATCGATTATGGGCCGCATCTGGCTTCCTTTTTCGGTCAAATGATACTCAGAACGCGGCGGATGCGTGTCATAGATCCGGCGTTCAATCACACCATGGTCTTCCAGCATCTTGAGGCGGTTTGAGAGTGTGTTTGGCGCGATTCCGCTGAGCGCCTCCTGCAAATCAGAGAATCGCCGGGCGCCATGATCGACCAGTTCGCGAATGATCTCACTCGTCCAGCGAGAGCCGATAATAAATGCGGTGCGAGACACCGGACAGAGCGGGAGATTTTTCCTGACCATCCCCCATCTTAGCGAAAACGCTTGACAAAATCTAGTAACTATTAAAATTGTAGTTACTATAAAGACAGGGAGCGTCCAATGGTATTCGAACTTCAAGCCGTGGTGTGGACCACGTTGATTTTATTCGTTCTTTTAATGGTGCAGGGGACATTAGTACCGTCTAATCAAGGTCTGGCCTGGGGCTTGGGCAGTCGCGACGCAGCGCGGGACAAGTCGGCGTTTCAGGAACGAACCGGGCGGACCATCGCGAATCATATTGAAGGCATGCTGCTCTTCATTCCGCTCGCCATTATGGTTGCCCTTTTGGAGCTTTCATCAGCGCTGACGCTTTGGGGCGCCGCCCTTTATCTCGGCGGGCGCGTTGCGTTTACGCTATTCTATCTGCCGGGCATACCTTACTTGCGATCCGCGGCGTGGGGCGTGGCGATCCTGGGGATCATCCTGCTCGCCGTCCCTGTCTTTGCGGTGATGTTGTAAATGCGGCTGTCTAGTGCGTGCGCCTAGTTCAGGCGCTTGAAAGGCATCGGGATCGCTGTCGCGGTGGCTTTGGCCACCAGGCGTCCGGCATCATCAAAGCACTCGGCTTCCATGAAGGCTGCGGATCGGCCCCATTTCAGAATCCGCGCCTCGACCGAAGCGTTTCCGGGCATCAGGCGGCGCAGATAAGAAGTTTTCATTTCCAGCGTCGGCGCCGTCATGGTGACATTTGAAGCGATGATACAGCACGTGCTCATCGCTTCATCCATCATCGCGGCGATAAAGCCGCCCTGAACCGCGCCGGTTGGATTGGCGAACATGCCGGGCACATCAAACTGCATGCGAATCCGCTGCGCGTCCTGCTCGACTTCGACCAGGCGCATGCCAAGGGTTTCCGAGCAGGGCGGCCGTTTCTTGCTGTTCTGAAAACGGGCCAGCATGTCCGCATCGGAGACGCGCGGCTTTTCGTCAGACGAAGAGTCAGCCATGCTTACTTGCGGCGAAACGCATCGAGATTGATGACGGTGTCGCCGTCACCCTCCTTTTCAGCGCTGGCGTCGCTATTGTCGGCATCGGTCTGTGCGAGGGCCGGTGCGACGACGGAAGAATCGACGTCCGCCCCGGATTTTTCAAAACTGACGCCAAAGTTGACGGCCGGATCGACAAAACGGGTCATCGCGACGTAGGGAATCGACAGATGCTGCGGCACGCGATTGAATTTGAGCACAATCTCGAAATGGCCGTCATGCACTTCCAGATCCCAGTACTGGTGCTGGATGACGATGGTCATTTCTTCCGGGAATTGCTCGATCAAATGATCTGGAATTTTGACCCCGGGCGCCTTGGTCCGGAAAGTGACATAGAAATGATGTTCTCCGGGCGGCGCTGAACCTTTTTCGGCCTGCCGCAAGGCTTCGCGCACGACGCCGCGCATTGCGGCCTGCGTCAGGGCTTCATATCCAATATAGTCGGTCATACCCATTCCCCGTTTGGAGGTTCTCAATAGACCCCCGAATCATCTCCCGCAACGGCGTTCATGCGTTAGGCGAGCCAAAAATATGAACTTCCCCAGACGAGAAGTCTGTCCCTACGTCTCAGCCCAATCTGCAGCAATTACAACACAATGCGAGATGCCACCCAGTTTTGGTGGAGGCTTCTGTTGCCAGGCGCCTCCGGGCCCCGCCTAAGGCGCTGATGCCCTAGGAGTTAAAGCGGTTTTCCACGCACTGCGTTACGCAGCGAGCAGTTCACCTTCAGCAAAGTTGTCATTAGCAACTATTGTTGAGTGAGCTTCTAACGCAGCTCATGCGGGTGAAAGCATCGTCTTTAGACGTCCGTCGATCCTATTTCGCCCCCAAATGACCCGCTGAAGAGAGGTCTTTGGTGGAGGCGCCGGGTACCGCCCCCGGGTCCGAACCGCTTATTACACGCGCGTTTATCACCATAGTTCAAAAGAACAGACCCAATATAATCCCGTCGCGGCCAAGATAAAAGCCCTTATTCTGCCGGCTCGACAATAACTTCGATCACGCCTTCGGTGCGCTCAAGCGCGGCCAGTTCTGCCTCAAGAGCGGTCGAGTGGATTTCGCGCGTGGTGCGGACGACCGAGCCGGTTGCGTCCGAGGTCAGTATGGTCAGGCGCAGCATCCGCTCTGTGCCATCCAGAACGCCATCCGCGGCACGCACGGTGAGCTTGCCGACCTGATAGACGCCTTTGCCCGTATAATAGACCGTTTTGCCGGCCAGCGTCGCGCCGCTCACCAGAAGACCGGCTGTGCTGGTGACGATACACCCGGACAGGAGCAGGGTGCATAAAGGGGCAATGAGACGTCGGATCATGGTTATTCCTTTGAGGGTCCCGCCGCTTAGGCCCGTCCAGATAGACTTTGCCAAGTTAACAGGCTGTGAGAGCGCAGCCGCAAATCGACCAAATCGGCGCTTGAAAGGCGCGCGGGTTGCGTCACCGGCGTCCAGGTTGGCTAGGATGGGGTCTCAGCGCCGCGTATAAAGGATCGGATATCGGCGGCGAGCTGATATCCGGTTTCTTTTTCCAGATACATCATGTGGCCGCCCTCATAGAGGTGCATCTCGAATTGCGAGGGTTCCAGCCCGGCGCGTAACAAAGCGAGCTCCATGGCATAATAGGGCGTCACGAAATCATAGATGCCAGACGCAACCATGATCCGCGTTGGTGCTTTTTCGAGGAACGGCACGCGTCCGAACGGAGTCGTCATTGCGCGCGGCGGCGGCTTCGGGACCTTGATCCGGCGCAGCAGGATATCGGCCATGTCCGTGCCCATGCCGCTTTCCTGGCTTTTATTGAAGCGGAAATCCCAATTCGCCCTGAATCCGTTGCCGCGCAGGACACGATACTGATCGGGATCAATCTCGAAGCCCGTCAAGGCCGCGATATGGTCCACCAATTCCGACTCTACATAGGCGCCAAATGTCGACAAAGGCAGATTTGGATGCGACCCGAGGCGGCGACAATTGAACCGGGCATCATATCCACAAGCCGGCAAACGCGCGCCAATCTTCCGCTCCGCGCTGCGAATGGCAGCAGAGATCGATACGACCGTATCTCTGGGACGGTCGAGGCCAAGCTGCGTGTGTAACTCGTCGATCAGCGCACGTTTTTGATCCGGCGACATCTGATGCCTAGCTTCTATGGCATGCGCCAGAACCGAGACA
>ERZ1740059.967-NODE-967-length-14647-cov-5.153098_pt1 | contig 14647 bp, 16 predicted proteins | sample MGYA00581744_ERZ1740059 | MGnify/ENA primary metagenome ERZ1740059 (study PRJEB43018, sample SAMN04849738) | marine metagenome | isolation source: floating plastic debris | place: Pacific Ocean | collected 2008-08-28 | study: EMG produced TPA metagenomics assembly... | reverse complement strand
GCATCTCGTCCATCTCCCCCGGGCTCAGCATGCGCAGATCGTAGCCCGCGCTTTCCGAAACGCCACAGAGATGGCGAAAGAGATCCATGCGCTCGGCCGTATGGGCGGGCCAGAAGGCGGAGGTGTGGCGATAGGTGATCGCGCTGTCCACTTTCTCGGCCAGATCCTTGTAGGTCGACCACGCGTAATTGCCCGCGCGCATGCCGAGCCAGGATGTGGCATAGGTCGGGATATTGCCTGCTGCATGCCATGTGGAGCCCGAGGTCAACTCATCGCGTTCCAGAAGCAGCGTGTCGGTGACGCCCGCCAGCGCCAGATGGTAGAGGATCGAGGTACCGACGGCCCCGCCACCGATCACGACAACCTGTGCTGTGTCTTTCATGGGTCAGGCACCAATGGGCAAGCGAATGTCAAATGCGGCACGGATCGCGGCCTCCCGCTCTTTGGGCAGATGCGTGGGCGGCTCTTGCAGCAAGTCTTTGGTGCGGGTGACGGCCGGATCCCAGATCGTGGGCGATCCCGCGTCCTGCCAATCGGAAATGCTCTGGCGGTTGCCAAGACTGGGATAGACATACTCGCTTTTCATCAGCGCAAGCGTCTGCGCCTCTCCCAGATAGTGGCCTTCACCGGTGGCAACGGCCTCAATCCGGTCCAGATCGATGGCGCTGTCTGTCATATGCACACCCTGGACCGCGCGCAGGATGGCGCCGCACATGTCATCATCGATCACCAGCGCCTCACAAGACGCCGCCATGATGGAGCCTAGCATGCCCACGGACAGGTTGATCATGTCCGCCCCAGCCTGTGCGGCGAGGGCCACGGTATAGCCCTTCTCATAGCCCGCCTGCGCGTCAGGCGTCTTGGCGTCTGTAATCCCAGCCGAGGCGGTCGAGGGCAGCCCAAGATGCAGCAAAAGCTGTGCCGCGGCCGCAGCAGCCACGGCCGCCTCCCCCGACCCGCCGGTCATCGCACCGGTGCGCAGGTCTGAGATGAACGGCATGAAGGCAAAGATGCAAGGGTATCCCGGCTGGATCGCATCCACGACCATGAGCCCCGCCAAAGTTTCCGCCAGCCCTTGCGCCAAAGCACCGGCGAGGGTGACGGGGCTTGTGGCGCCTGCTTGCGCCGCCGTGCAGATCTGCAGCGGCATGCCGTGGGTGATCGCCTCTTGCATGATCTCCACCCCTTCCGGCGCATAGCGCAGAGGCGAGACCGCATGCACGATCACGCCAAAACAGAAGGGCTGCACCCGAAAGCCACCTTTGCGACCAAGGCTTGCGTCAAACATTGAGACGACGGCGGGCAGATGCGCCGCGCTGTCAAAACTGATCCCGATCGGCTTGGGGCAGGCCTTGAGACAGGCAAAGCCCGTATTGAGATCCAGAAGAAACGGCTGGTCCATGTCGCGTGCAACGACGGGGCGAAGACCGTAGTGCACATTAGGCAACTGGCCAACGAGGCGCATGAGATTATAGAGATCGCGTAGCTGCGCGCCGCGAAACTGACCGGAGGCGCCATCCAGAACCTCGGTCGCCGCGCCACCGGTGCCGATATGAACGCGGCCACCCCCAATCGTGAGACCGAAATCCTCTATATAGCCCGGCAAATTGACCCGCTTGGCCGCGCGATCAATCGCGGTTTCCACCATGGCCTGCGGAAAGCACACCCGCGCGTCCGGGCGCAGTTTCGCACCGGCCTCGACCATGCGCTCGGCCAAAGGCGGGGGGCACTCTCCCATGCCGGTTTTGGCCAGAATATCAAAGGCGGCCCGCACGATCTGATCAAGGCGCGCGGGGTCAAGCGGCCGGTACCGACCGCCCTGCGGCGGCGCTGTCACCTGCGCGTGCTCTATGTCGGGCTTTGACCGGTGTCTTCGGGCCATTTCACCTCGTTTGACCTCGTTTGGGATGATCTGCCAACAGGGGATCACCACAAGCTGCGCGAACTCAATTCGAAAATTCGCGGCGTTACATGAGAATCTTTCACGCAAAGGCCTCCTTTTTCCAAAAGCCTTTGCAGGTTAGCGTTGTCTGCAAGACCACATGGGAGGGTCACAGATGACCAAAACCGCATTCATCGGGCTGGGCACGATGGGCGGCCCCATGGCCCGAGTGCTGCGCAATGCAGGCCACGATGTGATGGGCATGGACGTGAGCGCCGATATGCGCGCCGCATTTAACGGGGCGATGGAGCCCTCTGGCGATGCCATCTCACAAGCCGACGTGGTGATTACCATGCTGCCCGAAGGACGCCATGTGACCGAGGTGCATGACACGCTGGTGCGTCCGCATGCGACGCCGGAGACACGCCTGATTGATTGCTCAACCATTGATGTCGAAAGCACCAAGGCCCTCGCCAACGCGGCCCAGGCCCAAGGGTTTGGCATGCTGGATGCGCCGGTCTCGGGTGGTCCTGCGGGGGCGGAAACCGGCAGCCTGAGCTTTATGGTCGGCGGCCCCGAGGAGGCCTTTCAGCAAAATCTACCGCTACTGGAGGCCATGGGATCCAAGATCACCCATTTCGGGCCCTCGGGCGCGGGACAAGCGGCCAAGGCCAGCCACAACATGATCTGCGGCATCACCGCGATGGCCGTGATGGAGGGTTTTGCGCTGGCCGACAGTCTCGGCCTCGACCTCAAGAAGTTCTACGCGCTCTGTGCAGGTGCTGCGGCGCAAAGCTGGACCCTCGAAAACCGCTGTCCCATTCCGGGCGTCGTGCCCGAAAGCCCGGCCTCCAATGATTTTGACCCGGGCTTTGCCATGCGATTGATGGCCAAGGATCTGCGTCTTGCCCAGGCAGCGGCCACCGCAATGGGACAGGAGACGCCCTTTGGCGCGAAGGCGGCGCAAGACTTTACCAGCTTTGCCGAAACCCACGGCGATCGTGATTTTTCCGCATTTTACCAACACCTGCGGGATTTGCCGGACAACGGATAGGACATCGCATGGCGATTTTGGACTACACCCTGCCAACAGATGGCCTTGCCGGATGCTTCATCGACGGTGCGTGGCATTGGCCCGCAAGCGGTGAGACGCTGCCGGTGGAAAACCCGTCGCGGCGCAGTGTCATCTGCGAGGTGGGCCGCGGCACCAGCGTAGAGGTGGATTTGGCCGTCGCCGCCGCAGAACGCGCGCGGCGTGATTGGGCAGCGCGACCGGCCGCTGAGCGGGGCGCGATGCTGACCGAGCTGTCCAATCGCCTGATCGCCAATGCTGAAGACGTGGCGCGTATCCTGGCCGCAGAGAGCGGCAATGCGATCCGCACCCAATCGCGGGGTGAGGCGATGGGTGCGGCGGGCGTGCTCAATTACTATGGGGGCGTGGCAGGTGAGCAAAAGGGCGAGACGCTGCCCTTTGGGCCGGGCCTCATGTCGTATTCCACGCGCGAACCCTTGGGCGTGGTGGGATCCATCATCCCGTGGAATTCCCCGCTGCAGCTTGGCGCGGTCAAGATTTCCATGGCGCTTGCGACCGGGAATTGTCTGGTGCTGAAACCGGCGGAGGATGCGCCATTGGCCGTGTTGAAACTGGTTGAGATGGCCGCCGATATCTTCCCGCCCGGTGTCTTCAACGTGGTCACGGGGCTGGGCGAAGAGGCGGGCGCCGCGCTGGCCACGCATCCCGGCGTCGCCAAAGTGTCCTTCACCGGATCATCCGAGGTGGGCAAGCTGGTGGCCCATGCCGCCGCCGACCGCATCGCCAATGTCACGCTGGAGCTGGGCGGCAAAAGCCCTTGCATCATTTTCCCTGATGCCTGCACGCCCGAGCACATTGAGGCGACGGCCCAAGGCGTCGTGAACGCCATGCGCTTTGCCCGCCAGGGCCAGAGCTGCACCGCCGGATCGCGGCTTTTCGTGCATGCCTCCGTGTGGGACGAGCTGATGCCCAAAGTCGTGGCAAAAGCCGCCGCGATGCAGGTGGGGGACGCGCTCGACGAAGAGAGCGACATCGGTGCCGTGGTCAACGAAGAGCGCTACTCAGAGATTTGCGCCTATGTGGCCGAAGCGGAGGCCCAAGGCGCGACCTTCTTGGTAGGGGAGACGCCCAAAGCCACGGAGCACGGCTTGCACCCGGGGCCGACGATCTTGTCAGGGCTCGACAATTCCTGGCGCGTCGCACGCGAAGAGGTGTTCGGGCCGGTTCTTGTGGCGATCCCGTGGGAGGACGAGGACGCAATGATCGCACAGGCCAACGACACCCATTACGGGTTGGCCGCCTTCATCTTTGCCCGTGATGTCAGCACGGTCTCCCGCGTAACGCGGGCGCTGGATGCTGGGTGGGTGCAGGTCAATCAGGGCGGCGGCCAGATCCCCGGTATGTCCTATGGTGGGATCAAGCAATCGGGCATGGGGAGCGAATACTCCATCGAAGGCGCGCTTGAGGCGTATACGTTCCGCAAATGCGTGACCATGGCGCTTTGACGTGACCCATGATCGGTTCGGCAACTCGTTGGACCCGTCCGTGGGCTACGCGCGCGGGGCGATCTTATGCTCAAGCGCGGCCGAGATCAGACGGTTGCGCCACGCGCAGTCCATTGCGGCGCAGGTCGTTGCAGAGCGCGGCATAGAGGCCATCGCGATCTTCACCGGCAATCCCCGCTGTTTTCCCGTGAAACCGGATGACCTGTCGGAGCTCTGCGAAGAATGGGTCGGGCCGGGTCTGTTTGCCGACGAGATGACAGAGGCGGCGACACAGCATTTCGGCGGCGGTGAGACGGTTGCCATCACCAACCGCACCAGTGCGGGCATCGTTGCCGCCATTCTGGCGCTGAGCGACGGCAAGCCTGTCGTCTCCGTTGTTCCATCGGGCGATCGCTCCCATGCCTCGGTCATCCGAGGATGCCGGTTGGCGGGGGTGACGCTTTTGGAGGTGGACGGGCAAGACAATATCGAGGTCGCGATGCAGGCCCGCCCTGCTCTCGTGATCGTCACGACGGTCACCAGCACGCTGGCGCGTTTGCCAGATGATCAAACCCGGCGCGCGATTGACGCGGGAAAGGCTGCGGGCGCCACCGTTTTCATGGATGAGGCCTATGGCGCGCGTCTGCGCCCGGTTCTGCATGGCGGGGCGCAAAGCCTGACAATGGGGGCAGATTTTGCCATCACCAATGCCGATAAGGCGGGCCTCAGCGGGCCCCGCGCTGGCATCCTCTGTGGCAAAAGCGATCCGGTCCTGGCCACGCTGGCCAAAGCCTCGGAACTTGGCCAGGAGGCGCGCGCGCCCATCGCAGCCGTGGCGAGGCGCAGCCTGCAGGCCTTTGATCCCGAAGAGCTGCGCCATGAGTCCTGGGACGGACAGGCGATTGCCGATGCGTTGGAAGCGGCCTGGGCCGCCGGGACGGTCCATCGCTCAGACCTGGGGCCGATGCTTGGAGAAGAAGACGTGCTGGCGCGGGTCATGACGCAGGCTGGACGGACCCGCGCCGCCATCGTGCCCGCAGAGGCCACCGCCGCCATCGCAATGATCCTCTTGCGCGACCACGGTGTGCTCACCGTCAACACCCATGGCGCGCCCGGTGGGCGGGTGTCGCTGCGCCTCAAACCGACGGCGGGCGCTTTGGACACCATGGGCGGGCCGGGAGACCTCACCACGGCCTTGGATGCCGCCGTTGAGGAAGTGGCACAGCGGCTCGATGATCATGACTGGTTTGCGCAAACCCTGCTAGGATCCTCGCCATGAGTGAGACCTCCAAATACGATGATCGCCTCGACAGGCTGGTCAATCTTGATCTGGGAAACCGTGGGGTAGAGCCACTTTATGACGCCGCCCGCGCGATCACCGGCAAGGCGCTTTGCGGGGCAGCGGCGGATCTGCTTTTGGCGATGCCCAAGGGTGGCACAGCGCTTGTCACAACGGGGTCAGTTTCCCGCGCTTGGCTCTCGCCGAGATTGGGCGAAAATGACGGACCTTCGGGGGCTGCTGCTTTGATCCGCGCGCTTTGGCTGGCGCGTCAAGCGGCCACAATTCTGGTCATTGAAAAGACTCTGATCCAGCCAATGGCCGCCACCCTGACCGCCTGCGGCATCGCCGTAGTGGACTTTGAGACGACACAGAAAGCCAGCCAGGACGGCACGATGGCCTGTGCGACGATCCTGCCCTATCCGGTCACCGATACCGAAGGGGCAGCCGCGGCACCCGCCATGCTGGCGGATCTGGCGCCCGACATCCTGATCTCGACCGAGCGCGTTGGCCGCAACGAAAACGGGATCTACTACAACATGCGCGGGCGCGATTACGGCATGGGCCGCGCACGCATTGACATGCTGTTTGACGAAGGCCACGCGCGGGGCATTCCAACGCTTGCCGTGGGCGATGGGGGCAATGAGATTGGCATGGGCCTAGTGGCTCAGGCGGTGCAAGCCTCTGTGCCCTTCGCGGCGCCGGGCGATTGCCCATGTGGCGGCGGGATCGGTGCGGTGTCGAAAGCCGATGTTCTGATGACGGCCGCCGTATCCAACTGGGGTTGCACTGCGATCTGCGCGGCCTTGGCCCTGCGCACGGGCGACGCGCTGCTCATCCATTCACCCGCGATGGAGGCGCGCCTTTTGGAGGTGATGACCTCAAACGGCCTAATCAATTCTGCAGACGGGATCATCGACCCACATGTCGACGGGATACGCGACACCACACACATTGCCGTCGCAGAACTCGCAGAGGCGATCACACGCAAAGCGTTGACATGAGCGAAAAACAGTATTCTGGTTCATTTCGTGAATTTCCTTCATGCACGCCTTGCCCATGGACACCCCGCGCCTCGACATTCGACACTTGCAGATGATCCGAGCGATCGGTCGCACGGGCCGTGTTGTGGATGCCGCAGAAGAGCTGGGATTGACGCCGTCCGCCCTCTCCCACCGTATCAAGGAAGCCGAACGGCGCTTGGGCGCGCCCCTTTTTGAGCGCACGCATAAGAGGCTGCGCATGACGGCCGCGGCGGAATACCTGGCAAATTTCTGTGAGAAATTCCTGGGCGAGCTGTACCTCATTGAAGACGAAGTGCGGCGTATGAATGCGGGCATTGACCGTGTCGTTCGGATCGCCGTGGAAAACTACAGCGCCTATCACTGGTTTCCCGCGTTCTTCGGAGAGTTTCGCGCCAAGAACCCGAGCATCGACATTCAGATCATGGCTGGAAATCGGCGCGACATGACGGGCTCGCTTCTGGATCGCCATGTCGATTTGGCGATTGTCTCTAACGCCACGCATCATGCGGCGACCCGCGCCCTGCCCCTTTTTGACGACCAATTGGTGTTCGTCTGCGCGCCAGAGCATCCGCTGGCCTCACGCGATGTGATCGCCGCCGAGGATATCGAAGGCCAACGCTTTGTCACCTTCACGAAGGTTCCGGAACCCGATCAGGAGTTTGCCCATCTGTTCCGGCCAGAGCGCCGGTACCCCAAGTGGACCGCTGCGGTGGAATTGCCCGAAGCGATCGTGGAACTGGTGGCTGCCAATCAGGGCACCAGCGTTTTGGCGCAATGGGCCGTCGCGCCCCATGTGCAATCGGGCCGTATCATAGCCATACCGCTGGGCCCTTCACCGGTGCAGATCCAGTGGCGCTGCGAATTGCGCAAGGATGAGCCGCAAAACGGGCCTGTTCAGAACGTGGCCGAGGCGCTTGCAGTTTGGTTTTCAGACCACGGGTGAGAGGTCTGGCTATCCTCTGGGCAATCGGGGCTGTCCATCTGCGCGCGTATGGCCGTGGAGCCGTCAGTAACGGTTCATCCGAAACACAGCCCAGTCCGCCTCGCCCTTTGCGCCGCAACTTGAGCATCTGGAATGCGTCATGACATCTTTCAGCGTCATATCAACGGCGCCGCGTTTGGCAAAATGGGATTTGAAAAGGGAGGCCTCGCGCCCACAGGCCCTGCATGTCACGCGGATCTCATGCCAGTCTCGCAGCTCTGCAAGCGTGACGGGATCGGTGGATTTGAACTCCGGCGTTTTTCCCTTGCGCATCCGCGGCGCCTCAGTAGTGAGGGACTTTTTCGCCCCGTTCTGCGTGATCGCAGACGGTCATGATCCGCTTGGCGCGCGTTTCATCGCGCTTGGCCCCCGCGATCCAGCGCAAGATATTTCGACGATATGAGGCAGCCGCGCTATCCCACCAGGGTTTCGCCTTTCGCGCCAGAAGTGCATCGACCAAATCCGCCGGCTCTTCCAGGGCATCGACATGGGCCATGGCATTCCATTTGCCCGCCGTCTTCGCCCTGGCAATCGCGGCACGACCAGGTTCTTGCATCAGACCTTCGGCTTCGAGGCGCTCGGCGCGGTCCTTGTAGCTCTGCGCCCAGGTCTGTGCTTTGCGCGGGGCCAAAAGCTGCATGGTGCGGTCGTCATCCAGTTTCATGCGGCGGCCATCGACCCAGCCATAGGCGACCAGAACGTCAAGCACCGCGTCGCGGGAGACATATTTGTCGGCGTGCGCGGCTTTCCATGTGACAAGCCATATGGCCTCCTCTTGGGCGAAATGCGCCGCCATCCACTGCCAAAGCGCGTCAGCAGAGTGCACCTCGACATGTTCAAACCGATCGGGATCGTGGCTCATCGGGCGGGCTCTGCAAAGGTCAAAAGCGGCATGGCATCGCGGGCCAGCGCCTCGACATGGTCAATGACATCACCCGACAGCCATTCCGCTTTGGGCAGGTCATGACGCACCAGGAGCGATTTGAGCTTTATCTCTTTGGCATGGCGGTGCTCAGCTTGATGGGCAAAGCCCGTGGGCATGGAGCTTAGCGTCATCGACCGGTCGAGATCGCGGCTTTTTGCGTGAAGATCGTCCAAGACCTGACCGAATGCATCTGCCCGTTCCACCATGGCATCCCGCATCGGCCCCAACTGCTTGGGCGACAGATTGTAGAACCCCGCCGCAGTGAACCCGCCGCCTGCCTCAAGATGGACGTAAACGATGCCTGCAAGCTCTGATTTGGTGCCGGTCCGGGTCAGGAGCCCGCCAACATTGGTTTTGTAGGGCGCTTTGTTTTCCGAAAAGCGCACGTCCCGGTTCATGCGAAACATGGTCGATTTGCCGCCCATGAGCGGCCGCTTGGCGTCTGTCAGACGGTTCGAAAGTGCCTCCAGAAGATCGATAAACGGCGCCTCAACGTCTGATTTGAAGCGCGGTTTGTTTGCATTGAACCATTCGCGCTCGTTGTTCTTCTCAAGCTCCGACAGGAACGTGAAAGACGTTTCTGAAAAGCCGTTGGCGTGGGGCATTGCTGTCTTCCTAACATGGCGTCCTAAAGACGCATATCGCTTGGGCTTTGGGTGTGTGTCGGATCTAAGACTTGATCCGCCATGCTCCGCGGGCCCTTGCCAGCAGATAGGTCAGATTGTGCGAAGGCAAAGCGGGATGATGGCTGGGGTCCATGGCACGGAGCATGGGTTGTCAGTGATCGATGGTGGCCCCGGTGGGCAGTTTGGCGGGTTTTGCCGATGGTCTTGACCACAGGCGCAGGCTCGGAGATGCGTCAAGCGCTTGGTGTGTCGGCGTTTTCCGGCATGTTGGGTATGACCACGTTCGGGTTGCTCTTCACCCCGGTCTTCTACGTGGGACTGCGCGCTTTGGAAGAGCGTTTCTCACGCAAACGCACCGTAGACGTTGAACACGAACCTGAGCAGATCCCAGGGTTGGTGCTTGAACCCTCACCTGACGGCACCGAAGCGGAGCCTGACATAGATGGTCGTGCTCCTTTTTATGCTCAGCTTTGCGGGCACTTGAATGGAGCGTGCTGATCGATGACATGGATGATGTGATCCGCCGCTCGACACAAAACCCATGCGCTGCGTCGGTTTTTGTGAGAGCACGTCATCATGCCCCTAGAGTGAAGGAAACCCGACATGACCAACCCCGTTTTCCACTTCGAGATTGCCGTGACCGACTTGGACCGCGCTGTCGCCTTCTACCAAGAGGTCTTCGGGCTTGAGCTTCGGCGAGAGACTGTGGACGGCTATGAAATGGCGTTTTTTCCGCGTGATGATGATCAACCCGGATGCAGCGGAGCGCTGGCCCAAGGGGATACCTACAAACCAAGCCATAATGGATCGTTGATCTATTTCGATGTTGAGGACATCGATCTTACCCTGACGCGTGCCAAGCAGCAGAACGGGCAGGTTCTCTATGAAAAGACGGATTTGGGCGAAGTTGGATATGTTGCCGAAATAGAGGACAGGGAGGGCAAGCGGGTCGGGCTGACGCAAGGGCCTGACTGACGCGAAACCGCGCTGTGTGACGTCCGGTTGGAGGACAGACCCGAGAGGCCAAGTGTCAGAAAAATTAGGAAAGGTGGATGTGCGACCCGCTTCAAAGGCCGTACATCTTCAAAGCATAAGGTGGGGTGGCCGCTGTACTAAACAACGGCCCCGGCGGCTCAGAGCCCTTTGTCCATCAGCTCTTTGATCTGGCTCTCAGACGTGCCTGCCACGATGCGTCCAAGCTCATTCTCACCGCGCAGAACCAGCAATGTGGAACGCCGGGGGATGTTGCGGGCCAAGGTGACATCGGCGCTTTTGTAGGTGTCCCAATCGACCTTCACAAACATCATGGCGGCGTCATACGCCGGATCTGCCGCACGCAATGCATTGATCACGCGTTCCTGTCGTTTGCAGGTGGTGCACCACACCGCACCGTAATCGACGAACACGGTTCTGCCCTCGGCCAGGGCGGCATCGATCAGCCCGGGCGTGTAATCGACAAACTCCACGGCCAAAGCGGGCAATGGCAGAAGCGTCGCAGACAGCGATGCGGTGATAAAAGTACGTCGTTTCATAGGATTTCCTTTCCTCAGAACATGACAGAGAGATCTTGCAGCCAGATCGGCATGACGTTCAAAAGCCATCCTTCGAGCATGTAGTGCACTCGAAAAAACAGCATGGTCCCGACCGCTAAAAACGTGGCTCCGATGATGGGTTTGGAGCGTTCGGCCAGACCGCGCAGTGCGTTGGCGCGAGACCGGATCGCCTCGCGCGCGCCTAGCCCCAGACCAATGATCAGTGTCGATACACCCGCAGCGAACGCCACCATGATGAGCGTGACGAAAAAGAGGTTCTCGCCCTGCGATGCGAGCGCGATGGCACCGCCCAGCGTGGGGCCGATGCAAGGCGACCAAACCGTTCCTAAAAGCAAGCCGCCGAAAAACTGACCCATGGTGGAACCGACATCAATGTCATTCATCCGCGCATCGGCACCGGCAGCAACACCCGCGGTGGCCATCTCAAACCGGTGCGCAAATTGCGGAACCACCAAGATCACGCCGAAAACCACCATGAGGACGGCGCCAATCTGAGCCAGCAGATCCTGGGTCAGCCCAATGGCAGAGCCAAAGGCCGTCACGAAGACGCCAAAGATCACAAAAGAGACGCTCATACCGGCAGCCAGGGCGATCGGGCCTGCCTTGCTCGCATTGAGCGACCCGACCAAAACGATCGGCAGGACAGGCAGGACACAGGGATTTATAAGTGTCAAAAGACCGGCAAGATAGGCAAAGACAAATTCCATAGGAACCAAAGTCCTTTTGCTGCATTTGACATGGAAAATGCGCCTCTACGCACAAAAGTTAAGTGACAGGGTCACAAACATTTCGGTCACATTTCCGTGTCGGTGCGTATCTGCGCAAAACTGGCTTAATTCAAGGCATCCCGGACAGCGTCAGTGCCTGCACGAAACCACCTGAGGACATCTTGATGTGGGCCGCGATCTGGTCGATGCGTGTCAGAGTGGTAAAAGCGCATTTGCCCATCACGAAAGGTTCGAGGACCGGGCCACAAAGAAAGCTGGCGCGGTTTGAGATCAAGAAGGAGGTTGCATGAACACCACGGCCACGAGCTTCGCGGACTATCACGCGCATGGCAGCCAAATGACCGTGCCCAACGGCACCTGCATTTTCAGACCAGGGGATGACACCAGCGCGTTTCTGTTGGTGACGTCGGGCACAGTGCGCGTAGAGCAAACCAACAGCACCGGTCGGACAGTGGTGCTGTACCGGGTCGAGACGGGCGACAGCTGCGTTCTGACCACGGCGTGTCTTTTGGCGGGCAAACCCTATTCAGGCTACGGCTATGCAGAAGGAGAGATGCCCGGCGTGGCCATTCCCGCAGAGCGGTTTCGCACGCTGCTGACGCCCGATGCGCAATTTCAGGAATTGGTGTTTCGCGGCTTTGCTGCACGGGTGGGAGAGCTGACGGATGTGATTGATGACCTGTTGGAGCATCGTACAGACCTGCGGCTTGCGCGGTGGCTGTCCGTGCGCGGCAGCACGGAGATTCACATGACCCAGCAGGAAGTGGCACAGGAATTGGGAACGGCGCGCGAGGTTGTGTCGCGCACTCTCAAATCCTTCGAAACGCAAGGATGGATCAAGCTGGGGCGCAGATCGCTGACGGTGACCGATGCCCAAGCGCTTGCCCAGCATGGTCAAGCTCACGAACTGTGACTGTATCACTGATGCGTCAGAAAGAATCTGTTTGGATGGTGTCCATATTCCAAACGGAGACAGGAAAAATGACACGCAATATCGGACAAATAGACCGCGTGGCCCGGTTCGCTCTCGGGGCACTTTTGATCGTTCTAGCAGCCATGGGCACCATCGGCATCTGGGGCTATCTCGGCGCGATTTTCGTGGGCACCGCCTTTGTCAGCTTTTGCCCGCTTTATCGCATCGTGGGTATGAAGACCTGCAAGGATTGCTGACCCGCATGCGACACGCTCTCGCCGCTCACCTCACGCCCGGCTGACGCGCCTGCCAGCGCGCCCGGTATGACCCCTGCGGCTGGGCCCTCGGCGGTGAATAGGGCTATCACCTTTGCCAAGGCCCCGATCCCAAAGCAGCAGAGCGCGCACCCCCGCATGATACATCGCAAAACCGATCTCGTGTTTGTTGGCCTGACGGCGGGCACCGGGACTATTTGCTACGTGTCGAGTGGCAGCTGTGCTGTGATGGATGCTCTGCGCCAAGGGGCATCACTTTTGGCCGTGGTGTTGCCGATCCTGGCGGGCGGTCTCTTGATCGGGGGACTGGTCCAGCAGCTGGTTGTCAAGGGTAAGATCGCAGCGCTTTTGGGCGAAGGGGCCGGTCTGCGCGGGTTGATCATCGCCACCGCTGCGGGCGCGCTGACGCCGGGTGGCCCGCTGATGGTGTTCCCGGTTGTCCTCGCCCTCCGGTCCGCCGGAGTCGAGATCGGAATTCTCGTCACCTACATTGCCGCCTGGTCGCTTCTGGGTCTTGTGAAAGTCCTCGCTTGGGAGCTTCCGCTGATGGGTGTGGATTTCGCAATTGTCCGGGTTTTGGTTTGTCTGCCTCTGCCGATCCTGGCGGGCGTCCTTGCACGCCGGCTGACCAAGATACGATGGTTGCGCCCGAAACCGGGGGCAGGCTCGCGATCGTTTCGTTGGCTCTCATCTGGCTCATCGCGATTTTTTTGCAGGGCTTGTCTATCAACGAGAGAGCAGAAAAGGCCTTCGCGCGGCTGGCAACACGGCGCTGGACACGTTGCGATCATTGGCGATCCGCCTGCCCTGCGCGTTGCTGACGGCGATGTTCCTGGTACAGATCACTCCAGTGGCATGGGTCGCAAATGTCATCGGGCCGAACTCCGGCGCGCTTGGTATTCTGATTGCAGCGGCGGCAGGCGGGTTTCTGCCCGGCGGGCCAATGGTGTCCTTTCCCATCGTCGTGTTCTTCCAACAAGCCGGTGCCGGTGTGCCCCAATTGGTGGCTCTGCTCGCAGGCTGGTCCGTTTACGCGTTGAACCGCACACTGTCCTTCGAGGCACCGATCATGGGGTGGCGTTTTGTAGCACTGCGGGGGATGTCCTGCCTCGTTTTGCCGATACTGGCAGGGTTTTCCGCAGAAATCCTGGTCAATTTGACCGGCATTTTCTGACGAGCGCAGTTTGCCTTACAAAAGTAGCTCTCGGGCAAGCCGATAAGGAGCTTGGCACAGTTGACGCAAGCGGGGCCACATTGGTGCTGGGCTTAAACGACCGTGTCCGCAGACTAAAATTCTTGACAATCTGCGGTTGCGCCTCAAAGCTTACGTTAGGTTACTTAGGGCTTGGAAATCGCGCTTTTGGAACCTGACTAGGGAGGAAAATCATGAAGTATCAAAAACTGTGCGCGGCATTACTGGCCGGCACCGTTCTAGCGGCACCCGTGGTCGCTGAGGACAACATGGACAAACTCACCAATATGCAAAAGACGGACGCGGCTTTTACATTCATTGATCAGAATGGGGAGCGTTCCGAGGCTCTCAAGGCCATTTTGCCCAGCATCAACGTACCCGACGGTTTTGAGATTAGCCTTTACGCCGTTGTCCCCGATGCTCGCTCCATGGCGGTTGCACCGCAAGGCACGGTGGTGTTCGCAGGCACCCGGAAAGACAAGGTGTGGTCGATCGTGGATCGTGACCGCAACCGCGTTGCCGACGAAGTAAAAGACTTTGCACCATCTGTCACTTTTGACATCCCCAACGGGCCTTGTTTCTCCCGCGATGGATTTCTGTTTATCGCTGAGCGCAACCGCGTTCTGAATTTCCCTGCTGCTGAGTTCTTTTTCGAAGGGCCCGATCCGGCCGTGGCAGTAGTTGTGCCGCCAGGTGATATGATCACAGCGGAGGAGGCGGGCTTTGAACATGCCGCGCGCGTAGGCGACG
>ERZ1740059.966-NODE-966-length-14658-cov-4.105800_pt1 | contig 14658 bp, 9 predicted proteins | sample MGYA00581744_ERZ1740059 | MGnify/ENA primary metagenome ERZ1740059 (study PRJEB43018, sample SAMN04849738) | marine metagenome | isolation source: floating plastic debris | place: Pacific Ocean | collected 2008-08-28 | study: EMG produced TPA metagenomics assembly... | reverse complement strand
CGTGACGCCCCCACCTTGAGACAAGCCTTGCAGGCGATCCATGAGCAGCAGCGATGTTCCGTCGCCCTCGACCGTTGGGGTCATGCCGAGGATGACCTCTTTGATGCGCACACCCGCCGCGTTTGCCTCGGGCTGTTTGATGCGCTCGAGCAGCTCGGCGAGCGTGAGGTCTTCGGGGCCTACGCCGTCGAGCGGGCTGAGGCTGCCGAGCAGGACGTGGTACAGGCCTTTGTACATGCCGGCTGGTTCGAGCGCGATCAGATCTTTGGGCTGCTCAACGACGAGGACCGTCGTCCGATCGCGCGCGTCATCGCAGCAGATCGGGCAGGGGTCGGCCTCGGTCAGGTTCGAGCACACCGAGCAGTGGCCGATGGCTCGCTTTACGTCGGCGATCGCCTTGGCGAGGCGGTCCGCGCTTTCCCTGTCGTGCTTGAGCACGTGGAAGGCGAGCCGCTCGGCGCTGCGCTTCCCGATGCCCGGCAGGCGTGTCAGCTCATCGAGCAGCCGCTCGACTGGCGCGGGGTAGGCGAGCGACCGCTTCACACGCCCCGACTCCGCCGGTTTCTGGCCGTCCATGGGTGCCATCGGGTCATGGTACCCGTCCCTACCATCGGGGCGATGGACGACGGCGGATCATCGCTTCGGATCACGCGCATCGTGCTGATCGTGCTCGCGCTCGCGGCGCTCGGGTGGTACCTGCGCTTCGGCGTGCGGGATCATGTCTGGGCTCGGAACTTTGCCGTCGTCACACCCGGGGAGGTCTACCGCTCGGGTCGGCTGAGCACGACCGCGACGGCCCGCGTGGTTGACAACCGCGGCATCAAGACGATCATCGACCTTGGGGCGTTTATCCCCGGCTCGATCGAGGAGCGTCGGGCGCAGCGGACGGCCGAGGCTCTGGGCGTGACGCGCTACCGGCTCGATCTCGAGGGCGACGCGACCGGCAACCCGAACGAGTACGCGCACGCGCTTCGGCTCGTCAACGACCCCGCGAACCGGCCCGTGCTCGTGCACTGCGCCGCCGGCAGCGAGCGGACGGGGTGCTTCATCGCGCTCTACCGAGCGCAGGAGAGCGGTGAATCGGTCAACGCCGTGCTCGATGAGCTGATGGCCGAAGCGCAGAGCTACCGCAACAGCACGCAGCCCGATCTGCGGACGATGCTTGAGGTCTGGGGCGATCGGATCCTCGAGGCCGTGCGCACGGGCGAGGACGTGCGCGGCATCGAGCCGACGAGCGTGCCGTCGCCCATCACGAACGACGCCGGGCTGACGCTAGACGATCCGCGGTACGACGCGGACTCGCCGTACAAGCACGAGGTGCCGGTGCCGAACGACTTGCAAGCGGACGTTCAACCGGAAACCGACTCTTGATGCGCGGACTCGTGGGCTTCTTGCTCGTGATAGCGGTCTCGGCGGCGGTCTACCTGCCGGATCTTGGCGATCGCGGATTCGGCGCAAGCGAGGGGCACCGCGTCGTGCCGGCGGTCGAGTTCGCTGAACGAGAAGCGTGGCTGCTGCCGACGATGTTCGAGACGGTGTACATCCGCAAGCCGCCGGGCATGCCGATCGCGATCATGCTCAGCTCGGAGGTCTTCGGCTGGACCGAGTTCGGCGCACGGTTCGTCAGCGCGGCGAGCGTGATCCTGGGCGGTGCTGTGCTGGCCGGCTTCGGCATCCGCTGGTTCGGCGCACGGTTCGGCTGGTCGGCCGGCCTCGCGTATGTGCTCGCGCCGGTAGTAATTGCAACCGGGCGTGCCGCGGAGATCGAGGCGCTTCACAACTTGTTTGTGCTGCTCTCGTGCGTGCTGATCATCGATCTGGTCGTTCGCAAACCGGGCAGGGGCATCGACCGCGCGGTGTTCGGCGGCGCTGCGCTCGGCGTCGCGCTGCTCGGCACGGTCCTGACCAAGGGACCGGCGGCGATCCCGACGGTCGCGGGAACGGTGATCGCTTCGGGCATGATCGTGCGACGCTGGCGTGCGCTGCGCTCGCCGGCGGTGATGGGTGGAGTTGTGATCGCCGGCGGCGTGTCCGCGTGGCTCGCGATCGAGCTCGCTGCGCAGCTCGAAACACGTGCTGAGCCGCATGTTGTGCAGAGCCCGCTTGCGTTCTCGTTCACGGCCGGACAGCTGTTTGCGGTTCTGGCGTTGCCGATCGCGGCGTTCGCGTCGCACCTGCCGGCGTCATTGGCGATGCTGCCGCTTGTGGGCTGGCAGGACCTCGACGATCGCGACCGCGTGGCACGCGCGTGCGCACGGGCATGGCTGGTGTCGATCCTGATCTACATGGCGTTCGGCGTGTCGAACAACCGGTACGCGCTGCCCTCGATCGGGCTCGCGTGCCTATGTGTGCCGTGGGCTCTCTACGCGACGGCACACCGGTTCAGTGGGCTGCGGAAACTCGGCTCAACGCTCGCGGTGCTCGGCTCACCAAAGATCATGCTTGCATTGCTGATTGCCGCGGCGTTTGCGCGCAACTGGCTTGTTGAACGGCGCGAAGCGATCAAGAGCGGCCGCGGGCCCGGCGTCATGCTCGCTGAAGCGCTCGTGCAGGAGACGCCGCTGCCGATCGAGGTGTGGGCAGATCAGCTGATCGAGGTTCGGCCGGAGACGCTGCTCTACGCCGAGCGCCGGGCTGATGAGGACGGCCGAGAGCTGCGCGGGTTCTGGAGCGCCTCGTGGGATCCGCTGGAAGAGGACGGCCCGAGCCTGCCGAGCGTTGCTCCCGGGATCGCGCGCTTTGTTGTGCTCCGCTTAGACACGGATGAGTTTGGGTCGAGCGAGCTCGAGCGGTTCCGCGATGCGGGGCTGACGCACCGGCTGCTCGCGGTGTACGACGGGGGTGTGTACCCGGACGGCGAGCGCAACGGCGAGACCGTGTACCGGTTCCCGTTCACGGCGTTTCGTGTGCTGCCCGAGTAGTGGCGGTGAGATCGCGAAAGACACCGCTCGCTCGCGCGGGGCTTGTGAACGCCGATGAGAGCGGCCGACGCTTACGGGCAGCCGGCGTTGAAGTTGATGACCCACGCGTTGAAGTCCGCCGGGTCGCAGCCGCCGTCGCCGTTCTGGTCGCACTCGGCGGCCTGCGCGTTGAACGCGATGACCCACGCGTTGAAGTCGGCCGGCGTCAGCTCGCCGTCGCCGTTGGTGTCGGCCGGGCATTCATCGCTCGGCGCGACCGTGTCACCGGGTCCGACAATCGTGTTGCTCGTCGCCTCGATGGGCCGGAAGCTCGCCCACTGGCTGGTGACCCAGACGTAGGTCTCACCCTCGAAGAGCAGCTGGCTGATGAACGACGTGCCGCGGGGGATGCCGAACGGCGAGTTGCCGTTGCCAAGGCCGTAGTCGTGCAGGTTCTCGAGCGGCTGGCTCGGGTCGAACGAGCCTCTGTACAGGAAGCTGAAGTGATCACGCCCCGAGCTGAGCACGCTGGTCAGGTCGTAGACGCCCGACTCGGTGACCTCGAACTCGAACGCGTCGAACGACACGGGGCCGAGGCCCGAGACGCCGTCGATGAAGAACGGCCGGTTCCAGCTCGTCGCCGGGTCGGGCGTGGCGTCATAGGTCTGCGTGACCTCGGCCGCGTCGGTGAGCAGGTGGACGCTGACGTCGCGCAGGCCGTAGACCCAGTTGCTCGGGAAGGCGGTGGTGTCGAACGTGAAGGTCCACGTGCCGTCGGCGTCGGTCGGAGGCGTGAACCGCCGCGCGCCGTCGGCGAGCGGATAGTCAGCGATGGTCACGTCGCCGCCAATGGGCGTGAAGACGCCCGAGTCGCCACCGGGGCTGGTTGCTTCGAGGCTGACATCGAGCGCCCACGGCCCGGTGCCGCCGCCGGTGTCGCCCGCGACAAGCGTGAAGAGCCCGACCAGTCCGAAGCCCGTTACCGGATCGGTGATCTCGGAGAACTCGACCGGCACACTGACGCCCGTCGCCGGCACGTTGAGGTCGGCAAGATCCCCCGACGCGACGAGCCGGAGCGCCTGCCCGGACGCCGGCAGCGCCAAAGAGACCAATGAAACAGTGACGAACGAACGAGCCAAACGGTTCATGCAGCGGTACCTCCGCCGCCAGCGTAGCGGCATGACGCACGCGCTCCAAGGCCAAACCGACGGCTCGCCGCGCCGTGGTCTGGGCTCGGCTCAGCCCATCGGCGGGTACATGAACTCCTGCTGCACCACCTTGCCGTCCTTGATGGTGTAGACCGCGGTCTCGCTCATGGTCATGCGCGGCCACGAGCCGTCTTTGGGCTCGACGTCCATCGTGTAGCGGACGGCGACCGAGTCGGTGCCGAGGTAAGGCCCGTCGGCGCTGAAGCTGTGCAGCATGTGGGCCGCCATCCACTCGTCGGCCTTCTTGTGCACGGCATCGAAGCCCTGCGCACGAGTGCCGTCGCCCTCGATCGAGACAAAGTCCGGGTGAAAGTGGGCGTTCCACAGCGGCATGTCATCGGTGGTGCCGCTGTTGACGTGGTCGATGATGGCCTGGCCGATGCCGGCGAGCGGATGGGGTGGGGGTTGGTCGTTCATGGCGTGCTCCTCGGGCGCGTGATCGCGCCCAAGGAGTCTACCGAACGTCACGGGCAGCCCGCGTTAAAGTTCAGGATCCATGCGTTAAAGTCGCCGGCTGAGCACACGCCGTCGCCGTTCTGGTCGCAGGCGAAGCCCGACGCGTTAAACGCGAAGATCCAGGCCGTGAAGTCGTCGGGCGCGAGCATGCCGTCGCCGTTGGTGTCGGCAAGGCACGGCGGCCCTCCGACAGGGCAGGCGGTGAGATGGAGGACGTTCGGGACACCCGACGATCTCCAATCACCGTTGGGGTTTTCAAACTGGTATCCATCAAAGGTGATGCCCGGTGCTGGGGTTGGTTCCACTTCCGGTTCGCGGCTGGTCCAGTTCAGTCGTTCTGCATCCAGAATGGTGTCGCCGTCGACGACGATCCAGTACTGGGTGTTGGTCTCAAGCACGAAGCCCGGTTCGGCGAGCCTGAGCGTTGAGACGACAAGGTCGGCCGAGCTCCCCGCGGGGATGGTGTCGGGAGCGAAGGCGGCGAGCTGTTCGTCCGGGTCACCGGCGCTGTCGGAGCTGAAGATCCCGCCGAAGAGCTGCTGGTCGCGGTCCGCTGGATTGATGACGACAACGACGGCTGAGTCGAACTCGAGCGCGGTATCTCCGGTGGTGAAACCAACGGCTTTGCGCGATGCGGGGACGCCATCGACCGCCTGGCCGAGGTTGGTTCCGAAAACGAATTCACTCGCGGGCGGGAGCGGCGTGGGCAGGGTGCGCAGCACGATCTCGCAGCCGACCCTCTGGGCGGTTGCAGCGGCTGTCACGCTCGCAGCGGCGAGCAGGCAGAGCGAAGCGAGGCCGGTGCGGCTGGTGTTCATCGGGTTCTCCTTCGTGGTGTGAGGTGATCACACTCATGAACGAGAAACCTGCAAACCCGGCGCAAACGGACTCGCAACTTTCTTGGCGATCGACCGTCGCGGCTCAGGGGCAGCCTGTGTTAAAGTTCAGCACCCATGCGTTGAAGTCGTTCTGCAGGACGAATCCGTCGCGGTTCTGGTCGGCTTCCTGCGCTCGGATGTTGTACGCCGCGACCCATGCGTTGAAGTCGTCGGGCGTGAGCTCGCCGTCTCGGTTCACGTCGGCCAGGCAGCTCACGCCGAGGAATTCGTACGCGCCGAGGTCGACGCGGTTGCCCGGGATGCCCGGATCGTCGGCCAGCCGTGGGTTGCCGTCGAGGTCGGTGTCGCCCGGCAGCACAGCATCGTTCCTGCCGGCATCGATCGCGGGCGAGTTCGGCAGCAGGCGCAGGTCGCCGAAGTCGTCGTTGAGGGACTCATCGACGCCGGGGGTGAACGGGTTGTCGCCCCAGCCATCGCCGCCGTCGTCGGGGTCGCGGACGAAGAGCGGGTCGAAATCGCGAGGGCCCACCTCGCCTCCGAAAATGTTGTTTCGATCGCGCACCTGACCGAACTCGAAGAGGTCTTGCCCGAGGGTCGCGTTCGCGGCGAACGTGTTGTTGAAGATGTCGGCGTTTAGCGCGGCCGAAGCGACCATCGAGAACGGGCCAAGGTCGAGGGTCTCGTCATCGGCTTCGATCGAGCTGTTGCCGACAAACAGCGAGTTGGCGACGCGCAGCTCACTCTCGCCGGTGACGCCCCTGAGCACGCCGACGCCGACAGCACGGGCGCCGCCGGGAATCGACCCGGAGTGGAAGTTGCCGATGAACCGGCTCCGCTCGATGGTCAGAAACCCGTTGCCCCATCCTCGGACAACACCGTACTCGGCGGACTCACAATCCTGAAACAGCGAGTCGCGGATCGTCAGCGAGGCCGCCGGGCGGCGCTGAAGTATTGCCACACCGGCGGCCGACACATCATTGATCGCGCTTCCTTCGGTACCGCCGATTGGTCGGCAGCGGATGAACTCAGTCCTTTCGATCGTGACGTCCGAGCCGTCACCCGCCAGCACGCCGCCCTGGCCGAGCTTGGTGTCGATCCGCGTCGATGCAAGATCTTGTCGCGGATCGATGTCGTAGGCGAACACAGCGTCGGCGATGGCCATATCCGTGTCGGTGACGATGACGGCTGCGGTGAGTCCCGCGCTCCGCCGGCCGCCGAAGCTGCTGTAGTTGTTGACAAACTCGGTCTGCGTGATCGAGATGTTTGAACGCCGCTGCGGTGTTGCCGGGTCGGCGCACGGGTGCGAGGGGATGTTGAAATCCTCGAACCCGCATCCTTGCGATACGAGCGTATACGGTGTCCAGGTGATGTTGTCGCGGAACACGCAGTCATCGATGTCGATGCTGGCTCCAAGGACGAACACGCCGTTTCGCGTGGCCGGCGCGGTCGCTCCCGAGGTCGGCGGCGTGAATGCACCCTGGAACACGAGCCCGTCCAGCCGTGTGCCGGGGCCGGTGCGGTCAACGAACAGCAACGTCCCGGTGTTGTCTTGCAGCGAGACAAGCAGGTCGAGCATGCCCGGCGCAAAGTCGACCTGTCCGATGACGGGGGTATCGAGATCGTTGCCGTCGAGGTCGCCCGAGATGACCGACTCGAAGGTGTCCGGGTCGCGCTGGTCGGCCGAGGTCTCGCTGCCCTCGAACCCGCCCAAGATCGCCACGCCGTCGGGCATGATGAAGTACGGCAAATGCGCCTCAGCGATCGGGTCGACCACGCTCGGAACGTACACGCCCTCGGCCACCCAGATCTCGTCGCCCGGCATCGCGAGTTCCATTGCCGGCTGGAGGTCATCGAACGCCGACGCCCACGACAGCCCGTCGCCGCCGGGCGTCGCGTCTGCATCGACATGCCAGACGACCTGCGCCGAACCGGCGGCCGCGATGAGCGAGAGGCAAGCCGAGGCCGCCACGGATGCGATGGTCTGGTGTGTGTGTGCCATAAGCGATCTGACGCGCAGCCCTGCTGCCGGTTCCCAAGGTACCCGGAAACGCGGCCGCCGACGAGCCGTTCGGCCCGGAACGCCCCAGGCCCGCGTGATCGGACCTCTCAGTGGCAGCCGGTGTTGAAGTTCAGGATCCAGGCGTTGAAGTCGTTCTGGCGAACCTCGCCGTCGCGGTTCTGGTCGGCCAGCGGCGAGCCGTCGTTGTACGCGGCGACCCAGGCGTTGAAGTCGTTGGGCACGAGCTGGCCGTCCTGATTGACGTCGGCGAGGCAGGTCGTGCCCTGGAACTCGTACGCGCCGATGTCGACGCTGTTGCCCGGGATGCCCGGGTCGTCGGCGAGCCGCGGGTTGCCGTCGAGGTCGACATCGCCGGCGGTGAAGAAGTCATTGACGCCGGCATCGATTGCGGGGGACCCCGGGCGGAGTCGCAGGTCGCCGAAGTCGTCGTTGAGGGACTCGTCGATATCGGGGGTGAGCGGGTTGTCGCCCCAGCCGTCGCCGCCGTCGGAGGGGGGACGGACGAAGAGAGGATCGAGGTCGATGAGGTTCCTACCACGATCCGCGAGACCGATGACGATGGAGTCTGTCACGTTGTCGGGGATGGACGGATCGGCGTCAATGATGAGGTTGGTGGCGATCCCGCTGGGCGGCAGGTCGAGCGCTCGTGCAGGTTCTTGTGAATCGCGGAAGGTGTTGTCAACATTCTGTGCGATCGTCGTGTTCCGAATGATCGCATCTTGCGGGAAGATCGAAACCGTCGTCCCCTCGGTCCTGTTACTGACGAACACCGAGTCGCTGACGTCAACGGTAGTGCCGGGGCGGCCCGCGACCCGCAGCGTCGCAGGTGGGATGCCGCCATCCTGACTCGATGTGTTGCGCGCAATCGATCGCTCCATGGTGAAGCTGCCGCCGAGCGTGCCGATGATCGGGGCGCGGGCCGCGGTGTCCTCGATCACCGAATCTCGGATCGTGACGTCGATGTCATCCGGATCGGGGCCCCGGAAGTTGAGGTTTGCGTTGAGCGCCCCGAAGCTGCCGGAATTAAAGAGCCGGCTCCGCTCGACGGTGATGCTTCCGGTATCAATACCCACGATGGTGCCTGCGCCGAACTGGTTGGCGTTCGGGGTGAGCAGTCGTCTGTCGACGGTGACCCCGAGTTCGCTGTCGCGCAGCGTGAGATCGCAGTTGCTGATCGCGATCCCGGTACCGGCGACACCGGCGGGCTGCATGAAGAACGCGGAGTAGTTGTCGATGATCTGGGTGCCATCGATCGTGATCCGGCCGGGCTGCTCAGGCACCGCGCCGGTGATGCACGGGTGGTCTTCGAAGCGCGACGCGACGTTCGGCCGGGGCTGGCAGGCAAGGGCAAACAGGATCGCGTTGGCACCGCCCAGGTTTCCTGTGATCCTGCAATCGGCGATCTCGATCTCGCCCCCGACGACGAAGATGGCGCCCCGCGACTGGGGGCCCACGAAGCTTTCGGGGTCCGACTTGAGCAGACCGGTGATCGTGAAGCCGTCCAGCCGCGTGCCGGGACCGGTGCGGTCGACAAAGAGCAAGAGGTTCGCGTTGTCCTCTTTGCTTTCGAAGAGGTCGAACATCTCGGGGCTGCTCGAGACATCGCCCGTCACCGGCGTGTCGAGGTCGTTGCCGAGCAGGTCGCCTGAGATGACAGTCTCGAACTGCGTCGGGTCGCGATCGTCGGCCGTGGACTCCGTGCCCTGAAACCCGCCGAGCACCGCGACGCCGTCGGGCATGACGAAGTACGGCAACCGATCGACCTCGAGCGGGCCGATCTCGGTCGGCACGTACACGCCCTCAGCGACCCAGATCTCGTCGCCCGGCATCGCGAGTTCCATCGCCGGCTGAACCTCGTCGAACGCCGACGCCCACGAGAGCCCGTCGCCGCCGGGTGTTGCGTTAGCATCGACATGCCAGACGACCTGCGCCGAACCGGCGACCGCGATGAGCGAGAGGGCAGCCGAGGCCGCCACGCATGCGATGGTCTTGTGCGAGTGTGCCATGAGCGTTCCGACGCCGGAACTCGCCGGCGGTTCCCACCATACCGATCGCACCGCTCAAACACCAGCCCTGCACTGTCGACCCCGCGCTAGGATGGCCCAGAACCAGACCCCATCCGCGGCAAGCCGGGCTCGGGCCCTCCCGCGGCGTAAAGAAAGGATCGCAGCCGTGGCTGACCGTCACTTCGATGTCGTGGTTATTGGCGGCGGGCCCGCCGGGTATGTCGGCGCGATCCGCGCGGCCCAGCTGGGCTACAAGACCGCCGTCGTCGAACGCGCCAAGCTCGGCGGCGTCTGCCTCAACTGGGGCTGCATCCCCTCCAAGGCCCTGCTCACCAACGCCGAGCTCATGGAGAAGCTCGCCCACCAGGAGCATTGGGGCCTCAAGCTCACCGGGTCGGTCGACTTCGACTGGGACTCGGTCATCGGCCGCAGCCGAAAGGTCGCCGACAAGCTCACCGGCGGCGTGGGCTTCCTCATGAAGAAGAACAAGATCGAGCACATCGAGGCGAGTGCCAAGATCGTTGCTGCCAAGAAGGGTGGCCAGCCCTGCAAGATCGAGATCCAGGACTGCGAAGTTCAGGAAGAGATCACCAGCGCGCTCGCCAAGCCCGGCAAGACTCGCGAGACGATCACTGCTGATCATGTCATCGTCGCCACCGGCTCGGTCGCCCGCGAGCTGCCCGGTGCGCCCTTCGACGGCGAGACCATCTGGGGCGCCCGCGAGGCGATGTACAACAAGAGCAAGCCCAAGAAGCTGATCGTCGTCGGCTCGGGCGCGATCGGCATGGAGTTCGGCTACTTCTACAAGCAGTTCGGCACCGAGGTCACCATCATCGAGATGCAGGACCGCATCCTGCCCGTCGAGGACCACGACGTGTCGGCCGCCATGGGCAAGCTCTACAAGAAGGCCGGCTTCGATATCAGGACCAACACGATTACGACCAAGGTCGAGAAGACCGGCGGCGGCGTCAACGTAACGGTTGCCCCGTTTAAGGATGGCAAGCCCGACGAGAGCAAGTCCGAGGTCATCGAGGCCGACAAGGTGCTGGTCGCCATCGGTGTCAAGGGCCGGTACGACGGCTTGTTTGACGACTCGCTCGGCCTCGCCATCGAAAAGGAACACATCAAGACCGACTACGTCGCCAACAACTACGACACGGATCAGGCGTACGACTACAAGACGAATCTCGAGGGCATCTACGCTGTGGGCGACGTCATCGGCCCGCCGTGGCTCGCGCACGTTGCTTCAGAAGAAGCGATCATCTGCGTCGAGCGCATCGCGTGGAAGGCCGGCAAGCTCGACCACGAGCCGATCCCGCTGGATTACTCGGTGATCCCGGGCTGCACCTACTGCCAGCCGCAGGTCGCGAGCGTGGGCTACACCGAGCAGGCCCTGAAGGACAAGGGCCTGAAGAAGGGCGAGGACTACGAGGTCGGCAAGTTCCCGTTCACGGCTTTGGGCAAGGCGATCGCGAGCCACCATACCGATGGCTTCTGCAAGATCATCCGCGGCCTGCCGCACGGCGAGATCCTGGGCGCGCACATCATGGGCGACCAGGCAACCGAGCTGATCGCAGAGATGAGTCTTGCTCGCCGGCTCGAGGCGACGACCGAGGACCTGATCCACACGGTCCACGCGCACCCGACGATGCACGAGAGCGTGCACGAGGCGGCGCTGGACTCGGAGGGGCGGGTGATCCACACGTAGATCCGAAAGTGGTCTCTCGGCGATGCAGAGAACGGTGAGGTTCTGATATCAGCAAAGGCCCTGTGCGAAAGGTCCGATCGATGCGTGATGTTGCGACTGCTACTGCGGGCTTGTTTGTTTCATCGCTTGCAAGCGGGCAGGTGCTGCTCGAAGTAGGCGATCTACCCGGCGGCGGTGTCGGGACCGTTCCGCGAGCCATCAGCGCTGACGGATCGGTCGTCGTCGGCGATGTCGATACCGGTGGGTTCGGCATCGGGCTCGAGGGCTTCCGTTGGACACGCGACACGGGCATCGTCGGCATCGGCGATCTGCCTGGCGGACCCGACTTCACTCGCGCCTTTGGCGTTTCCGGTGACGGCAGTGTGATCGCCGGAACCGGACGCGGGCTGCTCCCCGGGCTCGAGATGACACGTTGGGTCGGCGGCGGCCCGCCTACGCCGCTGGGCTTCCTGCCGGGTGGCGGCCAGACCGGAGCACTCGCGATCAGCAACGATGGTCTTGTGCTCGTTGGTGAGGCCGTCAATCCGGATGGGCGTCCCGAGGCCGTGTTCTGGACGGAGCTCGGTGGCTTTGTGAGACTGGGTGACTTCCCCGGGCCGGTGGGCGACCCGAACGGATTTGTGAGTCAGGCGCTTGCGGTCAACCGTGATGGCAGCGTGATTGTGGGCCGCGGTCGTTCGGAGCGAGATTTCGAAGCCTTCCGATGGACCGCGGCGACGGGCCTCCAGGACCTCGGTCTCATGCCGGACGGCAACTTGACGGTGCGTGCGAACGCGGTCACACCCGACGGATCAGTTGTCGTCGGCTACGCCAACGTTGCCGGAGGGGGGCGACAGGCCTTCCGATGGACGAGCGCCGACGGGCTCGTGAGCCTCGGCGATCTTGGCGACCCAGCAAACTCAGTGTTTAGCGAGGCGTTTGATGTGACTGCAGACGCATCGATGATCGTCGGCCGTGGTTCGCCTGACTCGGGGCCCAACACCGGGTTCGTTTGGACGCAAGCCGACGGCATGCGTTCGATCGCCTCGTTCTTGAGCAATGAGTTCGGGATCGATGTCACCGGATGGACGTTCGACGTCGTATTCGCGGTCTCGGACGACGGCACCGTACTCACCGGGGCAGGTGCCAACCCGAACGGCGAGGCAGTCGGCTGGGTTGCGATCCTGACAGGCGATGACTGCCCCGCCGACGTCAACGGCGACGGCGAGCTCACTCCGGCCGATTTCAACGCGTGGGTCATCGCGTTCAACAACCAGCTGGATTCCTGCGACCAGAACGGCGACGGCCTCTGCGATCCCGCGGACTTCAACGCCTGGATCCTCAACTTCAACGCCGGCTGCTGAGCGGGCGGCGGCCGCTGTGTCGGCAGCGGCTTGCGACGGGATTCCGTTTCGGGCTGGCCGGCCGGGGCGATATCCGGTAGCCTCCGGGGTTAATGAACCGGAGATCGATATGCGGATAGTTGCAATTGCCGTGCTCGCCCTCGCTGCGGTGCCGCTGCGGGCCGATGTGCTCAATGTCCCGGGCGACTACGCCACGGTCCACGATGCCTTGTCGAACGCCGCCGCGGGCGACGAGATCGTGCTCGCGCCGGGCGGGCACTCGGTGTGGCAGAAGCTCTACCAGCCCGCCGCCGCGACCGGCATCACGATCCGATGCCAACGCGCAAGCGGTTTGGGACATCTTCGCCGACCGCGACTGGATCGGCTTCGCGCAGGGCCCGCTGAGAGACCTGACCGTGCGCGACTGCACCGTCCGGGCGCAGACCGGGCTGATCACGCCCAGGCCCAGGCTGACGCTCACCGACGGCGTGCTGCGGCTCGAACGCGTCAACTTCGTCCGCGACACCGGGAACCTCGTCTCGCTCCGCAGCACCGACGTCATCATCGACGGCTGCACCTGGTCCGAGCGGACCGAGGCCCAGTTCACCGACTTCGACACCGACACCATGGTCATCAAGAACATGGATGACACCGGCATCAGCCCGTTCGATCCGGACTTTGTCGACTGGAACTTCAACGCCGACACGGTGATCTTCGAGAACATGATCTTCGCCGAGAGCCAGGTCACCATGCCGTTCAACTCGTTCGCCGACTATGAGCTGTACGGCTGCACGTTCGACAACCTCGCGACCGCCGGCCGCACGCTGATCGAGCCGGCCGGCCAGCGGAACGTGACCGCCGAGGACTGCACGTTCAGCAATATGAGTCCGGGGACAAACGACCACATCATCAGGGCCCGCAACAACACGCTCCGCCGATGCGAGTTCCGCGGCAACACCAGCGGGCTGGGCACCGTGCACCCGACGCGGACCCTCACCGTCGAAGACTGCCTGTTCATCGACAACGACGCGCAGTACGGCGGCGCGCTGCACATCAGCAACGGGCCGGTCAGCATCGCTGGCACCAGCTTCATCCGCAACGAGGCCGTCGGCCCGTTCTCGCAGTTCTCGGGCGGCGCGATCCGCATCGATGCGCCCAGCGGCTCGCTGATCTACGGCGGCGTCTCGATCACCGACTCGCTGTTCAAAGAGAACCGAGCAAACTCGGGCGCATCGATCGCGTACGACAACTCGTGGGAGTTCGCGGCGGGGTCGCGCATCGTTGTTGAGCGCACGCGGTTCCACGGCAACAAGGCCTCCGGAGCGCCGATCATCGAGGCCCCGGGACTCTCGGCGTTCCCGACCGATACATTTATCGACTGCGAGTTTGTCGGCAACTCGGGCATCGTGCTCGCGCGGGGCGAGTCGGAGCTGTTCGGCTGCACGTTCGCCGAGAACGACGGGTACGTCTGGGAACGCTCGTCGGGGGCCGACCCGCTGGTCAACACGGTCATCACGCACGACGGCGCGGTGACGACGGGGATCCCTTTCAGCTACATCGCGTGCGTCGTCCCGCCCGGGCTCAGCGCGCCCGGCGCCTTCGACGTCGACCCACAGTTTCTCCGCATGCCCAGCGACGGCGGCGATGGCTGGGGCGACAACCCCGCGACGCCCGACGCCGACGAGTCGCTCAACGACGACTACGGCGACCTTCGCCTTCAGCCGGGCTCGCCGGCGATCGATGCCGGGGTTGATGGTCACTACACGCTCGGCGCGACCGACATCGCGGGCGTGGCGCGCGTGCACGGCGCGGCGGTCGACATCGGCGCGTACGAGCGCGAAGCTGCCGTCTGCATCGCAGACACGAACGGCGACGGCCGGCTCTCGCCGAACGACTTCAACGCCTGGATCTTGGCCTTCAACAATCAATCGACAGCGTGCGATCAGAACGGCGACGGCGAGTGCCTGCAGAACGACTTCAACGCGTGGATCCTGAATTTCAATGCCGGGTGCTGACCGGGCGCACCGAGCCACACATCAGTGCCGCGGCTTCCAGCGCTAGCAGCCGCGGTTGTAGTTGAGCACCCAGGCGTTGAAATCCGCGGGGGTCGCAATCCCGTCGAGGTTCTGGTCCGCGGCGCAGGCCGTTCGCACGCCGAGCGCCGCTTCGTCGGTCGTCGCGCTGCCGTTGGCGTTGGAC
>ERZ1740059.965-NODE-965-length-14673-cov-5.769736_pt1 | contig 14673 bp, 8 predicted proteins | sample MGYA00581744_ERZ1740059 | MGnify/ENA primary metagenome ERZ1740059 (study PRJEB43018, sample SAMN04849738) | marine metagenome | isolation source: floating plastic debris | place: Pacific Ocean | collected 2008-08-28 | study: EMG produced TPA metagenomics assembly... | reverse complement strand
ACGGCTTCCAACGTCAAAAAGCACCTTATCATTTCGAGAAAGAAGTTCTGCGGTTGAAGTAAACGAAATCAGGTGGAAGGAAAGAAATGTATGATCACTCATTTCGCTCCCGGAAGAGAAATCTCCTGGAAATGGATAGTGTTAACTACTCACACTTACTCGCATCGCAGAAGGTGCGCTTGCTATACAGCATGCTGATCACTTGATCGAAGCAATGTGCGATTGCAAGTCTTTAGTGCGGTGGGTTCAACCTGGCGATACCTCGGAAAGCCTTATACTAAGAAAGAACTTTTTTGATGGTCCGCTGCTACGGTTCGTTTTTGGTCCATCAAAATAAATAAGAAACCATCTACTAATGAATCATTCTTTATTGTGTTGGCACAAAAAAGAATGAAAAAAAGTTAAGGCGGTGTTCATTTCTTCACGCTCCATCTTCGTCGAACCAAGGGCTAAGCCCTCGTAAATCAGGGCTACGTACTGTAATGACCCATTTTAAAACTCTTTGATTAACCATTGAATACAAAATCCGTCATAAGCAGCGTAGCAAGAGGTCTTCCCTAAGGTGAAGAGAGATCTCTGGATGCGCAGGAATAACACAAAAAACGAAAGCTTCATTCTGACGAAGTGCAACGGAGTTCAGGGAGCTATCTTTGATTTAATTGAGGTTTGAGAAGACTCCTGTATACACAGGATAACGAAAATGAAATTTTATTTTTAACAGAACCAAAAAATGGACTCAAAAGTATTTCTTTCAATTATCACAATAACTCCAGATACTCTTATCAAACATCCGGAGGCGTCAGGTGGGTTTATTGAATAAGCGTCTCTCCTAATATTCTATGATAATTGTTTCTTTCCTTTCAAACTCCGGAGATATCACCATTACTTCGTACAGACCAGGGCGCAGCTTTTGATCAGTAAACGAGAGGGTTATCTCCTGGTTACCTGGTGAACCAATATATACTTCATCGTATATCTTTTGGCCGGTCAACGCATACATGATCACCTGTACATCTCCTTGTTCCTGTAGGAAAAATGGAATATTTAGTTTGCTACCATCGGATGGGTTGGGGTAGATGTTGAACCTGAAAAATTCATTGCTTTCTTCAGGGTTGCCTTCTGTAAGTCTTGCTGATGCTGGGGTAGAACAAGATGTGCCTTCATTTGTAAGTGTAGAATAAACACATGCAACTCTCTGTCCCAATGTAAGCATGCTCGGTTTGTCAAAATGAAAGTCTGAATCTGTAGTAGCCATTCCTTGCAGGGATTGAAGGCCTTCAGAACTTACGTAGTAGATTTCCTCATAAGAGTCCGTATCATCAGTAGCAAATGCTTCTATAAACGGATTAAGGTGCTGGCCTACGCCGCCGTTATTTGTAACATAACCAGTGTTGAAAATACAATTTTGAGAATCCCATTTCCCCATTTGCGTAAAGATAAAAGGTAATTGGTCGTAGTTATGCGAATTATCCCAACTGTGCAGATCGTTTCTCATATCAGATACTATTTGTTGCCAATTTGTCCTCCATACCGCAGATTGATCTCTATCATGCTCTCCTTGAGCCACTATTACCGCTTTTAATGTAGCATTAGGATAATTTGTTAGTGCAGAAATCACACGATCGATAGCTTCATTATATGCATTGTTAGTCGCATAATATTGAGTAGCCACTCCCCTATTACACCATTTCGTTGGATCAGATGTTTCAAGTGTAGGACAGTTAGCACATATATTCTTATAATAATTTGGAGAATCAGGATTGGAACCCCCGCTAGCATTATACAATTGAGTGCAGTAAGGAGGAGCTCTCATGCATGGTGGATTTCCCATGTCATGTGGATCAAAACCCTTAGTCCATTCAATGGATGCACTCGCACCTCTGGCATTACTGACAATACCAATTGTATTTTGCTGAGCAACATCACCCTGAAGCGTTTTAGCAAAGTTATATGCAGGGTTTAAGCGTTGCATTCCTAAATTATCAGGCGCTTTTTTAACTGTAGAATACCTATTTAAACCAGGATACAAGTTGTTAACGACATCACCAGCATCAACTGGCGGAAGGTAACTTGCCATTAGTTGAGCGGGTTCAAAAACATTATTTGCATTGAAAAGATACGTCCGATTAATAATGCCCAAATCTGAGGAAGTAGCCGGAGCTCTTCCTGCTCCATTGGATTGCCCGATGAATAAGAATATATCAATATTTTCCGATTCAGGAGCATCATTTTCAAAGTCTGATTTTTCTTCAGTATGCAAGGCTTGTACTTCAAAAATAGACATAGGCCAATTGAATATTTTGAAGTCATCCATGACATTAGATGATGAAACGCCATCTCCAATTATCCAATTTGAAGCACGCGGCGGCGTCAAATCCTGATTAATTGTTCCCATATATTCTTGATACCATTTAACTTCTCCAGTCATATGACCTGCATAGAAATAAGTTACATCAGGATGAAACGAAACCACGACATGGTACCATTGATCATCTACAATATCGGCAGGTACTGAAGCCGGCGACCAAAAGGGTAGAAACCAAGACCCGGCAGTTCCTGTTTTTGGATTAGGATCCTCAGAACCAGACGGATAATAGCGATAAATACCCATTTTTTCTTGTCCGGACTGACGTATACCACCAAGTATTGCGTTGGCATTGTCCTTAATTGAAAAGAAATTTGTAACCTGATCTATTTTTTTTGTCCAGAATGAAACGGTGTAACCTTTCTTGTTATCATAGCCGTTAAATGGATCAGATCCAATGTTTATATTGGGATTGCGTGTTGCCTTCCCGCTAACTCCAAATCTATTTGTTTCACCACCATCCAAATCATGGCTGTAGGTAGAACGACCTTTATAAATTGAGTAATTTAATAAGCCATTTGTTTTTTGTGATACCTTCCATGTTTGCGTTACAACATCTAGATTGGAGCCTCTTCCAAAATATGAATCGAAGAACATAACAGCTCTCAACCCTCCCTTAAAATTATTAGAAAACAATTTCGAATCATTCGATGTTCTGATTAGCGGAGTTGCTGCGGAATTCCCAGTAACCTGACTGATTGCGCTAGGGTCGAACGATGAACTGTATTTAAAATATTCGTAATAGAAACCAACCAGATCTTCTTCATCACCAGTCGGAAACATAATTAGTGATACGAAATACCATCCATCTCCTTGATTGAAAACCGTTTGGTCATACTTTTCCACATTATCATTATATACTTTTAGATTTTGCTCGTGAATCCTAACATCAAACCAAGGAATGCTAATAACCTGACTGGTTTGACTTGTTGGATTATTAACACTTTCATATTTAATCCAGAATGTAACGGTTGCTCCTGAACTTCTGAATTCGGTAAAGCTCGTTTTGTCGTCGTATGGATCTGGAATTTTAATTTCTATGTTATCATTAGTTGATTTGTAGAGTGAGTTCGTAATGAAAACGCCATTATCAGCATATGATTGGTATCCCTCCGGGAGAACGCTTGGGCGAGTTATTCCTAAAGTGATGGCTGAACCATCCTGGTCTTCAGGAAACCATCCTTGCTTATAGTTATTCTCGTTAATTTGAAATATAGTTTCATCGGTACTTCCAGTCCAATTGAAAAGATAAGCCGAAGCTAAATCTTCTACACCGTCTTTATACCACTGTCCATGCTTTCCATTACCTGAAGCATCGTGAGCATACTTTTTCAACCAAATTTTATATTGAGTGTGTTTTTCAACCCTTAGGGGATAATATGCTTTTAAATTATCATTCAGACTTTGACCATACAGTTTAGAACAAATCAAAAAAATGATTAATGTAAAAATTATTTTGCTGCCAGATATTTCCTTCATTTCTTTAGTTTTCATTTCTCTTACCCAAACCGTTTAAATAATTAACGATTAAATCACCCCTATCGTGGACAATAATAGGAGCATCAATTTCAATTCCTATGAAGTCTAAATTTCCTCTATCATCCAATAATGGATCAAATTCTTGTAAGATTGGTTCATCCATAAAGGCATAACTATCCGGATAAAAAAATTGAGCGTGATAGTTATAAAAGTAATACCTCATTTTGGCAGATACAACCTGGCTTGCAAAGTTTAATTCTCCCGAATAAGCATTATTATTTTTCCTTATCCTTATTGCAAATCCAGTTGTTCTTTCAGGGTCGCCAAGAAAGTTTAGTGCATCAGTTGGGTCGTTGTTGTAAACCGGATAGACCATCAGATCACCCCGTTTAAATTCCGGATAACCTTGCATCATCCCTTGATAACTATCGGGCGCGGTAAACATCACCTGATTCAGCATATTCTTTTCTCTGACTACCCTCAGTGATTGAACAAATGATGGATGAGGTGTTTGCGGATTACTAGGATCCGTTTTATCATCAATATATAAGAGCTTTTTGTTTCTTACCAGTTCCAAGCCTTCTTCGAGTGTGACTACCGGATAGTCAGTTACCCTGCCAAATCTATCTCGCAGCGTAAGATCTCTAAATTCAGCAAGGGTATGACTGGAAACGTAAGAATCAGGATCATTCCCTGAAAAAAGTCTGTTGGTCCAACTATCGTGACATAATATGGGCACGTTATCCGAGGTCACCACTATATCAAATTCAATGACATCCACATCCAAATCCATTGCGGCCAGAATCGCAGGTTCAGACCCTTCCGGATAGTCCCTCCAGAAACAACGATGAGCATTTATTATCGTGTAATTAGGATCGTACTTTCTAAGCGCTCGTTTTCGATCGATCATATCGAAAAATTCTCCCGGTACTTTCCCTATACCAGGTGCAGAAATGGAATCTATTTCTACGTTTTTTGCAGTGAGTTTTATAATAACAGGTTGCTCACTCCAATAGCCACATCTTTGATCTGAATCCTCAGACTGATCAATATCAGTGAAATAGATCCAGTTACTTTCATCATCAAAATCCGTATCAGTGGCTCCTGGTGTTGAGGAGCAATTTTCACTGTAGGGATCAGGAATGTATTTTGCATATTGTGCCAGGCCCGCCGAACGTTTACTTGATATAGTAGTTGCGATCTGATTCGTAAATGGGGGCGATACCGAACCTACATTTACATTCCATGACTTACCAATATAAATGTCTGTGCTTTCTTGATCCGAAAACATGCCAAATATCAGCTCTCCTATTCCATCGGGACTACTAGGATCATGACTGAAGATTTGAAGTTTTGCCATTGCCCCATAATCACCCACATTGGGTTCACTAGTCCCTGAGTATTCTGTGGTAGTAGTTAGTAGGCCCATTTTGAAACCAAAATCGCGCTTTGGTTCAAATAAATCTGACAGATTAATTTTTTCCATAGCATGCAGCATTACCCGATCTCTATCCGGGTTAGAACCATTCATGGGGTTTAGTGAACTAAATACTCTTGGCTCGGTATCATCATCCACGATCAATTGTGCTTGTAGCTTAGTTACACTTAGAAAGTATAAAACTGAAAAAACTATAACCACATTACGGAAATATATTAATTGAATTTTTCTCATTACTATCACTGTATTTGTAGTAAAAGTCGATATTTAAGCGCCAAATGAAATAATTTAATATTCAAGGGAAGGATATTGTCTTCGTGTGGCATGAAATGTTAGGTAAAAGGTTTATTGGGTCCTACAGTTGGGAGAAATATATACTCAGACGGTGTGTATGATCATGGAGGCAAATAGCGCTTCAATAATCCCTAGCTAATTCTATTTCCTCACAAAGTCCTCAATCATTGATTTCCACTTTAAATATCCCGTACCACTTAAATGAACACCATCATAAGTATATTTAGAATCGAGTCTACCTTCTACGTTTACGAATTCAGCGTATAAATCAATGAATACAACATCATGTTTATTGGCAATTTCTGCCAGACTTTTATTCAAATAGCGAATATCTTCATTGTTCCTAATTTCACTATCAATAACAGGTAATATACTTTGAATGTATAACTTGGTCTTAGGTGTCGTATGTATTATTCTTGAGACCAATTTTTGATATTCACTTAGTATGGTATCAAGAGGCTTGCACTTCAAATCATTGGCGCCAATCATTAAGAATATTTTCAATGGACCGGATTCTGTAACTTCATCTAGTCTGTCGATGACACCCGGTATATCATCTCCGCTTATTCCTCTGTTCTTAACACTAGGATTTTCAAAAAATTCTTGCCACTCAGCTCCGTCTGTAAGACTGTTTCCTAGAAAAATAATTTCATCTTCACTATTGGGCAGTGACCTGAAAAAACTGACTCTGCCTTCATAATATATTAAGGATCTTTGACTTTTGCATGGCGTTACAACGCTTTGACCATATGAGCAGAAAAAAGAAACAATAGTTAGAAAAAAAAAAGCTTTATTCATGTTACTCTAATTTCTATTAAGGTAGTGTTTAGGCCCTTTTGAAAAGCGGAGCAATTAATTGTGTAAACCTTTGCCGCGCAAATAATTAAGCAATAGCTCAGGTCGATCCGTTTGAATAAAATCTGCGCCTTGATCAACTATCCAACCCCAGTTGAACTCAGGTTGATAGATAGCTTTCTCGTCGTTATGTCCTGCGCAATGATAGGGTTGTAAAGAGTTTATCCAGATAAGCAGTCCTGATTCCCTGGCATATTGAATAATCTTCTGATAAGGATAATCCAAAGAAGGGATTCGTATCTGGACAATAACTGTATTGGTTCGGGCTACAAAATCACTAAGATATTGAATGGGGTTTTCTGTATCTTCTTTAATCTTTGGCATATATACAATACTGTCCAAATATGGCCCTGCCATCTCTCGCAGCTTTTCATATGAGTAGTAGCTACTGAAAATAGCGGTATTGGTCATATTTGTAGACTTTAAAACAGGATAAGCCAAGGCAATGTGATCTTCGGCTTTGTCCAGATTAATAAGTACTTGATCTTTCGCAGCTCTCAATGCTTGTTCGAGTGTTGGAATCAATTGTTCCGTCTCGGCGCCAAGGCCATCAATTAGTGGACAATCATTTAAGGATTCATAGTTGAAACTACCGATACTTCCTTCACAATTGGTAGTTCTGTTTACCGTTGTATCATGAAGCAATACCAACACACTGTCCTTTGTTAAACCGACATCTACTTCAACCATATCTACCCCCATGTCAATTGCCAATTCAATGGCTTGAATTGAATTTTCAGGTGCATTACGCCAATCTCCTCTATGTGCAGTAACTGAAACAAATTGATCATTGCTAATTACTTTTTGCATTCGATTAGCGCTTAAATAATACCAGGCGTAGGCATATCTGTAACCCAACTTCTGGTAAGACGAAACATCAAAGTGATGGACGTCCATGTTGCTTAGGCCTTCAGATGAAATCAGAAAGGAATTTTCTATACTATCAGGAACTTGCTAAATTTATGCTCTGATTGAATCATTATCAATATTACACTTACCCATTTCACCGATCAGAATTGGTAATATATATTCCTGGAGGTCAGTTCTAAAGTCTGAGACCATCTTGCGTAATTTAGTAATGTAATCCTCTGGATTGTGTCTGTTAGATTCACCCTGCTGCCATAGTATTGCCTTCAATTTCAACTGTGGGTTATTTTTCAGAGTAAGGCGGATGCGATTTAAGGTAGCTTCGTAGTAACCATATTCACTCCCTTTCAACCATCTTTCAATATTCGAAGCCCCACGAGCATTTACCAGCACCGCTAAAGTATCTCCGGTTAGCTCGGTTAGTTTCTTGCCAAAATGATAGCCGGGACCTAATCTTTGAATCGACAGATCATCTTTTCTTACAGTAGAATATCGATTTAATGGATTTCTTGCCGGTTCCAGTCCCAACTCATCATTAACCAGCAAAACTTTTTGAAGTCGATTCGTATCCCCTGGCAATATAAATGACCGACCTGCCATATTGGATTGTCCAATCAGAACAAAGAAATCAATCTCTTCCTGAGAATAGGAAGGCAAAATAAGACTAAAAAAAAAAAAAATTAAAAATGAGAACCTGCTCATAAGATAAAAGAAAGCAGAGAGTAGATATGATAGAATACCTACTCTCTTACTATTTAATTGTATCCCGGATTTGGGGATAGGTTAGCGTTTAATTCAATCTCTGATTGAGGAAAGGGAAGCAATTCATTTCTTCCTGTCGTAAACCCCCTTATAATATCGGCGCGTTCCTCTTGTATACCGTTGATACTATTCTCCGCAATTCCCAAGGTGATCAAATCGAACCAACGCAAACCTTCAAAAGCGAATTCCAATCTTCGCTCAAGAATAATGGCATCTCTCAGCTCATCTTGGCTCAAGCCACTCAAGGCCGGAAGACCGGCTCTATCCCTTACCGCATTTAGCTGTGGATATGAGTCACCTCCTGTTTCATTCAATGCTTCAGCTTGCATCAGCAATAAATCAGCGTACCTAAGAACAGGAAGGTCTAGAGTTCCTTCATTCCAGGTTGTACTAAAGTCAGTGGTTACGAACTTGTGTTGGAACAGATTTGTAGCTGTTCCGATCGAATTCGCTCCAACAAAGCCTCCATTATCAGTACCATCATACGTTGCACCACCAAAAGAAAGTCCTTCATGCATGACATTAGCGCTTAATCTTGGGTCACGATCTATATAGGTATCATCAGTCGGACTATATTCTGTTCCATCGGCATAAGAATAAGCGTCCGCCAGATTTTGATGAACATATGTAAATAACGCACCTGCCTGCCAGGAGTAATTGTTTAGATAATTTTCGCCCAGGTCAGTAGAATTATTCCTTATTGAAAAGATAAATTCTGCATTTCCTTCATTTGTCTCATTAAATAACGACTGATAGTCCAAATCAGGACTATCTGTATCGATTAGCATGCTACCTCCATTGTTAGCTTCTGTTAAGGCTGTATTAACTGCTGACAGAGCATTTACCCAAGACTGATTCCCCAATCTAGCCTCATAAAGCATTGCCCTTGCTCTCAACCCAAGGACAGCCTGCTTACTTAATCTTCCATCAGTAGCCGGAGTATTGGCTAAAACACCTGCAGTCGCTTCAAACTCATCAAGAACAAACTTGATTACTTCATTTCTGGGTGTGCTGGAAACACGTAGGATAGCGTCGCGTTCGGTGAACGTACTTAATAAAGGAACTTCACCTAACAAATAAACTAGATTCATATATGAATAAGAACGAAGGGCTCTTGCTTCTGCTCGTATGCCTTCTCGTTCTTCATCTGAAATAGCAGGGATACCATCAATGTTATCCAGAAGTAGATTAGCCCTCTGAATCAAAACATAATTGTCTGAATAGAATAGCTCGACTGACCTGAATTGTCCTGAAACAAATGATTCTCCCGTTGAATAAGCTGCAATATCAGGGATAAATGTACCATCCGATATGCAGTTATCACTCATGCCCTCTAACCTGGAAAAACTTGCAATGCCCCTATTCTGCAAAGCAGAATAAATACCATACAAACCAGATCTTAAGTTATTCGCGTTTGTGTAAAAATCCTCTGCTGTGGTTGAGTTTACAGGTTCAAGCTCCAATTCATCATCACAGGAAATGTTGGCTAATAAAATTATTAATGACACTATAATTATTATTTTTTTCATGTCTTTTTGCTTTTTAATATATGGAATATTGATCCGAGCTCCTTCATATGATTAAGGATTCGAGAATTATGGTATTCCTGTATATCATTTAAAATGTTAGATTTAAACCTACGGTGTAGGACTTAGCCTGCGGAAGTGTGCCTCCAAAGTGATTGGAAAACTGACTTCTTTCAGGATCAAGATCATCTAAGTCAGATTGCGTCCAAAGATTCTGACCACTTACGTATATCCTTAATCTTTCTATTGAGTATTTATCTAAGAGTTTTTTAGGCAATGAATACCCTAAAACGATATTTTTCAATCGTAAGTAACTTTGGTCTATTACCCAAAAAGAGTTCATAGCTTGGCCACCTAAACCTTCAATAGATTGACCATTAAATCCATCTCTATCTACAAAAACACGAGGAATAGTATTACTGGGGTTTTCTTCGGTCCACCCATTTGTCCAAAATTCTCTCAATCCAGAATGTCCAAAATTTCCGGTATATCTGTTAACCCAGCTTTCTATATTACCAACGCCTTGAAAGAACATGCCTAAATCAAATCCTTTATAGTCCAGATTCAAATTCAAGCCATAAAGCCACTCTGGATTTCGGTCACCAATAACAACCCTATCACTTTCATCAATGATGTTATCTCCATTCTGATCCGTATATTTAATATCACCTGGACGTGGAGAACCAAGCCATGAATAATCAATTCCGCTCCTAAGAGAACCATCATCATTAAAGTCATCTGTCTGAAATACGCCACCAAACTCATGACCGTATATGGCATTAATAGGAGCATCTCTAATCAACCATACATTTCTATCACCCCCGGTTCCTATATATACCATATCATTATCACTACTGAGATCTGAATTAATTTTAGTTACTTCATTGTCAAGATGGGAAAGATTAAAATTGGCGCTAATACGTAGGTCACCAATTTTGTTATTAGTGGTCAAATTAAGCTCCCAACCTTTATTTAAAATATTTGCAGAATTAATTGTTGTTGCTGAATTAACTCCCGATGTAAGTGGATTATTTATTTGCGTGAGAATACCATCACTTTCTTTTCTGAAATAATCTGCCTCCAAATAAATCTTACCATCGAATAGTTCTAAATCAATACCAAAATCAATAGTCGTGGTCTCCTCCCATTCTAAATCAGGGTTTCCAAATTTAGTTAGAGCTGCACCGGAATTACCGTTATAGTCATTACCAAGGGTTACCTCTGACGCAAAAGGGTATAATTGCTCACTCTGTACGCCAATTATTCCCCAGGACGCTCGTAATTTTAAGAAACTCATAAAATTTGAATTCCAAAAATTCTCATTGGAAATCACATAACCAGCAGAAACTCCAGGGAAGCTAGCCCATCTATTGTTTTGACCGAATCTTGATGAACCATCACGACGCATGTTTAATTCGAATAAATAAGTTCCTTTGTAGTTATAGTTAACTCTACCAAATACGGATTGAAGCGCCCATTCACCATCGTAATTTTGTATGTCAGAAATAGCAGTACCATTTCCCGGTTGCACTAAAGATGTAGAGCCAAATCCTGTTTCAGCAGTGGCTATTCTACGGTCATCTGAAGTCTCTTGGTTTACTCCAACCATGAGTCCTATTTCATGATAATCGAAAGATTTAGTATAACTTGCTTGCAACCAATTAGTGAAATTAAGCGTTGTGGCCTCCCTTGTTCTTAATATACTTCCCGGAGTTCGTACGGCTGTCCTATTACCAAATCTGTCATATTGTTCGTATTCAAGACGAGTTTCTTCATATGACTGCTGGTTTAAGTTGACCCCGGTTGTATATCTAAGTTTAAAATTCTTGATAGGTTCATACTCTATAAATGCATTCCCTAAAAGCTCATTCGCATCATTATCGATCCATTGATTGTCTATAAGACCTTGAGGATTATCTCTTTGAGATCTTGACGATTCACCGCCGGTTCCTCCATATCTACCAAATTCATCGTACACCGTTCCATTTGGTGGACTCACTAGCAATATGGTATACAAGAAATTTCCTTTTCCACCTGTGTAGCGATTGTCCTCTACTCCGTCGACTACAAATGTCTGTGGATCATTTTTAGGAGCCTGACGATTGTCGGTGTTTGTATAGGCAATTGAGATTCCCGCATTGAGTTTATCACTCAATCGCATGTCCAAATTTAGGCGAGAGCTTAGACGTTCAGTAAACCAATCTCCCTCAACATAGCCTTCTTGATCGAAGTATCTATTAGAGAATCGATATTTGATGTTTCCACTACCCCCGGTAATGGAAACGTTATGATCCTGAACAAATCCAGTATTTACGTATTCATCATACCAGTTAGTCGAGCCTAGTGCGGCGAGTTCGTCAATCAGTTCTGGTGTAAATGGATTATTTCTATTAGAATACTCCGCGGCGTCTACATAGGTTTCTAAATACTGCCTGGTATCCAAGACTAGATCTGGATCAACAGTTGGCGACGTAAAACTAAATGAGTTGTTGTATGTTACAACCGCCTTTCCTTCAGAACCCCGCTTAGTTGTTATCAGAATCACTCCATTTGCCGCACGGGTGCCATAAATTGAAGCTGATGCTGCGTCTTTCAGTATATTTATTGACTCAATATCATGCGGATTTATGTTATCAAGAGGCGCTTCAATCCCATCAACTAAAACTAAGGGTTCCGCATTATTGAAAGTACCAATACCCCGTATTGTAACACTAGCATCGTCATTACCGGGTTCACCAGAATTTGTATTCACAAAAATACCAGGTGTTAACCCTTGAAGGGCCTGAGTTCCTTGTGTAATAGGTCGTTGATTGATAATTTCTCCACTAACCTTTGCAACTGAACCAGTCAGATTGACCTTGTTCTGTTCGCCATAGCCAACAACCACCACCTCTTTTAGTGCAGCCACATCAGTTTTAAGTAAGATTTCGAAACTGATTCGACTCCCGACTAATAGTTCTTGGGTAACAAAACCCACATAGGAAATAACCAATATTTTCGCGTCATCGGGAATTGAAAGTCTAAAATTTCCATCCACGTCTGCCACTGTTCCAATTGAGGTTCCTTTTACCCTAATCGTAGCTCCTACAAGTGGTTCTCCAGAATCAGCTTCTATCACTTTTCCGGTAATGTTTCGATCGACAAACTCTTCAGTAATTTTAACAGCTTCTTTTTTTTCGCGCTTTAGCACATATATATTATCGTTTATACGGCGAAAATTAAATTCACTTTGACGTGCAATTTCTGACAAAATACTTTCGAGTGATTTGTTATTTCCCTTAACAGTTATTGTAGATTGATCCTTAATAACATCCTTTCCATAGGTAAACCTGAAGGCTGTTCTTTCCTCGAGTAGTTTAAATGCAACTACCAGGCTCTGTTGATTCAGTTCAATAGACAGTGTAGTTTCCCTTAATAGATCCTGACTAGTTGATGATTTTGCCAATAACAACTGCAGTGTTATAAGCTGGATCAGGAAAACATAAAACGCTTGTTTTGATGCAAACATCAATAGTTTAAGTAACTCTGATTTCATAATTTTAAATGTGTGTTTATACATACTGTGATGTCCTCAGCCTATCTGAGGAAGTCGGTCCGGAGCTGCGCCAACAGTTTCGGACTTTTTTGTTTACCGCCTTGCGGATACAAAAAAGATGTAAAGACGCCTTACTGCATAGGTATAGTTTGATTCATAAGTTAATCACATCGATAATGGGTTATATATATCGTATCACTCGCTACCTCGTAATTGAAGTTCGCTATTAGCTTAAGGCCGTCGAGCACAGTTTTAAGATTTTCGTTTCTATAAGTACCTCGTATTAAACAATTCGTTTTCGATTGATGACGGTTAATTATGGGTACACCATAAATACGCTCTATCTTCTCTATAGCTGTAGCAAATGATACTTGATCAAGATGTAACTCCCGGCCTCTCCATGCCAGGAACTCCGCTGTAATTACCTCGCGTACTTGCCAATCTTCAGAATGCAATTCTGCAATAACCTGTTGTCCTGCAGTAAGCGTCACCTCTGTACCTTTCTTGGTTGTACCCAATCTATTGGAAGATACCGCTACCTTTCCTTCTTTAACAGTCACCTCCACCTCTTCTAACTTTCTGGCCATAATATTGAATGAAGTACCCAGCACTGTGGTATTCACTCCTCCGGTAATGACTCTAAACGGTTTATTTGGATTGGGTCTTACGTCAAAAAAGCCCTCACCCTTTAACTCTACTACCCTTTCATCCGTTTCTTCAAAACTCTGCGGATAGATAATTTCCGAATTGGAGTTTAAGTAAACGACGGAGCCATCTGTCAGTGTAACAGTAGAGCGCTGACTTGTTAGTGTTTTTTTAGATAGTAATGCAGGTGGGTTCCCAGGCTTCTGAGATAGGAATAAAATTCCTACCAGTAAAGCAATGGAAATGGAGGCGGCCACTACCCACTTACTTTTCCAAATGATTGTCTGTTGGGCGGTGAATTCTGAGTTCCCGATTCTCTTTTTTAACTGCTTAAACGCTCGAGTTGAGTCATACTCATTCGACTGGCTTACCGTCCAAGCTGAGTTGACCTTTTCGAATAATTCCTGGTGCGACTTTTCACTTTCGAGCCAATTATTAAATAATTTATGCTCTTGTTTATTCAGTGTACCTTTGAGCTTTTTCTTTATTATCTTCCAGTGATTCACAGGACCGGTTAAAGGTTTCACTAAAAAGACAATAAAGCTATAAGGCAGGAACCATTCATACAGGTTATCAATACATTAAGTAAATATTAACAGATCTTAATGCAGCGCCCGGCGCAAATCGAATCTTCTGTTTTACAACAGGCAGCGGTCTTTGAAAAGAAAAATCAGGAATTAAGTATGGTGTAAGGTCAGGTTATGTTATAAATTGTTGTAAATCCACTAAAAATGTAAATCAAAAGTCAGAATATGAATAATTAGCCCTTAAGAAAACCAAGTGAACCATCTTTTAGGAATAGCTGATAATTATATAATAAAAATTATTGGCGTCCGACTAAATTTTTTGAATTAAGAAAAAAGCGCCTTTAAAGCGTCCGAGAAAAGATTTTTCTTCAAAGCTGAAA
>ERZ1740059.964-NODE-964-length-14678-cov-9.077002_pt1 | contig 14678 bp, 13 predicted proteins | sample MGYA00581744_ERZ1740059 | MGnify/ENA primary metagenome ERZ1740059 (study PRJEB43018, sample SAMN04849738) | marine metagenome | isolation source: floating plastic debris | place: Pacific Ocean | collected 2008-08-28 | study: EMG produced TPA metagenomics assembly... | reverse complement strand
ATGCAAGATGAAGGCAGTAGTTTCGATGATGTATTAGCTGATGCACAGGATTTGGGTTATGCAGAAGCAGACCCCACAGCCGATGTAGAAGGTTTAGATGCTGCCGACAAAATCGCTATTTTAGCATCTATAGCTTTTGATGGAGGCATAAAAAGAGAAGATGTGTATTGCGAAGGCATTCGGCAGATCAGCAAAACAGATATTGAATACGCTCAAAAGCTGGGATTTGTAATCAAGTTGTTGGCGATCGCCAAAAAAGTGAATGCGTCATCGCTTTCTGTTAGAGTTCATCCCACTTTAGTGCCCTCGGGACATCCTTTGGCGAGTATTAACGGTGTTAATAATGCCATTTTTGTAGAAGGTGAACCCATCGGACAAGTAATGTTTTTCGGACCTGGTGCAGGTGCGGGTGCCACAGCCTCGGCAGTATCATCAGATATTTTAAATCTCATTTCTCGACTAATAAGTTTACCTGACTCAAATAGAGAAAATTCAAATTATCAAATTTCTAATTTAGACCCATTATTAGCTAGTTTTCATTCAGAAGATTGTCAGTTAGCTCAGAGTCAAGAACTTGTCACAAGATTTTATGCGCGTTTCCTGACAAAAGATCGACCAGGAGTAATCGGGAAGTTGGGAACTTGCTTCGGTAAATGCGGAGTCAGCTTGGAATCAGTTGTCCAAACTGGTTTTCAAGAGGAATTAGCAGAAATCGTAGTTGTGACTCACGATGTCACCGAAGGTAATTTTCACAAAGCCTTAGATGAGATTCGCAATCTTGAAGCAGTTGATAGTATTCCTAGTTTGTTGCGAGTGCTTTAGAGAGAAAAAGTGATTTCATAGGAGTTAAGAGTTAAGAGTTATGAATTATCTCATAATCTTCTTTATCACCTTGTCTCTTTGTATCACAATCCTCTTCAGCTTAATAAACGATCGCTAAAAATAATATTTGTCTTGAAAAAAGTCATGTAAGGGGATAGTCTATGGCTTAATTTTGTTAGATGCAAATTCTAATACCAATAGAGTAATTATCACCATGACTAACAAGTCCCCTTTTGAATCTCAGTCATCTTCAGACGATGACTTGGGATTTGACGATATTATCGGCATATTAGTTGCCTTTCTAACTATCGGTACAATTCTTTTTTGGTCTTTTACCCGAAAAGAGTCCGACTGGAAGTTTGGCAATTTGTTTTCAAAAGCTACTAGTAAAGATCGGGTACAGTCAAACGAAGATAATAATTTAACTAATTTGACTAAGTTGTTTGCAGCAACACCTGAATCCAACAATACTCTCAAGTCTCCAAAACCTGTTGGTGAAGGTAAAGCAAGCCAAAAAAAAACAACTTTCTTAGACAAAGAAACAGTTGATGCGGTAATACCGCCATTCTTAATACCATTTCCCCAAACACAATTACCACCCGATTTAGATAAAGTAATACCCGGTGCCCAGTCTTCTGGCGATGCAAAACCTGAAGCTACTGCACCCGTAGCTGTTAATACACCAGCTAGCCCTACACCGACTCCAACACAAACAGCTACACAAACACCGACTCCAACACAAGCAGCTAGCCCTACCCCGACTCCAACACAAACACCGACTCCGACGGCAACACCTAGTGTAGAAGCCAAAGCTACTGAATTACCGACAATTCCGACACCAATAGCTTTTCCTGATGTAGATGATGATTTTTGGGCAAAACCTTTTATAAACAAACTTTCATCTCGGAGAATTATCGAGGGCTTTGAAGAAGATAACACCTATAGACCTCAACAAGCTGTCAATCGCGCCCAATTTGCGGCTATTCTTGGAAAAGCATTTCAAACCGATCTTACCAATACCTCAAAAGAATTTGGAGATATACCTGCAGAATATTGGGCTGAAGCAGCAATTAAAAAAGCTGTCAGCACAAAATTTATGAGTGGTTATCCCGGTAATGTTTTCCAGCCCGAGCAGAAAATTCCACGAGTACAAGTAATAGTATCTCTCGTTACCGGACTTAACTTGAAAACTCCTGCTTCCCCAGAGAAAGTTTTAAGCGTCTACAAAGATGCCGATCAAATTCCTGAATGGGCAAGAGATAAAGTCGCAGCTGCTACAGTTAATAATCTTGTTGTTAATCATCCAGATCCCGATTCATTCAACCCCAATGAAGAAGCTACACGAGCAGAAGTAGCAACAATGGTTCACCAAGCTTTGGTGAAAATGAATAAGGTAGAACCTATTAAATCAAAATACGTAGTAGGTCAATAGTAGGAATACTAAAATTGAAAGTGGACAAGTATTTGAAATGATACTTGTCCACTTTTTTGAATGACGGGCACCCATTAAAATTTTTTTCTTCTAAAAAAAAATAATGGGAACCCTTGACTATTCGCGATCCACTTACCAAGATGCCTGCACTAAAAATTTATGTAGGCAAAAAAATGCTTTTCAAGTGTTAGCCTTGAAAGCAGATCGTTACTCACTTTTAAGCATCTTTGCCTACAACTTGTGATTTGAGGGTTGTTATTTCACTAGTTAACTCAGTGCGAGTGGAGGCTTTGAGTAAGTAGCGGTAAACAAACCAGGCAGAATACCCAATACCAATCAATTCAAAGGTTGGTGCTACCAAGGGAATGTCATTCAATGCATCCAAGACAGACAGCACTACTCTAACTGCGATTAAGGCACCTAAACCTGTACCAAGCACAATCAAAAGCTGCTTATACTTATTAAAGTAGGTCCCCGCGTAATCGGAGAAATTGTTTAGAAAGCTCGAAAGTTGCTCTCCGTACTTTAGCCATTGCTCTTGAGACTGCGTGGAAGGTTGTATTTTGGTTATAGTTCCAGTAGGACTGTTCATTTCTGGGACTTTTGCCTCTGAAGTTTTAGTTTCCACGATTTCCGGTTCTTGCATTGGGGCTTCCATGATGGTAATACTTATTTTTATTCTTCTGGGGACACCTTACAACTTTTATGTTGTTTGAGTGGAGGTATAACCACTTTTTTAGGCTTTGCTTGAAAAGCGGTATAAAACGATTTTAGTTTCCCACTCCCATAATTGTCCCTTAACCGCTACTTCATCAATTCTAAAGCTTAAAGTAAGTTAAAGCGGTTACGCTTCAGAAGCAAGCAGGATAAATTGTTAGCAACACTTTGGATTTCTTAGTTGGAGGAACTAGAATCCCCAAAATGCTAATAGTACCTGCATGTGCAAGTTGCTAACAATCATAGCCATTTAAGTACAGATTATGCAAAAATCTGTTTACTTTTTAGTTTCCATCGGATTTAAATATTCCCCAAGCATGAGCTCTATCCCGAAGAAAACCTTTCAACCGAGCAAGGCGCTCGCAATCTATGGAGAGAGCGGTTTTAAGTATATTAGACCTTCTGTGTAAATTTTCTTAACTTAACTACATATTTAAATTATGAAAATCATACATTAAAAACTCCGACTTCCAGAAGAATTATGCTGGAAATCGGAGATTTATAACTTATTATTTTGTATTTGGTAGTTCAATAGCTAAGGCTAGTAGCTAAATAAAAATTAGTTATGTGAGCTATTGCTGACCAAAATGTTGTAATTTAACAGCTTCAATAAATTCCTTAGTGATTGAATTTAGTCCCAATCTGGAATATCTAAATCTTGTCCACCAACACCAATTCCTGTATGGAATATTTCAGCATCAGCGATATTAATATTGTTCATCGATGCCTCGTAGACGTTGGAGTCATAAATTATAGCGCTAGCTAAATTGGCATTATTCAAATTAGCTTGCTTGAAATTAACATTTGTTAAGAACGCTGAACTTAGCTTAGCGTCTTGTAAGTTTGCACCAGTCAAGTCAGCACCCTCAAGATTCACGTGTTCGAGGTTTGCTCCCTGTAGATTAGCTCCTCTCAAATCAGCACCAATTAAATGCGCACCGCGAAGATTTGCTCCAGACAAGTCGCAAGCCATGCATTCCCTAGTCTCAAGCAGCTTTTGTACGTGCTGCGGGTTTTCAGCTTTTACCGGGCTAGCGAAAAACAGGGGAGCCACTATGGTTAAAGCTGCCAAAAGTTTCCTTATCATAAAATTTCCCCCTTTGCAATCAAATATTTTCCATTCATTTCCTCACCTCTCTATTATCTCACTAAATCGCCAGAGTATAATGATTAACGACAAAGCTTCACAATGATAATTATTCTCCTCACAGTTAGAAAATAAGCAAATAATTGATTCAGCTTAATATTATCAACATTTTCGACGATTTATCCGTTGAAACAACTCTAGATTGACGAATGTGAATTTTTGTCAATACTAGTCTCATTTAAGTATCATTTAATTTTACTTTATTGGCAAATTTGCGTACATAAAGTGGGAAAGAAAACATATGCGGGGAATACTCAGTAATATATATATGTTGGTTTTAGCTATATTCTCCGAATTCCCCATATAAATACAACAGGTCTGCGATAATTAGATAAATCAAGCGGCTAAAAATTCCCGCATGTACTGATTTACTAACTGTGGTTGTTCTTGTTGTACCCAATGGCTACAGTTGGGAATATATTTTATTTGGAAGTCTTTAACATAGGCTTCGGTACCGTAGGTTAATTCTTTTCCCAATGCGGTATCCTCTTCTCCCCAAATCATCAAAGTTGGAACTTCGAGAATACTCCAATTTTGATTTGAGGTTCTCCGTGCAAAAATATTTCGGTAGTAGTTTATCATTGCACTCAAAGCCCCACGTTTAGCAGCAGCATCTTTGTAAGCATCAATATCTTCTTTACTGAAAGCACTTTTATCGATCGCCATACCTTTAAAAGCGTCTTCAATAAATTGATAGTCTTGGGCTTGGATAAATAATTCAGGAAGTACAGGTAGTTGGAAAAAGAACATATACCAACTACGTAATAATTGTTGAGGAGTTTTTAAACCTTCAGAGAATTTAGCGGAATGGGGACAATTCATAATAATTAATCGTTCTACCATACCGGGATTTGCGTAAGCAAAATTCCAAGCGATCGCTCCTCCCCAATCGTGAGCTACTAGAACGCATTTTTCATATCCCAATCCTCGAATTATGCCTTCTACATCTCGGATTAATTCACTCATTACATAAGCCGAGTGCGATGGGGGTTTGTCGCTGTCGTTATAACCGCGTAAATCTGGCGCAACTACTTTAAAATCTGAAGCAAATTCTGGGATTTGATATCGCCACGAGTACCAAAACTCTGGAAACCCGTGAAGCATTAACATCAAAGGACCATTTCCTTGGGTTACATAGTGCAGGTTTACCCCGTTAGTGGTAATGGATTCGTGTTGCCAAGAACCTTCCATAACATTTAGTTGAGACTACTTACTTATATTACTGGGATAAGGAGTTAGGAGTTAGGAGATGTGAGTTAGGATTTATTTTACCTTTAACATGCAAACCTTTAACCTTCTAAATATCTATACTTTGGATTGTTCTGGAGGTAGATATGTGTGATTGTTTTATATGGGTAGATAAATAATAGCTATCTATCAAAACTATGACACAACAGATATCACAGCATCCCGCAGCCTGGATTGAGCGATTGGCACGGTTTGGTTACGCTTCAAAAGGAGTAGTTTACTTTATTGTCGGATTGTTGGCGGTACAAACGGCTTTCGGTAGAGGAGGAAGAACTACCAATACAGATATAGGCTTTGACAACGCTGGTACAGCAACCGTTTGGTCAATTTTTACTTGCTTTGGTTGCCATCGGTTTGATGAGTTATGCAATGTGGCGTTTTGTCGAAGCAATCAACGATCCAGAAAATAAAGGTAAGGATTTTAAAGGTATAGCCACAAGATTTGCCTATGTGGCCAATGGTTTGGCTTATACTGCTTTGGCTTGGACTGCAGTACAAATTATTATGGGAAGTTCAAGCAGCGGCAACGACGATAGCAAGCAAAACTGGACTGCTAGTTTACTAAATCAACCTTTCGGACAATGGTTAGTGGGAACGATTGGTGCAGGTGTAATCGCTTTCGGATGTTATTATCTGTATAAAGCTTTCACCGCAAAATTTAGGAGAATGTTGGACTTATCTGAATTGAGCAGTGCTGGGCGTGAGTGGATTATCATCACCTGTCGATTTGGTTTAGCAGCAAGAAGTATTGTATTCTTTTTGATTGGTTGGTTTTTCATTGAAGCAGGATATATGGCTCAAGCAAGTCAAGTTAGAGGACTTGATGAGGCATTGGAAACTTTAGCAGAACAGCCTTATGGACATTGGTTGTTGGCGATCGTGGCTTTGGGTTTGATGGCTTACCGAGTATATATGGTGGTTCAAGCACGGTATCGTTACCTTGACCCTAATATATAGTATTTAAAAGTAATATTAAAAATGTCAGTTACTGAAATACGCGGCGTTTGGTTAACCACTACAGCCAGTAAAGTTCTTGATTCTCGGGATAATATCGTCGAAGCAATGAACTTTCTCGCCGAAACGGGATTTAATGTTGTGTTTCCAGTAGTGTGGAATAAGGCGGTAACGCAGTTTCCTTCTGGAATAATGCAGCAGAATTTTGGCGTGGAAATTAATCCGCAATATCAAGGAAGGGATGTTTTAGCGGAAGTTATTACGGCAGCGCATGGAGTAGGGTTAAAGGTAATTCCTTGGTTTGAATATGGCTTCGCTAGTTCTTACAATTCTAATGGAGGAATGTTACTGGCAAAAAAACCACAATGGGCTGCCCGAGATTATAAAGGTAATTTACTGAATAAGAATGGTTTTGAATGGCTTAATGCCTTGGATTCCCAAGTACAAGATTTTCTATTGAATCTAATACTTGAGGTTGTTAGGAATTATGATATTGACGGTATTCAAGGAGACGATCGTTTACCTGCTTTGCCCTGCGAGGGTGGTTACGACAAAGGTACTGTAAAACGTTATCAGCAAGAATTCGGTAAAAATCCGCCGCAAAATCCTAAGGATAGAAAATGGTTGCAGTGGCGTGCGGATATTTTGACTGATTTTTTAGGGCGTTTATATAGAGAAGTCAAAGCTGTAAATGAAAACTTATTAGTATCCATGGCTCCCAATATTCATGATTGGGCATTAAAAGAATATTTACAAGATTCACAGACGTGGTTGGAAAGAGGGTTGGTAGATATTATTCACCCACAAATTTATCGGCGCGATTTCAATAGTTATAAGATTATTGTCGATCGGTTAGTAAAACAACAGTTTACGGACAAAAGCCGAGTCAAATTTGCACCAGGAGTGTTAATGAAATTGGGTTCTTATAATATCAATCCAGACTATTTGGTACAGTTGCTTGAATACAATCGGGCTTGTGGTATTGGAGGAGAGGTATTTTTCTTTTACGAAGGTTTGCGAGATAATAATAATGCAATAGCCGCGGTGTTACGGCAAGGCTATTATGCTAAGTCTGCTGCATTTCCTTCTTTAGAATATTTGAATCAAGGTAAGGGGAGTAGGAAAGAAGTTGTGAATAAGAAGCGGGGTTTGGTTAATTTTTTGAGAAATTGGTTTTAATGTTGTGATACAAGTAAAAAGAAAATGGGTAAGGTACCCTGTAGTCTCTACACCGGTACCGATTCCGGAGCAACTAACTGCTCTGGGGTACCACAATAGTATAGGATTACTCCGCAGAATTTTGAACGGATACTGAGATTCAAAAGCTTGCTATATAAGCTTAAAGCCTAAAATATTATTCAGAAATCAAACCGGATTCCTATATATTTCATTTATAAACCCTTTTCAATCTAAAATCTAAAATCTAAAATCTAAAATCCAAAATAGTATGGCTTATGCAATTAGAATATAAATCACAGATAGAAGAAAATATTCAAATTCTCAAACATGATTTACCGACTTTGTTTGAAAAAGATATTTCTTATGATATTTATACAATAAATATTTTATTTAAAGACCCAATAAGTAAATTTAAGTGGAAATTTAACTATCGGATTATTTTTTGGACTTTAAGATTTCACGCGGGATTGTTTTTTACTGAAATATTCTTTGATTTGCACGATGTATATCAGTTAGATGAAAATACTATTTTTGCAAAGTGGACTGTGCGAGGTACTTTGCGAGTTCCTTGGCAAGCAAAAATTTTCTTTAACGGCCATTCAAATTATAAGCTTAATCAAGATGGTTTGATATACGAACATATTGATACTTGGGATAGAAAACCTAGCGAGATTTTACGTCAGTTTTTCCGTAAAGGAGGAGAATTATAAAGATTAGTTATACAGGTAGGTTGAAAAAAGGTACGATAAATATCAAATTATCTTTGAACCTATGAGTCCTTTCTTGGGAAATTTAATTGTAACTGCGCTAACATTTATTTATGTTTTTGGGCTTGTAGCGGTAATGAATTTCTGCGTCAATCGCTTTAATTTACCGCAGGATATTAGCCGCAAAGTGACTCATATTGGCGCAGGTTCTTTAATTGTGTTTTTAGCACTTTATAATGATTTACACTGGTCAAAATATCTCAATGTCACTATTTTGATAGTTTGGATAATCCTTCTAATACAGAAAGGTTTGTTCGCTAGCGATGAAGATGAAGCTGTCAAAACCATGACTCGTACTGGTGACAAAAGCGAACTTCTAAAAGGACCTTTATATTTTGTAATTGTAGCAGCTATTTGCGGTACCTTATTTTATAAAACTTTTCCCGGAATTATGGCAATGACAACTCTTGGTTGGGGAGATGGTATTGCGCCGATTATTGGTTCTCGCTACGGTAAATTGAAATATGAAGTACTCAGCAGTAAAAGCCTGGAAGGAACCGCATCAATGTTTATTGCTGCTTTTGCTGCAAGTCTGTTTTTTGTTTGGCTGATTATTCCAAGTGAATTTAATGTGATGCGGATTTTTCTGTTATCTGCGATCGCAACGATTGTCGAAGCCTGTAGTCCAAAAGAAATCGATAATCTTTTGATTCCAGTTGTAGTAATTCTAGCGGCTTTAACTGTTATTTAGATTCAACGAATAGTTCTAATAAACTCGAACCAATATATATATATCCAGCAACAACTATAGTACTGCTTAATATTAAAGCAATTAAAAAGTAAGTATACTTGATTTTTGTTAAACCAATGGCATAGCTAATTATATCTTGGGAAAGAGGCATAATAATAATCATAGACAAAATGCTGCGACGACTTTTCAATTTGTTGATAAATTTGTCTAATTCATCTAAATTATTCTTCCCTATAAATTTTTGAGCTACTTTTCGTCCAAATTTTCTCGATATCCAGAAGTTCGCACTGCATCCAATCAGAGTAGCAATATAGCTTAGTAAGAAAGCATGATGTTTGCCAAATAATGTTCCACCAACTACAAATAAAGAACTACCGCTCAAAGGTGCAATGATTAAGCTGATCGCACATAAAGCTATAAATACGATAGGTGCCCATACACCAGTTTTTTTGATAAAAAGTTGAGCGTTATCTAACCCTATAATTTGTAGGGTAAATGCCATCGTTATATACAAAATAGTTACAATTAAAAATGCTAATAAAATCCTTTTGAGGTTAGAGATAAATCCCATTACACTATTTATTTTTATTTAAAGTAAAGTTGAATTTTCTGTGAATAAATAATTAATTATTTACTTATATAGTTACAGTTTACTACTTTTAGGATCGGGATTAAATATATAAGGAGAAGTAAATAAAATTAAGTAAAGCAAGATACAAGGATAATTGCTTGAAGTAAGAGACAGGAGAATAAAAAGTTACTTAAAGTTAGGTTGTTTACAAGTAATCGGATAAAACGAATAAGGATACCTGAAATTATCAATGCTATGGATAATTTACTTTTAAATTATATAGAACTACAATCACCTTTAGTGATGCAGCCTGTATGGAAAACTGTGGGAAAAACTTCTAAGTTATTTACAAATTGTTTAGATATCTTTGTTTGGAGTGATTTCGGATTTACTAGATTATTTTTCGATGTCGCTAAGAAAAAGATTAAAAGTGAAGAATCAATAAACAGATATACAAGAACTGTAATTTGGCTGGCAAAAATGTTATATGATTTTGGAACTAGTGGAAAAATTAATCATCAATCAATAATAGATAATTACACTTACAATACAAAAAATGATAAGGCATTTGCAATCAATGGAATAAGTACTTATGCTTATATGGCATCTCCAGAACTAAGGACACCGAGAATAATGAAAGAAGAAATAAGAAATATTATTCTTGGTGGGGGACAAAACTATTTAAGTCCTGAGAGACGTTTTGATGCTATTGTTCTCAGTAATCCAGAAATTTTTGATGAATCATTGAAGGATATATAGTAAATTTGATTATGCAATCTCCTATTAATAAAAAACTCTTAAATTTAAAAGCAATTGATATTTTTGCGGGATGTGGAGGTTTATCGCTTGGATTCCAAAATGCTGGATTTAAAATAATCGCTGCTTTTGATAATTGGGAACCTGCTATTAAAGTTTATAAAAAAAAATTTCATCATCCGATATACAATTATGATTTAAGTAGTTTAAATTATGACTACTCAATATTTAAAAATTTTGATTGCAATATCGTAATTGGTGGACCCCCTTGTCAAGATTTTTCCAGTGCAGGTAAAAGAAATGAAAATTTAGGTAGAGGAGATTTAAGTATTGTTTTTGCTAAAATCATTGCTTTTATTAAACCTCAATGGTTTGTTATGGAAAATGTTGAAAGATATAAGAAAAGTGAAAAAAGAAGTCAAGTAATAGACATTTTTAAATCAAATAATTATGGTTTAAGCGAAATAATAATTAAAGCAAGTCTTTGCGGCGTTCCTCAAAATAGAAAGAGATATATATGTGTGGGTAAATTAAATGGTGAAGATGATGAACTACTACCATACATTAATAAAAATTTGTCTGAAAAACCTATGTCCGTAAGAGACTATTTAGGAGACACTCTCGGAATAGAATATTATTATAGACATCCTAGAACTTATGCAAGAAGAGGTATTTTCAGTATTGATGAACCAAGTCCAACTATTAGAGGTGTGAATCGACCTATTCCAAAAACCTATAAGTTACATAAAGCTGATGCATGTTATTTTATAGAGAAAATTCGACCGCTGACAACAATTGAAAGAAGCTACATACAAACATTTCCTCAAGATTTTGATTTTGATTTGGAAAATCAATCAAAAACAGATTTGGAACAAATGATTGGTAATGCAGTACCAGTAAAATTGGGCGAGTTTGTTGCTAATTCAATCATTGAATATATTGAAAGTAAAGCAACACCTCAATTTGAACCAAAACAGCTTGTACTAAATTTTGCTGATAATCAATAAGTTGTATCATTTAGATCCCACCTTACTACTCGCCGGATACTGTTCCAAAACCTGCTTCACATACCTCCCCGTATAAGATTTTTCATTCTTAGCTATATCTTCCGGAGTCCCAACAGCCACTATTTCCCCTCCTTTATCCCCCCCTTCCGGGCCTAAATCTATCACCCAATCAGCGCAACGAATTACGTCTAAATTATGCTCAATAACTAATATGGAATTACCTTTATCTACCAATCTTTGCAACACATCTAATAATTTATGTACGTCGTAGAAAGATAATCCCGTGGTGGGTTCATCAATTAAATAAAGCGTTTTCCCGGTAGCACGACGGGATAATTCCGTAGCTAATTTCACCCGCTGTGCTTCACCACCCGATAAGGTTGTGGCGGGTTGTCCCAATTTTACGTATCCCAAACCCACATCTACTAGAGTTTGCAGTTTGTTTGCAGCTTTGGGAATGTTGGTGAAAAATTCTAATGCTTCTTCAACTGTCATGTTGAGAACATCGGAGATCGATTTATCTTTGTATTTCACCTGTAATGTTTCGCGGTTATATCTAGCACCTTTACAGACTTCGCACTGTACGTAAACGTCGGGTAAAAAGTTCATTTCGATCACGTTTACACCTTGCCCTGCACAAGCTTCGCAACGCCCACCTTTAACGTTGAAAGAAAATTGTCCCGGTTTGTAACCCCGCGCTTTGGCTTCGATAGTTTCGGAAAATACTGCACGAATTGCATCGAATACCCCCGTATAAGTCGCCGGATTGGAACGAGGGGTTCTACCGATGGGCGATTGGTCGATTACAATTGCTTTATCAATTGCTTTTAATCCCTTGATTCCATCGATTTCTTTGGGCATGGGAATTTTTTTGTTCAGATGATGCTGTAGTGCGGGATAAAGTAATTCGTTGACTAAAGTTGATTTACCCGAACCCGAAACACCCGTTACCGTAACTAATTTACCTAAAGGAATTTCTACATTAATATTACGCAGGTTGTTACGATGGGCGTTTTCAATGACTAAATTTATGCCGTTTCCTTCTCTTCTCTGAGGGGGAGTTTCAATTACTCGCCTTCCCGATAAATAGGCACCAGTTAGGGAATCCTCCGCATCTAGCATCGCCTGTAAATCACCTTGGGCTACAATATGCCCTCCGTGAATACCCGCACCAGGACCGATATCAACAACGTGGTTGGCAGCGCGAATTGTTTCTTCATCGTGTTCTACTACAATTAATGTGTTGCCTAAATCCCGCAATCTAAATAAAGTTTGCAGCAATCTGCCGTTATCGCGCTGGTGTAAACCGATGCTTGGCTCATCCAGTACGTACAATACCCCAGTTAACCCCGAACCAATTTGAGTAGCTAACCGAATCCGCTGAGCTTCCCCACCCGAAAGCGTCATCGCAGTACGATTTAAAGTTAAATAATTCAAACCCACATCCAAAAGAAACTGCAACCGCGCTTTAATTTCGCGCAATACCAAGTCTGCAATTTGCATTTGGCGTTTACTTAACTGTAAATTATTAATTCTTTCCTGAGCTTCAGTAATCGAAACTCCAGTCAAATCTAAAATTCGATACTGTCCCAATCTCACCGCTAAAGCTTCCGGCTTCAACTTTTTCCCATCACATACCGGACAAGGTTGGTCAATTATATATTGTTCTAATTTGTGCTTAATTAATTCCGAACCACCCTCATACTGACGCTGTAAAATCGGCAACACACCTTTAAATTTCTTGGTTCGTTCCGATTCCGGAGTTTTCTTTTCTCCCTGGAGAATTATCTCCTGCTGTTCCGGTGTCAAATTTTGCCACTGCGTCTGTAATTCAAACCCATAATCTTGTCCCAGAGCGTAAAGTAATTCCAAATAATAAGAATTATCTTTTTCAGACCAAGGTGCGATCGCCGCATATATTGGTACTTGAGGATCGGGAACAACTAAATCGGGTGAAAATCTTTTTAATGTGCCGATTCCATGACAATTGGGACAAGCACCATAAGGTGAATTAAAGGAAAATAAGCGTGGCGATAATTCTTCCATTACCGCGCCATGTTCGGGACAAGCGAAGTTTTCGGAAAAGACTAATTCTTGATCTTGGTTCGTTGATGGGGTATCTTCTGAATCTGGAGTATAGAGAATTACAGCTATTCCCTTGGATTGCTTTAAACAAGTAGAAAGAGAATCGACTAAACGCTCTTCAATACCGGGTTTTTTTATTAAACGGTCTATAACAACTTCTATAGTGTGAGTATATTTTTTATTTAATTCTATAGAATCCGAAAGTTCTCGCACCTCGCCATCAATACGAACCCGAACAAATCCTTGAGAAGCAAGACTAGATAATAATTTGACGTGAGTACCTTTCTTACCGCGAACCACCGGCGCAAGGATTTGGAACTTAGTACGTTCGGGTAACTCCATAATTTTATCTACCATTTCATCTATCGTTTGAGGAGCGATAGACCTGTCACATATGGGACAATGGGGTTCGCCAGCTCTACCAAACAACAGACGTAGGTAATCGTAAATTTCCGTTACCGTTCCCACAGTTGAACGCGGGTTATGAGAAGTTGACTTTTGATCGATGGAAATCGCTGGACTTAATCCTTCAATTGCCTCCACATCCGGCTTATCCATTTGTCCCAAAAATTGCCGCGCATAGGAACTAAGGGACTCTACATAACGGCGTTGCCCTTCAGCAAATATAGTATCAAAGGCCAAAGAAGACTTACCAGAACCAGAAACGCCGGTAAAAACAATCAGTTGGCGCGAAGGTATTTCTAAATCAACATTTTTTAAATTATGCTGCCTAGCACCGCGAATGCGGATTGTATTTTGATCGTTGGAGTTAGGGAGGTATCCGTTTAGGGATGCAGCTAACTTAGTTTCTGACATATCAGCTTTCTTGGGATGGCGGCAAGGGACAATCCTTAATAATACTATCGTTACTGTTGTTATGGTAGAACAGTCGTACTGAAAATGTGAAATAAAGCCCCAGGCTGTGGGACATAGCTTATGGAGTTAGGATTATATTTTTCCTTTCTTGTTAGCAGTTGTAATTTTATTAACTCAAATTACGATTTATTACTTAAACGATATTTTTGCGATCTTTCCCTGCTTATTCATGACAATAAGTTTTTGCTAGATACGCGTTTTTATGCATACGTCAAATTTATTTAACTTCCTCTTAGCAGTTCCCAGATCTAGTGAAACGGAACCTGAGATAGCTTTGACGGGTACCCATGAGAATTTTTTTCTCCTAAAAAAATTCTCATGGGAGCCCTTGACCTAGATATTCTTTTTGTGGTCAAGAGTTGACAAAAGTAGACAGTTGTCAAGGATTTTTGCTATATTTTATGCTTAATTTTTGGTAGAATAAAA
>ERZ1740059.963-NODE-963-length-14679-cov-9.011761_pt1 | contig 14679 bp, 11 predicted proteins | sample MGYA00581744_ERZ1740059 | MGnify/ENA primary metagenome ERZ1740059 (study PRJEB43018, sample SAMN04849738) | marine metagenome | isolation source: floating plastic debris | place: Pacific Ocean | collected 2008-08-28 | study: EMG produced TPA metagenomics assembly... | reverse complement strand
ACTAACTTAGACTCTACAAAAGTCGGATTTTCTAAGTCTTTCAAAGCAACTTCTGCAGAAGATGGACGTTTTTTCAAAGTAGTTTGAGTTATCCATTTGAGCCAATTAATCAAATCAGAACTCAAATTAACAGATTCCTCAAACTCGATCGCCATCTCATCCCCTAATAAATCAGCAGGATGACTACCAGTAACTAAATAAATCAAAGTCGCACCCAAACTATATAAATCAGAAGCAGGTACAGCACGCCCACCAAATTGCTCTTGAGCCATATAACCGTAGGTACCTACTACAGTCATAGTTCCACCTTGTTGTTGTGCTGTAGTTTTCACCGCACCAAAATCGACTAAATACACCTCACCAACATGATTTCCAGAGCGATCGCTTAATAAAATATTGCTGGGTTTGATGTCGCGGTGAATAACAGCAGGTTGTCTGGAATGTAGATAAGTTAATACTTCTAATAAAGCTTTGGCAATTTGTTTTACTTCTGTTTCGCTAAAAGTACGCCCCTCTTGTAAATGTTCTTCTAAAGACTTAGCCGGGATATAAGTTTGTACTAAACCGAAGCCTTTAGAATCGGGTAAATCAACCTTAAAAGAATCCAAATAATTTGGAATTGCAGGATGTGAAATTTCTTGGAGAATTAACGCTTCTCTTTCAAATAATTTTAAATCTTGCCAATCAAATTCAATATCAAAATTAAGTAATTTAACAACTACTAATTCTTGAGTTTCTAAATCTTTTACTAAAAGAGTTTTTCTTCCAGGATTTTTACCCAGTTGTCGCTGAATTTCATATCTTTCTTGTAAAATTTTATTTGTCATTATATTTGTGTTTTAAAATTTTTTATATGGCGCGTTTCCATTGGATGGAATATAAAACCTCACCCCGCCTCCGGCACTCCTCTCCTTATCAACAAGAGGGGAAGGGGGTGAGGTTTTAATTGTGCGATTAATCCAATTATTCTAAGTATCTCAATGCTTATGAAAATTTAATATGGGACAAATTGCGTAAAATCAACTCATAGGTGAGAATGTACGCAAAAAACGGTTTTATAAATAAAAATTTATAAAAGATGAAACCCAACCTCTCACAACACCTTTCTCGCCGTCGATTTTTACTTAGTAGTGCGATCGCTACTTCCCGAATCATTGCCACAAATTTATTCCCAAAAAATACTTTAGCTCAAGCACCGGGTATCGTAACATCAGATAAAATGCGTCCGAAAATACCCTATGGTGTCGCTAGTGGTGATGTAAATGCCAATAGTGCGGTTATTTGGAGTCGTAGCGATAAACCGGCACGGATGATTGTTGATTACGCGATGAATCAATCTTTCAAGGATGCACGAAGGATTATTGGCCCTGCAGCTTTGGAAGTTAGCGATTTTACAGCGCGAATTAATTTAAATAATTTACCAAGTGGCGAGCAACTTTTTTACCGAGTCATTTTCCAAGATTTAAATAATAACAATACTTACAGCGCTCCATACTTAGGTAATTTACGAACTCCTTCAGAAGAAAACGATATCTTTTTTGCTTGGTCTGGGGACACTGCCGGACAAGGCTGGGGTATTAATACAGACTTTGAAGGAATGAAAATCTACGAAACAATCCGGAAACTAAAACCGGACTTTTTTATTCATTCTGGCGATTATATCTATGCCGATGGTCCCCTTGAAACTGAGGTAAAGTTAGATGATGGCAGTATGTGGAAGAATATTGTCACGCCAGAAAAGTCCAAGGTTGCGGAAACTTTAAAAGAATTTCGCGGCAATTATGTTTACAATTTGCTTGATGAAAATATCAAGCGATTCAACGCTGAAATTCCTCAATTGGTGCAATGGGACGATCACGAAACTGTTAATAATTGGTATCCCGGTAAAATGTTAGATGATGACGATCGCTATAAAATAAAAAGCGTCTCTCTACTAGCAGCGCGAGCTAAGCAGGCGTTTATGGAGTATACACCCATACGCTTTGATCCCAACGATCCAGAAAGAATTTACCGATCCTATAAATACGGATCTAATTTAGAAGTTTTCATGTTAGACAAACGCAGCTATCGGGGGGCGAATAGCCCTAACCGCCAGCAGCAAGTAAGTGCAGAAACGGCATTTTTAGGTAATTATCAACTGCGCTGGTTGAAAAATAAGTTGCTTAATTCAACTGCCACTTGGAAAGTTATTGCTTCCGATATGCCCATCGGCTTATTAGTAAAAGATGGTAAAACCAAATTTGAAAATGCATCTAATGGTGATGGTGTGCCCTTGGGGAGAGAATTAGAGATTGCCGATTTATTGCGTTTTATTAAACAGAAAAATATCCGCAATGTGGTTTGGTTAACCGCTGACGTACATTACGCAGCAGCCCATTATTACGACCCCAACAAGGCACAGTTCAGCGAATTTACACCATTTTGGGAATTTGTCGCTGGCCCTTTGAATTCCGGTACTTTTGGTCCAAATCAACTTGATAATACTTTTGGTCCGCAAGTAAAGTTTCAAAGCGTAGACTTGACAATGAAACCAAATAGGTCACCGAAAGATGGATTACAGTTTTTTGGTACGGTAAAAATCAATTCCCAAACGCAAGTTATGAGTGTTGCGCTGCACAACCTAGAAGGAAAAACTCTCTACAGCATAGATTTATCGGCTGCTTAATTTATAAGTCGTGATTCGCAATTGTGACTGGGAGCAAGCCGATTTTAGATTTTTTAAATTGCTTCTCGAATTAATTCGGAATTTGAAGATTTTAGGTGAATACGGACTTAAAACAGTTTTAAATTCCAATCCAAGATCTAATATTATGTCTGTTACTTGCTGTTTTACCTCACGCTTTCCCCTCTCCTTGGTAAGAAGAGGGTGCCCGCCCTGAAAGTGAGGTTCTAAAACTATTCATCCAGACTTAATCTAAAATCTAAAATTGCTTAGTTGAGTCATAACTACGAATCACGAATTATTAACTAAGATTTTGGGTAATGGGGTTGTTCGGTAGGAATTGGTGGATGTATGTCAAAATTTGATAACGGTCTATAGCTGTACTCTGAATCGGATTCTTTTTGAATGTGTTTTTTGATTGCGTCTAAATCAACAAAGCAGTCTGCGACATCAATTAAGCTTTCACTTGTCATTGAACGCAAACTAACCACTTCTACTCTTGAACCTTGATAGGAAACTGCATTGACTGCATAAGCTAAATCTCCATCACCACTGACTAACACTGCTGTATCGTAGTAAGGGGCTAAGTTCATCATATCTACAGCAATTTCTACATCAAGATTGGCTTTTTTTGAACCATCTGGAAATTGCACTAAGTCTTTGGTAATCACACGATAACCATTTCGACGCATCCACAACAAGAAGCCTTGTTGTTTTTCGTTAGTTGGATCTACTCCCGTATAGAAGAAAGCACGCAACAATTTAGAATCTTTCGCTAAGCAGCTAAGTAGTTTGGCATAGTTGATTTCAATTCCAAGTTGCAATGCTGCATAGAATAAGTTTGCACCATCAATGAAAATCGCCACTTTACCACGATTGGGACAAGTAAAAATACTACCGTCGGTATAGACATCCGGTGTTTCCATGTAATCGTCGGGAACATCGGGGACATTAGGGACATTAGGAACTATCAAATTTGGTCTTGGATATTCTGGCCGTTGATATTCCAATTGCTGTTTAATTGGTCTTTTTGGTTTGTTTTCTTTAGTAAAAGTATTAATGGTCATTGATACCTCTGAATGTCAAAACAGGTAATTTTTTTTGAGCTGTCACGAAAACTAGATAAACTATGGAATTTCTTAATCCTAGGATGGAAATTGTTTTAAGTAATATTCTTTTACTTCACGTATCCTACACATACTATCCGGCATATTTGCTAATGCTTCGGGAATAATCGAAACTAGCAATTAATGCAAAGAAGGCTTTGGCTGCCGGTTATAAAGTTGATATTAAGGTCAGTTGGGTAAGTAATATTACAGGTTGACAATTCATTTTAAAGGTTATAACTCAAAAATGTCTGTTTTGAGGATATTAATAAAACTAATTAAATAAATCTCTGTAAATATACGGTAATACTTCTAATAATCAAAGACTTCACAGTCACGTATCAACTATGAAGAAAATTTATATTGTGTCATCTTCAAAAACTTTTCTTAATGAATTGATAAGGATTAGGAGAGTAAGCGATCGCTTCACATACTTTTGTGTAATTCTATTTTTGGACAAATTTGAATCATAAATATTTAATCATTCGTTTTTACTAGATATCCGGCGTAATTTAAAGCTATATTCTTTTTTTCTTATTTTTTAAGCCCAAATTACCTTTGTAAGATAATTATCTGAAATGTAAGTATTTTAACGTAAATAATCAAATTAAACTCCAAGTTTACTCTTGCCTATGATAATTCTCGAAAGGCAATACCGATTCTTAATAAAGATAAGCTTAATATTACTTAAGGATAGGATCTTAAGACTTACCCATATGATGGACTTTTCAATGGTGTGGGATTGCAACAATCGTCGAAGAGGACTGTAATTTCCTCCTAGGTACGTAAATCCCCAATCAAAAGCTTTTATATTAGGCGCTGATTATTAAACATTTCTTAAGCTTAAATTTACCCTCGAATCGGCGTAGATACCCCCAATTTAATCACCGTTTTTATCTCGGTTTTCCTAGAGTCGTAATGTACAGGACTGCTTCATCATTAGGAATACCGAGAACTTCATTTACTTTGTCATCAAAGAAACCACCGATGCCACAAACGCCTAAACCTAAGCGAATTGCACCTAAATTAAGTCTTTGCCCCAAATGTCCGGCATCCATATGCAGATAGCGGTAAACTCTATCGCCGTATTGAGCGATGGCAGTTTTCAGGTTAGCAGTATGGAACATTACAGCTGCTGCATCTCGTCCTAAATCCTGCCCCAAGCAGAGGTAATGTAACTCCCGCCGAAAATTTTTAAAGCGTATTTGACGCAATTCTTGTGTTTTTGGCGCGTAATAGTAGCAACCTCTCTCCAAACCTTCTACTCCAGAAACAGCAATAAAAGTTTCAATTAGGTTTACATCAAAATAGTCTGGAGAGTTATCTAAATTTTGGTTAGCGTAATTCTGGGGTTGATAAGTGAAATCGAGTAAAGCTTTTAAGTCATCAAAAGAGAGACTTTCACCGCTAAAAGCGCGAGTAGATCGACGTTTGAGGATAGTTCCTTCTAAATCTTCTAGTTTTTTACCCCAGTCAATGGGTTTGGTTGCGGTGGAGATTTTATCGCAAAAACTAAAGTTGTATTTATCCTCAATGGACTTATCAAGATTCTCAAGAGGTAGATTTAACTTACCAGTTGTACCCGGTTTAATTTGGGTAGCTAAATGGAAATAACCCAGAAGTCGTCCATCGGGAATTCGAGGATAATCAGTTTCAGTCGTAGAAGGTAAAGCAGTACGCCCCAGATGGAAATTTTGCTCGCTACCTTGTAAATCTTCTAAACTGAGAACTGCTATCGCGCCTTCTTGTCTCGAGTCGATATAAAGCAGCTCGTTGACGCTTTCATCAACAAAACCACCGATTAAATGGGGACGATAGTTACTCAAAGCGCCAGCTAATTCGATATTACCTATAAGATGTCCCGTATCGAGACAAATGCGACGATAAGCCCTATCTTCATAACGCCAAGCGGAGCGATAAAAAACAGAAGTGATGACAATTGCTAGTTGAGCGCTTTGTAGCGAAGAATTTCCGAAACAAGCTTCTTGCAACTTTTGCCAAACATCGCTTTCCCAATAATGCATCAGGGAATGAGTCCGACATTGATAGTTATACAAACCAGGAGGTAAAAGCGGCGTTCCTCGACTGAGTAAATACATCTCTGCAGGATACAAACCTCCCGCAGAAGGTGCGGCACGCAGGTAAACCGTATTGCCCATAGAGGGCATTCTAGCAGTCAAACCATAGCTACAAAAAATTAGCCGGGAAAGTCTTTGCCACCATTGAGCTTCCGGATTATTGGCGAATGAACCCGGCGGTTTTTCTTTGATATAAGGTTTTAAATCAAAATTAGAACCGATTTTGTACTCTTTAAACGGTACGGGTTGTTTTGTCCAGTCCAAGGCTTTATTCTTGGCTGATATACTTTCTGGCGAGTACTTAGTACGTTCGTGGTAATGCTGAGCAATTGATTGGCGTAATTCTGGCATCTCTAGTTTCGATACGCTTGTGCTAAAACATATCTTGGCATTCCTGATGGTCCTTATTTCGTGATAAAAAGTACAATCCTTAGTTATTTTATTGTTTTGTAAACTTTTATGAGTAAGACCAAAGTAATTAAAGGCATAAAGCCGAATAGCATAGAATCTTAATTTATAATATTTTCGCGCCCATGTTACGGAATATTTCAATATTCATAAGACTATGTCCGTCCATTTTTGTATGTGACAAAAATCCTGGATTAAAATCGTGAAAAATACATTTTCTTAGCAAGGATATACAGGTTTTATTTTTTTATCATGAAATTTGCTCGCAAAACTATATTAGTCACAAAAAATAATTCGTCATTTGAATTATATTTTCAATTTTAGTCCCTATGGTCCATAGTCAACTAACTATCATTAGAATTGCTTGATTGTCGAGTTTGCCCTAAAGGTGGTGAAGAACGGAATTTACGTTTGAGAAAATAGCCAACAGCAACGAGAATTAATAAATAGGGAGTGTAGACTATCAACCAAATACCTAATTTCAGCAACCCAAGGGTAAATGTACCGAAAGAACGAGTGGAATAATTCCATGTATCTTGAATTTGTGACGGTAATCCGGGTTGATTACTAGTATTTGAAACTGCTGCTTCTAAACCTAATGTAATAGTAGAATAAGCAACTTGATTTTGTAAACTTTTTAATTGGCCGGTAATCCGTTCAATTTGTCCTCGCACATTGCTAAGTTCGCGAGCGACGTTTAAAATATCTTTAACAGAACCGGATTTATCCATAATTTTCTGTAAATTACTTTCTGTTCTACGTAAATTGCTTAATCTTGCTTGAAAATCAACTATTTGTTCGCCAACATCTTCAGCGCTGATATTACGATTTTGTACGGTTCCTAATTTGGCTAATTCCTTAAGAGTTGTTTCCAAAACATCTTGCGGAACTCGCATTTGAATTGTAGCCCGGAGACGAGAATTTGATTTATCAAGCTGTGTTTCTTGTAAGCTGAGTAAATAGCCTTGTTGCCGATTGATGATTTGCTCTACACTATCAACGCTTTTATCTAAAGAGTCAACAAGTACGGTAATTCTTGCTTTTTTTATTAGCTGCGGTTTTCTTTTCGGTAGGGATTCGTTGACTTGAGCTACATCGGCAACTTCTTGAACTGCTGATGACGATGAGACTATACCTTGGGGGGAACTCAATTCGTTATAAGAAGCTGACGCGCAGCTTGTGGAAATTAAACTTCCTAAGAAAAGACTTAAAAATAAAGTTGGTTTGTTTGTTAATAAACCTGGAGAAAATAAGGTATAGAGTTTCAACATCATTAAAGTGTAAATACTTGTTAAATTTATAGTTAATTGACCAATATCTTGGTATGTCGTATTTTGACTCAGATTATATAGCTACAAGTTTTAATTGCAAATTCCTAAATGTAACAAGGGTTAAGAACCCTACCCCCCCTTCATTGATTCAATATTTATTTTTCCTTATCCTTCCAAGGTAGAAAATAAAGGTGGTAATTTTTGTCCTGAAAATTTAAAAATATAGCCAAAAGATGCTTTCTAAACCCCCGCTTGACCTGCTATATCATTAATAGCGCTGGCAATTTTAAATATAAATATGGAAACTACACAAATTGGGAAAAGCGGTATTTCTGTAAGCGCTCTTGGTTTGGGTGGAATGCCAATGTCAGTTTATGAGCGCCCTGCAGAATCGCAATCAATTAATGTTATTCATCGTGCCTTGGATTTAGGCATTACTTTTATCGACACTGCCGACTCTTACTGTAAGGATGAATCGGACAAGCATCATAACGAGCAATTAATTCACAAAGCTTTGCAAAGTTACGATGGCGATACGAGCAATATTGTTGTCGCCACAAAAGGCGGTTTGATGCGCCCCAATCAAAGTTGGACTCGCAACGGCAATCCGGAACATCTACGGGAAACTATTCAAGTCAGTTTTGAAGCTTTGGGTGGTAATAAACCCATCGATATCTGGCAGTTTCATGCACCAGATCCAGAATACACTATCAAAGCATCCCTTGCCCCCGCAAAAGAAGCTCAAAAAGCTGGAATGATTAGCAACATTGGGGTTTCTAATTTCTCGGTAGAACAAATCGAGCAAGCGCGGGATGTGGTGGATATCGTTTCGGTACAAAATCAATATAGCCCTTGGCAGCGACAACCAGAAACGGATGGAGTGCTGGAATATTGCCAAAACGAGGGTTTAACTTTTATACCTTGGAGTCCCTTTGGCGGTCGTCGTCGCCACGACAGTTTAACAGATATTCCAGCGATCGCAAAATTAGCCAAAGACAAAGGTGTATCAGTTTATTGTATCGTCTTAGCCTGGTTGCGTTCCAAATCACCTTGCATATTACCGATTCCCGGAGCTAGCAAAATCAGCAGCATTGAAGATTCGGTAAAGGCTGTCGATCTTAAATTATCTGAAGCAGAAATAGAAATCATTGATAGGGGAACCTGATAGCAAAGCATACTTTTGTTTGTAAGTAATCGTTTAAAGATAAATCAAAATTGCTATAAATAATATTTGCAATTACCAAAAGATGAACCCTTTTTTGGATATTTTTTTGTATCTAACTTTAGATGTAAAAACTAAATTTATAGCTCGTAAACTTTAATTTAATTAGTTAAAAGTATAGATAAAATTTTCCAATGAATTAGCTGATTCATAGAGGTCATAAATAGATTATTATGATATTAAGTGATGTTTCTCATGATTTAACTTTTATTTAATAAAATTAATTAAAAGAATATGTATTTTAGACATCATTTTTTATATTTGATTGACTGTTTAATTGAATTATGGAAAATCTAGTAAAAACATCTACCTATGTTACCTTCAAAAATCCTATCGAACACAATCAATAATCGCGACTATTTTCGTTCATTTACGCGAATTTCTTTAGTATTCAATTGGGGTTGGTCTATTTGCTTTTTGATGATTTCTGTGTTTAATGGCTGGATGATAAAGGTATCTCAAGTAGAACCATTATTCTTATCCGAAATTATGTTAAAGCAGATATTAGTTGTTTATTTCGCTCTTTTCCCTCTAGCTCCTACAATTCATAATTTTTTTAGAAGCACCAAGCTACTGGTAGCTACTATAATTTCTTCTTGGGTTATTGTCGCGATTATTTTATGTTATCTAAACTTACCTGCCTTAAATTCAGTATCTCTGAGTTTATTAGTTTTGAATATTTTAGTATTCGCATTTATATTAATATTTGTATGTAAAACACGGGGAATTGTAATTCCGGCTTTTGTGTTGTTTTTTGTCACGGTATTAACCTTAAGCGGTTTAAGTCGATGGGCTCTTGATGTAGTTTTGTATTGCAATTTAGTTGTGATCGTAAATAGAGCCGGAAGACAATTAAAAAAGGCATTAGATAGTTTTGATGGAGCAATGCTAAGTTTAAGCGGGATTGCCGCAGTTGGATTAGCAGTTGGATGGGTAATGGGTGGCTTCTCTGGTTAAGTTATGAAACATGAAAATAAAAGTTTTCTAACTATTCTTCTTCATCAAAAGATACACAAGGACTATCAACTTCCACCGCTGGTTGAAAAGAGCTACAGAAAATTACAGCAGAACAGTTAACCCCCAATTCCAAAGGATGAGTGCATTGCATGGAATTATTTACCAATACCTGAAAAGCACAGTCATTGCATATAGTTTTACGCTTTGATGGTTGTTGTTCCGTTGAATGTGACATAGTAAAAATCCGGACTTTGTTGCTTTATTATCGGCGTTGGTGCTCATGCTCTTTAATCATCCGTTGAGTAAATACAACCAAAATATGCTTTGAATCAATTTAATTACGAATTACGAACTATGAATTAAGAGTTGCACCACTTTACGGTAAGATAAAAAATCTGCAATTAATCAGGATGCTTATCCCGGAAGAAGCAATTATGGCTCGGATGTATTACGATTCGGATGCGAATTTAGACCTTTTAGCAGGAAAAACTATAGCGATTATCGGTTTTGGTTCTCAAGGTCATGCCCACGCCCTCAATCTTAAAGATAGTGGCATGAACGTAATTGTTGGACTATATCCGGGTAGTAAATCCGCAGCGAAAGCCGAAGCGGGTGGGTTAACTGTTAAAAGTGTGGCTGATGCTGCTAAAGCTGCCGACTTTATCATGATTTTGCTACCCGATGAGGTGCAAAAAACCGTTTATAAAGAAGAAATTGAACCTAATTTAGAAGAAGGTAACGTTATAGCATTCGCTCACGGATTTAATATTCACTTCGGACAAGTTGTACCACCGGCGAATGTAGATGTGGTAATGGTAGCTCCTAAAGGTCCCGGACATTTAGTACGTCGCACCTACGAGCAGGGACAAGGAGTACCTTGTTTATTCGCAATTTACCAAGATAATACAGGTCAAGCACGCGATAAAGCCATGGCTTACGCTAAAGGTATTGGTGGAACCCGTGGTGGTATTTTAGAAACGTCCTTCCGTGAAGAAACCGAAACCGATTTATTCGGCGAACAAGCAGTATTATGTGGTGGATTAAGTGCTTTAATCAAAGCCGGTTTTGAAACCTTAGTGGAAGCAGGTTATCAACCAGAGTTAGCCTATTTTGAATGTCTCCACGAAGTCAAATTAATTGTTGACTTAGTTGTAGAGGGCGGACTTGCTAAAATGCGCGATAGCATTTCCAATACTGCTGAATATGGCGATTATACCCGAGGACCAAGGGTAGTCACCGACGAAACCAAAACAGAAATGCGTAAAATCCTCAAAGAAATCCAATCAGGGCAATTTGCGCGAGACTTCGTTACCGAAAATCAATCCGGTAAGCCAGGATTTACAGCCATGCGCCGTCAAGAAGCCGAACATCCAATAGAAAATGTAGGCAAAGATTTACGTGCCATGTTTAGCTGGATGCAAGAAGCTTAAATTATAAGTTAGGAATTAGGAGTTAGGAATTAGAAGTTATGAATTCCTAATTCCTCACTCCTCACTTTTAATCGTCTTCAGTAAAAAAAACTCCGCACCCCTCTGCGCATAACTCTGCGCCCCTCTGCGTTAAAAAAGAAAATATCAATGCCAACGGATTTGATATAACTCCTAACTCCTCACTTTTGATTATTTCCCCCCCTCAACCTCTTCTATAGCCTTACGAGTTCGTTCATGAGGTTTAAGTTTTGACTTCCGATTGGGGAATAACCCAATTAAATTTTTATTAATCGTTTCTCGAGTATTGAAACTAGCGGATTTCAAAGGTTCTGGTAAGATGCGATCGCCAATACCAACAAATAGCACAGATAGTAGAAGCACCAACATAATTGAAGGCTTTTTAAACATTTTTTTGTAAAAGCGTTAAGGGTAATCAGTTATTAATTAACGTACCCAGTTTATTGATTATTTTTTAACTCGTACCAAAGTCTCATTTTCCAATAAGTAGTTCACTTTCCCCGAAGGTATGTTAAAAAACTTGTATCTCACATAGTCAAGGATTCCCATGAGAATTTTTTTAGGAGAAAAAACTCTCATGGGTGCCCGTCAAATACCGAAAGTCTTCTGATGATAGCGAATACTGCAATTTCCCAATTCAAACGGATATTAAGCGGATTAACTGCTTTTGTTCTGATTTCTTCAATCGGGTTAAACAACCCAGTTAACGCCCAGCAGCAAAATACAGAACTTTTACCTTTCTTTGATAATCAAGATAATCCGGTTCCAGTAAATTATCCACGAGGTGCTCAATTAGACATTACACCACCAGCACCTCAGTTAAATGACTTTGATAGAGCGGTACTTGAAACTTGTGGTGCTATCGGTACTCAAGTTAAGCCGAATCAATTTAAACAGCTTTTATCAAATCACCCAGAAGTATTAACCAAAATTCAAGCAGCTACCAACGGCGAATTGCGTCGAGGGCGTAAGAGGAAGTCTGATTTTTTACAAGATTTAACTAATATTTGGTTCAAAAATAAAGGTTTTGAACATATATTCTGTGGTGAAATATATAATGCAAATGATATTGGCGGATTGCATTTTTACGGTAGATATTTACAACTTCAAGAACAAAAAATTGGTGGTAGACTTCCCGTAGAACCTGGAAGACAAGAAGTAGTTCCAGGAGTCATTTATACAATGGGTGTAGTGATAAAACAGCCGAATCGCATCGTCAGAGATGAGATTAAAGGTTATGGTTATTTAACTAACGCTGAAGAACTTTTAGTAGATGTAACTAAAGTATTTAAACTACAAAAAAACACCGAAGGAGCTTGTATTTATCAACAGCTAGATAAGGAAACTGGAAAAACTTTCCCTACAGTTTTTGTGAGAAAGAATAAAGGAATTATTACTTTTTACCCCGATGCGACTCCGAGAGGGAGACGTTGTAAGAGCTAGGAGATGGGGAGATGGTAAGCCACTGCGTTGGGCGGGTTCCCCGACTTGTAGCAAGTGAAGCAGCGCGCAGAGCAGGGGGTCTCCCCCACTCGCTGTTGCTGTTACTCTGACGAGTCACAACGCGTACGCGGAGCGTCTCCGTACGCGTTGTATGCCCGTACCGAAGGTCGTCCCGGAGGGACTTAGGGCTTAGGAGATACCCGAAGGGTGGCGCAACCCGAAGGGGGAGATGGGGAGATAGGGAGATGGGGAGATAGGGAGAATTCCAAACTCCGGTGGTATTAACTCCTAATTCCTAACTCCTAACTATTTACTGACAACTGTTAGGGCGTTTTTCATACATAGGATTTGCTGCTTCTAATTGTGCTGCTAGGCTGATGAGAGTTGCTTCGGCGGCGGGTTTTCCGATTAACTGTACTGCGATGGGTAAACCTTTTTCGTCAAAACCAACAGGAAGGGACATTGCAGGTTGCCCGGTGGCGTTTGCAGCTGGGCAAGGTGCAATCCAGCGAATTATGTTTTCAAATGTTTCTTCGGGACTTAATTGTGCCCATTCACCAATACGAATGGGTGAATGTAGATACACTGGCATTACTAACACATCTATGGTGTCGAAAAACATGACGATTTTTCGTGCTACCATCTGCATTTGGTAAACTGCTCTTAGGTATTCACCCGCGTCGCAATTTCTTGATAATAACCAACGATTGAGGGGTTGTAATATGTCTACAGGAACAGCCGATGCGGCTACGTTGGCTTGCCAAACAATCTGAAATGGTTCAACTAGGGCGCTAATGTCGGGACATTTTTCTTCTACTGTATGACCAAATTCTTCCAATAATTTAACTGTTTCCATTACGCTTTGATGACAGTTAGCGTCTGCTTCCCCTAAAGGAGGAATGCTCGTACAAAAAGCAATGCGTAAATTCCCTACTTTTTCCTGGCTGGCAGTTAAAAATGATTTATCGGGTTCGGGCAACCAGTAGGAGTCTCCTGTGACATAGCCAGACATCGCATCTAATAAAGCAGCGGTATCGGCTACAGTTCTACCTATAGGGCCATTTGTAGCAATTCCGCTGAGGCGATCGCCAACTGGCGCATGGGTAATTCTTCCTCTGGATGGTTTGATACCGACTAAATTGCAACAAGCCCCAGGGCCGCGAATTGAACCACCACCATCTGAACCTTGTGCAATGGAACATAACCCTGCTGCAAGTGCTGATGCAGCCCCACCACTAGAACCTCCAGAAGTATATTCTAAATTCCAAGGATTTCTTGTTGGGGGAAAACCCGTAGCTTCAGTGTAAGGGAAAGAACCTAACTCTGAAGTTGCGGTTTTACCTAAAATAATGAATCCGGCTTGTTTAATTTTTACAACTACACCATCATCATAATCTGGCACATTACCAAGTAATGCCGCATTGCCAAAACTACAAGGAATACCGGCAACTGGATTCAAATCTTTAATTGAAATTGGTATCCCAAAAAATGGTGGCAACTCCTGAGTTTTTGCCAGCATTTCTGTTTTTTGTTTAGCCTCATCAATAGCTTGCTCTGCAGCAACAGTAAAATAACTTCCTAACTTCGGATTAAATTGTTGAATGCGTTCTAAATATAATTCCACCAACTCCAGTGGCGATACTTCCTTACCACGGATTAATTCTGACTGTTTTAACGCCGGTGCGAACGCTAAATCAACTTGATTCATTGATTTTAACTACCTCGAAAACAAAAATCCCCCTGATAGAGGAGATAATTTGATTATTTACATGGAACTGCTGGCAATCCCGTCAGCGAGGGAGTGAAAGCAGAATTTATTTAGTTTAACTCAGTTTTTGTAGCATTGAAGTCTTGCTAAATTTTGAATAATCGGAATACTGCTGATGTTTAATATCATGGAAATACTGCACAGAATTAGTCTTATAGAAATATTTACAGTTGACTTGATAATATTTTTATTGGCAATCGCAGGATTTATAAACCTTATCAAAAATACGATTACTGTTGCAAAAAGCCCCAATAGAAAGCAGAGAAATACAGCAGATTTCATATAAATGAGGTACACATATATTCTTTATAAGGCA
>ERZ1740059.962-NODE-962-length-14682-cov-5.708689_pt1 | contig 14682 bp, 13 predicted proteins | sample MGYA00581744_ERZ1740059 | MGnify/ENA primary metagenome ERZ1740059 (study PRJEB43018, sample SAMN04849738) | marine metagenome | isolation source: floating plastic debris | place: Pacific Ocean | collected 2008-08-28 | study: EMG produced TPA metagenomics assembly... | reverse complement strand
GGGCCGCGCACGTCGCGCTCGCGCTCCGGGCCCAGCGGGCCGGCGACGGCCGCCCGCTCGGCGAGATTCTGCTCAGCGCCGGGCACATCGGCGCCGAGGCCCTCGGCGATGCTCTGGCGCAGGATCTCGCGGCGCGCGAGGCACGCGAAGAGCGCGAGGCGAGCCCGTGGGTCGCCGTGGACGCGACGTCGCTGAACCATGCGCTGGCCGGCTTGGCCGCCGCGCGACCTGCCGCGCGGGCCCTCGACGCAGGCGACGAAGGAGCCCTCCGGCGGGCGCTCGAGGAGGCCGTCCGAAGGCTCGGCGTGGCGGCCACCGGCTGGGGCACCGTGACGGCCGAAGGTTTGCTCGCTCACGTTCTTCGGGAGGGGCACGCCGCCGCGCGGCGCCGGGGTCGGCCCCTCTCGGTCGAAGCACGGGGAGCCGACGACGTGCGACTGGATCTCAGCCTGGCGCGTGCGCTCGGCGCCCCGCTCGCCGCCCTGGTGCGCGGCGCCATCGAAGCGGGGGCGACCACCCTGCGCCTCGCGGCGTCGGTTGCATCGACGGAACGCTGGACCCTCGCGGTCGCCGGAGTACCCGACGCGGAGGGAGCGTCGTCCCGCGTGAACGACCACCCGGCGATCTGCACGCTGGGCGACGTCCGTTCGTCGGCGGACGCGCGCGACGTCATCACGCTCGATCTGCCGCGCCGCTGAACGCCGTCACCGATCCGCCGACATAACGGCCACCTACGGCGGCGCTGCGCGCCTTCGCGCACCCGAATTGGCATAGTCGACATGGCCCTGCGGTTTTTGCGACGCTTTCTTGGACTGTCACACTACCGAAACGTGTAATCTCTGTTATGAGGGGCGCGGACTCAGGGGGCAGAGGAAGGACCAGGGTGCATGACAGGCAGTAAGAAGGGACATGCGGTCGAGGCCGCCCGGCGCCTCTTCGACGCGAACGGCTTCCATAACACCGGTATCGACGCCGTCGTGACCGGTGCGGAGGTCGCGCGCATGACGCTCTACAAGCACTTCCGTTCGAAGGACGGCCTGGTGCAGGCCACGGTGCGTCATCACACCGAGCGTTTTGCCGGGTATCTGGAAGCATCGGTCGCCGAGGGTCGCGACCCGCTCGAGGGGCTCGCCGACGGGTTCGCCAAGTGGTGGCGCGGGGACTCGCCTTTCGGCGCCTACCGCGGGTGCTACCTGCACAAGGCGCTGGCAGAGTTCTCGGGCAGCAGCGAGACGATCGAGGGTGCGGCGCGCGAAGGGGTCGAGCGCCTCCGCGCCCTCTTCCGGAAGACGGCGGCCGACTCCGGCCTCGCCGAGCCCAAGGCTTTCGGCGACCAGCTCTGGCTCCTCCTCGCAGGGGCCAGCGAAGCCGCAGTCAGCACGGACCCGGCGGAGGTCGAGGCAACGTTCCGTAAGGCCCTCGGCACGCTGCGCCGCGCGCACTCCAACTGAACGCACGCGCAGATCGTGACGCGTGGGTCCGGACTCCGGACCCACGTAGTCACGAAGCCGACACGTGCTGCGGCTCGAAAAAAGCGCAGCTTCGGTCCACAAAGCTCCGGAGAGCTACACCATGGCCGAGCCCAGCAACCGTCCGCCTCCTCCGCGGGAGCCCCGCTCCTTCCTCTTTCCGATTGCGGCCACGGTCGTGGGCGGCTTCCTCGCCGTCGCGATCCCGACCATCGGTCAGGCACCGCACGAAGAGGAAGTGGAAGAGCAGACGACCGCCCCCGAGGACGTCGAGATCATGGTGACGGTGCGCAGCGCGCCCAACACCGCCTTCGTGCGCGTGGACGGCGTCCTCAAGGGAGAGACGCCTTGTGACCTCGAGCTCGAGGCAGGCCGTGAGGTCGAGATCGAGGTCGAAAAGCCGGGCTTCCGCGCGGTCACCCAGACCGTGACGCCCGAGGTCGGCCAGGCTCCCGTCGACGTCACGCTCCAGGCCGCGCAGTTCGCCATGGCCATCGAGGCGAACGAGGACGGCGCGACGGTGCTCGTCAACGGCGAGCCCGTGGACGACGCCGCGGACATCGACCTCGGCGAGTCCTTCCCGGAGACGCTCACGGTCGAGGTTTCGAAGCGCGGCTTCCGCACCTTCGAGACCACGCTGAGCGAGAGTGACTTCGCCCCGGCGGAGGGCCAGATGTTCAAGCGCCTCTCGGTCACGCTGGAGCGTGCCACTCGGCGCGCCCGCGGTCCGCGGCGAGCGCCCATGAACCAGGGCCCGGTGCCGGCGAACCCCTTCGGCTGAGGAACGACCCGGGCGCGCCCGGCGTGATAAATCGCTCGCATGAGCGACGAGCGAAGCCCGAAGCGGCTCAACCGAACGAGCCGGCGGCTCACCCAGGAGCGGAGCCAGGGCGCCAGCCAAGCGATGCTCCACGCCACGGGGCTGACCACGGACGACCTCGCCAAGGCGCAGGTCGGGATCGCCGGCGTTTGGTACGACGGGAACCCGTGCAACATGCACCTCGGGCACCTGGCGGCGCGCGTGCGCGCGTCCGTCGCCGACGCCGAGCTCGTCGGCATGCGCTTCTTCACCGTCGGCGTCTCCGACGGGATCAGCATGGGTACGGACGGGATGAGCTACTCGCTCCCCTCGCGCGAGCTCATCGCCGACTCCGTCGAGACGGCCATGGGCGCCCACTTCTACGACGGGCTCGTGGCGCTCCCGGGCTGCGACAAGAACATGCCCGGCTGCCTCATCGCCATGGCCCGGCTGAACCGGCCGGCGTTCATGATCTACGGGGGCACCATCCGCCCCGGCTCCCGCGTCGACCGGCATGGCGACGTGGTGGCGCTCGACGTCGTGAGCGCCTTCCAGAGCTACGGCGAGGTGCTCTCCGGGCGCATCACCGAGGAGGAGCGCCGGGACATCGTCGCCAAGGCCTGCCCCGGCGCCGGCGCGTGCGGCGGCATGTACACGGCCAACACCATGGCCGTGGCCATCGAAACGCTGGGCCTCACGCTCCCGGGCTCCTCGTCGACGCCCGCCGAAGACCCCGCCAAGGCGGCCGAGTGCGACGCGGCGGGCGCCGCCATTCGCCGGCTCCTCGAGCTCGATCTCAAGCCGCGGGACATCCTGTCGCGTGCATCCTTCGAGAACGCCATCGTCGCGATCACCGCGCTCGGAGGCTCGACGAACGCCGTCCTGCATCTCTTGGCCATGGCTCGGGCGGCGGGGATCGCGCTCACGCTCGACGACTTCCAGCGGGTGAGCGACCGAACGCCGCTCCTGGCGGACCTCAAGCCTTCGGGGCGCTTCGTCATGGCGGACCTGCACGCCGTGGGCGGCACCCCGGCGGTGCTTCGCTTCCTACTGGACGCCGGTCTCATCGACGGCTCGACGCGCACGGTGACGGGCCGAACGCTGGCGGAGAACGTCGCCGACGCGACGCTCACCGACGGTCAGGAGGTGCTCCGCCGGCTGGACCAACCGCTCAAGGCCACGGGGCACATCACCATCCTCCGCGGCTCCCTCGCGCCGGACGGCGCCGTCGCGAAGATCACGGGTAAGGAGGGCCTCCGCTTCGAGGGCCCGGCGCGCGTCTTCGACGACGAAGAGTCCATGCTCGCGGCCATGAGCGACCCGGCGTCGCTGAAGGGCTCCGTCGTGGTGATCCGCTACGAGGGCCCCGTGGGAGGGCCGGGCATGCCCGAGATGCTCTCCCCCACCAGCGCCATCATGGGCGCGGGACTCGGTCAGGACGTCGCGCTGCTCACGGACGGTCGCTTCAGCGGCGGCAGCCACGGCTTCATCGTCGGCCACGTATGCCCCGAGGCGGCCCTCGGCGGGCCCATCGCCCTCGTACGGGACGGCGACCGCATCGTCATCGACGCGGACGCGCGAACGCTCGAGCTCGACGTGGAGGACGCCGAGCTCGCGCGACGCCGGCAGGCCTGGACGGCGCCCGCACCCAAGGTCCGCCAGGGCTGGCTCGCCAAGTACGCGCGGCTCGTGGGCCCCGCGAGCGAGGGCTGCGTAACGGACTGATCGAGGTCCCCGGCGGACGCGCCGCCGGGACCCCGGGTTGCCTCAGCGCGTGCCGAGGTAGCGCTCGTCGGTGACGAGCCGCTCGAAGAGCGCCTGCCAGTCGAAGGTGCCGTCCGCGTTCTCCGCGTCCCCGTCCCCGTCGAAGGCGTTGGCCTGCTCTGCGAGCCACATGAAGTCGCCGGCGTCGACGGTGCGGCCGTAGAGGTGCTCGGCGAGCTGCCGCACGGCGCACTCGGCCACGCGACGTACCTCGTTCGGCATGTCGACGAGCGCCCGGGGGCCCGTCTCGACGTTGGCATAGTCGCTCGCGTCGTCGTCTTCCTCGAGCCAGGCCGCCGCGATGGGGTGCCCCTGGTAGCGGGTGAGCTCCATGCCATCCGAGTTTTGCGGCGTGACGAAGTAGGCGTTGCAGAAGTTCCGGTTGCAGCGCCCGCCCTCGCAGATGCACGGCTCGTAGGGCTCGCGGAAGGAGATGTCGGCCGGGTCGAAGTAGCCAACGCTGCCGCCGTTTCGCCAGCGGCCCCAGTGGGAAGCCGCCGGCTCCAGCTCCTGGTGACAGTCGGCGCAGCCGTTGCGCTCACGGAGGTTCTGGGGCGGGTTCTCTTCCTCCGCGGGGATGCCGTCCGACTGGGGCACGAAGGGGTCGCAGTAGAAGGCCGTGTAGAAGCGGTTGGCTCGGGCGCGGTCCGAGGCGAAGCGCACCAGGTAGCCCGGCGTCGTCAGTACGCCCGCATGCTCCGGGCCGCGCTCGATGCGGCGCCAGCTGGCGGTGTCGGTGGCGGCGAGCCCCGCGAGGTTCTCTTCGGGGATGCGCATGTCGTAGGCCACCTGCGTGGTGGTCTGCGCCTGGTTCAGGTTCCGGCCCGAGTTGTAGCGGTAGTAGTGCGCGACGGGTCCGTTCACGAAGGTCTCGCGGGTCCGGAAGACCTCGAGGTAGCTCCGGCCCTCGCTCACCACGGACTGGATGAGGCGAAGCGGCTCTTCCGTGAAGCCCGCCTGGAGCGCCCGCGCGTGGGTGTCGCCGGCGCCGTTGCCCGAGAAGCCGGGGATGCAGTCGCGAAGGTTCGGTCCGCAGCCGCAGAACTGGCTGTTGTCGGCGAAGCTGCAGGCCTGCCCGTCCGGTCGGGTGAGCACGTCGTTGGCGTCGAAGGCGCAGACCTTGATGGGGTTCTCCGGGTCCCAATAGGGCGCGACCATCACCGTGCCATCGATGTCGCAGATGCCGCCGCGACGGTTGGCCGTGCAGCGCCCGTCCTCGATCTGCCGCATCGGCAGCGGCCGGCCCTCCGCGTCGAAGGTGGTGTGCGGGACGTCGTCGCAGAGGAAGGCGTTGTTGCCGCGGTAGCGGCTCTTGCGGTTGTTCACGAACCAGATGTCGCGGCCGCGGTCGCGGCTGAGGCGGCGGTCGCCGCCGTCCAGGGCCACGAGCGACCGGTCGAGGGACGTCCAGAGGAGCCCGCGGTGGTACTCCATGGTCGTCCGGGCGAACTCGGGGCCCGCGAACATCTCCTCGCGCATGGACGCGAGCTCGGCGTCGGGGTCCGCCGCGTCGAGGAGGCGCTGGCTCTCCTCCACGGTCGGGATGCGGCCGCGCACGTCGAGGGAGAGCTGCCGCAGAAGCCGCAGCGGCGCGGCCTCGAAGGTCGGCGCGCACACCTCGCCGAGCATGGTGCTCGGATGAAGCTGAGCGGCGAGAGGCGACGCCGCGAGGGCGACGAGCGAGAGGGCGAGGCCGAAGGTCCGGGGCATGAGCGTAGGGGTCATCGCGTCGTCCTCAGGCCAGCCAGGCGTCCAGGGGGGTGGTGCGGAAGGCGTAGGGGTCGAGGCCCTGCGCCGCGAGGAGCGTCGCGCCGATGCGCTCGGGGAGAATCACCTCGCCGGACTCGCTTGGACGTCCGCTGACGGGGTCGATGCTGAGCAGGCCGAGGCTCTCTTCGACGGTCTCGCCGAAGACGCCACGACGAAGGCTCCCGCCGAAGGCGAGGATGCTGTTCGAGAACCAATGGTCCCGGCCCCGGTTGCCGTTGATCCGCGGCGTGCGGGCAAACTCCGAGTGGCACACGACCATCGTGTTCTCGAGCTGCGGGTCGTCCGCGCGAAGCTCGTCGAGCAGCACCGCCAGCGCGTCGAAGGCCTCGGCGAGGTCACGCGGCTGGTCCGTGGCCCACTCGTTGCCGTGGTCGTCCAGGCCGCCCTGAAGCTGCGCGCTGACCGAGGTGGAGAGGCCGGTCTGGAAAAGGCGCGCGACCGTCGCCGCGACCACCGCCGGGTCTCCTCCGTCGTTGGCGTTGACGATGCCGTAGCGGGCCATGAGATCCGGGTCGTTGCCGAGGTTGAAGGCCGCGCCGAGGTCGCGCTCGACGGCAGCCGTGAGCCGCGCCCGCGCCCCATCCGTCAGCTCCAGCGGTAGCGCACCGTCGTAGCGCGCGTCGACGCAGCTCCGCTCGGCGCGGCGCGCGTCGTCGAGGAGCGCTTGTACGCCGGCCGGGAGCGTCCGACCCCGGGGCACGAGGAGGTCGCGCATCTGCGTGGCGCGGCCGATGCGCGTGCCCGTGAGGGCCGGGTCGAGGCTCTCGTTGAAGGTCGGCATGCCGATCGACATGTTCGGCAGCACGAAGGCCTCCGGGTCCGTGCCCGCGGCCATCTTCGTTCCGAGCGAGTCGCCGCGCGGCACGACGCCAGCCGGCGCCTGGAAGGTATTCACGTAGGCGCGGCCCGTCGGATGCGCGACGGTGTTCATGTTCACGCCGCGGAAGAGCGTGAAGACGTCCATGTGGCGCACCAGGCTCCGCATGGTCGGCCCGATGATGGTGGACTGGCCGCCGATGGTGACGGGGATCGGGGTCTGCCACTCCGGCGCCAGGTACTCCGTTCCGGTGTGGAGCGCCTCGTAGGTGCGGCCCGGGTCCCGAGGATCGGGGCCGAGAATCACGTCCCAGCCGCCGTTGAAGTAGAGGCTCACGAAGCGGCGCTGCGGCGCGCCCTGGGCCATGAGGTGCGCGGCGGGACCGAGGGAGAGGGCGGCGGCGCCACCGAGGAAGCCGCGCATCAGATCACGTCGGGAGAAGGTGGTCATCGCGTCAGCCTCAGTAGGTCAGGAAGTCCGTGTGGGTGGCGAGGCCGACGCAGACGGCCCACCAGCGGTCCCGCATCTCGTTGTCGCTGAGATCCCGGTCCGAGTCGCGCAGCGTCAGGATGCGCATGAAGGGCTCGAGCGAGGGGTCGCCCGGGGGAAGCGCCTGCCCGAGGAAGCGCAGGAAGAGGTAGCGTAGGTTCTCCTCCAGCACCGCCGGCTCACGGTCGCCCACGAGGGCGCCTTGGAGGATCACGCCGGGGGCGCCGCTGGCCCGGTCGGCGTCGATGGCGCGGCGACAGGTGTCGCGGGCGGCGTCGTCGACAAACTTGGCGAAGGTCATGGAGACCTCGCGTCCCTGCTCCGTCACCTCCGCGTAGTCCGGCCGCCCGAGGGACGCCGCGAAGCGCTCGAAGTCGTTCCAGCTCTGGCCCGTCGCCACCTGAAGCGAGCGATGGAACTGATCCGCGGTCAGCCGTCGCACGCGACGACCCAGCGGGTTCTCCGCGGTGCCGATGGGTACGGGCGTCGGCGCGTTCGGATCGACGACGGGCGGTGCCCCCGGGTCGCCCGGACCGACGCCGGGCTGCGTGGGCATGGGCACGGGGGGATCCCCGACCTGGCCGTTGCAGGCAACCAGCGACGTGGCGAGGAGGCCGGCGAGAACGAAGCGGCTCATCCCAGAAGTTTACGACAGTTCTGTTTGATTATGCCGTTACGAGAGCGACAGGCGCTTCTCGCGCTAGCGAGGCCACCAGTGGCCCGAAAAGCGCCACAAACGGCGCGTTTCACCCCCGTCGCGGGCCGTAGGTCTCCACGCTCCATGCTGCTACGTTAAAGCTCGTGCCGCGACCGGTCCTCTCGCTCTCCCGCACCCCTCACTTTCTGGGGACATTCGCCGCCTTCCTCGCGTGCGCGGCCGTCGGCTGTGTCGAGGATGATACGCCACGAGGCCTGCAGGACCGACCGCCGCTCGAGGACATGTTCTTCGACGAGCCGGTCTCGCTCTTTCCGCGGAGCGTGCCCTCCGACATCGCCACCGTGAGCGGCACCCGCACGTGCACCCCGCTCGAAGCGGAAGAGTCGCTCGTCGCGGTCTCCTCATCGGGCGAAGCCTGGCTCGCCCGCCCGGCGCCGACCGGCGTCTCGCTCCGCGTGGTCGCTCCCGGTACAGCGCCGCTGCCCCTGGGACGCCTGGCGGTCGAGGGCCCGCTCGCTCACGGGCGGGCATGGGAGGACGGAACGCTGGCCTTCGTCGCGGAGGAGAGCCTCTACCGCTTCGATGGCGCCTTCCTCGAGCCGATCCGCTGGCCCGAGGGGTTTCCGGCGCCCGGCGCCTTCTGCGGTGATCCGGGCCTCGACGGAGGCGACACCTTCGTCGCCGCCGGGACGCGCTTGCTCCAGCGCGACGAGGGCCAATGGTTCGAGTGGGCGCTTCCGGCGGAGGGTACCTACCCGAGCTACGGCGAGCTCGCGCGCTTCGCGGCCCCGGAGGGAGCCTGCCGCAGCCAGGACGACGCGCTCTACGTGGCCAACGACGCCGGCCGGGTCTGGTTCGTAGCCCGCTGGAAGACCGAGCCCGTCGACGCCCTCGAGGGCGCCTCGGCGATCGCCCACGATCCGGCCTTCGGCGTCGCCGCGCTGGTGGACGGGGAGCTGCGCAGCGGCGGCACGGTGCTCGCGCCGGACATCACGCCGACGCGCTTCGCGGCGGGCACGCCCGAGGCGATGGCCGCTTCCGACCGTACGCTCTACGTCCGCGTGGACACGACGCTCTTCCGCGGCCGCGAGGGGGCCTTCGAGCGGGTGGAGGGAGCGACGGTGGCCGGTGCGCTCGAGGCGTATGCCGGTGGCGTCGTGTTCACGGAGGACGGTGAGCTCTGCCACGTGCAGGTCGGCCCGCGCTTCACGCTGCTCGGGCTCCGTCCCTTCGAGCGACGCCTCGGCGGGACCTTCCAGCTCCAGGTGACGAGCGACGGGCTCGGCGAGCCGAGGGTGGAGCTCGACGACGTGCCCTTGGCGCTCGCTCCCGCGTCGCTCGGCTTCGAGACGGAGGAGACGCCCGCCGGCAGCCGCGGGTGGCATCGGGTGCGCGTCGCGAGCGACGACGGAGACCGGACGCTTCGCTACCTCGTGCGCCCCCCGGCGGCGACGTGGGAGTCCGACATCCGCGAGCTCGCCGCGACGCATTGCTCGAGCAGCGGCGCGTGCCACGCGGCGGAGCGCACGGACCTCGAGCGGCCGGACCTCAGCACCTGGGAAGGCTGGGTGATGAACTCGGACATCATCCGCACGCGCCTCGTCGAGACGGGCGACATGCCGCCGGCCGAGTCCCGACAGCCGACCTGGGGACCCGGCGTGCTCACCAGCTTCTTGCGCTGGATCGACGGCGGGCTCCCCGAGACCGCCGATGAGGGCTAGCGCCGCGGCCGCGCCCGAGGCGCGACGTCCGAAGGCCGCGACGGCGCGGTACCCGACCCTTCCGCCCGCGGGTACTACCCCGTTGGGCGCCCTGGTTGGGGCCGTCCCGACCTCCTCGATTCACCGCCGTGTCCCGCTTCGCTGCCGTCGCCGCGTCTCTCCTGCTGCTCGCCGCCACGGGCCCGACCGCCGTGGCCGAGCCCGACGCCGAGCCCCACGAGGCGACGCCGCTGGCCCCCGCGCCCCGGCGTGACATGCGCTTCGAGGGCACCTGGGAGCTCCGCCGACCGCGCACGGCGTGGCGGTCCCGCGAGCGCGCCATTCAGCGCGCGACGGCACGCCTCGGCCTCTTCGTGCGCGAGCCCGCGCGCCGGCAGCTGCGGGAGAAGATCCCCGTGCACTACCGGGTCGTCCTCGGCGCCACGCCCGAGGGGCTCCACACCCGGGCCGGGGCCTACGACCTCACCCTGCCCCTGGACGGCGCGGCGCATCCCTGGGTGGACCCCTGGGGCGCTTCCTACCGAGTCCGTCAGCACGTCGGCCCGGACGGCATGCTGGTGCAGCGCTTCACGGCGTCGGGGCGCTCGCTGACCCAGACGCTTCGCGTCGACGGGAACGAGGCGGCCCTCACCGTGGTGGCCACGGCACGGCGTCTGCCGCGGCCGGTGCGCTTCACGGCCGGCTACCAGCGCCGCTGACTTCCGCGCCGTGACCGCCGGCGCGGGAGGCTCACCTTGCGCCGCGCCCGCTCTGGACCAAGTTCCGGCGCCGTGGCCCAACTCTACGTGAACCGAAGCGCCATGCGGGCCATCACCCGGGCCGCCGCGCGAAGCGTGAGCCCGCGAAGAGTCCTCACCTGGGGAGGCTTCGGGGCCGCGTGGTTCGGGCTCCGTGCGCTGCTCAAGGCAGGCCGCGCGGCCGACGAGGTGCTCTTCCCCGAGTGGAAGGAGCAGCCGGTCACTCAGCCGGTCTTCCTCTTCGCCAACGGGCGGAGCGGCACGACGATGCTCCACCGGCTCATGAGCCTCGACGAGGCGAACTTCGCCGGCTTCAAGCTCTACCAATCGATCTTCAGCGCCGTCGCGTACCAGCGCTTCTTCCAGGCCTGGGACCAGAGCCCCTTCGCCCCCGTGGGCCGCGCCGGCGTCGACCTGATCAACCGCGCCTTCTTCAACGGCTGGCAGGGCATCCACGAGCTCGGCATCGACAAGGAGGAAGAGGACGAGGCCCTCTTCGCCTACGCGCTGAACAGCTCCGCCGTCTCACTCCTCAACCCCTACATGGAGGACTACGAGGACATCGGCTGGCTCGATGGGCAGCCCGCCGAGGACCGCCGGCGCTTCATGGACTTCAACGAGGCGACGCTCAAAAAGCGCCTCTACGCGGCCGGGCCCCAGAAGCGCTGCCTCAACAAGAACGTCTTCTTCGCGCCCCGCATCAAGACGATGCGAGAGCGCTTCCCGGACGCGCGCTTCATCTACCTCGTGCGCCACCCCTACGAGGCGCTGCCGAGCTGGCTGAACATGTTCTACGAGAAGTGGATCAGCCACTCGCCGGAGCTCGAGCACGACTCGCCGCAAGCGAAGACGCTCGCGCAGATGAGCTTCGCCTTCTATCGCTACGTGCTCGAGGTACGGAAGCAGATCCCGGAAGAGCAGCTCCACTTCGTGCGCTACGCCGACCTCGTGCGAGACCCACGAGGGGTCGTCGAGCAGGTCTACGACTGGCTCGGCCTCGAGCTCACGCCGGAGTACCGCGCCGTGCTGGAGCAAGCGACGAGCAAGCAGCGCGCGTACAAGAGCAAGCACCGCTACTCCCTCGCCCAGTTCGGGCTGAGCGAGGACGACATCTACGAGGAGCTCGAGGACGTCTTCGAGGCCTTCGGCTTCGAGCGCTGACGCTTCAGGCGGCCTTCAGCTCCCTGCGAGAGGCTCCGCGCATGCTCCGCCTGACTCGCGTCGCGTGGCTGCTCGTCTTCGCCGCCGCCTGCGGCGCGAGCGCGACCGGCGCGCCCCCGCGGGATGGCGGTGAGGACGCCCCACCCGTCGTCCGGGACCTCACCGTCGACGAGGGCCCCGTCGATCTCGGCGCACGTCGGCCGTGCACGCGAGCCGGCGCGACGGACTCGTGCCCGGTGCCCGGCTTCCCACGGCGGCCCTACCGGCTGTGGCTGCCGGGCGCGCAGGACGCACCCGCTCCCGTCGTGGTCGCCTTCCACGGCGGGGGAGGCAACGCCGTGGCCGCGGAACGCGGCAGCTGCGCGGGCGGCGACCCCGACGCGCCGAGCTGCCTTCACGCGCTCGGCGCCCGCGAGGGCTTCGTCACGGTGTATCCGAACGGCACGGAGAGCTCGCCCGAAGAAGGCGCGGCCCGCGTCTGGAACGCTGGGGGTGCCGCGCCCTTCCAGTGCGTCTCCGGCCGCGCCTGCGAAGAGAACGTGGACGACGTGGCCTACGTCGAGGCCCTCTTGGACGACCTCGCGACGCGCGTCGCCATCGACCCTGCGAGGGTCTACGCCGCCGGGCTCTCGAACGGAGGTGCGCTCGTCTACCGCTTGGCCTGTGAGCTGGCCGAGCGCATCGCCGCGGTGGCGCCCATCGGCGCGGGGAACCAGTTCGAGACTGGCGCCCGCTGCGCGCCGAGCGCACCCGTCGCGCTGCTACACGTCCACGGCACCGCGGACCGGTGCTGGGAGTACGCGGGCGGAAGGGCCGGCGCGTGCACCGGAAACCCGCGCGGCCTGCTGGTCTCCGTGGCGCGGAGCGTCGGTGGGTGGGCGGAGCGCTTGGGCTGCGCGGCCGAGCCGCGGCTTCGTCCCGGCCCGGCGCGCGCGGACGACGGCATCGACGTCATCGAGAGCGTGTACGAGGACTGCGCGGCGTCGCTTCGGCTCCTGACCGTACGCGGGGGCGGCCACACCTGGGTCAACGGCTACCAGTACTTCCCAGTCCGCGTCATCGGGCCGACCTTCGCCGACGTCACCAACGAGGACCTCTGGGACTTCTTCGCGCCGATCCGTCGCTGAAGGGGCTCACGCCGCCGGCGTAACGTCGCCGCAGCGGGCACGTCGTGCCCGTAGATGCCCGTCAACTACCGACCCGTGACCTTCCCCGGCGCCCAGGGCCACGAGCTCGCCGCGCGCTACCACGAGCCCGCGGGGCCGCTCCGCGGCGCGGCGCTCTTCGCCCACTGCTTCACCTGCAGCAAGGACGTGAAGGCCGCGCGGAACATCGCCGAGGCCCTCGCCGCGCACGGCATCGCGACGCTTCGCTTCGACTTCACGGGCCTCGGCGAGAGCGAGGGGGACTTCGCCGACACGACCTTCTCGTCGAACACGGGCGACCTGCTCGCGGCCGCGGCCTTCATGCGCGACGAGCTCGGCACGCCGCCGACGCTGCTCATCGGACACAGCCTGGGCGGCGCGGCGGTGCTGGCCGCGGCGGATCGCATCCCCGACGCCAAGGTCGTCGTGACCATCGGGGCCCCGGCGGACCCGGCCCACGTTCAGCACAACTTCGCCGAGGCGACCGACGAGATCACGGCGCGCGGCGAGGCGGTGGTGCAGCTCGCGGGGCGTCCCTTCCGAATCAAGAAGGACTTCCTCGACGACCTGGCGCAGCACGGGAACCCCGAGAAGATCCGCTCGCTCGGCCGGGCGCTGCTCATCTTCCACGCGCCCACGGATGACGTCGTCGGCATCGACAACGCGCGCCTCCTCTACGAGGCGGCGCGGCACCCGAAGAGCTTCGTGAGCCTCGACGGCGCCGATCACCTCCTGAGCCGGGACAGCGACGCGGCGTACGTGGCCTCGGTCATCGCGGCCTGGGGCGAACGCTATCTGCCGACCCAGGACGCGCCGGAGGTGCCGCGCGGCACGGTCGTCGCCAACGGCAGCCGCGGCTTTCAGACCCACCTGAGCACGGGGCCCCACGAGGTCGTGGCCGACGAGCCGCGCAGCTACGGCGGCGGCGACACGGGCATGACGCCCTACGATCTCTTGAGCTCCAGCCTCGGCGCCTGCACGGCCATGACGCTCCGCATGTACGCCGACCGCAAGAAGTGGCCCCTCGAGAACGTGAACGTCAGCCTGCAGCACGCGCGCGTTCACGCGAAGGACTGCCACGACTGTGACAAGACGGACGGCCACGTCGACCAGTTCTCGATGACGCTCGAGCTCGAGGGCGACCTCGACGCGGAGCAGCGGGCCCGTCTCCTCGAGATCAGTCACCGCTGCCCGGTGCACCGCACGCTCACGAACGAGATCAAGGTGCGCACCGAGCTCGTCCCCTGAAGCGATTCGGTAGCGCGGCCTCGGCCGCAGCGGGTAGGGTCGCGCCATGGCGACGGTGGAAGAGTTCGAGGCGGCGAAGCAGCGGGGCGAGGGGCTCACGCGACGCCCGAGCAACGAGGATCTCTTGAGCCTCTACGGCCTCTACAAGCAGGCGACGGCCGGGGACGCGACGGGCAAGAAGCCTGGGCGCCTCGACATCAAGGGCCGCGCCAAGTTCGAGGCCTGGGAGCGCCGGCGAGGCCTGAGCGCAGACGACGCGCGGTCCCAATACGTCGCGCTCGTCGACCGCCTGGCGAGCTGAGCCGCGCGTGCCGGGGCGCGCGGGCGTTGTTAGCGTGAGCCATGCTCGCTCGCCTCCTCGCCGCTCCCCTCCTCGGAACGATGCTCGTCGTCGCGCCGGTCGCCGCGGAGGCGCAGGACCCCGCGAGCCCCGTCGTCTTGGTCATGCCCGTGGAGACCGTGCGTGGCCGGGCGCCCCCGCCGCAGGCGAGCGTGTTGCTCCCGCGGGCCCGCGTCGACGTGCGCCCGCGGCCGCTGCGGGCCGAGCTCCTGCCACGCATCGCGCGCAGCGTCCGCGACGTGCGGGAATAGCTCGCTCCTTTTGCCCGGGGAGCCTGGGCCCGCGCGTGGCAGGCTCCCGGCATGGAGCTCGTCCCCGGCGCCTCGGCGCGCCTCGCCAGCTACCTCGAACGCCTCGACGCCACCCGCGACCCGGCGCTCTCGGCCATGGACGACCTCGTCGACGCGCTCGCCGAGCGCGGGCTCGAGCCGGAGGCCTGGGAGGGGCTCGTCGCGCTGGACGGCGCCCTCGGAGGTCTCTCCCTGGCCGGCGGGCGCCTGCGCCTCGGCCCGGCCTGGCCGCTCTTGGCGCCGAAGGTGTGGGCCGCGCGCGGCCCACTCCTTC
>ERZ1740059.961-NODE-961-length-14684-cov-9.044706_pt1 | contig 14684 bp, 12 predicted proteins | sample MGYA00581744_ERZ1740059 | MGnify/ENA primary metagenome ERZ1740059 (study PRJEB43018, sample SAMN04849738) | marine metagenome | isolation source: floating plastic debris | place: Pacific Ocean | collected 2008-08-28 | study: EMG produced TPA metagenomics assembly... | reverse complement strand
ATCTATACAAAATCTCTCCATCTCCCCATCTCCCTCTTCACGCTGTCCAATTATTTGTCAAGAGAGAAAAACTTTACAATCTATAGCTGCAAAATTTGGCGTTTTGTAGTAAATAATATAATCTCCCCTTCCTCACACAAAACTTTTGTCCCATGTGGTCCGAACTGAAAAAAGCAATTAATAATATAAGTGTTTCTGCTGACTGGATTGGTATCAGGGCTGTAAAAGAAGTTTCATTTAATCGTTTTGTCCGAGACGCTTTACCTCAAAGTAATGGCAAGTGCTCCACAATCGGAGCGATGGTAGAAGTTTTGGTAAATGGCTGTCTTGGTTATGGGGCTACTAGTTCTCTTGAATTAGATTCCTTGCAAGCTGCTGCTGAAGCTGCGTATAAACAGGCACTCGCTAATAGTAATTGGTGGATACATCCATTTCAAAAGGCGAGGGAACGCCCCAAAGTTGTGGGTGAGTATAGGTCACCGTCGGCTGAGCCTTTGCATGCTTTAAGCCCGGGTGAAATGAATGATTTGCTAGTGCGTGTCTGTGAAACGTTAAAAGTTGGTGACAAAATTGTTCAGACTACAGCGAGCGCTACAACTACTGAAAAGGATACTTGGTTTATTAGCAGTAACGGCTCGGAAATTTATCAACAATTCTTGTTGTTTAGTACTCATTTTGGTGCGACTGCACAAGATGGTCCAATTGTCCAGCAACGGACGAATAATGGTTGGTCAGCGCACTGCTACCAAGGAATTTTGGACTTCAAAGAAGAAGGTTTGTGGTATCGCGTACGACAAATTGGCGAGCAAGCTGTAGAGCTTTTGAAGGCGGATGAATGCCCAAATACACGCACCGATCTGGTATTAGCACCAGACCAAATGATGCTACAAATTCACGAAAGTGTAGGACATCCTTTGGAAATTGACCGGATTTTAGGCGATGAGCGAAATTATGCCGGTGGTAGTTTTGTAACTGAAGATGATTTTGGCAAATTGGGATACGGTTCCCCGAAAATGAATATTAGCTTCGATCCCACTGTAAAAGGTGAATTTGCTAGCTACGGTTTTGATGATACTGGTGCTGTGGCAACGCGAGAATATTTAATCAAAGAAGGTGTATTGCAGCGGGGTTTAGGAAGTCTAGAAAGTCAAGCTAGGAGCGGTGTTAGGGGGGTTGCTTGTGCCCGGGCTTGTTCTTGGAACAGGCCGCCAATCGACCGGATGGCAAACTTGAATTTAGAACCGGGTTCAGCCAGTTTTGAAGAAATTATCGGCGGTATAGAACACGGCGTTTACATGGAGTCTAACCGTTCTTGGTCAATAGATGATCGTCGATATAAATTTCAATTTGGTTGCGAATACGGTAAATTAATTGAAGACGGTAAGCTGACAAAAACCCTTCGTAATCCTAATTATCGAGCTACCACCCCGGAATTTTGGCACAGTTTAATCAAAGTAGGCAATAAATCTACTTGGAAAATGTATGGTACTGCTTACTGCGGTAAAGGAGAACCAAACCAAACAATTTCTGTAGGGCACGCTTCTCCTGTTTGTTTATTTACAAACGTTGAAGTTTTTGGTGGAGGAAATTAGGTAAGTTCGTGGAGAGACACTAAATAATTAAAAACTCCGCGAGTTCCAGATATCAAGCACAGACGTAGCTACGTCCCGATATATAGCGGCAAATGTTACGTCTGGGATAACTCCTAACTTGTAAAAGAGTTAAGATCCAAAATCTAAAATCCAATATCAATTTGATCGTATTACGTTCATGAAAAACGAAGATATCTCTGCTTTAGAAATCAGCTTTAACCGATTGTTTGAATGTCTTTTGGAGAAGAAAAAACTAAAGGAAGAGTTTACTTTTAAACTGAATAAGGAACGCAGTCAATTTACTAGATTTAACTGTGGGAAAGTTCGACAATCTGGTGTTGTCGAAGATGGCTGGATTGAACTGACTTTAATGGAAAATCAGCGTAGTAGTTATCGCATTTTTCCTATTAGCGGTAATTGGGAGATTGATTGGCAGCAAGCATATAATTCTTTGCAGGAATTACGAGAAGAACTACTATTACTACCTGTAGATCCATTTTTGGTTTTACCGTCGGGAAATAGTACTACTCAGGAAAATTATTCTGGTAATTTATTGCCTGATGAAGAAGTTGCTAAAACTATTTTAGAAGTTGTTGCACAATTGGATTTTACTGGATTTTATGCTGGAGGGGTTGTTAGTCAAGGTTATGCAGATTCGGGTGGTAAAAAACATTGGTTTAGTACTGATACTTTTAATTTGGATTATTCAATATTCACCTCGGCTGGACTTGCTGTTAAAGACTATTTTGCTGGAAATGATTGGAATCATCAAGCTTACATAGATAAAATTACCAGAGCCAAACAGCAATTAGAGCTACTTTCTCATCCTGCTAAAAAAGTCCCGCGAGGACGTTACAAAACTTATTTTGCACCTGCTGCGGTTGCGGAATTATTAACCATGCTTTCTTGGGGTGCACTAAGCGAAGCCGATATTCAACAAGGAAATAGCGCTTTAGCAATGCTCGCCAATCAAGAAAAGATGCTTTCTCCAAAATTTAGTTTGCAAGAAAATTTTTCAACTGGTTTAGTACCTCGTTTTAACGAATGGGGAGAAATCGCCCCGCTACAGCTAAACATCATTGAAAAAGGTGCTTTGTCAAATACTTTAGTAAACTCTCGTACCGCTAAAGAGTATGGAAAAGTGTCCAATGGCGCTAATACTTCCGAGTCTTTGCGTTCGCCAAAAGTCAGCCGGGGAAATTTAGTATCCGAGCAGGTTTTATCTAGTTTAGACACCGGACTATATGTCTCTAATTTGCATTACCTTAATTGGAGCGATCGCCCTTCGGGTAGAATTACGGGAATGACCCGCTATGCATGTTTCTGGGTTGCCAACGGTGAAATAGTCGCACCGATAGAAGATTTGCGTTTTGATGATAGTTTATACAACTTTTGGGGCGAAAAATTAATTGATTTTACTGACAAACATGAATTTATCCCTGAAGTGGCAACTTATGAAAACCGTCAACTTGGCGGTAGCATGGTTCCCGGAATGTTAGTGGAAGACTTTACTTACACGCTTTAGAAGCACTAATACTCTCAAAAGCCAAAATTAATTAGATGGGGGGGGAGAAAATAACTTCATAGCCTCATTCTTGCGGGTGAACGCATTCGTCTAGGTAGCTAGCGCAGCGTTCACCCGCAGATTGTGTGCGTGGAAATAACCCCCGACTTCGCCTATAAATTTTAATTTTTATCCAAAATGGTAATTACGAGGGAGTATCTGGGAACTATAGAGAGTGAGATTTCCTTTCTTAGGTATCTTAGCTAACATTTATATTCTTAACAGGGTCAATTCAGGTATGCAATTAAATCATCTGCCGAAGAGGTTGTTTGCAAAGTCAATAGTGATTTATAGACTTATTCAACACTTGTTTTCCACTTTACAATCCCTTCAATATTGCCATCACCTAAGTGAATTACAAGTAATGAATAACTCATGTAATATCCGGTAAATCACTCGTAGTATCTCCTAGACTTCGGAGAATAATTGTCGCAGCTAAAGTTCAAAACTACTCTTGCAAGGCTTACACACAGGTTAAACTCGTGAAACAAAATAATCACAAAATATTAAATATTTCTTCTTTACCATTGCAATGAGATTAATTATGAAAAATATAAAATATAACTTCACATGTCGCTCTTTTTTAAGATAAGTGTTGAACATTTTTGCCCTTATACTTGTTCCAATTAATTGACGGGCACCCATGACAAGCGTGAGAAGCATCTGCTTTTTCCGTAAAAAACTAAGTATATAAAAATACTCAAGACCCTATGGGCTAATTGCTTTTAAAGCCTGCCCCTAGATTCAAGGTTCCATCTCGGGGCTTTTAAAGATGTTATTCAGCTAGTATTGGGCAGCAATTAGCCAATTAAAAAATGCTGTAAAAACTTTAGAAGTAATCCAAGCATAACTATCCAGTCCTCTTGTAATCTTGCGGGATTTACTTTTAGCTTTACCACTTTAGTATTCTGTGAAACGCAACTCATGTCAGGCACAAGCCAAACTTCTATTTCTAGTAAACCTCCATTAATTTTGGTGGCTGACGACGATAAAGCCATACGAACTCTTCTATGTGAATATATGGAGCATGAAGGATACCGCGTAGAAAATGTAACCAATGGACAAAAATGCTTAGATGCATATACTGCTTTAAAGCCGGATTTGGTTCTATTAGACGCATTAATGCCAGTGATGGACGGCTTTAAATGCTGTCATGAACTAATGCAGATTGCTAAAAATAATTTGGCTTCAGCCTTAGCAAACTTTGACAGTGAATCTTATGCAAGCACCAGCATAATCTCAAAACTATGGGAACGAACTCCAATACTGATGATTACGGGTTTAGACGATCCTGAATCGGTAAACCGTGCTTTTGCTTCGGGAGCTAGCGATTACGTTACTAAACCTATTCATTGGGCAGTGTTACGCCAAAGGGTACGACGGCTATTGCAACAAGCGCAATTATATAAACAGTTAGAAGCAGCGAACCAAGCTTTACAGCAATTAGCTAATATGGATGGTTTGACTGGATTGGCTAATCGTCGTCGTTTTGACCAATATCTAAATAATCAATGGATGGATCTAGCTGGTACGGGCAATCCTTTGTCATTAATTTTGTGTGATATAGACTTTTTTAAACGTTTTAATGACAAATACGGGCATCCAGCTGGAGATCTTTGCTTACAAAAAGTTGGTGCTGTTTTAAGCAGTGCAGCACAAAAAAATCAGGATTTGGTAGCACGTTATGGTGGCGAAGAATTTGCTGTAATTATGCCAAAAACCCATGCCCCAGGGGCTGTTCATGTTGCAGCTTTAATGCAATCGGGAGTAAGAGAACTGCAAGTTGAACACTCTGAATCAGGCGTTAGTAATTATGTGACTTTGAGTCTGGGGGTAGCAACCACTATTCCCAATTTTGAATCTTCCCCAAGCGATTTAATTTTGGCAGCAGATAAGGCACTTTACCAAGCTAAAGAAGAAGGTCGCAATCGTATAATACTCAAACAAGTAAACTATTAAATGAATGCAAAAAACATTTAACCGGAATAAGCCGACGGCGGGATTTGAACCCGCGACCTATTGATTACGAATCAATTGCTCTACCTCTGAGCCACGTCGGCATGAACAATGTTGAATTATATCATTAAGAACTTCATGGTACAACCAAATTCTAAAAATAGCACTTATAAAAAACCTCAACTGAATCGGGAACAATACGCTCGTCTCAAAGATGAAGCAGCATCTCCTTATCGAGGATTACGAAAGTTTGTTTATCTGGCTTTTGGTGCTTCTGGCTCAATGGGTGCATTTATCTTTGCTTTACAGCTACTAGCCCACAAAACTTCTTTTGAGGTTGGTTTCCCATCTTTGGCACTTCAAGTAGGGGTAGTAGCTTTAATGATTTTTCTATGGCGCTGGGAAGAGAATAGAAAAACACCTTAGTTGCTATTTTTGCTGAAAAAATTGACGAAAGTTAATATTAATTAATCAAAAAGAACATTACGAGATGAAATATAAAGAAAATATTAGGAAATAAAAAAAACTGCAAATTTCTGGGAAACTAAATATTGTTAAAACAAGGTCAGCTTATATAAAGACCTTGACTATATGTCCGCTCTATTAATAAGGGGTGAACTGATTTAAAAACCCCGAGTTTTATAAGAGTCATAAAAACGAAGCGCCAGACTATAACTATTAGTCTTGGCGCTTTGAATTTTGATTACGGAACCCTTACTACATAGGGCGAAGGAATAGCTTGAGCTTGCCCTGCATTAACTAAGGCTTGATAAACAGAAGCAGCAACTTCTGCTCTAGTTGCTTGGCGATTGGGACTTAATTGTGTAGCAGTCGGGTAATTAACTACAAGCTGTTTTGCGGTTGCAGCGGCAACTGAGGCTTCTGCCCAATTAGGAATTTGGGAAGCATCGCTGTAAACCGAAAGAACATTTTGATTGTTTGTAGTTAAACCTAAACCATTAGCTAAAGATACTATTACCTGTACTTTAGGAATTTGCTGCTGAGGTTTAAAAGTATTGTTAGGATAACCAGCCAGAAAACCACCTCTAGTAGCTGTTTGAATTGCACTATAAGCCCAAAAATTGCTGCGGATATCGCTGAAAGTTTTGGCTTGGCGAGTGGCTTGAGGAGAAAAAGCTTTATTGATAATAGCAGCGAATTGAGCGCGAGTTACGGGTTCGTTAGGCTTGAAAGTACCATCGGGGAAGCCAGCAATTACGCCTTTAGAAGCTAAAGCTTCGATATAGCTTTTTGCCCAATAGTTTGGTGCTACATCTTTGAAGGCTGTAGCCCCACCAGGAAGTGGATTTACAGCAGCGGCTACGAATTCTATTTGCCCTTGAATTTTGCTTTCGTCGATATCGTTACCAATGGCCAGAATCTGACTTTGAGTCGCATTATTTACGTCATAGCGCTTGTTATTGCGAATTAAATTACCACCAGCTTCTTCAGCCGTACCTAAGTTGGGTTGAGCTTGAGAAATTGCCACAATACCATCGCGTGTATTGTTTTGAATTACGTTTTTACGCAATATCGGCTGTGCTGAATTGGAGATAAAAAGTCCGTCTACGTTTTGCAAGATTTGGTTTTCAACTATTAAAGGTGTGGAATTTCCACCAATAGCTAAACCAAATCCGGTATCTTGAAATAAGTTACCGCGAATCTCTCCTTTCGCAGATTTTGCTACAGAAACGCCATTACCCGAATTTTGAATAAAGATATTACCGGCGACAGTGGGATTACCCGTACCAGTAATAAAAACCCCATCTCGGTTGTTGTTAGTAAAAGTACTATTTGTAATTTTGGGATTGGTTGATTCTACCCATATACCAGTACCGCGTCTTTCTTGGTTTGTAACAGTAACGCCAGTAATAACAGAGTTATCTCGAGCAAGAATGGTAATATTCTGAGCGGCAAAAGTACGACTGGTATATCGTCCACTTCCGGTAATTAATGTTGCTTGTCCTTTACTCGCTTCATCTCCACGCAGGGTTACTCCTTGTGGAATTGTGAGTGGAAATTTTTCTCCTGTTTCGCTGCTGTAGCTACCCGGTGCAAGTTGAATTATTGTAGTCGGTTGTGCTTCTTGGAGGGCAAAAGTAATAGTTTTATAGGCTGTCGCTTCGTTGGTACCAGCCCCATCAGCATCTGTACCACTTTGTGGATTTACGTAAATTATGCTACTTGCTACGGGATCTTGTGCGATCGTAGTTTGAGCTATACTTTGCTTTGTTGCACTCGCATCAACTTCTTGTGGTAGTAGCATTGTCGAACCACCAGAAATTACAAGCAAAGCAGCAATAGAGGAAGATAATTTTAAGTTAAGAGAGAAATTATTGCGTAAACTAATGGGAAAGCCCTTATATTTCATCTTTAATTTGAGTGCATGATGTAATTAGGTAGGAAAGCCTGCGTAGCTTTAAACCCATGCAAAACTATACCTGATGAACAGTATAGAATCAGCATAGTTCTAATACCTATGGAAAATATTTTCTCGGTATCAGATTCATATTTTAAGCAAAAATACTTTCCAATACTTTTAAGACTAGTATTCTTAATACATCTATTTTAATCAAGTTTATTCTCATTAATTAATGTTAAGATAATCAATATTAATTAATGAGAATAAACTTTAGTTTTGTTTAGCTTTTTTTGAAAAAAAATAAATTGGAAATTGCTTATTTATCGGACAAAATTGAATAAATTCAAAGGCTAAAATCAAAAACATCTTTGGATTTATTTATGAAAAAATAATTCTACAATAGGCGGCGATTTTCGGCTGATTTTAATACATTAATGACCCCTATAAAAAACCTCTCATCTTTTGTAATAAAAGGTTTTACATAAAAATAAGACTTTGATTTATATATTTCAGTAAGCGTGAAACCCGCTATATTAAAAAATGCATATTATTAAAATGATTTTAATTATTAGTAAGTAAAAAATAAAATCAATTTAAATTGAACTATATTCAAGCTCAAATTTCAACTAACTACAAGGTAGTTTGACATAAAAAGTTGTACCATGACCAATAACTGAATCAAACCAAATTTCACCACCGTGTAATTCTACACATTTTTTCACAATTGCTAATCCTAAACCTGTACCTCTAATTGTGCCAGCATTGCTGCCGCGTTGAAACCGTTCAAAAAGCTTCTGTTTATCTTTTTCTGGAATGCCAATTCCTTTGTCTTTTATTTTAAAGGTCGCAACACCATCATTGGAAACTAAATGCAAGTTTACTTCGCCACCGTCGGGAGAATATTTAATCGCATTAGAAAGTAAGTTAGTTAATATTTGATGCAGCAAAGTATAGTCTAGATAAGCTTCAATCTCAGAGTATTCGTGAATGAAAGTAATTCTGTGATGACTATCTCTAACAAATTTTAAATCTTCTAATAATTGATGAGTGAATGAAACTAAGTTTGAAAGAGTTCTATTCAATTCAATTTTGCCAGCTTCAGCTTTGCTAACAAGCAACGTTTTATCTACTAATTGCACTAGATGTTTACTAGAATTCTCAATATGCTCCAAACAGCGCATTTGACGTTTTTTATCTAGGCTATCACAATGTTTTTTTAGTAATTGCACTCCCAAAATAATATTTGTTAAAGGAGTTCTATATTCATGAGAAACTGTATTTACAACACTTGATTTGAGAATATTAAGTTCTTTTTCTTTTTCTAGGGCTTTGCGAACTTCTACATCTTCTAAGTATGGTTGAGATTTGAGTTGATGTTGAAATTCGTTAAGTGTAATCTCCTTACCGATACCGAAAATTAACTCATCTTCATTTTTATTCATCCTCCAAGAAATCCAACGATAAGTTCCATCTTGATGATGATGACGTGTTTTAAATTCGATAACTTGATTTTTCGTCAACCCAGATAAAGCTTTTGAAGTCGCTTCTACATCCTCTGGATGAATAAGTGCTAACATCGGTTTTGCCATTAGTTCTGATTCATTCCATCCCAGTAAATCCTTCCAATAACTGCCATTCATTTTTTGATAGTAACCATTTTCTGCAACAATGCACCATAAATCGGAAATTAGTTGTAAGAATGGCTGCAACTGTTTTTCTGTAGGCGTTATTTCTGTAGCTTTTACCTCTAAAGACTTTGAATTGCTCATCAAAAACTTCCTGAATTATTTCAACGATACAAATTTTCCTTTCTCTAAAAAAAATTACTTAAGCAAGCTCCCTTGCGATCGCTATGGAAAAAAATACTCAAATGAGGGTTCTTACCAATAATTTTAAACAAAAATTGTAAATAAATATAACGATAACAATAATTTTTGAAAAGCACTACAGGGAAGCTTTGTTGCGTCAAATTTATCAAGCTCTGGGACTCCTGTCTTTTAAGTAGGAGATGTAGAGCCTCAGCGGCGCATTTATGTGTCTTCAAATGTTAAAATCTATAAGTTAGTATTAGGACGTTAAAATCTACTTTGGGTCTTTCGGGAAGTATATGCCCAAACCTCTATAAACCGACCTGTGTCGGCAATGAGCGTTGTAAAGATGAGGTAGATGCAAGATCCTAAGCTAACTGCGGCGCATGTTGTGAGTCTGGCAACTCGACAGCTACAGCAAGATATTTCAAGCTATGCTGTCTGGACTTAGAAAAATCTTCCATATTCAAAATGGGAGCATAAAAACTCTGGTCACTTTCTTAATCATTAGTTATTTAAATTTGTTTACTTTAAATAACTTCTTAGAATTTACGTTTAAGGAAATTTCTGGTAATGGACTGTTGGAGCCGACTCCCTTGATAGAAGCAGAAAGCAAACATCAAGGTCAACAACTTTGAATAAGTTTTGTGTAACAGAGTATCAATTTCAATATCATTATGGGCGAAGCAAAGCGGCGTAAAGCTTCATTAGGGAACGATTACGGTCAATCCCCTCGTATTTTACCTTGGGTTCCGATAACTAAAGCACAAGCAGAACAGTTTGTCAACTGGACTACTCGCGGTGCCTGGATTGGAATCTTTCTTATGATTGCCATTTGGTTAACGGTTCGTTTTATTGGTCCTGCTTTTGGTTGGTGGGAAGTAGTCTAAACCCTTGTAATAGCTAGTTTTATCTCAATTTTTTGCTCTGTATAGTTAGCACTACTTACTTATATAAAATCCTATCGCAATCTGATACGATTTTATATTTGAGTCAATCTAAAACTCTCAAGCCCTCCGGATCAATTCGAGGGCTTAATTATTGCCAGGGAAGCCGGCACTGCCAACTCAGACACAAAATTTTTGCGATCGCTCAGTGCCAGCTAATTTATTTTTCAGTATTATTTCTTTATAAATATTAACAAAAATACTTATTTGATTATTTTTATCCTAGTAAAAGTAGTGAAGTACACATTTTTATAAAGATTTAAGCATAATTCTGCCGAATTGGCAGCATAGATTTTGAATATTCGGCTATCTTCAAGTTTTGGGATTGAAATTGCGGTAGTTAAATGTACTGTCATTTTCAGTTACAGTAGTTATCTAAACTTTTCCCAAGTTGCAGGTGAAATTTCGTTTTAAAATAGGATTCTCTGCCAATACCAACTCTAATGGATCAATTTAACTGATTTTCCTTTCAGGCACCTGTTTTACAAAGAAAAATGTTTACATAAGTTAAATCCATCTGGATTCACTATAGTAACAGTAGGAATAAAATGAAGTGAAAAGGCAATCGAGCCATAAAAACAGAGCTTCGTAGCAGTTGAGAGCCTATAAGGACATTATTTATGACTTTTTGGCAGTTGACTTCTACTGAATATGAGTTAATGTTATAGCGGATTTATATTGTAAGTATCAACCCTGACCTCGGCAATATAAATACAAAGTAAAATTTAATCAATCGCGTCGGAAATTTTTAGATTGCAAAGTGAATATTATGATACGACACGACCCGTCCATATGAACTACCATGCCCAAGGTAGTAATTTTTCGATTTTGATCATTTGTGGACAATTGTAATGTTTAGTTTACAATACCATTTGATGAGAAAATCTAAAAAAAATATAAAAGAGACTAAAATAACTGTGGTGTTTGGAGGATAAAAGTGTTTCTAAGATTAGCGCAACAACACCGGCAGTTCGTTCAAGACTTGGTAATGAATTTACAAGCCTTGGCGATAGTTCTAGAGAGACGTGGATACCCTGCGTCTTGTTACACCTGCGGTGACCAAATGAATAGTGCTTCGTTTATGGTTAGCTTGGGAGAAAATCATCTGATTCGGTTTTTAGTATCCGATTACGGCATTACTTGGACTGAGATGCGTGACGATCGCGAATTAATGAAGTTGGAAGGCGCAGAAGCGGTAAATCAACTACAGGAACTCGCAAATATAGTTAAGCATCCACCAATTGAAGCTTCTACTAATTCCAAAACCCTTGCAAAACGCTGTTGAGAATTGCTCTAAAATCAAGGTAGCCTCCGAGCCATGGCAATATAAAAAATTGACTTACTTCGATCGAAGGAATGAGCGCGATATTTCCGGTTCATTGTTAATTTTTGCGAACTGTTAAGGAGCTATTTTTTGAGTATCGATGTAAGACACGAAGTGATATCACGAACTTGCATTATCAACTGAATTTGTGACTATATATGCTTGTCTAACCTAAAGCATTAGTATTTTCTGTTCGGCACTAGGTACAAAGTACCCCATAGAACTACTGAAATTGACAAATTGATTCCTTCATAATTTTGCTAGCACCAACATTCTTTCAAACAAAGTAAAGTTTGTAGTTTTTATGCTGGCAAATATAACAGAGGCTACCAATGATAATTCCTGAAAGATTGGGCATTTATTTAACGAGATGTGCTTGTAGAGCTAAAAGTATCATTACTAACTATTTCTTTCGGTATAGAATTATATATAATTTATCTTAACTCATCTAAATAGATTGCTAATTTATTGGGAATATTTGAGGTATATTTTTCCATCAAGAGATGCTTGTAAAGCCTATACTTCAGACCCCGAAGGCAGTTTATTAACGACATGGATCTTGGTTTTCTATCCGGATAATTACAGATAAAATTGGTCATTCAAAATAAATCCTATTTAATCTAAGGACTCTGGCTAACTGGATTTACACAAATTAATTGTATTATAAAATACTATTTAAATCAAATATTCCAGCAGAATCTTTTGATTTTTTTTAGGATTTAGGCAATGTAAAATTGTAATTACGAGGGAAACGGAGCTTAAAGAAGTAAAAGAGGGGGTTTGGGAAAATTTGCCGCTATTGCCCTGTATAGAAGTAATTGGGTGATTTTTGCACGAGCGCCGTTTTCGGTGAAATGTAAATAGTAATAAATTGCTCGGCAGGAGGCAGCAAGGAAGTTCCTGGATTGGGGAAATTGTAACTCCCGTCGGTGTCAGATGCTTTGAACTTAAAAGGAAAAAAATTAGAGTTTTGCGATCGCATGTTGGGTTAAATTCGCTATATCCTAAATTTGTTAATTAACCCACGCATCTGGGAAGAAACTTTAAGATGTCCGAAAAAAAATCACAGCAACCGCAACTACCGCCTACTGGAGCTATCGACAATCAATATCTACACCTATCTGAAAATTGGTTTGAATATCGAGTGAGAGTTCAACCTCATCATACCGATTACGCTGGTGTTGTGTGGCACGGTAATTATATTGCTTGGATGGAAGAGGCAAGAGTAGAGTGCTTACGTTCAATTGGGATTGAATATACGGATTTACTAGCTTTAGGCTGTGAATTACCAGTGGTAGAAATGTCAATACGCTATCATAAAATGCTTCACTTAGGTGCAGCAGCGGTGGTAAAAACTCGTATGGAAGAGGTAACAGGAGTTCGCATTAACTGGGATTATGCGATTCAATCAACCGATGGGCAAGATTTGTATGTCAGCGCCAAGGTGACTTTAGTGGCAAAAGATATGGAAAAAGGTAAAATAATGCGTCAGTTACCTCCTGGAGTTAAAGAGGTTTTTGCTAAACTTTCTGCATCGAATAAGAGTTAGTTGTTGGTGGTTAGTTGTTGGTGGTTAGTGGTTAGTTGTTGGTGGTTAGTTGTTGGTGGTTAGTTGTTGGTGGTTAGGAGTCGGGTAACTATCAACCATCAACTATCAACTATCAATCATCAACCATCAACTAACAACCATCACATATAATTTACCGCATCGAAACTACCTTCGGCGCATTTTCTAAACTTTGTACAGCCCTAATGACTTCTTGTCTAGCCCATGTATCGGCTGCTAAAATGTCATCTAAATTAGGATTTGAACGGTTATCCTTTGAATGGCGATCGCAAACTTTTTCAATGCATCGAGGAATATCTAAAAAGTGAATTTTCTCTTCTAAAAATAAAGCTACAGCTTGCTCGTTGGCGGCGTTTAAAACTGCTGGCATTGAACCACCAGCCCTTCCGACAGCGTAAGCTAATTGCATACAGGGATACTTTTGATGATTAGGCTCGCGGAATGTTAAAGAACCAGCTTTGACTAAATCTAAACGCTCCCAATCAGTGTAGATACGTTCGGGATAAGATAAAGCATACAGCAAAGGTAGACGCATATCAGCCCACCCTAATTGAGCCAAAACAGAGGTATCTTGCAACTCAATCAGCGAATGAATGATACTTTGGGGATGAATAACAATTTCAATATCGTCGTAATCTAAACCAAATAAGAAATGGGCTTCAATTACTTCCAAACCTTTGTTCATCAAAGTTGCCGAATCTACAGTAATTTTACGGCCCATTGACCAATTAGGATGTTTAAGGGCATCGGCAACCTTTACCGAAGCTAATTTTTCTACATCCCAATCACGGAAAGCACCACCGGAGGCTGTAAGGATAATCTTACGTAAGCCACCTTCAGGAATACCTTGTAGACATTGAAAAATTGCAGAATGCTCGGAATCTGCGGGTAGTAGTTTAACTCCATGTTTTTCGATTAAAGGTAAAACTACTGGTGCGCCAGCGATTAAAGTTTCTTTATTCGCCAAAGCGATATCTTTACCGGCTTCAATGGCGGCGATGGTGGGTAATAATCCAGCACAACCGACAATACCCGTAACTACAGTTTCAGCTGCTGCACAACGAGCAACTTCTATAACACCAGCTTCTCCTGATAGTAAAGTTGGTTGAATTTCTAGGTCTTTTATTGCTTCTTGAAGTTGTGGTAATTTATCTTCATCGTAAATTGCCGCTATATTAGGTTGAAACTGCCGAATCTGGGATGCTAACAATTCTACGTTGCGCCCTGCTGCTAACCCGACAATCTGAAACTGTTCGGGATTTTGAGCAACAATATCTAAAGTTTGAGTACCGATAGAGCCAGTGGAGCCAATAAGAGTAATAGATTTCACAATTTTTATTAAGTATTAACAGACAACTTTACTATAAATTGTCTGGGACTTGAAAAATAGGTATTGGATATTGGAAGATGGGAAGATCGGAAGATGGTAAGCCACTGCGTTGCGGAGGCTCCCTCCGTTGTAGCAAGTGGCGCAACCCGAAGGGGGAGAAAATTCCTAACTATCAACAACTAACTCCTAACTCCTAACTCCTAACTCCTAACTCCCAACTCCCAACTCCTAACT
>ERZ1740059.960-NODE-960-length-14692-cov-23.095853_pt1 | contig 14692 bp, 14 predicted proteins | sample MGYA00581744_ERZ1740059 | MGnify/ENA primary metagenome ERZ1740059 (study PRJEB43018, sample SAMN04849738) | marine metagenome | isolation source: floating plastic debris | place: Pacific Ocean | collected 2008-08-28 | study: EMG produced TPA metagenomics... | reverse complement strand
GTATCTGAGGTTGTGTGGTCTGTGTTTATGTATCTGAGGTTGTGTGGTCTGTGTTAATGTATCTGAGGTTGTGTGGTCTGTGTTTATGTATCTGAGGTTGTGTGGTCTGTGTATATATATTTGACGTTGTGCTGTCTGTTGATGTAGACTGGATGCAGTGAGACAGCTCGAAGAGGAGAGGAAGAGGAAGAAGAGTAGATGGTATCCGATAGCACCTGACGCAGAGGTGCCAAACTCTGTCATCAGAGAGCTACTCAACTCACTCAGCTGTCATAAAGATGACACTCCGCACCTAGAGTTTACTGATATAGCCATGCTTATTGCAAAGGTTAGAAAATTCTTTTACTTTGCCCCCTTAAAGTGACAGAAATTTGCTTTTTCAGAATATGTCCTCAGGTAACAGCCATACCTACTGTTTCCCGTTCTGACGCATATAGCACACTCTCATTCTAAATCTAGCTACTACATCTTCCCAAAAAAGTAAGTTACATCTGAAAATGAGAAAACAGGTTGTCTCATTATATATTTGAACATTATTCATTACAACAATGAACTTAAATGAAACAACAAGCTTTGACTGTCGTAATTTATTCTTTGTACATATTTACACGAGGGGGCAACTGCTCAAGAAATTAAAAATAATACTTGAGGGCTTTCATTGCCTATCGCTCTTATCTGTGGTCCGCCTTCTAGTGTAGCCTGTCTGCACAAACTTGTCCGCAATCATCATGTTTCTAAATTTAATAAGTTCTCTCTATAGGCTTCTTTCAATAAACAGGTAAAGTATCAAACCAACTCAATCTGCAATAACTTCTATCATACAATCATCGGAATAATCATGATTCTTATAAGTTTAATTCTCTTATATTTTCATCGAGAACTGCCTTCTCTCATCCACATTCAAACACGGCACTCTACATTGTGTACTAGCGTACCTGTATACCATAGATACATCTCTTATACAAATAGGGCATGTCAACGAGTATCCCACAATGCATTATGCTGGGATTCCCAGACATACTCGTACTCACTTGTATCGTGTGATATTCTTAAACACGCCCTAAAATAAAATCATCGTCATGTCTTCAATCTCACAATTGTCACCACTGTTCATCGTCTATAGAAGCCTAAATCACGTCGAGCTGCGAAGCAACACCTACACAAAATGCCAGCCATCACACTTCTCAAGCATCTTATGAAAAGTAAAAGGACAGAGCATCTAGGAAGAATTCTCGACAACTTTCTCCACAATGCCTGGTTCAAATTGGTGTTTGAAAGATACGACATCTATGAGGAAATGAAACCTGAGGACTGTCCACTTGGGCTCATCCTGGAAATCCTTGAAGCTTGTGTAAGAACCCATACTTAAGCTGACACACAGAGATAGCCTCCACTTGTTGAAACGCATTATCCTACTCTATCTGTACATTTACACTCTAGTGAATCCTCCAACCAAGAATAATAGGAAAAGTACATGAACAAAAAAGGCATAGTAATATAAAAAAGTAAACATGTCACCTTGCGTCATGCTGTCCATTCATCCGTTTGCCCTCATGACTGCCATGCTTCATTCCTATTATATCACTTATAATTGTCATTTCCTGCATTTCAGCGTTTCCTCTCCTCTTATCTCGATGGTGATATGATTAAAGCTATGAAGACGCCTCGAGATTGGAATGTAAATGCATAGTCTTGTTATTTAACTGCTCTATTTGATAGTTTTTAAAATGCTCAGCTTGTAACAGAAATCTCTGCTTTTGAAAGAATTTGTCTCGTTGCACTTGTATATTTGACATTTTGATTGGAGGGGCCTTCTTTCAACTACACCCTATTTCTTCAATAGCTTTCATATAGTTCATTACTTTGCCGGCAACGAATTTCACAGATAAGCATGAAGAAAACCTTGTATCGCAAGCAATTGTTAAAACGTGTAAATGAACACTGTCTGTCATGAACTTCGTTGGAGACCAAAAGACCCTGTATAAGAACAGAACTGTGAGCAAGCTTCAATCACCCTTCACCACATAAACTAAATTTCAGTGAAATTTCTGCCATGGCTAGGCTGCGGAATATCCTTAGTAGTTGGACCCCCACCCCCAAATTTAGCAGCTGGTTTGACTAAAATCTATTCACAACTTACGCTTGGCGCTACTTATTTATACCAATATTATATTATATAATATATTAATATACCCTGAAACATTGAATACTTATGCATTTTGTTTGCACAATGAAATAAATGTAATATTTATCGGGCCTTATGTCATGTATGTATTCTGTGCTAAGTGTCGAAGTTGCTTGCTCTTTTCAATGGAGGAGGCAACTCTCTCTGTTTTTTTCAACTCCACTTTTATAATTTATTTTCCAGCTACCTGGTATGTCTGGTGCTGAGAAATCGGTCGGCAGTTATTTGGTGAGTAGATGTGACTATATTTATAAAATTGTGTGTTCTAGTATTGGCTAAAAATCACTCTGATAAATCTGATGATGAAACATTACATTGAAAAAAGATAAAAATAAAGCTTAGTCCACACACTGACGATTTTCTTTTGTTGGTAAGCTAACAAGATGATATATAACACGATGAGTCTGGCAGAATAGTCTGCCTAGTGTGGACGAACCGACCGGCTGCACACTAGAACGGCAGCGAATAGCAATATATACAGTAGCTTGTAAATTTGCAAATTTTGAGCAGCAGTCTAATTTGTGATTGGTCTGGCAGAATTTAGTTTGCTGTCTGCCGATCGCTAGCTTGCCAACAGAATAAAGTCATCTGTGTGAACTGCCTCTCGCGTATGTAGCATTACCATAAAACGAAGAATGTTTGATATAGAAGTGTCAGGTTGTCTGGACGTGGTGTGCAGCTATCCTATACCTTGTTGCACACTGTGCTTTATGTACAGGCCAAGAAAATTCAATCCAACAAGAAAGGAGACAAGAAACAAGCTCAGAAGGTACCTCCTCCTGCAAAAGGTGTTGAAACATTGATTCCCGATGATAACAAGGTTTGTTACTTGGGAGTATGCTCGTGTGATCAGGGAGCTTGGTGCTTGTTTAGGTTTTTTGCATTGTGACTGCTGCTTGAGATTAAAAGAGATTGCTGGATTATTGAATCTTGAATTGTGCCATTGAGATCATGCTGACCACGCCCTACTATCTACTTACTAGATGAAAATATTTTTAGAAATGCTATTGTATATTCTGTCTCTCAACAACGGAACTTGTTTCAAAGTTGAGTATTACATATTATCAGATGGTCATGGAGTGTTTAAGATGGTGCAGCGATTTTATGAATGAGATCTGCAAAGTTTCACATTTCTTCATGAGAGGGGAAGAGATTGTGGATCTGGAGCCGAAGTCTGATATTCAGACTAGTGGTACTGTAGGGGCGACACTTGACCTCACATCAGATGATTCTGAATCAGACAGAGAAACTCAGTTTAAATCACCTGGTATAAATCGATTTGTAGTCACTTTGATATGCTCTGTTTTGTTGTGATATTGTGAATTTGTGTTTACGGCCAAAGCAACCTTGCAGGCCACACAAAGACACTGTGTTATTGAAGCACCTAGCTATGTTTTATTCACTTTTCTTCTTTGGTTCGCTATGGGTTCCTCTCTGGGTCTTCACTGTGTCTTCTCCGGGTCTTCATTATTTCAATTTGTTCTCTTCATCTTCTATGTATGCTTCAAACTCTTGTTACTGTAGAGCGTGTTGTTAGCAGGCAAAATTCATTATGGACGTCATTCTTAATGGTGGCTGACTGATAAAAAAGTCAAATACATGTAAAAGCTTATCTCGTCGACCTCAAATTCTTGTCATGGTCTAAGGGAGACAAACCGCATCATGCGGATGCTTATGAGTGCTGTTAATTGGAGTAACCTACTAATTCCTTAGACTGACCAATCAGGCTGTTACTGCAAAATATAGTGACTCGCCCCCCAGGGATCCCTACAGTTTAGTTATTCCTTTTGCGAAGCATTGCCTGTCTGCTTTGACAAAATCTCTCCTCTCGTCATACTCCCTGTGATATATCATGATTCGCAATACAATTCACGAGCTCTCAAATCTGGTCTCTTTCATTTTTCATGCAATCATAGCATCTCATGGTTTCTTGCTTATCGTCATCTACCTTTCACCACCACACATTCCTCTTTCAGGATAAGTTTATGAATAAGCTGCTAAACTTGTCAGACAATGAAGCACGTGGCCTGCATGCTGACCACAGCAGTGAACAGCTTACGCCTCGATCCGAACCATCTAGTCCTGTCGATGTCGTGCACAGTAAATATTATTATAATCAGTCCTCTACTTTCTATTACTTACTCTCATTTTGAGGAATCCTTGTCCATCTTCATTAGTTTTCAAAAAACATGGTTATTCATAAATCATTCTATGAGTCTTGGATTGTTTTTATCATGATGGAAGAGGTTATACAATGAAAGAGGTTATACAACATTTGGACAAAAACAGTTGTATTCAGGAGAAAAAAACTTGTATTTGCAGTTTTGGGCTATGAATTACTGTTTAGTAAAAATTCTGCCTGGGCAGTACTTTTACTATACATAGTAATTTGTTTCCTAGAACCCCAAATACATGTACAAGTTTTTCCTCCTGCATGGGGCCTGCATGCAAAGATGACTGAATTAACTAACTATTTAGCAAATATCCTTATAAAGAGCTATAGTTTCTCTTCTCTTTTCAGTTTATTGCTTCAACAATGATGTATATGTTCTATATATTTATGAGTTTCTACTTTTTTGTTGTGGTTTCATACTTTGGTTATATTTTAGCTGATGATGCTGATTGGGGTATGAAAACTCATAAGAACTTTGTTTGCATGTATCCAGGGATGTTTGTGGGATACATTTCTGTCTTGACCTTAATGTTATTTTACAAAGTAGTAGAAAAACATCTGGAAGTCGCAATAGATTATAATTTCTATTCACATCAGTGGTTTATCTGACCACCAATGAGTGATGAGATCCCGAGGGTTGCCTAGTCAGCCTGCTGTCAGTATATCGGTTGCAGCTTAACAAAACACAACCAAGATCCGAAATTTACCACAATTTGATGGAATGCTTGTAACATTGTTGTCCTGTTTTCTTATCTCAGATCTGCAGAGGCGTGGTATAGATTTGCTGAAGAGAATAACTCGTGAGCCATGGTGGAATAAGATGTATAAACCCACTGTCAGTGACTGCCTGTCTCAGATTTTGAAGTTGTTACCTACTGGTGCAGGCATACTACAAACTTCGATGCTCAACTATCTCACTCAGATAAACGCGTATGTGACATTAATGGTATTGCCATTGATTAATGGAAAGAGCAATGTAGTAATGTGTTAATGGTAATTAATGGTAAGAGCAAGGTACATTCTATATTGTTGTTATAGTGAGTGGTCATGTTGCCAGTTGTAGGGAACAACACCAAATGCAGTCAGAGGAATCAAACTTGTTGCACTCATAATTATGAATGTATAATATATATGAGTTAAACTAATGGGTGGTGTTAACATAAACTCACAGGAGGGTCTGTTTCAAATTGGCTGTTCCTATATTTTACATGTAAATTGGTTGCACTAGGACCTCATTCAAAGGCCCTTCTGTTAACATTGTACGTAAAAAGTAGTTTGGGAATTCTGTGATCTGCTTTATGTTTGCTGTCCCATTGCTTATCATCAGAGAAAGTATCTAATCTCTTATTACCTTGCTGCACCTTCAGGCTCTTTGGTATACCAGATGATGTCAGCCAACAACTTTCTGAAGCTCTAATAGCCAACATGAACTTGCACAAGGATAACGATGCTGCCATACTGGCTACTCTGAACGCTATCGGTCATCTAGACTTGCATCATCAATCCACACTGGCTGCCTTAGCTAAACTAGTGTTGGATAATGAAAATGTAAGACATTTACGCTAATTTACAACCAGGTCAGCCACTATGTTCAATAATAGAAAGCTTAGTATTTCATAAACCAGAATTTTATTTAGCCACCGTTTTTAAAACTGCGTTCTAAACAACAAAACATTCACAACGTCATGTTAGGTTCTCCAAGACTAACATTCAACAAATCGAAAGCTTACCCTAAATTACATAACGCTTACTTTACTTAACATTTTTGCAATTTCATGAGTTGCCTCTTTCACCAAGATCTGGGCGTGGCTTAATACAAAAAGTAAGTTGGAGCTGCCTGTTGTAAACATGTAAACGTAAGTTATCCCCTCTTGATGAAAGTCGACAAAATGTAACTTTAAATCCATAATCGTGAAAAGTAATGCGCACGAAATATCAAGTGATTTAGGGTATTTTTTATTTACTGTTACAATCAAAAAGGGACGACGTGCAACATTGATGGGCATCAATGGCGGAATATACATGGTATGTTGATGAACATCTGAATTTCATTTATCACATGTAAACTAAATTGTTGAAAGAAGTCATGCAACATGCCTTGCTCATGCTATACAACCGTTGAAAAGCTTTGGTGTGGACTGCATGGGGCTATGCCGTCACGATGCTTACATTATTGGAAAACCAGTACGCTATACATACTCTGCTATGGTTTCCATCATATGACGTTAAGAAACTGGAAAGCATGCAGTACAAAGTATTCACCAATATCACGAAAAGCATCAAAAAGCTGAAATACCTACACTCGAGATATATAAATATCCAATCTCTGCTATGAGTACCCTACAGGAAGTAATAATACTCGGAAATCGATTTTAATTTTGGCTTATAGTAAAAAGCTAAAAGGCTCTAACGCTTAGTCACTGAGGCGTGGGGTTTGAAACCCAACAGGAGAGCGTGTGTTCACTGTTTTAAGAGCTGTTATCAGTTAGTGGACGCATAATAGACTGCATGTGCTTTAACAGTAGCGAAACTCTCAAATTTAAAGTCCAATGAATGTTTTCTTCCTGTAGGATACTTTAGCAAAGTGGTCTGTGATTCCACACACCGAATTGGCTTCATCGATACCAAAAAGACAAGAGTGTGAATGGACACTCGGCCAGGTTAAATGACACTCAAAGAACGATCAACTCAAAGCTGGAGGCACAGTGTGTTTTACAAGTTTGGTGTATATCTCTTTTGTTTTACATCATTCTCCTATATGATAGCCACCTTATGTGCTAATTTAAGCGGCAAATAAAGTATATCCATCTATCTATATTAAATGTAGCTTGGTGACTTGAGCTGGTGTGAACTGCAGTTACACAATGTCATAGACTACGTCGTATATGGATGTTAGATAAAAAAAAGGAAAGAAAGATGAACTCACTGATATAATTTGGAGTACTGTTCATAAATGATTCTAGGAAATGTGCTTAAAATCTAATTTTTTTAATTTTAAGGCTGCAATCAAAGGAAAAGCTACTGCACAGTTGAAGAAGATCACCGGATTGTCGTATTTGGATCGGGAAAAACTAGAACAGATTGTTTCCGAGGGGGTGAGTGAAGTTCTCCTCATTAATAATTAATTGTGATGTGAGTCAGTGCAGTAGGAAAACTTTTATGAGTGAGAAAGCATGGAAACTCTGAAATACACCTAATTGAGATGGATACATTTTGATACGCCGCGGTTGATCATACGTGCATTTCAGTCTAAAATTTATTATCAAATGATTACAAATAGCACAACTCTGGTGGGAAATAAATTATACTTTTCTGTATTTAGGATACTAATCTTGACATGTCAAATGATGAAAATAAACTACCGTTTCCTGAGAAGTGGAAGCAGGCTACATCTGCAGTGCAGCAGGTGACATATGCAGTGAGCCGCTGCCTGTGTGGCAAACTACTGTTTCTGTGTGTCCCATTGATATCTATGGCTCATTTTGGGTCAGATGGGACAGCCATGCTGAAAACTTCCAACAACTAATCCAATCTGCCCATATTTGTGTAATGCTATGCTTAATTACTCATGCCTCGTTTTGGATATTTGTCCCATCTTGCTTAATTTGCACTGTAGAGACCGATGGTCTGACCTAAGGGAAGAAGATTTTCATAGGATTTAAAACCTATACATGTATATATTTTTTTCATGGGGAAGCCCTAAAATTAATGAATTGAGTCATTAGAACTCTTTTGAATGCAGTAGTTTTTGAATCAAAATACGGTAATGTTGGAGTCGGAACTAGCTTGAGAAATTATGAAATTATCTGATGGATAGAGATCTACAACTTGTTCGATGGAAATCTTCATCCTGTAGGGTGTGTGGCTTCTTGAAACGGCTTTCCCGGTTTCAGACACCTGTCGTGTGTGTGCTGTCTAATCTCTGCTTAACAATGTCCGGAGATTTTTTTAACTATCCTGCTCTTTACCTTACTTTTTCTTTAGATTTTAGAGCAAATCGAGCAATTGAATCAAGATAGGTAATTACTATTCTTTGGTCAACAAATAGTTCTTTGGATGTTCAGTTTGATACTCCAGTTTATCATAATAATACTGGTACTGACTTTGGTGATTTGGGTATACCACCAATAGACTACAGTCGTGTCGTATGATTAGTAACTTGCTAAAATACAGGCAGGTTTAGAAAGCCCAATTCAGCTCAACTTAGATGACAGTCGTCTTGGAGTCCAACTGCGCCTAGTTTTCCAATTAACTGTTTAAAAAAATTATTATGTATGTACCGTATAGTCTCACCTACAAGCTCATGCGCTTATAGCTGAATTCCCTCACACCAGGGAGGGTGGGATGCCCACCCTCCCTGCTCACACTATAAGCCTAATGTGTTATAAGCCTATGTACCTATAGAGGAGACTTTATGGTAATATTTTATGACCCCCAACTCATTGATACCTGGGATAAGATTCTAGGATGGGTATTGTGTATTCACACTGCTGTCAAGATACTAATGTCGAAAGGCAAACTTGCAATATCTCACAATCATTTTAGTGATGACATTATCAACAAGGTGAATCTAACGCTTCAGTATAATATCACATAATTAAATGTTTTAACCAATAACATACAAGTTATGATACAGTATACAATCAATCTATAACATGTAAATATAACTTCTAGCTCTAACCATCTAACAGTAAAAATTTAGGTATTTTGAGACTGTATGAACTGCTATCCATATGCATAAATTTTTCTGCTATCACGAAATTCAATTTGCATTAGTGACCTTATTCCCTTCACATGCTTAGGTGGTGTTTGCTTAATCTATAAAAATAAATTTGTATGTAGGTGTGTATTACGGCAATGAGTAACCAAAATGAACCTTAATCTCAATCGTTGTTAGCCAAGGTGAAGCGTTTGAACCCCTTTTAATTCCAATTCTAAACTGGCCTGTCGCACTGGAATTAGGGATTGGTGACATCATTGTTGTGAGTTACTCTGTGTGAGCGTTGACTGATGATTCATCCCCAATTCTTCTACCCTGTTTTGTCATATAATAGGTTAAAAACAGCTGGAAATTGAATATTATGAGACCAATGTTTCTCTTCTTCATATTTATCTAGAGGCAGGTGCGCAAGAAACTTGAAAAGGAAAGAGACATGACTGCACTTAGCGAGGAAGCCTCAAAGACGACAACCCCACAAAACTTCTCTGCTCAGCAACTTGCCAAAGGTAGGTGCATTTTTAGTTCCTGTGTTAATTTTCTTGTGTACCTAATCAGCTACTGTTGCATCCACTTCATTTTTTTTCGATTTAGTGAGTTGTCTGCTCTTGACCAGATCAACGTCAAGTTCTGTCTCTGCCCTAAAATTGTTAACAAAGATTCTATTTTGTGAGGGCGGTACGAAAAGACAACATGAAATGAGAAAAATAAAGTGTGTGAAAACTAAGTGATGTAGAGTGGTACCATATGCCGATGGGTAATACAGATTAATCTTTGTGCAGCCTCGATGCGTGTTGTGATAGAGAGACAGTATGATGTACTGTTCAGTCTTAGGATTACCACGGGTCTGGTTGTATGGCACTCCTACACCACCAAAAAAATCCGAGTTTAACTCCCGCGCCTCTCTTTACCAACGAAATTTATGGGTCTAATCTTAGTAATTGGTTACCTGTCACAGACTGACCAAGACTCCACATTGAAGCAGGGAGTTTGAACTCCCTGATCAAAGCCGATTACATTTAAGCAAGGCCATTGTAGGATACTTTAAGTACAAAGGCTCCAAATCAGGGGAGTTAGTGGGCCGTACACTAAATCCCACCCCCATATGGAGATATTGGATCAGTTGTACTATGTTCCTTAACTTATCAATATTTGTTACTGATCAATATCAATTCTTTTTATGATCAAATTTTGCTATGCTTTGCTTGCTTTCGCTCTCTGCTATAAATTCTCTCTGGCTAAAACCACCACTTGGCTTATTGGTTTGCTTATGCTTTGATAAATAAACAACAAACAATTTTGCTTTTAGCTGAAGACCCAGATTCCTATGGTAGCCATGCAAGGTCAATAATTAAATTTTTATTACATAAACCTGCTAAGACTCTCTGTGAGACAGCTGAGGCGGTTGCTGAATGGAATGAAGATGATCCAGAAAGGTTCGTCTCCCGATTCATTTTCTTTGCTTCCCAGAAGAATGAGTGTATCATGGTAACGTAAATAATCTAATACAAAACCCAAAAGCTGTTTCAAAATTGAAAGTCGGGAAGGAGTTCTACTACACTTGGAGACTGTATTTGATACATTTTTTGGATGATATACTGTTGTATGCAGATCTTCATCAGGTAGTATTTGACGCGTTGCATGTATGATTGGTCATTGAGATTGACTGGAGCAGCCAGAAAAATTCGATTTACTCATTTTCGCTTTCGATCAATCCATCAATCCCTCTGATCTAGAAATGCCAGTTGGACCGGCTTGGAGCATTGGCCCAGGAGTCTCAACAAGAGCGGTTACTGGAAAGCCCAGAATGAAGTTTATTGACAAAGAAAAGAGAAAGGAATTCACATCTAATACAATCAATGACTGGGCCACTATTAGATACCAGGATCTGTTTACTTTGGAGGGTTTTCCTTACTGGATGAATTTTATTAGATATGTGACTGTGTTCGATCAACGACCGTATTTTGAAGCTAATATTCTGTATAAAAGTATCAACTTGTCACACAAAAGCATCTGAAGGGCTTATCACTCGTTGCGTCTTACTCCATATTTTATTCAGTATTGCCCAAACTCAAAGATTTTCCATCGTGCAATCTCCTTCAGGAATTGTTGCATGAAGTGAGTTGGTCACACATAGGCAGGTACTGCTAAATTTCACTTGTCCAGGTTTTTGCAGCACTGTGTCGGTTGTTGATGGTATTTGCTGGTATATTATTCAGTTGGCAGCAGTTAAGAGAACACGTGGAGTCGGTGAGCCGGTTTTCACAGCTGTTTCCAAGCATCTACATGTATATATCTAACCTCAATGTTCATTGTGTTGCCGTCACATAGCCCATTCCTCCCCAACATCATTAAATATTTGTGGAATAGAATTTATTATGGTTGTTGGAGTGACTCATGTCAAGTTCTTCCAATCCATTCAGCCGTCCAAAGTTTGTTATCGCATTCAAATTCACATTTTTATTTGTTCTGTATTCATAACAGCTTATTTTGGTGAGCATGGAGTATTTTTAAGGCTTTAGGTGGAAGTTTTAGTACTCATGTGATGCTTAGCTAACATCCAGGCAATATTTGTTGTCACATATTTGCAGCGGAATTTTTTCCCTGATCTGGATAGTCATCTTAAAACTGGATATGAGGATGAAGATGCTGCCACTATAGCCACCACTCGTGCTGGTAGGTTGCGAACCGAACACAGAAGCACGGCGAATTCTGTTCCACACACTTTGATTGGTTCCCCTGCCGGATCGCGATCCCTTACTCCTAGTGCCAGTGTAAAGTTTAAGCGTTTGGTACTGTCTGAGGGTTTTGATACGCTCGATGAGTATGGAGAGTACAGGGAAGAAGGTGTGGATGATGATGAGGAAGACTATGTGAGGATTATCGATTCTGTTGAGGATGATGAAGATGAGGAGTATGTGCCTTATACTACTAGGACTACTCCACGGGCTCCTGTGTCGGCTCTGTCCACTCAATCCTCCAGTTCCTCAGAGGATGAGTCAGAGTACTCTGAAACTGAGGCTGCAGCAGCAGTGGTCTTACCTCCTCAGGTTTCAGATAACATCTATGGAGGGCCTACCCAACCGCTGAAGAGAGATGTTAGCCATGATCTGCAAGTAAAAGTTGCCGCTGGGGCCACAGGTCAATAATCATAATCATAATGCCATTTTTTGATGAATTGAATGCCTGTGGTGTTGCTAAGAGCTTGTATTTATGAGCATGCACCAAATTTTAACTCCGATCACGCTTGCTGCTGATCAACTGCTTTTATGCTCGATATCATTTATGATTCACATTATATCTATTGTCTCATGTATAGTTTCTTTCTGTTAATAACTTCAATTTTTCTTTAGGTATGCTGCCATGTAGCCTTTAAATGTAGGAAGATAGATCAAGAAGTTAGAGGAAGGATAGATGCAGTAGGATAATGATAAGTGTGCTCTCTATTTTAGGTTCTGCTAGTCAATCAACTTCGGTAATGGCTAAATCATCGGCAGGACAAGCAACCCCCTTATCCACGGCAACAGAAGAAGAATCTGTACCAGCGGGTCATACCAAGAAACGAGTAAGCTTTTCCCTTGTTTTCTCCTGTCTAGCCTTGGCAATTAAGATTTTTCTTAGCAGTTAAGGTCTGAATGTTGGAGTTTTATTATGGACAAAACATACTGCTGTGCGACAGACTGCATTAGGGCGTATCACTTAATAATTTATATGAAAGTGTTGAGGAACCATACAGGTTAGAAGATATACATATAGGTAACTATAATACTGATGAGATTCTGACATCAAAGGATTGTTTCACCCATTATGGTAGCTATACAATGCATATGCGAAAAAAACAGTAACATCATGATTACTTTCAATGTATGATCCTAACTGCTGTATACCGTTACAGAATATCATTTTTATAGACATGAAATTAACTTGATTTTGTAATCTGGCTGCTATACTATTTCTGTCAAAAAAATTATTTTATCGCGCGCTTTTATTCTTTTGTAACGCTGTGTCATATAAATAATTGCAGCGGAAAAGGAGAATAAAAATCTCGGCAATACATGTGCAGGTTATAACAACAATGTGGACCAGCCCTTATATATTTTAATCTGCTAACTCCCTAAAAAGGATAGCAAAGCAGCTCTAAAGTGCTAATAGCTATTTTCGCTCAGTATATAAGTTGACATTGATTTTTCATAGGTTATTGCTTGACATAATTTAATGGTATTTTTAAAGGAGGCCATCTAGCTCTTGGGCATCTTGTCGATGTTGAATTTTATCGTGTGTATCTTTTACATTATCCAGGGTTCTACTCCCACCGCTGAAAAACAAGGAAAGCGAAGAAAGAAACCCACCAGGAGGCTTGGTAAGTGTTGAGGATTGTTTCAGTTTTGGGCGATCCTGCTGCGTGCATGCAAAACCGATGCGCAGAATGATCTCAGGGGGTTAACTCTCAGAACGTCTATACCATGCTCAAGTATTTTCCAACACGCCCTTCCAGCTTCAGTTGCCTTTGCATTCGTAGGGGTCATCAGGAGCTGCATAGGATATGTCTTCATCAAAGGAGCTCGATTTTCATAGCAGTTGTGATAATATGATGGTCATTTGTGGATTACTCAATGAGATTAAAAATTTATTTGTTTTGGTTATTTGTTTATTTATCTCATTTTACAAATCGATGAGATGAAAAAAATTTGTCTCATTGTTAAAATTGAATACATCAATGTATATTCAATGGGAGAATGGGAACAGGGGTAGATTTGGTATACTAGTTGACTTTGAAGGGGATGTACGATGTGAAAAGATGGTACTGTTTTGAAACATTTATTTTCTTGTAGGGAGTGGCTCCTGTAGGGAGTGGCTCCATCAAGGCTCCGCCAATAAAAGTTTGACTTTCTAGGGGTCTTGATTACAGGAAAGGCTTGAGAATGGTGTTTATTGGAGGGTTGACCCCGGGAAAATACTTTGACCCATTTTGCCACCGGCTGTTCCATCACAGTTAAGATTATAGTATCCCTTTTGTGTTATTCGTGTATGATTTTTATAACTTGGCGCTAATCATGATACTGATAATTGCGGATCCTGTTTTTCACAGAGAACTTTGCCTACAGTGTTCTTGTGGCCAAAAGAAAGGGTGTGAATATGATAAAGTATGTTTGCATCAATTGTCTCGATGAGTTATGTTTGAGTATTATCGTGCCCCGCTACCTTCTGATTTATGCTTACTTACTGCCTTGCTACTTACATACTGCATAAAAGCTCTCTCATCTCAAAGTCTTCCCCTCAGCAAGGGCATTGGTTTTAATGCTTCTGCTGTAATTTTCGAACAACAGAAAATCCTACTTAAAAGTGGTTGATGCTGTGTCTTAACTTTCTCATCACTATCATGTTAACAACTGCAACGGTTTTCTGAAATCTTTACTCTTGGGGTTTTTGAGAAATGTGGTCACTCTTTTTCTGTACTCTTTAGGATAGATAGGAAAATTCTTGATAAAGCGGGTGCAATTGTAGAACCACTTTTCTCTTAAACAAAACTCCATCAAATTTCTGATTGGTGTATCTGAAAACTAGGAAAATTTTGTTTTCCCAAAAAAATTTGGTGCGTTGTGAAAATTTTTGAAGT
>ERZ1740059.959-NODE-959-length-14694-cov-6.200833_pt1 | contig 14694 bp, 15 predicted proteins | sample MGYA00581744_ERZ1740059 | MGnify/ENA primary metagenome ERZ1740059 (study PRJEB43018, sample SAMN04849738) | marine metagenome | isolation source: floating plastic debris | place: Pacific Ocean | collected 2008-08-28 | study: EMG produced TPA metagenomics assembly... | reverse complement strand
GAGAGATCCGTATTAGGACGGAATTCGATATCCGAAAGAGTAATATCAGTCACGTATGCTCCCGGTTCTCCATCTTCCTCCCACATAAAAGTGCGATGCTTCTCTGGGAACGTGATGCCATTAACCACCTGTTCGCCTTCATAGGTCATAAGTTTTTCCTGTGAATGTCCGCCATCTTTAAAATATCCCGGATAAGACACTATATATCGGATAGCTGCTAACCTCGAAGTTTCTGTATTAATATAAAGCACGTAATAATCATCGGGAGCGTCTCCAACGTTCTCACCAAACGTCACTCTCACCACATGGTGTGTATTTCCCTCGAATGCAACATCTTCCTCCATAGTGAGATTCACACCTTCATCTGCAAAAACAAAAGGCATACCGGCAAAGTAATAAGGAGTCAAAGCCCAAAAGCGTGTATTATAAGGAATTTCTGCGTCGGCAGGATAATACCAGGCTTGCGACCCATCCCAGCCGTATTCCTCATTCTGGTTTGATACCCGTTGGTGCCGCGTTTTGGAGGACCAATAGTCGGCAGTCTCATAGGTATCTCTAGGTGTGCCTGTACCCGGTTTTGGTTGATAATTAAACCGGAAGTAAACAGGCCCGTTGCTCCACCACTTCTCTAATCCACCATGGTATTCTATACTCTGCCATACAAGCTTCCCAGCCTCAGAAGCCCATAACCTTGCTTTAGCCGCTGCTGCTCTTTCCGTAACCCATTCCTGTTTTGGTTTTGCCAAAGTATACGGAGCTTCTTCTATCGTTTCAGACGGTATATCCTGCTTTTGTGTGTTGCAGGAGACAATGGCGATTACAGTTAGAAACATTAAAATGCGATTCATAGGCTGAAATTTTAGATTTTCAAATGTACTCACAGCAGTACAGAGTTCATAGGTGATTTATGACTGGTGAAAGACATAACTTGCACAAAACCATCTGTTCTTGTCTTTCAAGATAGAAATAAGTACTTTAACTATTACACGGAAACTCAAAGTCAGGACTGAATCTCAATTTTAATCCAAATGATCCACAATTACGTTCTTATAGCCTTTCGGAATTTTAGAAAGGAAAGACTATTCAGCCTGCTTAATCTCGCTGGATTATCTCTGGGCATTACGGCCACACTACTGATAGTTCAGTATGTGAAGTATGAAAGAAGTTTTGATGCATTCCATAGTCGTGCTGATGATATTTATCGCATACAATACAACGGGTGGCAAAATGGACAGATTAGTTTTGAAAGTGCAGTTTCAGTACCTATGTCTGCGGCAGCGCTTAAAGAAAACTTTTCGGAAGTAGAACAATTTACCCGCTTTCTTCCCACAAGTGGTATAATTTCTTACGAAAAACCAGGTGAAACGCCCATTTCATTTCGCGAGGAACGGGCCTTTTTTGCTGATACTTCTCTTTTTAGAGTTTTTGACTTTGATCTGTTAGTTGGAGATACTAAAAGTACACTGAAAGGAACAAATAAAGTGGTTATCTCCCAAACTAGCGCTGTTAAGTATTTCAGGGATGAAGACCCAATAGGCAAGCAGCTTGCGTTGGATGGTAATGATGCAATGTTGGAAGTGACCGGTGTATTCCAGGATGTTCCTGAAAATTCGCATATCAAATTTGACTTCCTTATTTCCTATGAAACCATAAATGCATGGACAAACAACGGCTCTGAGACCTCCTGGGGATGGTATGATTTTTACTCCTTTGTTCTGTTAAAACCAGGAACTGATGTTAGTGATCTTCAAACTAAGTGGGATAATTATCTGGCAGAGAATAGAAGACAAGCCTGGGAGAGCAGAAATTCAAAACAAGAGTTCATTTTAAGACCATTGAATGATATTCATCTGTACTCAAACCTTTTATATGAAACCTCCCCCCAAGAACTACGAGATGGAGATTCAATAAATGCTCTAAGCCTCATAGCCATTTTTATTATGTTCATTGCATGGGTGAATTATGTGAATTTGGCTACTGCCAGGTCAATAAAGAGGGCCAATGAAGTAGGAGTAAGAAAAGTTGTTGGCGCTACGAGAAAACAGTTGATAAGCCAATTTCTTACTGAATCATTCATTATTAACTTTCTGGCTACGCTATTCGCTCTGGCGGCTGTCCGGATCTCATGGGAATCCTTTTCCTCACTCACCGGGTGGAATATTCCATTAGACTTTTTTACAAATAGTGAGTTCTGGGTCAAGGTGGGAATACTTTTCATTTTTGGAACCTTTTTCTCAGGTTTTTATCCGGCGATTGTTCTCTCTTCTTTCAAGCCCATATCGGTCCTGAAGGGAAAGCTCATCTCCTCAACAGGAGGGAAGTACCTGAGAAAGGGGCTTGTAGTGTTCCAGTTTATTGCATCGGTATTTCTTATTGGTGGATCTATTATCGTTTATCAACAATTGGACTACATGCGGAACCTGGATCTTGGTGTTGATATTAAGGAAACGCTGGTTTTGAAAGCTCCCGGAGTTGTAGATTCACTATATAGTTCTAACTATGAGTCCTTTAAAACAGAGGCCCTGAGAATTCCTGGTGTAGAAAGTATTAGCGCCTCGTCCAGCATACCCGGAGAAGAAAATTACTGGACAAATGCTATTGGAAGGATTTCAGGAGGACCTGAGGGTCGTACAACCGTCACTAACATGGCTATCGATTATGAACATGTAACACAATTTGATATTGGAGTTGTAGCGGGCAGAAACTTTGATAGAGAGTTTATGACAGAAAACGATAAAGTATTGATCAACGAATCTCTAATGAAGGTTTTGCAATTCGATAATGCTGAATCTGCAATAGGCGAATTTGTAGCTAATGGAGGCGACACCTTGCAAATTATCGGTGTTCTTGAAGATTATCATCAAATGTCTCTTAAAGCCAAGGTGATCCCGGTAGTTTTTCGGATGAATACATTAGGATCCTTCTACTCGCTAAAACTTGAAACCAAAAACTATAGCCAAGTTATTGCGGCATTAGACGAACCTTGGTCAACCTTTTTCCCAGGCAACCCTTTGGATTATTTTTTCCTGGATCAGTTCTTCAATAGACAGTATGATAATGATGATCGTTTTAGTAAGGTATTTACCCTTTTCACAGGTCTGGCAATTTTTATCGCCTCGCTTGGCCTGTTAGGTTTAGCGTCGTTTATGACCTTGCAAAGAACAAGGGAAATCGGGATACGAAAGGTGTTAGGATCTACTGTTTTCGGTATAGTAATTCTGCTTTCCAAAGAGTTTTTGCAACCGGTTATTATCGCCATTATTCTGGCGTGTCCGCTTGGTTGGTGGCTCATGAATTATTGGCTTGAATCATTTCCGTATCGCATTGATGTTGGTGTGATGGTGTTTGTGATTTCAGCGGTTATGGTATTGCTGATTGCTTTTAGCTCCGTTTTCTCCCAAACGGTAAAAGCTGCTTTAACCAAGCCATCCGAAACACTAAAATATGAATAGAGTATTAAAAACAATTGTATGAAGTTAGGAGCATTTTCAGTGAGCCTTAGCGTCAAGGACCTTAAGGCTTCAAAAGTATTTTATGAAAACCTGGGGTTCGAAGTTTTTGCTGGGGACATAGAACGGAAATACTTGATCATGAAAAATGGCAATGCGTTAATAGGTCTTTTTGAGGGGATGTTTGAAAATAATATTCTCACGTTTAATCCTGGGTGGGACGAAAGCGCTAATAAACAGGAGTCTTTTGATGATGTCAGAGACATTCAAAAGCATCTCAAATCAAAAAATATTAAACTTGAAGCTGAAGCTGACGAAAGCACATCAGGTCCAGCTAACCTGACTTTGATTGATCCGGACGGGAATGCGATACTGATTGATCAGCATGTTTAGGCTAGAAGTTAAAGTCCAGTAGCAGCTTCCACTCGTTTTCTTTTTTGATCCAGATCAGAATGTAAAGGCCTTTTCCACTGGTTAAAAACCACCTATATCATAGGCAGTTTCTTCATTGACTATGGTAGTACTTAGGCCTTCAAGCGAGATCTTAAAAGATTCAGGGTTCATATACGAGTAGACATCGGCGATCTCCAGGTTAGAATATACTCTGCCACGGTTGAAATAATATCCACCATCAATGTATAATTCTTTGCCAATGAGATCCGGTCTGTGATCATTGGCTAATTTTTGCCAGGAATCACGCAGTAATTTGATCTCACCCGCTTCATCCGGACCAGGGTTTACAGCTTTGTAAGTAACTTCTACTTCCTTGTACCACCCGTTGTTATTTCGCCATCCAATTATTGTATAATAGCTTGACCCCTTTTCCGTAAGATATGCGCCAAGCTCAAACTTGGAAGTTTCTATGAGTTGAATAGTTTCTATCAGCTTGTATTCGGTAATAGCGCCTGCCTGACTATGGAGTTCAAGCCACTTCTTACCAATATTTTCGCCACCTGTAATAAGTTTGTTTTCTTGAAGTATGCCGCTTGCTTCACGATAGAATGGTTTAAGATCACCTGATTGATTAAACGATGAAACCCAATCGTTTTGAATATTTTTCGTCTCATGAGATTGAGCTATGGCATTGTCAATAATGACGATTAAGATCAATGTAAATAAGCTTTTACAGAATGCATTCATAGGGTTGTTAGTAACTTGAGTACTAAAAATGCAAACTATAGCTTCGGATAACAAAAAAGGAGCAGTTTAAAATCTGCTCCTTTTTGAATGCTTTTAGACAATAATATTAAATATGCACCTTATAGGTATGGTTTTACCACCCTTTAGCATAATATGATTTTGCGTTACTGCCCAAATGGTAGTTTCCACTTCTAGTGGCATACCAAGAATATTTTCAAACTGAATTAGGACTTGTCGTTTATGAACATTACCTAAGACCAATGACCTGTCTAAATTATGACGTCTTATACTTTTGTCGCTTTCATTACTTAATACCTCTTGCTTATTAAATGAAATTTGGTCTAGCTCCGATTTATCGATTTTATGAATGGATTTTAAAAGCATAATAATGATTGTTTGTAGTTAGAGAATTATTTTCTGTTTACACAAACAGCACTAGTCGAATAACTTTAATGAACTGAACAAGATGAAGTACTTTTCATGAGCTATGCCACTTATAAGATCGGGCATCGCTTCATTTTCCAGTGGCAACCAATTTTTGTTAGATTGCAACGACTTTAATTTTTTTATTTTTTTAACCTGAAGAGCTTTATGAAGTACCTCATTGCCTACCTTAATGCCTTCACAAACCTCAGTGATATTCTCTTCGGCAATTGTTGGAGCGCCCGCTAAAAGAACCATCAGAAGAACATAAGGAGCGCTTTTGATCGATTTTAGTAATATGTTAAGGCACAGGTTGATCACGATACATCTAGTATATTAATCAAAATAATCGTTGGAATTTTTTAAATCTCTAGTTCAATTATATGGAAGCAAACAGTTTTGGTTTTAATTAGTTTGGTGGTGTGGGATTTTTTTGATTTTTGGATCGCCGGTCTTACAAAATGAAAGTACTAGGAGTTAGAAAAAACGTCACGACTATCTTAATACCAGCTGATCCTTATTTTGTTCCAGTGGTTTCTTCATGAGAATATCGGTTTGATGATCGCCACCAAGAATAAAAGAATGCTCACCGAAGGAACTAAAGCCTAAACGTTCATAAAACCTAATGGCATCTTTATTATACTGCCAAACACCGAGCCAGATATAGTCAAGGCCCTTATTTATCCCTCGTTGAATTGCTTTATCTAGTAATAGCTTTCCAAGTCCTTTATTTTGATATTCTTTGATGATATAAACCTGCTGCACTTCAAGGCAATTAGTGAGATGTGGCTCCGTTTGACTCAAACCATAATTTATTTTTAAATATCCAATGGTTTGATCATCGACTTTCAGAAAATAGAACTCCGAATCAGCATTTAATTGCTTCCTCAGACTTTCCAGTGACCTACTTTCTCGAATGTAGGCCTCCATGTCTTCGGGAGTGTTGACTGCCCCAAATGCATCAATGAAAGTAGCTATACTGATAGCCTGCAGTTCTTTAAGATTAGCTTCGGTAACAGCTTTTATTTCCACAGATCAAAAATGCTAATTAGCTAGTAGAGGGCCAAGCCGGTTCATTATTTCAATATTTTACATTACCTTACCTTATCATTTCACTAACTTATTTATCATGAACAGAAGGTATTTATTAAATGGCTTATCGTTGTTTTTCTTAGTTGTCATCTCGTCATGTACATCAAAGCCAGATGAGAAAAGCACAGTAGATACGATTATTAAGGAGGATAACGGTCTTCAAATCTCTTTGGCTCAATGGTCGTTGCATAAAACCTTTTTTGGTGGCCCTGTGGAAGACTGGGACCGTTTTGGGAGATTGATTAAAACTTATCCTGACTCATTGCTCCAAGGTGAAGACCCCATGAATTTTCCTAAGATGGCGGCTGACTATGGTGTCAATACGATTGAGCTTGTAAATGTATTTTACTACGGCAAGGCTAATGATAAGGCCTATTGGGAGGAATTTAAGAATAAGTGCAAGGATGCAGGAGTCTCTGTTGGATTGATCATGTGTGATCGCTTGGGAAACTTGGGCGACCCGGATTCCCTGGCAAGGGCGCAAGCAGTTAAGAACCATCATATTTGGGTAGATATAGCTGAGTTTTTGGGGGCTTCAGCGATTCGGGTAAATGCAGCGGGTAAAGGTACCGAAGAAGAAGTAGCTGCCAGCGCTGAGGCAGGGCTGAAAAGCCTGGCTAACTATGCTTCTTCAAAAAATATAAATGTTATTGTGGAGAATCACGGAGGCTATTCATCAAATGGTAAATGGCTTGCAGGAGTTATAGATAAGGTGGGTTTGGAAAATGTAGGTACGCTTCCGGATTTTGGAAATTTTTGCCTTAAGCGAGGAGATGGCGGGTGCATCAGGGAATATGACAGATACCAGGGCATGGCTGAAATTATGCCTTTCGCTAAAGGCGTAAGTGCGAAATCCCATGAATTTGATTTAGATGGTAACGAAGTGCACACGGACTTTACCAAAATGATTGAAATTGTAAAACAGGCAGGTTTCTCCGGTTATATAGGCATCGAATTTGAAGGTAATGACCTTTCGGAGGACGAAGGTATAAAAGCTACAAAAGCCTTACTTGAAAAGGTACTTGAGAGTAATAGCTAACTCAAAACCTATAAAGTAACACACCGTTCAGAGGGTAGATGCAGCTATTTCATTTGATCAAATCAGGAAGGAATCTCAATTGTTTTTTTCATATTTCAAGCATAATAAAAAAGTCAGCTACGCGATAAATATCATAAAACAATTCTAATTGTGACACTTTCGTGATACTAGAACGTGTACTTGGTACCATCATTAAGAAAGATCGCTGAAATTAAATTGAATAAATTATGAAAAAAGGAAATTTTGTTTTGCTGTTTTTTGTGTTTTGGGCTACTTCCTGTGAAATAACTCAGCTCAATCAACCTGATGATGAAGAAGAGATAGATGTAGTAGAAGGGCCAACGGTGGCGCCTACGTCGACTGCGGAATTTGAAAATTTATTCCATGGTGGAGGTCAAAGATCTTGGAAGACTATTTCCTTTACTTTTATGGGTGTAGGTGGTATTCAAGACTGTCGCCTTGACGATAGCATGACCATTAACGCCGATGGTACATATGAATACGACGGTGGGGCCAATCTTTGTGGGGCTGAAGATTCGGAGCGTGTAAGAACAGGGACATGGGAAGTAACAAATGACGGTAGAAACATTGTTTTTGATTCCGGTACAGTCAATGAATACACTGCAGATGTAACTGGAGCTGAAGATGATCAGATTGCTTTATCCGGCCAATATATTGGGCTCAATGTAAGCGGGGTATATCAAATTAATTAATAATGAAGACGTTCATATTCATTCTGCTTTTGATATCCGGAAAGGTATTTGGCCAAGGTGATTTTTTTCAAAATGCCGATGCCTTCTTTTCTGCCCATGTGAAGAATGGAAATGTGGCTTATGCCGCTATTAAGGCTGAGCCTGCGCAGCTAAATAACCTTGTATATGCCATAGCTTCTTTTGATATAAAAAGCGCTGATAAAAAAACTAAAAAGGCATTTATGATCAATGCTTATAACCTGTTGGCGATCAAAGGGATAGTTGATAGCTACCCGGTTAAGTCACCCTTTGATGTTAAGGACTTCTTCGATGCGAAACGATATACCGTGTCTGGAGAAAAAATGTCACTCAATATCCTTGAGAAGGAGAAGTTATATCCTATGACTCAAGACCCAAGGTTACATTTTGTATTAGTCTGCGCGGCTGTAAGCTGTCCAAAGCTGGCTGATTTTGCTTATGTCCCTGGCAAACTGGAGTCTCAAATTGAATCAAAAACCAAGGAAGTTCTTAATGATAATCAATTTATCAGGATAAAGGGGAATAAAGCTCAGGTTTCAGAGATTTTTAACTGGTATGCCAATGATTTTAAATTAGGAGGTCAGTCGGTAACTGAGTTTATTAACCAATACAGGGTTGATCCATTACCATCTAAGAAAGTTGGTTTTTATACCTACGACTGGTCACTTAATAACCTATAAGTATATTATGAAGAAGTATTTAATATTCTTAATTTGTTTAACCGGAGTTTATGGCGCCATGGCGCAGGGAGAAAGTTCTAATGTTCAAAAATATACTCCTTCGGTTTTACTTGAAAAAGGAAAGTGGGAGTTGAATTCCTTCTACAATCTCTATACGCAAACGACGATCCGAGATGCGGAAGGTGACGAGATCAATCTTGGCCAGCGCCAGACCTTTTTAAACGCCATGTACCAACTGACTTATGGTATTAGCCCATCGGGAAAAATTAATGTAGGCATTGATGTTTGGGCTACCCGTGCACTTTATGATAATGATGAAGGATCACCTTTTAAAGTATTGACATTTGCCGATGGTGATTTCAGCCGTACGGCGGTAACCGGAATAGGTCCACGAATTCGTTATGTCCCGTTTAATAATATTAGCGGGTTTAGTATCCAATCTACTTTTCTTTTTCCCGTAGCGGATGATTTGGAGGAGCCGTCTTTTACAGGTCACGATCGGTACACCTGGTTTACACAGTTTTTCTACGACATGAAGTTATCTTCACAGTGGAGACTATTTCTGGAAACGGATTTTTTATATAGAATTGATAGGGAAGGGGATCGAGCTAACTTTTTCAGGGTACCTTTAAGCGCCTTCTTGAGTTATTTTCCAAGAGATCAGAAAACAACTATTTTCGCATTTGGGCAATATTCACCTCGTTACGAGACCTTGTCAAATGAGGTAGACGAGCAGTTTGGGCTAAACAGTTGGTTTACCCAGCTGGGTGTAGGAGCTAAATATCAGCTAACGACAAAACTTGGATTGGAGCTATCTTATGCTAACTTCATTGCATCGAGACAGGATGGAGGAGGTTATGCTTTGAATCTAGGATTTAGGTATATTTATTGAATCAATTAAGGTTATTGAGAGAGGTCATATCTTTTTAGGTATGGCCTCTTTTGTTTAGTCTTGTATCTAAATTATTGCGTTAGTATGAAAGACATCCTCTCATCACTTCTTTCGAGTTTGTTATTTTTGATCACAATGCAGACGAGCTTTAGCCAGGAAAAAATCTATTCGTATCTTGCTTTGGGTGATTCTTACACCATTGGTGAAAGCGTGAGTGAAGCCATGAAGTGGCCGGTGCAATTGGTGAGCCGGTTAAACAATGCCGGTTATGGTTTTAAAATAGCTGACCCTAAAATTATTGCCACTACAGGCTGGACAACCCAGGAGCTGAAGGCCGCAATACTAGAAGAAAAGCCAGCAAAGGACTATGACTTCGTGTCACTTTTAATTGGGGTAAATAATCAATATCGAAAATACCCTCTTGATGATTATCCTTCTGAATTCGAATCCCTTTTGAAAATAGCTATTGAACATGCAGGAGGTCATAAACATAAAGTAATAGTCGTTTCAATTCCGGACTATGGCTTCACACCTTTTGGTAAGTCCAAGCAGCCTATTATTAGTAAAGGTATTGATGATTATAATATGATCAATCAACGCATAACCAAAGATTATGGGATAAAATATTATAGTATAACATCTATATCCAGAAACGGATTAAAAGATGCAGGCCTTATAGCTAATGACAAGCTGCACCCATCAGGTAAACAATATTCCCTTTGGGTAGATCTCATTTTGGAAGATGAGGCTCTTGTTAGGATTTTTAACTAAAACACCTACCAGACAAAGGTTCTGTTAAATTTGAGATGATTACCTAAGCGTATGCCAGCGTTTTACCTGTTCTAATTTGTCCAGATCAAGTATCACTAATTTGCTATTTTTAGCTTCTACCAGCCCTTCCTCCTTGAAATCAGATATCACTCTAATAACGGATTCCGTGGCTGTACCAACCATATTAGATAGGTCTTCCCTTGATACGGTTAATGCAAAGTCCTCTTCATTGTCAGGGTTGAATTTCATAGAAACTTCAATTAAAGCCTCTGCGGTTCTTTGGCGCACAGAACTGTAAGCCAAGTTCAGTAGTTTTTGCTCTTTATCGGTAATCTTGTTAGAGAGCATTTCAATGAATTTTTTAGCTACCTCTCTGTTAGAGTATACAAGTTCATTAAATTCATTTCGCGGAACACTTATGATATAAGAATCCTCCATGGCTTCAGCAGAGTCGGGGTGATTTTTGTTTTCCAGAAGTGCTTCGTATCCAAAGAATTCCCCAACTGAGTAAATAGAAGTAATGAATTCTTTACCCTCCTCATTGGTCTTAACAGATTTGATTTTTCCAGACTCAATGAAGTAAAGATAGTTTGGGTATTCACCCTCTCTGAATATGTCGTTTTTCTTTTTATACAAACGAGATTTTCTATTCTCATGAAGCGCATCAAGGTTGTGTAATTTTTTAGCATCACTTATAAAGCTGTTTAACCCGGAGCTGCTATTTGCATATTCTTTCCTCATGGCCTCCGTTTTACGAAGTCTAGATTCTACCGCATCAAGGAGTTCAGTGTCTTCAAAAGGCTTGGTGAGATAGTCGTCTGCACCTAATACCATGCCTTTGCGCATATCAGAACGTTCTGCTTTTGCGGTCAAAAAGATGAACGGAATGCCGGCGGTTTCGTCTTTTTTACCAAGAATGTGAAGGACGCCATAACCATCTAATTCGGGCATCATAATGTCGCATATGATTAAATCAGGATGTTCCGATACTGCTTTTTCTACTCCAACCTTTCCGTCAGGCGCTGTGATGCTATTAAAACCATCAAGTTCAAGTATCTCAGCTATATTTTCTCTAATATCTTCGTTATCCTCAATAATTAATATCTTTTTCATCATGGGTTTATTTATCTGTTTCCCTACTTGTTTTCTTACCCTTAGGGAAACAGACTGTGAAGGTGGTTCCTTTATTTAACGTGCTTTCAAAATCAATGGTGCCTTCAAGGATTTCGACGTATTTTTTTACAATGTTCAGACCCAGGCCGGTACCTTGAATATTAACGGCGTTCTTGGCCCGAAAGAAGCGTTCAAACATATGCTTTTTTTCCTGCTCTGGAATACCCATGCCATAATCTTTCACTTCTATTTTAAGGACGTTCTGCTGATAGGTCAAAATCATATCTACATCCTTTTCAGAATACTTAATACCGTTTGAGATAAGGTTGATAAGTACATTATTAATGATTTTATCGTCAGTATAGCAGATGCATTCTTTCCCTTTGATCATTAGCCTTATCTGCTGGTTATCGCTTGTAAGCTGACTCATTTGATCAATCACACTTTCTGCCAATTCAGATACATCTACCTCAGATCTGTTAATTAATATTTTTCCTTCTTCAAGTTTGGAAAGTGAGAGAAAGTCATCAAGAATATTCTTAAGGTTACCAATCGCAGTCTTTATTTTTTTTATATGTTTCCCACGTTTATCAACCTGTCTATCACTATTATATCGCTCAATAAGCGAGACAGAGGACAACATCGTACTTAGGGGGGTTCGAAACTCATGCGATGCCATTGAAACAAATCGTGATTTTAATTCATTGAGCTCACGCTCCTTTTCAAGCGCTTTCTTTGCGTCATTTTCTGCTTGTATCCGGACGCTAATTTGCTCTTCCAGATCATGATTCGTTTTTTCTAAAACTTCAATGGTTTTATCCAATTGCTCCGTGCGGTCCATCACTTTATTTTCGAGTTCTGAAGCGTAGGCTATAAGTTGTTCTTCGCTACGTTTTAGAGCTTCTTCAATTTTTTTTCGCGCTGAGATTTCTACAATAAAGGCAACCGTATGCGAAACATCTTTAAGAATAGCGCGATTCAGACTTATTTCTATTGGAAACTCCAAGCCACCCTTTTTCAAACCATACAAATCTCGTCCAGCCCCCATTTGACGTGGGGTAGGTTGTTTGTTATATTCTTTTCTATAGCTCGCATGTTTTTTTCTAATACGCTTCGGTATTAGGTCTTCAATCCTTTTGGATATAAGTCCTCCATCATGATATCCAAACATTTGATGGCTGGCTTGATTGGCAAGAATGATTTCACCTTGATCGTTAGATACGATTATGCCTTCCTCACAAGCTTCGAAAATTACCTTAAATGCATCCTTGCTATTATGTGGCATACTTCTGGGTTACAGCCTTGAAAATAATGAAAGATGACAAAAATCAGGTATAAAAATGATGCGAAGCACAGAAGTAACTTTCAACAACCTGTTATTTTCACAATTATGTTTTATTGTCAGACAGATTAATGAAATTATACAAGAAAATTCTGTATCCTACGGACTTCTCGGAGAATTCCATTCGTACTATGGATTATGCCCTTAGGGTTAGTAAAGATCAAAATGCAGAATTGATTCTCTTGTACGCTTACCGATTAATCAATAATGGGAATTCTGATCACATTTCCCATAGAAATAACCTGGCGGAGCATGGCTGGAAGAATTATGAAGCGGTGAACAAAGAGCTTCTTGCAGATTCTGAGGTAGGGTATACCTATCTTTCTGAAGTAGGTTTTATTGAAGATCGAATATTAGCTACGGTAAATGAAAATGATGTTGACTTGGTGGTTATCTGTGATAGCGTGCATAAAGCCATTAAAAGTCAAAATAAATATGGTAATGAAAGACTATTAAAGCGTATTAGCTGTCCTCTGATGATGGTGCCGGCAGATTTGTGATTTGGGTACCTTTATTCATGGAAGGTCAGTAGTGCAGATTCCAGGTGCATTGCGATCTCTCCCGATGTGCTATGATGAAATAAACTTTGTAAGAAAGTGTGCTTTCTGGGCATTAACGTCAATATGTTTATACCCTATTCATTCGTGTAGTCCACAATACCTTGTTTGATGTCTTTACTTTCACTTAAAAAGAACGCATGATTTACATCTTTAAAGAAGTAATGAAGTTCCATAGCTTCATCCCCCTCTTCATTGGTAATATATTCCGGTGATTCATTGACATTTAGCAAATGTAATTCGGAATCATAAGTAAGTGCAAGCTCTCTGAGATTGTCCAGTGAAGACATATGCTCGATCCTCTTAAAATCGGCTGCAAATACAAGCTTTTCAAAAGATATTTGATGAAGATGTTCAGGAATGACCAATACAGGTATTTTTGAATGTTCTATTACTCTTAGGGAAACACTTCCTACCAATTTATCGATAACGTTATGCTCACCTCTGGTACCCATTACTATTAAGTCATGCTCGGCGCTTCGATCAATAATAATATCTGCTTCCAATCCAAACTCGACTTCAAACGTGTGATCGATTGATTTAAGTCCCGGAATCTCTTCGTCGTAGCCCTTCAGGTTATTAATTAAGTCGTCTTTGATTAATGCTTCAGATGAGGTTTGTACTCTGGTGACAGAATATACATTAAGGACAGTAAGTGTGGCCCTATTTTTAGCGGCAAAATCGACAGCTAGTTTTAAAGAATTCTTACTACAAATGGAGAAATCAACGGGTACAAGTAATCTATGAAACATTTTACAGTTGAATTGGTACGATTAATAATGGTACTTTCAAAACAAATGCTAATTGTTTAGAAACACTACGTTTTAAAGGATCTTTTTGGTTGTTAATTTTATGGAACACCGAAAGTAGGTCAATATTATTTTCAGCTATGAACTTTCTAACAGCGCCTATAACACTAGGTTGATCTATTTCATAGAAAGAACTTAGATTGTATTTGAAAATACCTTTAAAACTTTGTTGAATATCGGCGGTTCCATCGTCTTCCGGCGCTTTTTTGACATTAAAAACATGGATCTTGGATGAAAAGGATTGCGCCAGGTAAGATAAAGCATAGATTTCTGATTGCTCCGGTATTACTTTGTAGTCGCTGGCTACGGCAATTTGCTTAATGGTCAGTATCCTACAGTCGCCAGGTAAGGTCAGTAATGTGCATTCAGGATTATCTATAAAGTAGGTAGCCGAGCTTCCAAAGTTTGACTCATTACGGCCGGAAGCGCCACGCATGCCAATTACCATTAGGTCTATTCTTTTTTCTTTTATCACGGTACTTAATTCGTCCGTTGTGTTACCAATACGGATTATGTTAGATGTTCTCAAAGTACGTCTAAAGAGAAAGTCGTGTCTTATCTGTTCGAATCTGTCATCAATCTGCTCATTTGACAAAGGTGACTTTGATTCATCTCGTATGTGAGTAATGTAAAGTTGTCCATCGATCTGTTCTGAC
>ERZ1740059.958-NODE-958-length-14698-cov-9.803865_pt1 | contig 14698 bp, 9 predicted proteins | sample MGYA00581744_ERZ1740059 | MGnify/ENA primary metagenome ERZ1740059 (study PRJEB43018, sample SAMN04849738) | marine metagenome | isolation source: floating plastic debris | place: Pacific Ocean | collected 2008-08-28 | study: EMG produced TPA metagenomics assembly... | reverse complement strand
AACTACCACCAGTTCTGTATGAAACCCAGCAAACTAGTAGCACACAGTCAGTTCAACCCACCGCAAGCTTAAACCAATTTTACTGATGGGTCCAGAAGATGTGAACACATTGAGTCAGGATCATCAGGAATGAATAGGTTTGTATTAGAAATAAGGATGGACATAGAATGCGTTGAATCATGATCACAAAAGCCAACTATAAGCGAGGTACATGTAGCATTACTCCTAAGAAAAGACAAATTGGCTCAACGAGTTACATTATTATGTCATCGATTGGCTTGAAGATGATCAATCTAACTTTAAAAAAATATCCCTTAGCCTCTGCGTATCCAACACACTCTGGTTGGAACTGATCAACTCCATTTGTATTTTTATTTGATGAACAGGCAGACATAGAGCGAGTGGAAAACCATTTAGTACAGCTGGAACATATCCCAAGGCTTCGGTGAACAGCACAGTAAAACAAACGAAAAAGGGTGGTATGGACATAATATAACCAAAATTTACTGACTAAACTCACAGGATTTGTGCAATTCAGATTTATATTGTGAAATTTGATGAAATATTGTGTTATGCAGCTACACAGAATAACACATACAACTTCTATTTTAGGGAGTTGTACCCTCACAGCTAGAAGGAACGCTACTCCTCCTAAGAACACACAAAGTCGGACTATACAACAGTGTTTTTTAAGTGGCATTAAGTAGTGTATGTCTATCTATACATGGATGGTGTAAGTGCTCAAAATTTTTATGAATGTCGGTATTATAAATAAAACAGCGCACTTAGATAAAATTACATCTAATACTCAATCAGTGCGCTGTTTTATTTTTAATACTGACACTCATAAAAAATTCAGGCCTGGGAAAGAGACTCGATTGCAATTGCTACAAAATGGAACATGTGGGGATAAAGTCACAACATTGCTTGCCCCATGAATGGCTTTGGTTAGCCCTAATTAACAAGGAACTTGATGGCAAAATGTTGGCTTTTTTACTCGTAGGAAAGTCTTCCTTTTCTTTCGAATTTTACATACATATTTACATCGTGACAATTAAGTTGATCGGGATGATATAACCTTGGATTTGCGATGGCTGACGATTGCATTACGGAATCGCTGACTGACTGATCGGCGTCCTACACCGGAATCTATCAATCAAGACCCTCCAGGTAGGTAGAACTACACATGCCATTTATACACAACATGTGGACATCATTCCCCAAGGAGTGAGCTTTGTAATCATTTATGGTTTAAGGGTTTGAGCTAAAAAAAACTTTTAAAAATTAACTTGTTTAAATTGAAAAAGAACCAATTACACATTAAAATTTAACTAATTAAATTAACTTCATTTATGGTTTAAGGGTTGGAGCTAAAAAAACTTTTACTATTTAACGTGGTTGACTTGTCAAAGCTCCAATTACGCCATTAAGTTGTACCAAGTTCATTAGCATTCGCAATGTGTCACATTTAAAGTCTGTCAAATCATTTGTCGGTGGATAGTGTTGCGAAGTGAAACATTATGCACTATTAAAAGCCGTTGTTGAGTACGTAATGTCTAAGTTTCAACTATAATTTACCCATAACTCTCCAGGGTAAGTTGTGTATGCGTATGCCGCATAGAGACGTGGAGCATGCTAACTTTTCTCCATAGGATAAACGCTATTGAGTGTGAATACTGCCTGCCTTTGACTGTTTTAGAATTATCAACAATAATAGTTGGAATTATCTTCTTTTATTAGAATAGGATGACAACTTCAAAAAACACTTCTGAAAAACAGCACAATTGTGTTTCTTTGTGTGTTATAGGCTGTTAAGATCAACACACCTTGGGGGATAGGTGTATCCGAAGATTTTCTCCTAATATTTTCTCAAAAGGATTCTAATCAATGGTTTTGTCAAATCTCTTTGGTCCCAGTTTTGACACCCAAATTAATTACAGTCTTGCAAATGCACTTTTCCTGACTTCAATTTTGTGTAATTATATGTGCATGCACTTTGTAAAATGTAATTCGGTAGAAAAACTGCCCATATAGATCAGGGCTGTCTCCAGGACTTGACCTCTTGAGGAGGGCTTTGGGACGGGAAGGGATATATATATTTTTCCATATGTTATATAAAGGAGAGTTGGAAAACTTTTGGGTGGAACCTCGTTTTTAGCGATTTTCTATGGGGCTTTCCACCGTCTGCCCCGGCTGGAGACAGCCCTGCCTGCCTTGGATGCAAAAAGCTAGGCTAAACTGAAAACATTTAGAATAATTCAAGCTCAGGCAAGGCAAAACAAATTTCAAACTTTTAAACTGAATATAACTTTGCACTTCAGTTTTTGCTTCCTTGCCGATATCACTGTTTCGAATATAAATTTAGGTACTTTTCATACTCTACAGCTTTGCTGAGCTCAAACCCCATTCCATTGGTCTGTTCAGGGAGAGTGAGTCTGGATTTAAAAGCTATTCCATAAGTGGGCCGGATTTGAAACTTGGCAGTAGAGGATGTATATTTATATATATTTAAGAAAGCTACTGAATACTGAATCTAGTGAGCTTTTTCTGCATTTCTCTTCTTATTTACATTTGTCATTTTTCTCCAGAAATTTTCAGACAAATATCGTTCTAAGAATTCTAATTTACATGTACTTGTAATGAAGCTGCGTTTAGGACATCATTGTGCCGTCATAGAGGTAAAATTTAGGTTCCGCCAATCTGCTAGAGGACATGACAGATTTAATCAATGCGAGAGATCATTTGTTCGCTGGAGAGCAATAAAGAACTCTGTAAGCTTGTCACATCATATTGCTCAAATAAATTAAGAAAACAATTTTTCAAAAATAATCTTGCTTTTCTATAAATACCCGAGTCATAAAATGCCACAAGTCTCAAAAACCAAAAAGTGTAAAAGGTATTTTCATTACCGATGCCTAACTAGATTGATGATGCCAAACAAGAGGAAAAAAAACATGTAGATGCTTGACATCGATCTGATCTACCTGCAATTGACAAAATGAGAAGAGTTCTTTTATCACACATACATGTTATCAGAAATATCAAATCAAACGATGGAAAATAGTTTCCTGACAATTTAAAAGTTTCTTCAAATTTTATGCAAATTCTACAATTCCACATGCAGTTTTTCATGATATTTAAAAAATATTTATACATGTATTTAAGAACTACAAACTGACTCAACTGAGCTATTTTTAGGTGAGCATGTAAAAAATAATTAAGTCAATAAAAACACTCATTGTACACTGCCCTCACCATTGTTAAATGCCTACCGCATTCTTAGCTCTTGGCAGCGACTAAACCATCCAAATTCTTCTATTGCCGATTGTTCTTTGATTGTTTGAAGGCTTGTAAACACATATGGTGAACCATACTTCAGGTGATCCAGTTTCTCTAGATTGTGTTACTTTGAAATAATTTCATATTTATGTTCCAAGGCAAAGATTTTTTTGGCTGGTTACATGTATATCTTCGTCCATACTGTGTGGACACTGGATAGGAAGGATAGTGTGTAACATTATAAAGGAGAAAGGTTCACTCAGGGTCTGGGGCAGTGCCCCGGCTGCCTGATCCCTGAGCTTGGGAAACGAAAACCAATGCTAGAGTCGAATTTGAAGACCTTAGCGAGCATCAAAGTGCTGAGCGCAGCGCAAAAAGTTTTGACTCGTATAACACTGCTGCAAGTGCAAACTTGTGTCATATGTATGGCTTGGCCTGGAGAAGAGCCAGAATGGAAATCTATAAATCTATATTCAAAAGAAAACCTGAGCAGACACATTTATAAATCTATATCTTTATTTGCCTGTGTATATAAAACTATAAGCCTATAAGCTAAGAAAGGGTCATCTATAATGTATACCCAATATGAAACCACTGACAGTTAACTATGTTGGCACAGGGATCGCAAAGTTCAAAACCGTATTTCCCTGCTGCCTGTACCAGACACAGTATGTTCACTTGATTCACATCTTTCCTGTTTTCATATTTTTCTAGTAATTTATTTAATTTAACAATTTAGAATTTCCACTTTAAAAACCAAAAAAACTGGGAACATGTGACTGTGGTTAAGTGTCTTTTCTTACAATGCACAATGATGTGGCTCATTTAACAGTCATCAAGACAGAAGCGGCTTGTTTTTGGGAAAAGGTTAAGCACCCAGGATGTATACTGTAAGTATGGGGTTGGGGGGGGGGGCGGGGGGGGGGAAGAAGAGAAGCAGATTTTGACGTGATAGATTCAATTTGAATTTACACAAAAGTGAAAATAAAGTTGAATCGGTTCCTGCACACTTGAAGGGTAGAGTTTTCCTCTATAATAGTCATAAGTATGGTAGGCCTTATAGGTCAACTTTGGTACATGTCCATTCTAAAGACATTATCACTCAGTTGCACTCTTCCACTCGGTAGAAAAGCGTGAGAAAATATCGGGCTGGAAAATTTGGTATTTTCATATTTTTCCAACCCGTGATCACTATTACTGTCACTCAAGCGACCCGTAACATCCCCTGATTTTCATAACCATTCCAGTCCTACTCTGTGACAAGGTTGCGAAAGGAGCTGCAACAAAAATCATGCTTTGGTACTCATGTTCTCTGCTGCATACATATAATTTCTAGGAAGTGCGTCGGAGCATTGACATTTCAAGTTCGAGTGTACCGTTGTACAGACAATCTGTAGACTTTTCCGATTACTCTACTTGCCTATGACTTCATTGACATGGCCTGGTTTTACTACAGAACTACTCGACATTTGTTATTGAGCAATGAGCCTCCCATGGGTCTTGGGAAGGGAGATTATTGATAATCACAATGATTAAATTACCAGGGAGACCTATGACAACATGCTCTCTCTTCCTTTCACCAGTTTGTCACAAAACATCTGTCCAATTAATGTGATGAGCTTGCATTTCTCTTTTCAGATTCCTGGAGAATAAGTTATGTGCAGAAATTTTGGATATATTTTTAGGATGCCAGTTGATTTGATTCGTCCCTGGGGTTTGGATTCTGAGAACGAATCTGTTTGGGGCAAGCCTCACAGAGTGTATGACTCTATATTTATCAACTTGACGGGTTTTGGTAATTTACACTTGTTTTCTGGAGCCTTTAGCCCGGAGTCTCTAGTCTCTATACGCTGTGCAATCATGGCTGTAGGAGAAACTCTATGAAAGAAAGCTTCAATTATCCTAGAGGATAACGTATTGCAGGAGGAAATTTTGGTGCTTTCCTGTCCTAAAAAATTGAAGTAACCGAAATTTATGTAGCTTATAACTGTGATTATGGCACAAATTAAAATTAAAAAGTTGTCAACTCCTGGAAAGATATACTCTAGGGTACATTCTGTTTGCGGTGTGACGTAGATGATGAAATGTCCTGGAATATCCTGGATGAGGAATGTTTTCATGGGGCTAGGTTCTCGCACCTATCAAAGTACAGAATGTCCATTCTAGTGAAAATTGACTCCAAACTAAGCAGTAATATACTTTTTTGTAGCATGAATTTACTACTGCTAAAAATGAAATCACTATAGAAGCAGTGAAACATAACACTAGCGAAATTAAATTCCAAACCAAAACGCGAGCTATAGTTATTGTCCTTCAGTTGACTGATCATTATTTGAGCACCTTTTCAAACCGCTTTTTGAGAATTTAATACTCATATTTTTTTTAAAATATAGAGGTCCATTGTCTATAGCTACTAGACGATTCATAGTTTTCAGAGAGCATGTAATGATTTTATTTGGCAGAAATAATCTATTTAGGCTGATAAAGTGAACGTTTGGGCCTATTCCAAAATAGTTTCATAAAGTCAGTTAAGATTTATGCTACACAAAGTTGCAGGTAGATAGGCATACTAATATACCACACCAGAAACCTATTATTGATGCACTCTGGTTCACTCTTCAAAAATTCTTCAAGTTCAATGGTTTCAGGGAATTCTTTAATCCAATCCAAACACTGATTGGTTAGATGGCAATAGATGTTTTATTGTTGTCCAATCAGATGTAGTGTAAAATAGCTGCAGAAACACTTCTTGCAACTTTCCACATGCTGGGATTCCTTGGCATATATAAGCACGATCAGACGTATTCATACTGCATACTTTGCCTATCAATGCAGCTGCTCTATATTTCTGTATCAGAATCATTAAAAGGTCAGAACTTAAAATATCCTAAAAATATCACCATGGGACTTTCACATTGGACTGTAAAGACAATTCTTTTGTTGAGCCATATAGCTCTGGTATATGGAAACAGAGTACGACATACAGAAACAGATTCAGATCCCAATAATTTAAGTGACAATGAATTGTTGTCGCGGGTGCAAAGTGAAATATTATCTAACCTCGGATTGAATGAAGCTCCACGGATATCATCAGTTATTCCCGAAGAAGCACGGCAGGTTCTTATTCAAGATGCAGAACTGGAGGAAGACCAAGATAAACATTTTATGGAAGATCAATCGAATGTACTACTGCTCGCAAGAAAAGGTACGCAAACTATTGCTCATCTTCCTCCTAACATGTTATTAATGATACCTTCCAAATTCCTTGTTTTTTCCATCATTACCAAGAAGTCAGGATTACTGTAAAATGTTTAATCATTCCTGAGTTCCGATGTTGCCATTCCAGCAAAGTCTAAGATCCCAGCTGCAAGTAACAACTTCCTGCCACAAACAAACCACCATCAAACAAATTTTTCTGACTGCAGCTGGCAACAGGGCCGGGTAGGTTTAATGAAAATATTTGTCATTTTATAAATTTGTCATTTAATGTGAAATTAACCAGTGTTTATGGATTGTTTAATCCCTCGAGAATGGTGTGAAAAGCGGTAATAAAAACTGTGTGTACATTCATGCTGGAAGATTCAAATCCAGATAATCCCAATAATATTTTTTTCATCAACTTAAACCCAAACATCTGACTCCAAAGCCATCTAGAGCTGAAAGACAGGACAAAAATGATGGAAAAAGCTGTGGATATTCTAGAAATGACCACTTTTACACCTTTCGTGCATGTTACGATCCATTTCTTTTTAAAACAGTTAGATTTGAGACATGTGGTAAAAACGCATGTACTTCTGAGAAATAATGAATAGGCCAACGTTTGCCATGAAAAACCAGCCAATAGGTGTTATTGATCAGCAGTCTGTGGTATTTTTATCCTATTTTCAACCAAAATGTGTTTTCAACTGATAACGTCATAACTAATGCCTATCGTAACAGAAGCTATTTTTGGTTGTTCTTTTGCGACTGGAAGACTTACAGCTGGAATCCTTTTAAATTTTAGCACAAAAAGTTTGAAGCATATTTTTGTGGTGCATCAAGTGATAAGATTTTATTTGAAGTGAATTAGTCAAAACATACCTTACATTTCATCTAAATTAACGTTAGTTATCAAGTTTAAGGTGAATCTTGGTGCAATATGACATTTGCTCAACTCTGTATTAATCGTTATGACTTTGGTTAATGAATTGATTTACTTTGATGTTTCCAGATGGTACTTGTATTGTACCAAGGACACAAATACTTTAATGGATAAAGTTTACCATCTGCACTGGTCACCATGTTGATGTACCCATGTTTGATTGCATACTTAGATTGTTGTAATTCTCTGTTACAGTGAACACTGAGGGTTACGGAGAGACAATACAGTTTGTTGTGAACCCAGATGATAGAAGAACTAGACTTACAGATATAAAATTATACTATCTCATCAACTCAGCCGACATATTGATGCATGAGGGCAGTGATGATGAGAAGACACTGCTACTTAGACTCAGTCTACTAACAGAAGAAGAAGGCAGAATCACATCACAACTCATAGAAAACATGCAGATACACAAAAACCTTATGGGCTGGCACCACACAAAAATATCTTCCCGTCTCTTACAATCAATCTTCCAAAGCGGCTCTACTAACAGTAGTATAACCTTGAACTTTCACCTAACTTGCCTGAACTGTGTCTACAATGCTTTCCCTTCAGAGGTCACCAAACACAATGTACCCTTCCTAAGAATAAATGGCCGCAGAAGAAGGAGACGTAACAGCTCAGGTAGCTGTACCGGCAGATGCTGCAAGCGTGAGCTCATTGTTGACTTTCAAGCCCTAGGCTGGGATTGGGTGTTATCTCCGCGCCAGTATGTCGCTAATTACTGTAGTGGCACCTGCCACAACCCAAACCCTGCAGAGAGAACGCATATGACTTCGGACAGTCAGATTGTTAACTCTATGCTACAATATTTAGACTCTGGCGCTGTGTCTACTTGCTGTGTGCCAAGGAATGAAGAATCCCTCACAATGTTGACCATATCAGAGGAAGGAGCATTGCGAGTGTCCCATAATGTAATAAAAACAATACACAGTTGCAAGTGTACATAGCCAAGCCCGCATTAGATGTTGTCGCATATGGTGGGCAATAGAGATGAGCCACAGGCTACTGCTGTTCCGCTCTTTCGTCAATAATGCTGGCAATGAAAGCATGGCCGCTCATGTAATCGCTTTTATTTATTTTGGTTCCAATCATTGCAGATGTTATTTTTCTATTCCCTTTGAATGATATGACTGTCGTGCTTATATTGTTGGGCACAAAAAATGATCTCAAGCTTTGTTAATTGCAAAGCACTCGTATTAATTTGATTATGGCTGACGGCAGACTATGCCTGTCTACCGTTTATGGTCACAGCATACTTGTTACTTGTTTTTGATGCATTATCTGTGATATGTTGTGTTCTAGAGCCTGACCACATCTTTTTTCAATGTCTGACCACCTCGAATTTTTGTCTAATTAATGGCTTATAAGCCAGGACTAGCATCTCTGAATTTATTTTGCCACTGTTAGAAAGTACATAGTACTATAGCATCCACTTGTTATAAATAAACTACAAAATTTACAGGACCTCCATAAGTTGTTGTGTTGTTTATTCACTTACACTGAAACCGAATACGCCTCCCACTTATGAACAATAGGAAAAGACAGTAAAATACGGCTAGATAGTTGTCTGTAGCAGTCTGTAAATGTAAACTAGCACAATCATGCTCAAAAATGATTCTGCAGTATACATGGAAGCAACAACGCAATTAAATAATACGATACCAGTTATAATGAATAGAAGAGAAAGTATGAAAATTATTCACTCAATTTCGAATGATAAGTATGAGGAATGCTCACCAACAAACCAAAAACAATGAAAGACTATAGTGTTGTGTGAATTTTTCCGGGGGGAAAACAGCTCCGTATTTGTTTTTACATCTCGGCATTTGCATATATTTTCTAGCCCTAATAATAATTATTGAGAAACACGGAATAAATTTCTACAGATAAGGCAGTTTTTCTTTTAATTGTGGTATTAGCCAATTCCACAGATGTCCACCAAAACATAATGACAGCGATTAAGCATAAACGCTTAAACTGTGTTTGTAAATAGAAACAAGAAGACCTCGATCAGTTGAAAATTGATTAAAGGGTCATGACACACGTCATTTGATCTCTGACCCTAGACAAAGAAATCCATTCATCAAAATGGTTACATGTTCTGCTCCGGCATGACATAAGAGATATCGTCCCATGGGTGTCTGTAAAGCCCTTGCTTCAGTCTTCTCTGATCAAGATAATGCCCTACAAATAATATACATATATATCTTCATTTTCTGATCAAGTTGCCATTGACATGTTGTCCTCAATCAACTATTGTACTTTTTCGTGGAAGGAGCATTTCCTTTGAGGATCTGTCAGCAAGATTCTTCAAAGACAAGAACCTCACGTATTCTCTGAAAAGCTTCCCCTCCTCGAAAGCATCTCACTCTCAGCAACATTTGGCTCTTATCCAAGTTTCATTATGTAAAAAATTATTAATATGACATTGATTGACAGTGATTGAACTCAAAAACAGAAATGTCAAATTTTGGTAAGACTGTTCCGCCTATATCCCTTTCCATTCAATAGTGCCCAATGCTTAAAAAAGGTACACCATTAGTTTGCAGGATAGATGGATTCCTGGAGTAAGAACTATGAATGTGAGTGTCTCAAAATAAAGGTTTTTGAACCTCTGTGAAAATGACACCCTGGGCATGCCACCTCTGCATGACTGCGCGTTACTGGTCCAGTAGAATTGTATGGCTGACATTTTGTGAACATTTTCCATGTGGTGCTGCTGAAACAACCGCAAATTTACACAATATAAATGGTACTTGCAGTACTGCATGTTAGGAAATGAACCCAAATTGGTTTTATAAAACAAAAAAACAACGTGCAGCATTTGCAAAAGCTCTCATGCTCACCAGCTTTCAATTTGATAAATATACACCCACCAACATCTGCACAACTCGAGGTAATCTGCACAATCCGGTGTGTGTCACAAGCATACACACATCCAACTAATTGGTAAACAGACCCATTAACAGTTACATTTCAAAACCAGAACCTTCAAAACCTTCAAATCTCCATTCCTATTGCCCGAGATAAAAACGGTCCTGGAGGTCTGATGAATGACTTTTTGTAGGAAAAAAGCACTCACCTATGAAACCCATGCTACGTCCTAGAACAAAGAGACCATTGAGAACACCATGATCAATAAGCTCCGTAGCCTCTTCTCTGAAAACGAAGAAAGGAAAACAGATTGCATTTATGCTAATAATGGTCTACAATACCGAAAATGTCTGTAGGTAGGCATATGCCAGAAAGCTGTATGATCCCGTGTGTTCTGCTCTTCCGACGGAGCATTGAAAAAAACTCAATGTGCAGACTCAATACTATGTGATACCTTGTGAGAAAGCTTGATTATTTATCTGGAAGTGTACGAGTCCTTGAACATGAGTACTATTATGACACAGGGGCAATCAAGGTCAGATGCCCTTCCTGCTGGGATTTGAGATCTTCCAGAATCTGCGATCCGCCAGTAATCGAGCGTAGGAACTTTCAATCGAAAGACCAATGCTGACCCATTAACCCGCAACTCCTTACCAATGGGGCATTCACTGAGTTTTCAAAAGTTGTTAGGAGTTCTTTGTCAAAAACACAGTTGAACTGTCTTAGCATACTTAGGATGGAAAGAGGGTGGAATGTTTTCTACAGCATTCAGAGTTGAATAGCCGCTTGTGAGATGTCAATGAATCCCCACTTGAACTTTCTGACACTTAAAAGAATACAGGAATTATTCCCAAGAACACCCACACGTACCAGTACGTTCAGGAAATACATTGTTGTTTTGTCCTCACAAAACTTAATATAGTGTATACAAATACAGGCACTGGGTCTATGAACTAACATTAATAATGACAGAGTGAAGATTCCGGGTACCCTCACGCCTCTAGGGACAGTTGGAGTTTGATATGTGTGCATGTGTGGTTTGCTACAAACAAAACTGACCTGGTAAACAGTCCACTGTTGCGTAGAAAATCCACCATGGATACTGCAACAAACCCATCAACATTAAGGATCAGGTTGGGTTTCTGTAAAATAAAATGTTTAATTAAAATAAAACTTGTAGACAAAACATTGAAAAGCTCTAAATTTGATTGCACAATCATGATTATAAATAATCAATAACTAAAGAGGATTTTCCCTAGGGTGGAATCTTCCCGGACAAATTTTCAATGATATGTTTCTGTCTGACCAAAAGCCATTCCTGTCATGTTACATTTTTATCGTTGAAAGCCATCCAAATATAACCTTCCCTTATTATTATCCCCTTTCAGGCTTCCAAATCAGTAAGTCCTTTGTTGCGCCCACTCAATGCAGGACAGCATTCACTGCATCAAAAAAGGGTTATGAATATGGAAAGGGCATTGTGTGGGCCTAGAAGCAGGAAGAGGTGTAGCAATTGACATCATTGTCGCGAACACTCCCTGATGAGTGTTTTCGGAAATGCCAAATGTAAGTCTGAAACAGCAGTACCTTGGATGTAGTGATTTTCTCTACTTCGAGGGCGTAGTCTAGTAGAGGCGTTGCTGGGAAATTCTCTTTGACATATTCCTTCAAAATCTGTACCCTCATATCAGGATTGTTAATCTATAAAAATCAACAATGAATCAATAATACATGTGTGGACCATGCAATGCCTGATTGGACAGCTTTTTTTAAAACATGAACGCTGGTTTTGGAAAAGGCAAAACATTTACTCTGCAAGAGTATATAGGTCAATATTTCCAGGGAAGGCTGGAGGTGGGTTGGAGGGATACTAAGATGATTACATGCTACCGCAAACAAGTCACGTGTGCGTCTACAATCGCTTGCCAATTTATGATTATGTAAGACATTATCTTACATACATTTAGGCCATGTATTATTCAGGTGGTACATTCTTTGTTGCCCTCGCAGTCATGTTTTGAGCTGACCTATCAGTCTACCAGCTGTTCTGGTGTGTCAGCTATCAACTACCACAAAATAAATGCTCGGATATCAACAAAAGAAAGCAAGGCCCAGACATCCTATGATAATGCGCAATTCTAAGCCGCTCAACAGCAGACAATTGACAAACAGATATACTGATATACTTATAACTACACTGAATAGGTCCTGGATGACCACTGCTGGGTTTGACTATTTATGGAACACAGGAAATTGTACGAAGCGTTCAGCATGAGAATGCACGAAAAAAAAGTGAGCCCTTGCCAACGCCTCTGTAATCATTGCCGCTTGGGTGTTTCCATGCCTCTGTAATAAAACAGCCAGGTGATGATCCCCACTTTATCCTGGTCGGCGAGGACAAGAGTTATGATGCTTAGCGGTTCGCTGGTGGGTCTTCTTTCTTCTCTTCTAACTATCCTCTCTTTTTCAATAGCATCAAGACTAACATTTTCATTACCGTGCCATAAGAATTCTTCACATCACCATTTATATTTTTAATTTCATAAATCCTTTATATCAAAAGTTATCAACTTTTAATTGCCCACCAGCCGGAAGAAATGCTAAATATGTATTCTTTAGACGATCAGTCATAAACCAAAGTATGATAATGTAAAGTTAATAAATGTAGTTGGGTGTGATGAGCCAGGTGCTGGTATATCCCTGCTGTATCATCTGCAGTTAATTACCATCGTCAGATCAGTAGGCAGATTTAAATTCTCCGCAGCAGATTAGACACAGATATAGCAGTGTGGCTGGGGACGTTTAAGTGCTAACTCACCGATTTAACCCTGTGTCCTATGCCCATTATAAGCTGTCCTTTCTTTCTCATTGAATTGACAAACTCCATTGGAATCAATCCGGTATCTAACGCCTCTGTAAACTGTCTGGCTGCTCCGTCCAATGCTCCACCAAATCTATCACCCTAAAATGTACAAGAATTGCTCTCCTACAGTCATAATAGCGCAAAATGCTCCAATTCAATTTTTCCTTATTATATTATGTTATCAAATGGCATAAAGGCAAAAATCTTCAAATAACCAAAATCACTTTTTGATTTTTTACAACATAAAATGGTTTTCAAAATGTTTGTGTAGGCCTATATAAGAGGACGATAGAAGTAATGAATACCGGATTCTGAGCCGGTATGGGCTGAAACTCTACATGTACAAGGTGTGTGTACATCCTTACCAAGATTATAGCCTTACTTGTTTACTTTTTCGTTTTGCATGAATTTTATAAAATATTTGCCACGCCATCAATCACATCGGTCAATTATTAATTTCAATAATCACACAAAAAATTCTCTATATTTTAATGCCTTACAGTTGTGTAAAACGATGCTGTAAGACTGTGGCGAAAATATAAATCTAAGATTAAGGGCGTTAAGCTACGCAGGTGTATTTTCTGCAGGGGAGATAAAGACTTACTATTGTGAGCAGACCAGATGTCAAGCTTGAGACAAGATCTTTTCCAGCTCTGGCACATACTATGGTGTTGTGAGCTCCTGACACTGCTGGCCCGTGGTCAGCGGTCACCATCAAAATCATCTCGATAAACTTTGTGGCATAGGCAGGCAACCTAGAGAAATAAAAAATCATATATGTGGCGGCAAATTTGTCATTTGCATGGATAATACAATGAACCTTTCAACAGGATTTCTTAAATGATCTGAAAGCATTTTTCACTGCATCAAAATATCTCTCACAGCTGTCCGATTAAAAAATACGAAGTAAACCAACAAACAGTCTTTTGCTATGCAACGGAATGGCACTAGGTGTTGCTTGATGTGAGCGTTGTTGTTTACACCTGAATTTTGGGCGTGGAATACGTCATTAATCCATGTGGGTTAGCATTATATTATGTTGCGGAACATAAATCCTCATTTGCAACAAAGCACGTATTGGCTTTTTGCTCTCAGTTACTTGCTTGGCTTCAAAACTAAAACATTTTCCTCTTCAAAAAAATTTCAGTATCATTGATGATCAGGAAACATCTGGATAAAATATACGGTTTTCACAGTTTCAGCTTATAATCCCTAAATAGCAGAACAGATTAGAGCCATACCGCTACCACAAATTAATAATTAATCACAAATATTAAAAATTTATGGATTTTATAAAAATTCATGAATGGGATAGAGTTACTTCTTGCACCGCATGATCTTCCAATGGCTTTTCTAAAGTATGGATTTAGAATCCTTGTTTGAAGTGGCTTGGAAATGTCGGCTTCTGGGCCTATCTCTTCATGCCTTAACAATCAACTGCGACCATGGTTGGTTTTTTCTAATGAACCAGCTGTAACCCTATGCTCAGTCTCTGGCTATCTGCAGAGACAGCAGCTAGCACAGTTATCTAATTG
>ERZ1740059.956-NODE-956-length-14716-cov-4.198827_pt1 | contig 14716 bp, 12 predicted proteins | sample MGYA00581744_ERZ1740059 | MGnify/ENA primary metagenome ERZ1740059 (study PRJEB43018, sample SAMN04849738) | marine metagenome | isolation source: floating plastic debris | place: Pacific Ocean | collected 2008-08-28 | study: EMG produced TPA metagenomics assembly... | reverse complement strand
TGTAAAGCACTGATCTCATCATCAGCCTCTCAATCTAAAACATTGAAAAAAATATCCCAGTCTAAATCTATTAAGCTAGCAGCTATTACCTTTATTACCGCTACGAATCTTTTAAGCCCAGTCAAAATAAAATCTAGTAATGCAGCTGTTGGTCCTTATTGCCAATTTGCCCCCGCAGAAATGGAGGCAAAAGAAAATTTACTCAAAGCTTACGTAGAACAAGATAATCCTGCTGCCGTTCAAGAATATAATTCTATTGTTCAAAGACACACTGAAATGCTTCAGCTATGCCGTAGTCAAACTTGGCCTGAAGAACAGGCTATTTGGCTGCGACTGTATCCCTGTGATGTAAGTCCAGGCTCAATCGATTATGTTTTGGATCGAATTGTCAATTTGGGATATAACAAAATACATCTCGAAGTTTTTTATGACAGCCAGGTGCTTCTACCCCCTAGAGATAATCCGACACCTTGGACATCAGTAGTAAGATCTCCTGGACAAGAAGATATTGACTTGTTGCAGCAAACTATCGACAAGGCGCACAAACGAGGCTTAAAGATATATGCCTGGATGTTTACCATGAATTTTGGCTATACCTACGCTCAACGTCCAGATCGTCAATCTGCCCTTGCTCGTAATGGTACAGGACAAGATAGTCTTACCTTTGTTCACGATCGCGCTCAAGCTTATATTGACCCATATTCCCGTCAAGCGCAAATTGATTATTATAAATTAGTCCAAGAAGTTCTCAAACGCCAGCCAGATGGCATTTTATTCGACTATGTCCGTTATCCTCGTGGTCTTGGAGGACAATCTTATGTCCACAATGTCAAAGATCTTTGGATCTACAGCGAATCTTCTCTAAATGCTTTATATGGTCGAGCTAGCAACAAAAAAGGACTGGCAGTAATTCAAAAATATATTGACAAGGTAACTATAACTACTTCCGATCTTAAAGCGATCGATTTAAAGTTTCCCAAGCTAGCTAATGCCAAGTGGCAAGGGCGTCGCAACTTTCCTGATGCGCAAGACAATATTGAATCTCGTCGTAATCTTTTAAAGAAAGATCTGTGGTTTTTCTCTGTCGCTCACGCAGCACAAGGCATTATTGATTTTCTTTCTTTTGCTGCTCAACCTGCTAAATATCGTAATCTCCCTGCTGGAGCAGTATTTTTTCCCGATGCCAATCGCTTGGTTGGTACAACCGCCTTTGATTCTCGCCTCCAAGCCTGGGATAAGTTCCCCGCCGATCTAGAATGGCATCCTATGGCTTACGCAGTATGTGATGGTAAGACTGATTGTGTTACCGATGAGGTGGAAACGGTTTTAAACACTGCCTCTAAAGATACTAAAGTTATCCCTGCTTTAGCGGGAGCTTGGGGCAAAACTTACCGCGACCATCCTCCTTTAGAGGCTCAAATAGAAGCCTTACGCAAGGTGACTCCTGAAGTTAATTCTATGAGTCATTTTAGTTATGCTTGGCAAGAGCCAGATCGAGATCGCCAAAGAAGATCCTGCAATTTTTTATGAATGGTTTGTTTTATTTTATATATCTGCTATAATCATTATCGTTGCAAAATTTGCGGATGTGGCGGAATTGGTAGACGCGCCAGATTTAGGTTCTGGTGTCTTCGGACGTGAAGGTTCAAGTCCTTTCATCCGCATTAGTTGAAGGCGACCGCTTTTATTTAGAGCGGTCGTTTTTTTATATAAAAAGAATAATATTAGAGAAAAATATAAACAAATATTACAAAAACTGCTTCTGCACATAAAAATTACATCAGAAGCAGAAGTAAGATTTAGACCTTTATCGGAATTTTCCTCTAGATATTACGGTCAACTATATTCGATGGGCAGTATTAAATGATCTTTTTCATCTTCTATGTCTAAAAAAGACTGGGCTTTGTAGAAGATATTTAATTGCATCTAAAAATACTGCTCTTCTTTTTTTTATCAATTGGTTATTTACATAACAAGTTGTAAAATGAAGATGAATTAGTATGTAATTATTATAAGAAATAATAAGAGATGAGGTACAAGAAGAGATACGATTTTCTACAGTATTAGAGTCTTTTATTCGATCTTAAATTTTGCTAATAGAATTAAAATTTGATAAATTTTGGTAATGCTATACAGCTATAAACATTTAGGAAACGGGCGTTGGGGGATTTTTATCGACAGTGAGCTTGTTGCTTCAATTGGCTGTGTCGATACTTGTAAAAAGATTATCCAGTTTTTGGAAACTCGTTCGTCAAACCAAAACATGGCTAATTTGCCAGACCACCACATAATTGCTCCTTATTTTCATGAAATGAAGCTAAGACCATGATTAACTCTTAAGAAACAAAGATGAATGAGATATATATTTAACAGGGGTTATCTTAGCTGAGATGATTGTAATAATCAATTATTGTTTGACGATAAAATAAAGGCATTCCTGTATCGTAGTATTGTCCTTGAACTAAATAAGCGATCGCATTGTTCTTTTGTCTCAGTTTTTCTAAGCATGTTGTTAGTTGAAACTCTCCTTTGAGACGTTCGTTATTGTTTATTTCAGCTTCTAACAGATTAAAAATCTCTGACTCTAGGACATACATACCAAAGATACCTAAAAATTCATCTTTAGACATGCCAGTTACTGCCAAGTTTTCTCTAGCGTATTCTAAGGTTGGCTTTTCATATATTTGAGCTATTTCTAAAATCAAATTGTCTGTTTGCCATTTGCCACCGACGCAACCAGCTTTGTGAATAATGTCTCCTTTCATAACAGTGATACCAATAACACTACTATTTTTATCTTGATAGATATCTACCATTTGTTTGGCACAAGAAATATCAATCTTAGATGTATAAATATGATCTCCTAATAAAAGTAGAAATGGTTCATTGTTAACCCAGTCTCTAGCACAAAAAACGGCATGACCAAAACCCTCTTGTTCTCCTTGAGTCAAAATAGTAATGCGATCGCCTACCCCTCTAAGATATCTGGTGTATTCTTGATTTTCTGCTGATAATTTTTGAGCTAATTTGGGTTTGGGCGGCGATTTTAATAAGTCATGAAATAAATCGCGATCGCTTTCTTGTACTACGATGCCTATTTCTTCAATTCCCGCACTTATTGCCTCTTCTACAATAGTTAGAATAATCGGTTTTGCCTTTCCATCTTGGTCAATAATGGGAAATAACTCTTTTTTTAAAGCTTTGGTTGCAGGATACATTCTGGTACCAAAGCCTGCGGCAGGAATTACTGCTTTTTTGACTCTTTGATTAGACATTTTGGATTGAAGAATAAAAATATTTTAGATCGTATAGCAAAATATAGCGGTTCTCATATGCACGAGGTATGGTCTGATGCTCTATTTTTGGCTAATAGCTAATAGAGATGTACCTCACAAATCTAAGAATTCAGTTGTAAGAATTAAGATAATTTTCGATTGGTTTTGTTTATTTTATATATTGACTTAATAGATCCTTGATGAATAAGTCTTTAGGTTCAAACAAACTTTAAATATTATTTCCCAAACTAAGTATTAACTCTGTTTTTTTGCTTTTGTCAAGAGTTTTTATCTAATTATTATTGTCTAATGATGTTTTTGTGTAGTTCACTTTAATAGTAAAAACCGCTGTTATCCTTGAGATCGAGCAAATAAGCCAAAAGATCGTAAGACATAATGTTATGCTTTTTGGCTAAAAATATCATTTGAATTATTAAATTTCAATTTATCTTTTTATATAAATATTTAAAAAGAGATTGAAACTCTAATCAATAAATATAAAAATAATATTATTAACTATGTCCGTTAAAATTAATTTTGCCCCACAAGGAACTGTCAACAATGACTATACTGTAGATTTTGGTCAGGGATATAGCCTCGAACGTGGATTTGGTTGGGTAGAACAAGCAAGCTTGGGGAATGATAATCCCACTCCCATAGACATTTCAATTAATACTCGCGATCGCAATCCAGAAAACAATTCTCCTGGGGATAGTTTGATTCATTTACAATATCCTTCAGAATTTTCTCTATATTCACCTATTGGTAATCCTCGACCAAGTGCATGGGAATATAACTTAGCTAATGGTATTTACGCAGTTACCGTCAGCGTAGGGGATTCTAATTTTCTTGATAGCAATCATGTAATTAATCTTGAAGGAAAAAGGGCAATCAATGGTTTTGTTCCGACAGATAAAGAAAGATTCGCCACGGCTACTACTCTAGTAGAAGTTACTGATGGCAAGTTAACCCTTTATGCCATAGGTGGAGAAAATACCAAATTAAACTTTGTAGAAATTGCTCCAGCTAACGGAGTAAAAGTTAACTTTGGCGTAGCCAGTATTAATCCCCCTCTTGGATATATTCAAGATATTGGTCATGCCTATAGTGAAGAACGAGGCTTTGGTTGGATTACAGAAGAGAGTGCAGGCAGCAATCAAGCCATACCTTTAAGCTTAGTTCAAAATGCTCGCGATCGCCAAACTTCTGCATCAACTGTCTTAGATACGTTAATTCATCTCCAGTATCCAGACTCTTACAACAATCCCAACTCCGAAACTACTGCTGCTGCTTGGGAATATAAGTTGGCGAATGGAAAATATTTGGTCACAGTAAATGTTGGGGATGGGAATTTTACTGATAGCAATCACGTCATAAATTTAGAAGGACATCAACTTATCTCTGGCTTTACGGCTACAGAAGATCGGCTGTTTGAGTCAAAAACTAAACTAGTTGACATTACTGATGGCAAATTAACCGTTGATGCGATCGGTGGTGACAACACTAAAATTAACTTTATTGAAATCACTCCTTTCTCTCGAATCAATGACGATCATAGTGTGGTAGATGAACCTAATGTGGATGAAGATGCTATTAACATTAATTTCGGTACAGCAGTAACCGCTGCACCTTCTGGATTTATTCAGGATATTGGGCAAGGGTTTGACTCGAATAGGGGTTATGGCTGGGTTACACAAAATAGTCTAAGTCTTGCTGAAGCCCAACCCATAAACATCACCGCTAATGGACGCGATCGCAATACTCTCGAGCAGAATACGGCATTAGATTCTTTGATTCACCTACAGTATCCTACTGGTTTGGGCAGCAATAACGATGCTGTAACTACTCCCGCAGCTTGGGAATATGAGCTAGAAAATGGTCAATACGAAGTGTTGGTGATGCTAGCTTCACTGATAGCAATCATGTGATTAATATTGAAGGAAAAAATGTGATTGCTGGCTTTGACCCTGATAGCTTGCCAACCGATAGATTTACTACTGGCACAGCCACTGTAGAAGTCACTGACGGCAGACTGACCGTTGATGGAATTGGTGGTGAGAACACGAAACTCAATTACATTACTATTGTGTCTGTCGAGGATGAACTAACTGTTGCTGAAGTCTAGTTCTTAAATCTTTTACAGCTTAGTTAATCGATAATTAATCGAGTCGTAGAATGGGGATTACTCATTCTACGTTTTGCTGAGAAATTCTTATAGATCGAAACATAAACTCTATTGTCTATATTTCTCTAAATTCTAATTTAGTTTTACCTAATTAAACGTAAAAGAAAAGTCCCCTATTTCCTTATTCCTCTTAGTCTATTTATCTAATAACTCTATAATTTGAGCTTTTTGTCAATCGAGTAATTATACTTAGTCAATAAGCAAGAATCAACTTTTGCTAAGTTCAGTCGAATTATTTTAGTCACTAGTTGCTTTAATATTTAGCAGGCATAGCTTTCATTAGCTATCCAAAAATCAAATATTGAAAATTTTCAATAAAACCCCAACATATCTTTGTTTTATTGTTTAGTTATTCAACAATTTATCATGCTTACATAAAGTTTGATAATTCATCGGCTATTATCAATAAAAAACGTAATATTTCTTCATATTAATACTTTGTAACTTTTTTATTAAAAAAGCTCGAATTACGTGCTTATTATAAATTACGCTATTAAAATTAGGTGCTTAAAAATATTCAATGACTCATACACAATAAATAAGAATTTTAATTAGCACACATGACTATAAAAACTTTAATTTGGATTAGCGATTGCGTTCTTTCTATTTACTGCTGTTCTGACCAAACTTACCGTTTTAGTATTGTCAATGCAGTAGGAGAAACATTTACCTGCCGTAGCAATTTTCCTAACTTTGATAGTGCCGAATTTATGGCGAAACGTACCGTAAAAAAACTAGCAATTCATCGCGATCGCTATTAACCATCTAAAAATTATATTTTTCCAAAGTTCCACAAATTGCTTTTTCTTACTTTTGGCAGCTCACTTGAAGCATTTCTAGAGATTGATGAAACTTTCTAGCTGTGCTGGGGAATTTTAGTAGTAATCAATTCACACTCAAAATTTGGCAATTAGCCAAACAGTATGAATACGCTGCGAATTTTGGATAACAAAAATATAATGAGCAATTTGCAATTAAACCTCAATCCAGAAACCCAAGTAGTTACAGTTGATGATACTTCTCCTACTATCTCGGTAATTTGGGATCGAGCAGTGACTGAAGCCGTAACAGAAGTTTCAAGCGGACCAACAATTGCTTCTCGTGCCTATGGAATGGTACACACTGCCATATACGATGCTTGGTCTGCTTATGAAGATAAACCAATTTCGACTAATCTAGGAGACGATTTACAGCGTCCTCAAGTAGAGAATACTATCGCTAATAAGACCGAAGCCATGAGCTACTCGGCTTATTATGTGTTGAGAGAACTTTTCCCCGAACAACAGGAGATATTCGATCACCTTATGTTCGATTTGGGCTATGACCCCAATTTAATATCTACAGACATTACTACTCCTTCGGGTATTGGTAAAATTTCGGCAGAAGCATTATTAGAATATCGTAACCAGGATGGTGCAAATCAATTAGGAAATGCTCCATCTAGTGATGGTAATCCGTATTCTGACTACACCAGATATCAGCCAAATAATGAATCAGGAAATATAACCAACATTGAATTTTGGACACCAGAGATAATTTCTAAGAATGAAACAGAGTTGACCACCCAACAATTTCTCACTCCTCATTGGGGTAACGTAACTCCTTTTGCTTTGGAATCAAGCAATCAATTTCGTCCCGAACCACCACAGAAATTTTTACTAGTAGATGGCGAAGTAAACCTAGAAGCCAAAACAATTACCCTAGAAGATGGCTTAGTCTTAGAAATTTCTCCAGATTTAGTTGGAGAGGTTATTAATCCAGAATTTATTGCTCAAGCAGAAGAAGTAATTGAGTATAGTGCCAACCTGACAGATCAAGAAAAATTAATTGCTGAATTTTGGGAAGATGGCAGTGGAACTTCTTTTCCTCCAGGAACATGGATGACTTTTGGAGAATACGTTTCAGCAAGAGACGACCATACTTTAAATGAAGATGCTGAAATGTTTTTTATCCTGGGTAACAGTGTTTTTGACACGGGTATCGCCACATGGGAATCTAAAATTTATTATGATTATGTTCGTCCTGTTAATGCTATTAGGACACTGGGAGAACTAGGTCTAATTGGAGAATATAATTCAGAATTAGATGGTTATGCGATCGAGGCGTACCAAGATGACGCTCAAAGCACACAGACTATTTTAGCTACAGATTTTGTAACTTATCAAAATCCTGATGCCGATTTTTCGCCACCCTTTGCCGAATATACCTCTGGTCACAGTGCATTTAGTGCAGCCGCGGCAGAAGTATTACAGCAATATACGGGAAGCGATTATTTTGGAGGAGAGATTGCCATTGAATCAGGAGAATCTCGCTTTGAACCTGGTATTACTCCTTCCGATACGATTTTTTTAGAGTGGGAATCTTTTTCAGAAGCTGCGGATGAAGCTGGTATTTCCCGTTTGTATGGCGGTATTCACTTTAAAGAAGGGGATATAAATGGTCGAGACTTAGGTAGAAAAGTAGGAGATGCTGTATTTGATCGGGCTCAATTTTATATTAATGGAGGAGATTTAAACCAAGAAGAAGATTTATTAGTCAGAACAAATCATGAAAAATTTTGGTCAAACAGCAAAGAGAATAATTGTTTGTTTGCAGATAGAAAAATAAATATATTTTCCAATGGTATTAATAAAAATTGTGTAAATGCCAGTAAAAAATACGATAAATATATTTTAGAAATAGAAACGGCTATCAATCAATATGCTAAGTATTTCGATGGAATAGGAGCTTTTAAAATACTTGGTAATTCTGTTGGCGAAGATTTTTATTGCGATCGCTATAGCCAAAAAGCCGATCTTATCTCATCTGAAATAGCCGAAAGTTTGGCACTGAAATATATTACATATTTTGCAAGATTTTAAATATAATTAGTTTGTTTAAAGATGATGTTTTTAGCGCAATTGTGCCAAATCCAATGGATAAAATATTGACTTAACTATTCTTAACTAAGTCGCTGACGCAAAAGAGCTAAAAAGCCTAAATCTTAGCGATAATTAGTGAAATTAATAAATATTTTCTTTTTAAAGGAGAAATCAGACTCTTACCGATAAAATGAAAGTAATACCATTCTTGCACCCAGTCAAAATTTAGTAACGTTCAAGACATTTAATTAAAAGGATTTGGGCTAATTTCAAATATATTATCTTTAAAATTCATTTAGGAAAATTTATGACAGCAACATTTTGCGAATATAAGCCAGGCTTAGAAGGTATTCCTGCTACAAAATCTAGTATTAGCTTTGTCGATGGTCAGAAAGGTATTTTAGAATATCGTGGAATTGCGATCGAAGAACTGACCAAAAGAGGTTGTTTTTTTGAAACAGCTTATTTATTGATCTGGGGCAAATTACCCAGCCAACAACAGTTAAAAGAATTTCAAAACGATATTCTACATCATCGTCGCATCAAATACCGTATTCGGGACATGATGAAGTGCTGTCCTGAGACTGCTCATCCAATGGATGCACTACAAACCTCCGCAGCAGCATTGGGCTTATTTTACTCTCGTCGTGCATTAGATGACCCAGAATACATTAGAAAGGCAGTCGTACGTATTCTGGCGAAAATTCCGACGATGGTAGCTGCATTTCACCAGATGCGTCGAGGAAATGATGCCATTATGCCCAACGATAATCTTGATTATGCAGCGAACTTTTTGTATATGCTGACGGAAAGAGAACCTCATCCTTTAGAAGCACAAATATTTGATGTTTGCTTAACTCTCCATGCAGAACATACAATCAATGCTTCAACTTTTTCGGCAATGGTAACAGCCTCAACTCTTACAGATCCTTATGCAGTAGTAGCCTCGGCGGTAGGCACTTTGGCAGGTCCCCTTCATGGAGGAGCAAATGAGGAAGTGCTATTAATGTTAGAAAACATTGATTCAGTTCAAAATGTTCAACCTTATATAGAAAATCTTATTGCTAACAAGCAAAAGATCATGGGTTTTGGACATCGAGTATACAAGGTAAAAGATCCTAGAGCCAAGATATTGCAAGAATTAGCAGAAAAGCTGTTCAACGAAACAGGACACGATCGCTATTATGATATGGCTTTAGAATTAGAAAAAGTCATCGAAGGCAAACTAGGCGCAAAAGGCATTTACCCCAATGTCGATTTTTATTCTGGTTTGGTATATCGTAAATTAGGAATCCCTAGCGATTTATTTACTCCTATATTTGCGATCGCTCGTGTTGCTGGTTGGCTAGCACACTGGAAAGAACAACTAGCAGTAAACCGAATTTTCCGTCCAACCCAAATCTACACGGGAGAACACAACGCACCCTATATTCCTATGGAAGAACGGTAGCATTATTAACTCCAAAAAAAACGAGGACTAGTTAAAGATCCTCGTTCCTTTATCCTTTGTCTTTCTTCCCTAATTTATCCTGGTTCTTCTTCGTATTCAGGAGCTTTTTCTTTCTGGGGAATGTTTACTGGTGGAGGATTATAGGGTTCTCCTTTGATATCATCATCCCAGACATCTTCTACTGGTGCATCTTCATATTCGTATTCTTTTATTGGTGGTGCTTCGTATACAGGAGCATCATAAACTTCAGGGTTGGCATCTTCCCAATTATTTTCCTCATATTCTTCTTCATAGGGAATAGCCTCGGCTTGCTGTCTCATTGGTGGTGCAGTACGAGACTCTTGCCAGTCATCCTCGTCCCATCTTTCCTCCATAACTGGTTCTCTTCTGTCTACAGGAGTAGAAATTGGCGGACGAAGAGGTGTCCCTGTCCCTAGCATGTTTTCTGTCTTAACAGGTTGAGGATAATAGTCCTCGCGATCGCGTTCCCATACAGGACGACCTATACCCAAACGTTCTAACAGTCCCACAGAAATTTGTTCGATACGCTCTTCTGAACCCTCAAACACTATTAATCGATCGGGACCACTACTTACTACTTCCTCAATCGATAGCTCGTATGTACTAATAAACTGCTCTGGTATTTGGGGTATTCCCAGTGAAGCAATTATAATAGAGTTAACGGCTCCATTTTCCGCATCGAACTGAAAATCTCTAACTTTGCCTAGAGGCTCTCCTGCTTCGGTAATTACTTCGCAATTGACTAATTTACTATAGGCTTCTATTTCAATATCTTCGATTACATTTTCGTCGTCTACTAAAATCACGTCTCCAGTCTGACGAATACTATCGAGATACATATATTTCGGTATGCCAGAAACTGAAAGTAAATTATCCCTTAGACCCAAAGCTACTACTTCTCTACGGTCTATATCTACCAAAACCTCTTTCACCACTCCTAGTCTTTTGCCACTGTTACGAGCAATTACTTGAGTGTTGATAAATTCAGAACGTAGATGTGTGTTTTCAGTTGTCATTTTATTGTTTGGTTAATGTAAGCGACTGCTTGCACTTAGATTTATATCTATAAAGTAATTTTATTTAGATTTCAGACTGCTTAGTCTGTGTTTCAAAATAATGCCATAAAAATCACCCCAGTCAATACTTGTGGACACGTACACACTATTTTAGCTAATAAGCGAAAGTATTTGACTTATTGGAGCATGAATACTTTTTTTTGGCAAGAAGTTAAAAATCAGGCATTTGTTACTTGTTTTTTCAGTAGTGTTATTCGACAAGTAGAAATGGGTATCTTAAGATTGTTGCTGTCTGATGTAGCCTTGAGAGTGCATGAATCATCTCCATCCTTCTAATATCGAGAAAGATAAACCAGTCTTCTTGACCGATACGCTGGTTAATATATTGGGTCAAGTATCTCATTTTCGTCGAAATATCTGCTTGCAAATCGTACATAATTCCACAACTTTTTTTATTCATTTTAATGAGGGAAAGTTAGTTTTTGGGACTAATTCTCTCGCCCCTTTTGAACGACTAGAACGTCATTTACGTCGTCTGAGTAATTTGAACCCCCAGCTAAATAATTCAATTATCAAATTGCCTCGCTCTCAATTTCATGATGGCTTACAATCTTATACTCAATTTCCTTCAGATTATCAAAGTATTATTTGGCTAATCGAGCAAGGTCATTTAAATTCTAAACAAGCTGTAACTGTTTTAAGAAGAATCACTAGAGAAGTATTTGAATCTTTATTGTGTATTCCAAATGCCTATCAATGTCAGTATCGGCTTGTCCCTAGAAACAACAAAATTAAAGAACTGTGTCAGTTTGATTTTAATGCTTACGTAGCGCAATGCAGAAAAAGGTTGGAAGCATGGCAAGCCTTTAATGAAAAAATTTGGTCTTCCTATCAACGTCCCTATCTAGTTACAGAAAAAACCCAAGCAATTGGCGATTTAACAGCACAACAAAACGAAACAATTTGTAAACTGTTAAAAGGATTAAACTTTCGCCAAATTAGCGCAATTTTAGACCTTGACGAATTGGTAATAGCAAAAATTCTTTATCCTTCGATGATCGAAAACACTATTATTATTAGAGATCCCAAACCGCCATTCGATCAATTACCTTCATTACCACAGGAAGAAAAATTTGCTTTTCAATCGGAAGGAGATTGGCGTGGAGAAGACAGTAGCGGGTTTCAGGTTAATTCTAATAGCAAGCAGACAGTTCACGTTTTAGAAGAGACATGGAAAATTGCCAATGTAGATGATGACTTGGGCATTCATAGTGATTTTAATCAATCTCTTAATCAAGGTATATTTGCAACTCTCACCATTGAAGATTCTCTGGTTGCTTTTGCTGAATTAATCGAATTCAAACCAGATTTTATTGTCCTAGACATTAATATGCCCAATCTCAATGGTTATGAATTATGTAGGCTACTAAGAAATCATCACGATTTTCAAAATACGCCCATAATTTTATCTCACGAAGCGTATGAACAGGTTAATGTCTCTAAGTTAAAACGTTCGGGTGCAACGGAAATTATGACCAAGCCATTTAGCCGTACTAAGCTTCTCGATATAATTTTTAAGTATCTTCATTGAGGTTTTTTTAAGGGAGCAAAGATTAGGAAATAATACTAAATCAAAGTTCTAGTCTAGAAAACTGATATTGCTGTCGATCGCCTGAAGTTTTGGTAATATGAGCTAGCTGTACCTGTCCGAAGCGATCTCCTTTGTGAAATTTAAATTCTCCTGTTGCACCATTAACAGAGAAGCCTGATTGAGTTAGGATCGACTGCAAGCCTGCTCGATCGCTGCTGTGCTGTAGTCCTTGAACGATCGCGCCCACAGCATCATAAGCCATCGCTGTGCGCCAATTTACCTTACCTCCCCAATATCTAACAGCAGCTTGGGGAAAACTGTTTTGATCGCCATCATCGGACAACCAGGGAGAAGGTATAACCATTCCTGCGATTGCATTTTGTCCCGATTCAATAGTTTTATAGGTATAGAGGGAATGATTGCCTAAAAGAGGCAATTGTTGCTGGTTAGCTTGAGCAATTGCGATCGCTCGATCCATTTTATTTACCGATGGTGCTACTAGCAGAGCGTCTACATTTTCAGCCACAGCTCTGGTCACAATAGAGTCTGGTTGAAATTCGTTTTCGGCAAAATCACAGTCTATCGACGTAATTTGACCGCCGTTGGTGACAGTTTGAGTAATAAATTCTTGAGCAAAAGAGCCACTAGCAGAATCTTGGGAATCCGAGCAGATAGCAATTTTGGTCAAAGACTGAGCAGAAGCATAGTTTGCTAGTTTGCTAGCGAGGGCTGAAACACTAGGAATTGTCCGCATGATGTGGCTGCCCATTCCCGATAGTTTGGTAGAGGTACTAGTGGGAGAGATCATGACCAATTCTTCTTGCTGGTAAACCTTTGCTCCTGCCAAGGAAGAGTTACTGTCGTTGTGTCCTACTACCGCCAAAATATTTTTGTCTGCTGAGAGTTGTTTGGCTAACTGCTGCACTACATAAGGATTGTTATCATCATTGACTATTTGTACTAATAACTGTTTTTGGTTGATGCCTCCTTGTTGGTTAACCTCCGATTGTGCCTGGGCTACACCGCGTAAAATCTCCCAGGCGATATTTGGTTTGCTACCCAAGGGAATGCTTACGGCTATTTTGAAATGCTCGCTGGCGATCGCTTGTGCGTTGTTATAATAGATTAAAGCTTCTGGATTGTTTCTATCTTTGGTTAAAGATTCTCGATATTTATTCTTAGCAGTAGAAAATTCACATCGAGCAAATGAAGCCATTCCTTCATAGAAAGCCATTGCACCAGCAGAATTTGATTGACCATAGTCTCTAGTCAACAGTTTTTCACCAAGACTCATACGGGGAGATTGGCGGCTGGCTAAATCAACGCAAAGTTTTTGTTGTTCTAAATCGGAATTGTTGTTTACTATTATGGGTTCTTTTTTTTACCCAGTCAAAACCTTTAGCAGAGAGAAGCAACAGAGGTATCCAAAATAATAACCACCATATTATATCGGATTTCTTTTTAGCTTGATGTTCTATTTCTGGCTTTGTAAAAGACTGAATTATTAGATTAGATTGTTCGCTAATATCTAACGGCTTTGTGAGGAGAGAGCTATCGCTATTTTTAGCAGATAAACGATTGATGTTATTTTGATAATCAATTAGATACTTGTTTGGACGATTATAAATATAATTATTGAACTGTACTTTACTATTATTTATAATTTGAGCTTGTTTATTAGTTAACCCCAAACTTTTTTGTATTTTATATAAGAATAATTTATCTTCCTCTTGAAGTATTTCTTCTTTTACTTCTAAAAGATTTTCTAAATCTTTCTGATATAGCTTTTTCCTAATTGCCAAGGTAAGATTGTCTTTTTTAAACTCTTTCAACAAGCGATTTCTAATAACTTGCTCGACCGCACTTGCCTCTTCTCCTTCATTAATTCTAGGTTCTGACTGCAATATATATTGCAAAAGTTTTTTAGTTAATAAAGTCTGTCCTTGAGTCCACTTAATAACTATTTTTGAAACTAATTTAGAATTATCTGCTTTGTTTAAAAGCTCCATTTTCTGGATAAATGTATCTAAAGATATTTGGAGTCTCCCAGAACGTAGATCTTGTCTCATAGAATTTCAAATATAGATATATGTATTTAATACTTAATACTTATACCTAAAAGTCACCAGCTTTAAAAGTTTATTGCTAACAATTAAATCAGATATAAGCAAGTGAGTGTTATCAAATATAAGATGCCTAGTTTGGGAATTGAGGCTGCTGAAGTTGCCCCCCGCAATGGCAAATTGCGAAGCGCGATTGACTGATATAGCAATACGTATCAAAGTTAGGACACTTAGAAAAATTGCTACTTGCTACT
>ERZ1740059.955-NODE-955-length-14724-cov-4.243302_pt1 | contig 14724 bp, 11 predicted proteins | sample MGYA00581744_ERZ1740059 | MGnify/ENA primary metagenome ERZ1740059 (study PRJEB43018, sample SAMN04849738) | marine metagenome | isolation source: floating plastic debris | place: Pacific Ocean | collected 2008-08-28 | study: EMG produced TPA metagenomics assembly... | reverse complement strand
ACCCTTACGTACATCTCTTGGGTACAGCGCTCATTAGGTTTGTCTACCGTCGGGAACCAGCGCGAATTATGCTCGGTCTCTCCCTGGGTCCAAATCTGCTGTGGCTTATTTCCTTCTTCTCCTCTAGGATTCACAAAAAAGAGGCCTTTGTCAGAAGTGATGGCTTCGCTGCCACCATCGGGACGTGGTGTGGCCAAGTAATCAATGACAATATTTATTTCTTCATCACGGGTATAAGTGCGGGGCAGTGTAATTGTTACTTGCTGATCATCATATTCGTATTCCAAATCTAGGCCATCAACCAACTTAATACTATTGAAGGCAAAACCTTTCGCGTCGAGCTGGAAGCTAGAGATTGGATAGAAATAGGGGCGTAAACTCAAAGTAGCTACACCAATAACTTGCTCTTCAGGCCAGTCAAAAGACAATTCGAGTTTTGTATGAAGTAAATCGATTGTCTGTGTATGACTCGGATTGTAATTGGGTAACTTGAAGTACTTAGGAGTAGGAGTATCAGGTTCTATCGGCGGAGCTGTTACAACGAGGGTGTCGAGTTGGCGTTGTTCAATTTCAATCGGCTCTTCTAGGGTTACCACACGCGGAGTCCCACAGGCAGCAAGAAGGGTTATGGCAATAATTGCCAGAATGCGGTTCATACAAAAGTGTTTTCTTTGGAGGGGTAGATGGGAAGCTAGCGCAAATTGGCGCAGGCCTCTCTAATTTTCTTCCAGGAAGTTCTCTAACAAACCATTAAAAGTACTGGGATGTTCCATCATTGGAGCATGCCCACATTCGTCTACCAAGTGAAGCGTAGAACCTTCAATGAGTTCATTGAACTTCTCCCCCACAAAGGGCGGTGTAATAATATCTTGCTTTCCCCAAATCAAAAGAGTTGGTACTTTGATTTGGCTGAGCTTGTCGCTTAAGTTATGACGAACTGCGGATTTTGCGGTAGCAATGATGCGAATAGCCCGGTTACGGTCATTGACTGTATTGAAAACTTCATCGACTAGTTCCTTAGTAGCCACTGTAGGGTCGAAAAAAGTCTTTTCGGTCTTGTTGCGAATGAATTCATAATCACCGCGGCGAGGGAAGGAGTTGCCCATGGAATTTTCGAATAGGCCTGAGCTACCTGTTAGACAAACCGTCTTTACGCGTTGCGGATGAGCCAATGTGTAAAGTAGAGAAACATGACCACCTAAGGAGTTGCCTAGTACATGTACATCTGTGTATCCTTTTTTCTCTACAAATTTGGCCACGTGATCCACTAAACCGGCCAGCGAAACTTTTCTGAGGGGAAGTTCAAAAATGGGTAGCATAGGGACGACTACATAGAGGCGTTGGCCAAAATGTTGTAAAATACCTGAGAAATTGCTCAATGCGCCGAATAGTCCATGCAGCAACAAAAGCGTTTTTTCTCCTCCTTTAGTCTCGATGTATTGAAAATCTCCCTCTGAGATAATTTGGTGTTCCATGTAGTAAATTAAGACATTGTCGGTTGCAATGAGTACTCGGATTACTGATTAGGCGGTAAAAAGGGGTGGGAATTAACTATTTTTTGCAAAAATAACGTTTTTAGACCTTATCCAATAATACATTATGTGTAATAGGGCGTATATTTGTGATATGAAAGCATAAGCATCATCTTGTGCCTCTAACTGAAAATTACACCCCTAACAACCGGTTGTTCTACCGGCTTCCAGTCCATTGTGGATAATTGGAGAAGATAAACTTTGTTTTATTCAAAAAATATGTTTTGCTTTGCAAGGAATTGCGAACGCAAACAAACCAACAAGCAATTAATGTGCCTCCTTATGGTGAGGTTCAAAAAAAATTTTTTAAATCAAATTTAAAGGGAACATGCGTTTTATACTCACTGCGTTGATCTTCGTTATGCTAGCAGGTTCTTTCCAGTCTTGCGTATCTAAGAAGAAATTCGACGAACTACAAGCTGCGAAAGATGCTACAGACCAAGCTCTTGCAGAAACCCAAGCTCAGGTAAAGAGCCTAGAAGACGATAATGCTGCTTTGGCTGCTGAAATGGCATCTGAAAAAGAGCGTCTGAATGGCGAAATCGAAGGCCTGCGCACCGATATGAACAACCAGATCGGACAATTGAATGAGAAGCTCAGCATGACTGAAGCTGAATTGCAAGCTGTAAAAGACGAAATCAACGGCATGTTTGCTGCATACGAAGACTCTGGTCTTTCTATGGAAGAGCGTGACGGTCGCCTTTACTTGGTTACTGAACAACCAGTTAACTTCCGTAGCAGCTCTTCACGTTTGAATAGAGATCAGCGTGATGCTATCGATGCTATGGCTGATAAGCTGAAAGGAAACCCAGCTATCAAAGTGTTGATCGAAGGTCACACTGATGATCGCAAATTTGCTGCTGACGCTGGTACTGACAACTGGGACTTGAGCTACGCTCGTGCTAAGGCTGTAGCTGGCCGCCTGCTACGCGCTGGTGTTGATGCATCTCAAATTACTTTGGGAGCTCACGGTGACTCAATGCCTGTTGGCGACAACGAGACCACTGACGGCCGCGAAGCTAACCGTCGTACTTCAGTTGCTCCTAACCCAGACTTGGGTGGTGTACTGAAAGCTGCTGGTGGCAACGAATAGGCTTTTTGTTGTAAAGCAACTTACTGATACCAAAGGCGAGGCCGGATTTGCGAAAGCAGGTCCGGCTTTCGTTTTTTGCAGCATATCAAGGGCAAACCATTTTGTAAGCGGTAGAGAAAGTCATACCTTCGGAATCTTACCATTGTAAACGCTAAGTATAGGTAATTTCTAGCATGCAAAGTCCTGTTTGGCTACCAGTAGCCACCAATTCCCAAAAAGCAACAGAACTCATGCAGCAATTGGAGCTCCATCCTGTTGTCTGCCAGTTGCTCGTACAACGGGATATCACGAGGGCTGAAGATGTGGAACCCTTCTTTAAACCAGAATGGCACCGGCTGCATGATCCTTTCCTCATGAAGGATATGGACCGAGCAGTGGATCGTCTGGATTTAGCCATTCGGCGAGATGAAAAAATCCTAATCTATGGTGATTATGATGTGGACGGAACCATGTCTGTATCTTTCTTATACCAGTTTCTTAAGGATGTAGGACACCGTTCGCTCGATTTTTACATTCCTGATCGTTACAAAGAAGGATACGGACTTTCTGCTGAGGGTGTAGCCTACGCTGCGGAACATGGTGTTTCACTACTCATTACGATTGACTGTGGGATTCGGGCCCAAGAGCAAGTAGATAATGCACGCAGTAATGGTATTGATGTCATTATTTGTGACCATCATTTGCCGGGCGACGAATGGCCATTTGCCACTGCCGTTTTAGATCCTAAACGGCCAGACTGCAACTACCCCAATGAATACCTTAGTGGTTGTGGAGTAGGCTTTAAGTTAGCTCAAGGCTTACTTCAGAGCTGGGGAAAGTCCGATGAATCTCTGCAAGAACTGACTGATTTTGTGGCTATTAGTATCGCCAGCGACGTGATGCCGGTAGTAGGTGAAAACCGAATTTTAGCTACCTATGGTTTACGGCAATTGAACAGTACCCGAAAGGCCGGTCTAAAGGCACTGATACGTGTAACCAATCGGAAGCATCCCTTTCGAATCAGCGATATTGTCTTTGGTATTGGACCTATTATCAATGCTTCTGGCCGAATGGCTGATGCGGGGCTGGTAGTTAAGCTTATGCTGGCCCGGACCCGATCGGTAGCTAAAGAATACGCTGAGCAACTGCGCCACCGCAACGAGCTACGGAAAGAGTATGATAAACGTACGGCAGACGAAGCACGTGAAGAAGTAACCGATACCCCAAATTGGGAAGACAAGAAAAGTTTTGTGCTCTACCAGCCGCACTGGCATAAAGGGGTAATTGGGATCGTAGCAGCGCGTTTATCCACTGATTTTCACCGGCCTACAGTAGTACTTACCAAGTCGGATGATGTGCTTATTGGTTCGGCTCGTTCCGCTGGAAATGTCAACTTATTTGAGGCCATTGAATCCTGCGAAGACTTATTGCTGAGTTTCGGTGGACACACCAATGCAGCAGGATTGTCCTTGCCGGAGCGCAATTGGCCGATCTTCGCACGCCGCTTCGAAAGTGCCATTGATCAGTCGATGACCAAAGATGGTTTGCGTCCGAAGATTGAAATTGCTGCTGAATTAGAATTAGGGCATGTTACCTCTCAGTTCCACAAAATTATTCGACAGTTTGCACCCTTTGGACCGGCTAATCACAACCCTGTTTTTGTGAGTACCAATGTTGAGGCTTTTGGTCCAATTGAGTTGTTGAAAGATGAGCATATCAGGTTGCAAGTGATGCAAAATAACTCTACTCCCATTCATGCTATTGCCTTTGGAATGCGCAATTATTACGAACAGTTTGCTCAGCACCAACAGTTTACGATAGCTTACTCCATTGAAGAAAATCACTGGGGAGGAAAGACTAAACTTCAGTTGATGATTAAGGATATTGATTTTACCGGTGAAAAGTGGAGTTAGTTATTGCACTTGTCCAATTTCTGCCTGTAGTATATCCATATCACGAATCAATAATCGCTTCCGGTTAAAGGTAAGGATGTTGCGGCTGCGCAACTCATTCAGAATAGTAGTAACAGTTTGTCGTGAAGTAGCGGTGAGGTTAGCTATTTCTTGGTGGGTCATGAACTTGCGAACCACCATTTCATACCCTACTCTTTGGCCCTTTTGTGTGGCCAAGTCATATAGGAACTCTACAATCCGGGTACGGCTATCCTTAAATACCAATGACTCTAATCGCTTTTCCATTTGCAGAATCCGCCGACCCATTAATTTCATCATAAAGAGGCTAAACCCGGTATACTCTCGCATTAATGATTTCATCTCCTCCATACTTAGAATGCAAGTAGTTGTATTCTCCATGGCATAGGCAAAATCCCGGCGCTTATCATGCTCGGTATTCAGTATAGATAATTCACCAAATACTTCACCTGGGCCCAGTATTGCTTTCGTTATTTCTTTTCCATCCTCATTGTAACTACCAATCTTAACCCGGCCTTCAGCAATGAAGTAAACCTTATCGGCGTCCTCTTCCGGTAGGAAAATATACTCTCCTCGTTTATGAGTACGATGTTTATGCTGATCTAGTGCACCAGCACCGAGTTTCTGAGGGCAAAAGATGCCACTTACATCGATATTTTCTAGGTGCCAGATTGAATTGCTGCTGTCCATTACGTTGCCGGTATGTATGTCGAGTTAGCTTAAATATAAAAGTATATAAAGCTTAATAGGGTTCATCGGGAAGAAATTTAGACAAGTATACTCTAGGAGAAGTTAGTTGAATGTCAATAGGTTGTATCATGAAGTGATTCCATGAATGAGTTGTCGCTATATTGACATGATGAGCGATTTTTTGCGCTACATGGAGAGGTTGGTTGGGGAGTAATCTGCTAGTGCTTACTCATCAGGTTTAAGGTCGAACCGCTTGACTAGGTCTTTTTCCGCTGGGTTTTGCTCGGCCATCATGATATACTTTTCGCGTGCATTCAAAACTTTAGGCTTTGCTTTTACCTCTTCTTTGCGCATGCTGGCGTCGATCTCGATTTTAAGCATGAGCCCAGGAGCTTTGAGTTTCTTTCGGAGACTATCCGTTAGTCCATGTTCGTCGCGCAATGCTCCTTCTACCAAGGATGAACCTACTTTGGCAGTAATGGTTAGTTCATCTACTTCAAGCTGAGCACTCTGTAATTGGAGGCGAAGACTATCGCGTTCCACGGCAGTTGCATAAGCATTCCAAGCTGTTTGAACCTCTTCCTGGGTGACGGAATCAACACTCTCTTCTACTTCTTGTTCCGCAGCTTTGAGCTCCGCTAGAAGGTTAGAAACATTCGCTTTGGCCAATGTATTGGCCTTGGGTTGGAGTGAAATAGGAGCTGCTGATTGCTTAGAGGCGGTGTCACTCAGTGCAGTTGAAGAATTAGCGGCGCGAGTAGCTTCGGCATCCTTACTGGCTTCGGCAGGTGCTGGTTGTGGGCTTGGTGCATTCCCCACCGTCGATAGGTCAGTAACATTTGCTACCTCGGTTAGTGGAGGAGCGCTTTCGTCAGCCGTTTTTTTTTCCGGGGCGGCTATAGAGCCAATATCGGCTAGGCGAAAGGCTCTACCCACACTCGCCATTTTAATGAGACTCATCTCTACATGAAGCCGTTTATTACGGGCTAGTTTGTAGTTGATATCACATTCGTTAGCCAGATTGAGGGTTGTAAGAATGAAATCACTTCCACATAATTTCGCTTGTTGGCGGTAGCGGTCGCGCAGACTATCACTAGCGTCTAGCAGGCTTAGGGTTTGTTCGTCTTTGCATACCAACACATTGCGCAAATGCTGTGCCAGCCCAGTCATAAAAAGATCACCATCAAAACCCTTACGCTGAATGTCGTCAAAGATGAGAAGGGTTTGTCTTATATCCTCTGCCAAAAGCGCATCCACTACCCGGAAAAAGTAATCGTAATCGAGAACATTGAGGTTAGTGATAACATCCTCATATGTAATCTTCTTGCCGGAGAAGGAAACAATACGGTCAAAAATGGAGAGGGCATCCCGCAATGCGCCATCTGCTTTCTGGGCAATGATATGAAGTGCGTCAGGGTCTGCCTGAATTGATTCTTGCTCGCAAATCCCCGCCAGATGTTCCACCATATCAGGTGTTTGAATCCGCTTGAAATCAAAAATCTGACAACGAGATAATATGGTGGGGATAATTTTGTGCTTCTCGGTAGTAGCGAGAATAAAGATGGCGTAAGGTGGCGGCTCCTCTAGTGTTTTTATAAAAGCATTGAAGGCAGCCTGCGAGAGCATGTGTACCTCATCAATGATAAACACCTTGTACTTGCCCTGCTGAGGTTGGAAGCGAACCTGCTCAATAAGTGCTCGAATGTGCTCTACTGAGTTGTTACTTGCCGCATCCAGTTCGGTAATATTAAATGAGGCATTCTGGCTAAAGGAGACGCAGTTGTCGCAAGTATTGCATGGCTCATAATCGCTAGTCGGATTCTGGCAGTTGAGTACTTTAGCTAGAATACGCGCACAAGTAGTTTTCCCCACACCACGCGGCCCACAAAATAAGAAGGCATGAGCCAAGTGATCACTCTGTAACGCATTCTTGAGTGTCTGCGACACGTGTTTTTGTCCGACCACTTCATCAAAGCGTTGAGGACGATACTTACGAGCCGAAACAACAAAATTACTCATATACGGGACTGCGTTACAAAAGTGTCAATGTTCAAAGATACGACGAATAGAAATAATAGAAGTACTAGTAAAAATACGTCTTAATCCAGGCCCAATACTCGTGACGATCTTTAAAAATCCAAACTGCTGCCGCAATGGTGGCAAACAGTAAGATGAGTTTTGTATTACGCCAGGTAACTTCATTTTTCTCTCTTGGTGTTCGGTATTTAGTCTTTCTACTTTGGTATCCCATGGTATTAGTTTTTAATTAGAATGTGAATTAGAGTTAGGATGGCTCAACTTCGCCCAAAAGCTACACCGGATAAAGAAGTTAGTGATATAGTATTTTTGTTAGAAATGCTAAATGGAGTTTCTCCAAAAAGCTAGTTTTCTAATTCTAATTCTAATTCTTACTCTAATTCTAATTTTCCCACCGGCTGGCACAATTCTACCAACACGCCATTCGCTGATTTAGGGTGGACAAAACAGACCAGCATATTATCGGCTCCGCGTTTAGGTTCTTCATTGAGCAAGCGAAAACCGGCTGCGCGCAGGCGCGCCATTTCAGCGTGAATATCATCTACTCGGAAGGCGACATGATGAATACCTTCACCTCTTTTTTCAATATACTTGGCAATAGCACTTTCTGGTGCAGTTGCAGCCAATAATTCGATCTTGGATTCGCCAGTTTGAAAGAAGGACGTAAGTACCATTTCGCTTTCTACTTCTTCCGCTTTGTATGGTCCATTTCTAAGTAGGGAGGTGTACAAAGCATTGGCGGCCTCAAGGTCTTTAACGGCTATTCCCAGGTGTTCAATTTTCATTCTAAGGTCTGTTTGCTGCAAAGATAAAATGCTTCGGAGCTTAAGACGACTGGATGAGCTAATAACCACAAAGGAATTTACGTTGTTGTAAGAAAGTAGGCTAGTGTAACCATTCTGCAGCTCTTACCATCTTTCTGAAGAAGGCCAAATAAAAGTAAATTGGGTGTGAATGGCTAAAACATTGCTAAATTTGTACAATAGCCTAAAAGGTAATAAGCCCTAAGTGATTAGGTATAGTAACTACTAAGTCAGATAACCCGAAGTTGTGATTCGAACTAGTTTAATCCCTCTATTACTATTATTGTTTTGTGTCACTGCGTGGACGCAAGACCAGATAACTGAAGATGATGTTAAACAAGAGAGCATGCTCATTGAAGCCAATCGTGAGAAATTGCTCGGCAATTATGATAAAGCCATAACTATCCTTCGGGAGCTCTTTCGCCAGGACAGTGATAATACTGCAGTAGCCTATGAATTGGGGCGCCTTTTGCATGCGGAAGGAAATTTGGAAGAGGCAATTCGTTACCTTAAAACAGCTACTGAGCAAGCGCCTGATAACGAGTGGTATCTTAAGTTTTTGGCTGATATCTACCAACGAGAAGGACGTAACCGAGAAGGAGCTGAACTCTACGAAAAACTGGTAGAGCAATCTCCTGAAGATCAGTATCTCGCTTTTCGTTTAGCTTACTTTCTGGTACGTGCCCAGGAAATTGATAAGGCGATTAAAGTTTACGAAGACCTGGAAAAGGAGATTGGACTAAACGAAGAAATAGCCCGCCGAAAACACGCCCTCTTTTTAGGAATAGGAGACACTAAGCGCGCAGGCCGTACCCTGGAAGATTTGGTAACTGTATATCCTAAAGTGGTGAGTTACAAGCACCTGCTGGCAAATTTTTACGAAAGCCAGGGTGATGAGAATGCCGCACGCAAAGTGTACGAGCAGATAATAGCGCAAAATCCCAATGACCCTAAAGCACAATTGGCGCTGGCGGGTGGCTCAAACATTCGCCAGGACGAATTACGCTATCTCGCTGACCTTCGTCCGGCCTTTGAACGCAGCGATGTAGATGTAGATTTGAAAATCAGCAAGCTTTACCCTTTTATTACTCAAGTGGTAGAAACCGGTGATCCCGTCATCGCGGATGCAGCTCTCGAACTAACTACTATAATGGAAGGCCTCCACGGTAGCGATCCCAAACCGTTTTCCGCAGCTGGTGATTTGCTCTACCACAGTGGGCGTAAACGCGAAGCAATAGCTAAATATAAAGCTACACTGGAGCGTGATGAAAATGTATTTCCCGTTTGGGAACAACTACTGGTATCGCTCTACGAAACTGGTGACGCAGAGGGATTGTATGATGCTGCTAATGATGCCCTAGATGTATTTCCCAACCGGGCAGTTGTACAATATTACTTGGCTATTGGAGCGGATGCAGGTGGTGAATACGAGGATGCCTTGGATGCAGTAAGTATGGCCACGATGATGAGTGGGCGTAATCCCGGTTTACAAGCGGAGGTGCGTGCGTTGGAAGGGCAAATTCTGAATCATAAAAACGATGAATCAGGTGCTCGTTCCGCTTTTACGGAAGCGATGAAGTTGGCTCCGGATTCTCCGGATGTAAACTACCGTTACGCTGATTATCTTCTTACCCAAAATCAAGTGGAGCAAGCCTTGAAAGCGGCTAAAAAAGCAGTAGCTGCCCAGCGTACCCATCCGTATTATGCGGAAGTGTTTGCGCGCATTGCCTATCGGCAGGAAAATTACGATACAGCGGAAGAATGGATTACTGTTGCTCGTGATCAGGGGGCTAAATACTGGCCACAAGCGCTGGAATTATCGGGTGATATTCAATTTCAGCTAAAAAATATTGAGCAAGCTGTAACTTATTGGGAGCAGGCTCGTGCACTAGGAGAGAATAGCCAGCGTTTACTAGATAAAATTGCTAACCGAAGTTTATGATTGCTCACCGTTTAATGCGTTTCACTGCTTTCTTTTTTATTGCCCAGATCGTACTATTTGGAATGGCCTGTAACACGAATAAGAAAGTGACTACTGTGCCGGAACCAGAGAATGCGCCACTTACCGCAGAAGATTACCTCAAGGACATTGTTCAACAGCAACTACAAGCCGACTGGCTAGATGCTAGCGCAAAACTGAATTACGATGATGGAAGCATGGCTGTGGGGGCTACTGCTACGATAAAAATGGAAAAGGATAAGGTTATTTGGATGAGTGTGAAGAAATTTGGCTTTGAAATAGCCCGTGCCATGATCACGCCGGATTCGCTCTTTATCCTGGACCGATTCAATAAAGAGTACTCTGCTGAACCCATTAGCTATATCGCGGATAAATTTAACCTACCGGGAGATATTGTCACCCTGCAACAGATTTTACTGGGCAATCCGGTGTTCTTAACGCAATCTTCTCCTAAGGCCCAAGCCGAAGACGGACAATTACGTTGGTCGGCTAGTACGGATCAAGCCCGTAACGATTTTTGGTTTACATTACCCAACTATGATCTAGAGCGCGTAGAAGTAGAGCAACCTACCCAGCAACGTTCTCTGACGATGCAGCTACAGAATTACCAAGACGCTGGTGGCAACCGCGATTTTTCTTACCTTCGTAAAATAGCGGTAGACAGCCGCGAAACCGGTAAAGCCGATATAGAAATAGAATTTACCAAAGTTGAACTCAACGTTCCTACGGATATCAAGTTTAGCGTTCCGCCCCGTTATCAAAGGACTTCTAATTAGCCTGTGTCTCCTACTTATTAGCGGGAGCCTTGCGGGGCAATCTACTGATGATCTGCGCCAAAGGCGTGAAGCCTTGCAAGCGGAAATTAAAGAGAATACCCGCCGCTTGGGGGATACGCGCCGGAACAAGGAAGCTGCTTTGGTGCAAGTAGCTTTGTTACAGAAGCAAATTCGCAACCGCGAAGAGCTGATCTCTACCCTTCAGCAAGAAATAGCGCAAACGGAAAGCAGCATTGGTCGAACTAATGAGGTGGTTCAGGCTTTAAGCGAGGATATTGAACGCCTCAAAGGAGAGTACGCTGATTTAGTTCGCGCTGCCTACCGAGCACGTCTACAAAATTCTTGGCTAACGTTTCTTTTATCGTCAAAGAGTTTCAATGAAGCTTTTCGTCGCTGGCAGTACTTGCGCCAATACCAGCGTTTTCGTTCGCGGCAAGCAAAATTAATTGTTGCTACTCAGGCCTCTTTAGCTACCAAATTGTTGCAACTGGAACGGGATCGAGAAGATAAAGCCATTTTGTTGGTGACGGAACAAAATCAACAAACTGCCCTGGGGCGGGAAAAGAACGCTCAAGACCAATTGCTCAATCGCCTCAAGAAAAACGAAGCTAATATACTGGCCGAAATCAAAGAACAAGAAGCTGCAAAAGAAGAGCTTAACCAAGCGATCGAAAAAGCTATTGCCACTGAGATGGCTCGTCTCCGCCGCGAAGAGCGAGCTTCCCGCAATACCGGAACTACAGCCAACCGGCCCCGCAAAACGGAGAATAATGCAACTAGTGGTAGCTTTGCTCAGCTAAAAGGTCGCCTACCCTGGCCCATTGACGGTGAAATTACCAAGCGTTTTGGTCGTCAACCCCACCCCACCGTTAAAGGAGTAGAGATATCCAATAATGGAATCGATATTAGTGTGAGTGGTCGGAGCAACGTAGCGGTAGTGGCAGATGGCGTTGTAGTTAGTACACATTTTGTGCCGGGCTATCGCAATATGGTTCTCGTACGGCACGGTGATTTTTATACCGTTTATTCCAACCTGGAAACGGTAGGAGTAGGTAGTGGCAGTGAGCTTAGTGCTGGCCAAAGCATTGGAAGTATCAGTAAACAAGCTGGTGAACTCCACTTCGAAGTTTGGCGGCAAAAAGAACGCTTGAACCCCGAGAAGTGGATCAAATAATTACACTTTTAGGCGAGGGGCTTTTGTTTGGGACACTATTCTATGCGGTTTTCCTATTATGGGCCATGCGACAATGGCGCCGGGGTCAGCAAGCTTATCAACAGCAGTATGCTACAATTAAGGCCTCCCCTCTTCCTAAGGTCTCTATTCTTATTCCAGCCCGCAATGAAACGGCTAATATTAAAGCTTGTTTGTGTAGTATCCTGGCCCAGAATTATCCTCCCGATAAAGTGCAAATCATCGTTATCGATGATCACTCTGAAGACGATACCGCAGCACAAGTTCTGCAAGTAGCTAATGAGCGGATACAACTCTTACAATTAACGGGAATAGTAATGGGGAAGAAGGCTGCACTCAATGCGGGCATCGCACAAGCACAAACTGAATTAATTATTACCACTGATGCAGATTGTACGTTTGGTCAAGATTGGCTTCTACATTTAGCCACTACCTTTCAAGCTGGGGCTGATATGGTGCTTGCTCCCGTACAACTCAAAGCTAATAACCAACTCTTACAAAGCTGGCAAGGCTTAGATGTCTGCGGTACTTTGTTACTTACCGGTGCGGCAGCAGCTGCCGGGCACCCTATTTTAGCCAATGGTGCAAATTTTGCCTTTCGCAAAACCCTATTCCAGCAATTAGATGGTTTTGCTGGAAATGTGGAGCGTGCTTCGGGCGATGATATTTTTCTCCTGCAAAAAGCGGTACGAGCACCGTCCACGCAAATTAATTTTGCTTTTCATCGGTCTGCTACCGCCGTAACCGCACCTGCAAAGACTTGGGCTACATTGTTTTGGCAACGCTTGCGTTGGGCAGGTAAAACCAGCGGCTATACGGATTGGTATCTACTTACTTTTCAAGCTGGAGCTTATCTTGTGAATGCCGGATTGCTCCTAGGGCTTGTTCTTTTATTTATCCATCCTTTACTCACAACTATCGTGCTGTTATCCTGGCTCATCAAGGCCATGATCGAGTTGTTTTATCTGCGCTTTGCTACCAAAGAAATTGGGAACCAGCAGTGGTTGCGGTGGTTTCCAATCTCCTTTTTTGTGCACTGTGTCTATGTAGTGTTCATTGGTAGCTTGGCGCTTTTACCCTTTTCGTCTCGTTGGAAAGGGCGCAAGGTTTAGCGTACCACCGTTAATTGCCCGCTAGCGGTTTGTACATCTTCTGTTTCTGCAAACCGATACTGCGCATGATAAAGGTATATATCAGATGGTGCTACATTACCGTTAAAGCGCCCATCCCAAGTATTATCAATGCTATTCGATTCAAAAACCAAATTCCCCCAGCGGTTATACACACGTAGCTCATAGCTGCTGGGGGGACAATTACGGAAGCCGCCAAAGAGGTCGTTAACACCATCCCCGTTAGGAGAGATGATATCCGGGAAAACCAACTCGCAGTCTGGCAGCGTACAATCAATAAACTCCAGGTCAAGTTCTTGAGTAATAGTGCTACATTCATTACTTACCGTAACTGCCAAGGGTGTGGATATTGGTCCAGTGAGTACAATCGTATTCTCTGTGTTCCCCGTTGACCATTCTATAGTGTTTTCACCTTCAGTTATGATCATTATTTCGTTATCCGTGTCTAAACAAAGAGAGTTTAGTGGCGGAGTTTCACCAAAAGCAATGGTGGGAGGGCTCGCTTCTATTACACTTTTTTCGTCAATGATCATTCCGCCACAGTCATTGATGGTAATGGTAACAGTATAAGTGCCAGGGGCACTGACCTGGATACTCGCTTCGGTTTCACCAGTACTCCATAGGTACGTTTGACCGCTACGTCGAGCATCTAGTTCTATGCTTTCGTTGGGACAAAAGCTCAATTCTTCCGGCTCTAAAGTTTCGCCTGCTAAGGGTATACTAAACAAGTGATCCGTAAAATTGGGTAAGCCGATGAAGAAGGGCTCTTCTTCGATGCTAGTGTATTCGAATAGATCCGCATTGATTGTGGGGTTCATGCTGCCGGGGCAACTAATTTCACTAATGCTAGTAGTGAGATCAAACAAATCTACTGTTACAAAGTAAATATTACCATTAGAGGCCATCTGCATCTGTCCTGGAAGACGATTTGAAAAGTTGATAGGAAGTATTTCGCGAGATGCCTCAATATCATCTGCCAGTAAATCAACACGAACTAGTTCGTCAAAACCTTGCCAGAAATAGTAATACCGACTTTCCGGGCTGAAAGTACCGCCACTGAAAATAGTCTGAAGAGTAATGGAGGATAAACTAATTTCTCCGGTCTCATTATTGAAAGAAAAGAGCTGTCCCGCGCAGGCAATCCATTTACCATCGGGTGAAATCTTAGTCGTTCCACCAAGGAAAACGACATTTTCTACTACAACGGAATCAATATTGGTGGCTTCAACAGCAGTATCATCTACTAGTAAACGAAGAAAGATTGTATTACTCTCGTCTCCATCGGTGAAAAGAATCCAATAGCGCTCTCCATCGGCATGAATGGTGCCTGTCAAACCCTCGTAAGAAGGTACATAAAGTCGTTGGTCGGCAACAGTTACCCCACCTAAGGCACCGTTTAAACGCATATCTACCTCAAAGTAGGAGAGCCCTCTTCCGAGGGGCTGATCCGGGATACCATCTCCCATATTTGATTCTGCTTCCTCCATTGTAAAAAGATAGTAGACAGAATCTTGCCCAGGTTTTGGAATAATTAGCGAAGACTGCGCAGAACTCCATCCACCACCTTCGGTGAAGCTCATGTCGTACATAACTTCATTGTT
>ERZ1740059.954-NODE-954-length-14726-cov-9.697498_pt1 | contig 14726 bp, 10 predicted proteins | sample MGYA00581744_ERZ1740059 | MGnify/ENA primary metagenome ERZ1740059 (study PRJEB43018, sample SAMN04849738) | marine metagenome | isolation source: floating plastic debris | place: Pacific Ocean | collected 2008-08-28 | study: EMG produced TPA metagenomics assembly... | reverse complement strand
ATTTACATTACGTAATATAGTTCGTTTTATTTGTGGCGACTTACTTAGCACAAACAGTCAGGGCTGGTAATGAGTTATGAGTTATGAGTAATGAGTAATGAGTAATGAGTAATGAGTAATGAGTAATGAGTAATGAGTTATGAGTAATGAGTAATGAGTAATGAGTTATGAGTTATGAGTAAGGAGTAATGAGTTATGAGTTATGAGTTATGAGTAATAGGTAAAAACAATTTTTTTGCTCTGAGCCATATAGTAAGTAATTAAACGGATTTCATATAAAATATCATTACAATTTATCTTTTATCTTTGATATTATGTATAAGGGACTTCTGGTGATATTTAGCTTGATTTTAGGTAGCATCGGTATTCCAACATTTTTTGTTTGGCAACAAGCTATGCAATTACCCTCTTGGTATACAGAATCATCTTCAAATAAAAACGTAACTTTTGTTAATCAAGAAACCAAAAAGCCACCGCAAACAGAAGAAGTATTGCGTAAAGTTTCAGATAATTTAACAGATAAAACTGTAGGAGAAGTAGAACTTGATGAAGAGGAAGTAAACTCATTAATTCTTTCTTCTATTAGCAAAAAAGATAATACAAGTAAATTTGCTCGGGCTATTAAAGGTACAAATACTCGCATTCAAAACGGTAAAATCTCTGTTGGTGCTGTGATTGAAACTTCATCTATTCCTGTACATGAATTATCCGCACGCAAACAAACAAAAATTATCCAACTACTACAAAATTTACCAGTAAAAGAAAAAAATATTTATATTGGAATTGAAGGAACACCCAGTATTCGCAACCAGCAATTGAGCTTTGATGACACAGCCCGCATTTCTCTAGGTAATTTTAGCTTTCCCATTACTGAAGTTTCGCAAAACCTTGGTATTCCTCAAGAAAGTCTCAGCCAACTTATTGCTCAAGAACTTAAAAAGCTACCAATTAAACTTGAAAATATAGATATTCAAGACGAACGCGTGATTATTCGTGGTTCTCAAAATAATCTTTAATAAAATAACCTTTAAGAAAGCTCCTATTTTTTCCAGGGTAATTTAGTACCCATTTCTGTGATTGCGGAGAAGACTAGATAGATAATCAGTAAAGAAACACTAAGAATAAAAATTACTAAGTCTTTATCCATTTTAGATTTCTGGTAAATAGGGCTAATATCCTATCAGAGAATAACACAATTAGACTATAAGCTATTACCCTTTAGCATGTTAGTACCTGCTTTAAAAGACTGGTAACTGGTTAAATATAACTCAAATCATCCCTCACAAGCAGTTTTCCGTCTTTTTTGGTCAAACTATTCCGCAATAGATACTGATATAACTGAAGTATATAAATATATCACTTTTGTAAAATAGTAATGATAATCAAAAAAAGTTTTTTAGTTGGCTCAATTATCTGTACCTTAGCTGGTGTGGGGGTACAACCTTTAATTAATCGTGCATTCGCTCAAACAACACAATCAAATACACAACTAGAAAATCAATTATCTCCATCACTTCAGCCCAAATCCCAAGTCAAATTAATTACACCAGGCGTACAACCACGTCAAATATTACGCTTTACACCCCAAGCGGGAAGCAAACAAACTGCTGATATGCAAATGGATATGGATATGTCCATGTCTATGAATGGTAATCCCGTACCCAAGTTTCAAATGCCGGGAACTAGCTTGAAATTTAATACTGTCGTCAACAAAGTAGAACCCAATGGCGATATTTACTATGAATTTTCTTATCCTAATGTCGATTTGGTTGGGCAAAGCAATCTACCACCCAGCGCTCTCCAAGGTATGCGCCGTGAAATGAAAAAAATCCAAGGCTTTAAGGGAAACGCCATTGTTGATAATATGGGACGCACTAAAAAAGCAGATTTTGTTGTCCCTGTAAATCTCAATCCAGCTTTGAAACAAATTTTGGATCAAATGAAAAGTTCCATCACGGAGCTATCAGCACCAATTCCCAAACAAGCAATTGGTAAAGGTGCAAAATGGCAAGTTACTTCTCAAATGAAGTTCAATGGAATTAACCTCCAACAAACCGCCAACTACGAACTAGTTGACATTAAAGATGGTATCGCAACAATGAACATTAGCTTGACACAACAAGCAGCCGGAATACAAAAAATGGTACTACCACAAATGCCAAAAGGTACCACCATGACATTGCAATCCTACAATGCCACTGGAGGGGGACAAGCAAAAATTAGTTTGAACCGAATTATGCCATTAAGCACCTCAATCAAAACTAATACAAATGCCAAAATGCTTGTAATAGAGGCTAATTCTCAGGAAAAAACAATATTGGATCAGCAAATATTGATGCAGATGAATATTAAGTCGAATTGATATTGTTTCTAGATAATTCGATTTTTGCACCATCAACCATGATTTACCTCGCCGCTTTCTCCCTAGCAAGGAGGAGAAGGGGGTGAAGGGTTCCCATAAGAATTTTTTTAGAAGAAAAAAATTCTTATGGGTGCCCGTGAGGTTTTAAATTATTCTTCAATGAAATATTTGTTAATCTTCAGTTACAAAAGGCAATTTTTCTTTACTATTTAGCCATGTAATTGCACAAGAATTGCACAAAGAGTTTGCAAATATGAATTTAGTACCAAAACTACTGGATTCCTAACTTAAATAATAAATATTGCGATTTTCGAGTTAATCGAGAAGTAAAAGCGTTGATCTTCTAGTTTAACTCCTTATCAACGCTCTGTGAGAAGTTAGGATTCAGTTTTATTTCATATTCAGTTTATACAAGTCATAATTTACAGGAGACTTGAATGTTAGATGCATTTACGCGGGTAATTTCTCAAGCTGATACACGGGGTGTCTACCTCACAAGTGACCAATTTGATGCTCTCGGTAGTATGGTTGCTGAAAGTAATAAGCGGATGGATACCGTGAATCGGATTACCAGCAACTCTTCCACAATTGTAGCTAATGCTGCTCGCGCCTTGTTTGCCGAGCAACCCCAGTTAATTGCTCCTGGTGGTAATGCTTACACAAGTCGTCGTATGGCTGCTTGTTTGCGAGACATGGAAATTATCTTGCGCTACGTTACTTATGCAGTCTTTTCTGCTGATGGTAGCGTTTTGGATGAGCGTTGTTTAAATGGTCTACAGGAAACATATTTAGCCTTGGGAGTTCCTGGAGCTTCTGTAGCTGAAGGCGTTAACAAGATGAAAGAGGCAGCGCTCGCCATTGCTAATGACAAAAATGGTATTACTTCTGGAGATTGTAGTGCTTTGATGTCTGAAGTAGCTAGTTATTTTGACCGCGCAGCTTCAGCAGTTGCTTGAGCATTTTTTAAAATCAGTATATCTAACGAAGTTGTAAAAACATTTGATCGAGGTAATTATTCCGTGAAAACTCCGATTACAGAAGCCGTAACCGCTGCTGACTCTCAAGGTCGTTTTTTAAGCAGTACTGAGATTCAAATTGCATTTGGTCGTTTTCGTCAAGCTGGTGCTAGCTTGGAAGCTGCAAAGGCTTTGACCAATCAAGCTGATAGTTTAGTTAATAGTGCTGCTCAAGCTGTTTACCAAAAGTTCCCCTATACTACCCAAATGCAAGGAGCAAATTATGCTTCAACTGCTGAAGGGAAAGCCAAATGTGCTCGTGATATTGGCTACTATCTACGGATGGTAACTTACTGTCTAGTAGCTGGCGGTACTGGTCCCATGGATGACTATTTGATATCGGGAATTGCTGAGATAAATTCTACTTTCGAGTTATCTCCTAGCTGGTATATAGAAGCTCTGAAGTACATCAAAGCTAACCACGGTTTGAGTGGAGATCCTGCTGTGGAAGCAAATTCTTATATCGATTATGCTATCAATGCCTTGAGCTAGAGTTTTCTCTAGTTGCTCGGAATCGCAGGTGACTTACCGATTAATCCATTTTGGATGGTTTCCTGTAGTTCCGAGCAATATTTTTAACAATGAACAGTTAACAGTTAAGAGTTAACACTGAATATATTTTTGGGTTTGAGTTTGTGTGAAGAAATGAAGAGTCTCTAATTTAGGGTATCCATATCATCAAATTGGTTGGTATCGGAATCACATATTTTTACTCCGGCATCGTACAAAGTTTTTAAACTTATATTGTTGAATTATGCCGATGCAACCGGGAACTATATCAAAACCAAATTCTAACGGTAAATTGAACTGATAACTGATTTAACATTTAATAAAAGCACTTAACTAAAATTGAGGAGCAAAAACAGTGGCAATTACTGCAACAGCATCTCGTTTGGGAACCTCTGCCTTTGACGATACTAGCCCTATAGAGTTACGTCCCTATTGGACTCCAGAAGATGCGAAGGTGGCTATTGAGGCAGTTTATCGACAAGTACTGGGTAACGATCACTTGATGAAATTCGAGCGTCTGAGCAGCGCTGAATCTTTATTGTGCAATCGTGCGATTACAGTCAGGGAATTTGTGCGGGGAGTGGCAAAATCAGAACTGTATAAGTCAAAGTTTTTCTATAACAATTACCATCCACGAACAATTGAATTAAATTTCAAACATTTGCTAGGGCGCGCTCCCTACGATGAATCTGAGATTATTTACCACCTCGATATTTATCAAAATCAAGGTTTCGATGTAGATATAGATTCTTACATAGACTCTGAAGAATACACTCAAAGTTTTGGAGACAATACAGTACCATATTACCGGGGTTTCGCTACCCAAAAGGGTCAGAAAACTGTTGGTTTTACCCGCATGTTCCAACTTTATCGCGGTTATGCTAGTAGCGATCGCACTCAAAGCAATCATAGCCAAGCTCGCTTAAGTTACGATTTAGGCCGCAATATAGTAACTCCCATCGCGGCACCTGATAGAAAACAAGCGTTAATTGGTGCTACTCTAACCGAAAGAGGGCAATTATATCGTCTGCGGGTGACTCAAGCAGCAAGTGGACGCTCTCCCCAATTGCGGCGTAGTATCAAAGAGTATGTTGTTCCTTACGAACGACTAAGCGAAACTTTACAAAAACTAAATCAACGTGGTAGCCGGATTCTCAGTATCAATAATGCTTGAGTTAGTGACATAATCAATAGTAATTACACTTAGAGGAGAAAACAAGCGTGGCAATTACAGTCGCAGCATCTCGTTTAGGGGTTTCTGCCTTTAACGAGAATAAACCTGTAGAATTACGTCCATCATGGAGTACCGAAGAAGCAAAGGTGGCAATTCAAGCAGTTTATCGGCAAGTGCTTGGCAATGATTACATCATGGCTTCCGAGCGGTTAACCAGTGCAGAATCTTTGCTGTGTAACGGCTCGATTACAGTTCAAGAATTTGTCCGAGCTGTAGCAACTTCAGAGTTGTACAAGTCAAAATTTCTTTACAATAGTTTCCAAACTCGTGCTATTGAGTTGAATTTAAAACATTTACTCGGTCGTGCTCCTTACGATGAGTCGGAAGTAATTTACCATCTCGATCTCTATCAAAACAAGGGTTTTGAAGCAGATATTAATTCTTATATTGATTCTGCTGAATATAACGAAAATTTTGGCGACAATATCGTACCTTACTACCGGGGTTTTTCTACACAACCCCAACAAAAAACCGTTGGCTTTACCAGAATGTTTCAAATGTATCGCGGTTATGCTAACAGCGATCGCTCTCAAGTTGGGGGTAAAACATCTCGTTTAGCTACAGATTTAGCTCGTAATAGTTCCTCGGCGGTAATTAACCCTTCAGGAAGTGGTGAAGGTTGGGGTTATCGAGCTTCTACTAAAGGTGTAGCTCCTCCTAAAGCCTTTAGAAATACCACTCAAGACAATCGTATTTATCGTATAGAAGTATCTGGAATGAATTTGCCCAGATATCCAAAAGTACGCCGTATTAGCAAAGCATTCTTAGTTCCCTACGATCAACTATCAACAACTTTGCAAAAAATTCAAAAAATGGGTGGTAAAGTCGCCAGCATCACTAATGCATAAGGAAAAACTATTTGGAGATATAAAAGAATATGTTAGGCACTTCTGTAATCAATGGTAGATCAAGTTCGCTTGCGGGTAATCGGATTTTTGTTTACGAGGTAACTGGTTTAAAACAAAACGACGAAAACGATCTCAATAAGTATGCTTTTCGTACTAGCGGTAGCGTTTTTATCCAAGTTCCTTACAATCGCATGAATCAGGAAATGCTGCGTATCAGTCGTATGGGTGGCAAAATCGTCAGCATTCATCCTCTTGGTGTCTCAGTCAGCGACGATACTGATGAGTAATTAACTACCCTCATTAGTTCTTAGGCTTTAAAGTTTAGTTGCAAAGCTTTTAACCACAAAAAGCGTGCTCCTTATTTTATCTCCCGGGTTTGAAAGTTCTGGGAGATTTTTTATATTGTTAGGAATGGCCGCAACTGGCATATTTTCCTTGTAGGGGCACTAAGCATTAGATCAATTTTCAACCTAATAATAAGACTTGTGGTGTCACTTACGTAAATCCTGATTGTATTAGCAAACTTGATGGTTTAGTTGCACGATTACCCTAAATTCCCTATTACAACCAAGTTAAATGAGTTACTAATGCTGATTTTATTAATTTTAGTAAAGTCATTATTTTAAAACATTTAAATTTAAGTAAACTAAGGTTACAAGAAGTAAATTTTTTTTTGAATCTTTTTCAATGATGGAGCGGGTAGGAGAATTTCAAGTAGAGAAATTATTACTCCAAGCAATATTTGAACGCTCCTGGGAAGCGATGATAATTGTCGATGGGCAAAATCATTTGGTAGCAGTTAATCCTTCCGCTTCCCAGTTATTTGGTTCATCCACGGAAGCATTAATTGGTAAGTCGATTTTTGACTTCTTTCCTTATGTTTTGAATTGGGCAGAGGGGCAAAATATTGCAGAAGTTACCATTCAACATCAAAATGGCACCACCCAAACCGTAGAATATAGTCAAGTTGAGGAGATTTTACCCAACTACACTTTGTTGATTTTGAGGGATGTTACTAACCTTAAACGAGCAGTAGCAGAAGAGCTGCATCTTCAACATCAACGTATTGAGCTATTTTCCGAAGTCACCCTCAAAATTCGTCAATCCCTGCAACTCAAAGAAATTCTTCAGACTGCGGTAACGGAAGTACAAAGAATTCTCAAAGCAGATCGAGTTTTGATTTACCAAGTTTTAGAGAATGGAACTGGTAGACTCATTAGTGAAGCGGTTTTACCGGATTATTCCCCCATTCTAGGTATGGAGTTTCCCGAAGAAGTGTTTCCGGAGGAATATCGAGAACTTTATGCAGGTGGAAGAGTACAAGCGATTAGTGATGTACACTCGCAGGATCCGGGATTGAGCGAGTGCTTAATTGAATTTATGGATGTATGGATGGTGAAAGCCAAATTGGTAGTACCAATCCTGCAAAATATTAAGTCTAAAACTGCTAAACATCAAGCGGTGCGGTTATGGGGTTTGTTGATTGCTCACCAATGCGAAACTACTAGGGAGTGGACGGATTTTGAGTTGGAATTAATGCAACAATTAGCAGACCAAATCGGTATTGCTTTATCTCAAGGGGAATTATTAGAGAATCTCGAAGAATTGGTAGCCGAGCGTACCGCTAATCTCCAACAAGAAATTAACGAGCGTCTGGAAGTAGAAGCAGCATTACGTCGTAGTGAAGAGCAACTACGTTTAATTGCCAATGGCTTACCGGTTTTAATTGCCTATGTAGATAAGGATCGGCATTATCGTTTCAATAATGAAGCTTATCAAACTTGGTTGGGATTATCACCAAATAAAATTTATGGCTGTCATTTGCAGGAAGTCCACGGACAGGAAGAATACAAAAAGGTAGAGAAGTATATCGAGACGGTACTTTCAGGAAAACAGGTTACCTATGAAAACGATACCACATTTCAAGATGGATGTATTCATTCTGTAAATATTACTTATATTCCCCACATTCACGAACAAGAAAATGGTGAAGTCAAGGGATTTTTTGCCCTTACTAGTGATATTAGCGATCGCAAAGCTATTGAAAGGATGAAAGATGAGTTTATTTCCGTAGTCAGTCACGAATTACGTACTCCCCTGACATCAATTCATAGTTCTTTGAAAATTCTGGCGACGGGTAAATTAGGGAATCTTTCTAGTAAAGGGCAGCGAATGCTAAATATTGCTGATGAACAAACAGAACGGTTGGTACGTTTAGTTAATAATGTACTCGATTTACAGAGCATTCAGTCAGGCAAAATTACCATGAATAAGAAAGCCTGCAAAGCTATGGAATTAATGATTGAAGCAACTCAAGCGATGCAAATGATGGCACAGGAACATGGAGTAAAATTGTTTGCTGAGTCCGTTAATTTTGTTGTTTGGGCAGATCGAGATTATATAATTCAAACCCTGACTAATTTATTGAGCAATGCAATTAAGTTTTCTCCTCCAAAAAGTTGTGTTTGGCTATCGGCGACAATGGAAACATTGGAGAATCAAAATATAAAACAACAAATAAATTCCTACGTGACATTTGCAGTCAAAGATTGGGGACAAGGAATTCCCCAGAATCAGTTAGAGAATATTTTCGAGCGTTTTCAGCAAGTAGACTCTTCTGATTCTCGTAAGAAAGGAGGAACAGGTTTAGGGTTAACTATTTGTCGTCAAATTATTAAAGAACATGGTGGAAATATTTGGGTTACGAGCACTTGTGGAGTTGGTAGTACTTTTTATTTTACCCTACCCACAGTCATTAGCATTTTGGAGCAATGACAATGAAAGATAAATGTATTTTACTCATTGATGATGAAGAAACAATTCAGGAAGTAGTACAAGTTGGGATTGAAATTGAAGCTGGCTGGGATGTGGCGATCGCATCTTCGGGTGCAGAAGGAATTGAAGTAGCCCAAGCCCAAAAACCAGATGCTATTCTACTGGATATAATGATGCCCGAGATGGATGGCATTTCCACATTATCGCAGTTAAAAGCTAATATCAAAACTCAATCAATCCCTGTGATTTTGCTTACGGCTAAAACCCAAGCTGCTGATAAAAAACAATTTCAAAATGTAGAAATTATGGGTATAATTACAAAGCCATTTAATTCTATGACTTTAGCTAGTCGGATTGCTAAAATACTACAATGGGAGCTTGAATAAAGTCAAAAATCAAAAGTAAAAAGTCAAAAATAAACTCTCTTCGAGTCAATTTTAAAATAAAAATTAAATAATCAAATTTTCCAAATAAAAAAAGTATTGAAATATCAGCAGTAAAAAGTGAGTTATTAATTACGAAACAGTAACATTTTTTATAGAGTAGCAGATGGTAAATGAGAATATTATTAGTTGATGATGATGAAAATTTGATTGATGTATTGCGAATACATCTTGCAGAGCAAAATTATGTCATTGATGCTGTTACAGATGGAGAGCAAGGATGGCTTTATGGTTCAACCTATACCTACGATTTAATCATTCTCGATTGGTGTTTACCTAAATTCGATGGAATTAGTCTTTGTCAGCGTTTCCGCGAACATGGTTATTGCACTCCGATTCTTTTACTAACAGCCCATAATCACAGTCAATATAAAATTAAGGGGCTTGATGCTGGAGCAGATGATTATCTTGGTAAGCCTTTTGATTTAGAAGAATTATCAGCTAGAATTCGAGCTTTGTTGCGTCGTTCTCATTCTACTTCTAATCCTATTTTAAGTTGGGGAGATTTACAAATTAATTCTAGTACTGGTGAGGTTAGTTATCAGGGAAAAATAATATTATTAACAGCGAAAGAATATAGTTTATTAGAGTTATTTTTACATCATAGCCAAGAAGTTTTTAGTATTGAAGATATTATCGAAAATTTATGGTCATCGGTAGAATATCCTGCCCAAGCAACTGTTCGTTCCCATCTCAGACGCTTGCGAAATCAATTAAAAATTGCTGGATTACCGGAAGATCCTATAGCAACAGTACGAGGTAGAGGATATTATTTAAAACCTGCACCTCACAATCGTAATTCTATACAAACTAATTCACCAATTTCAGCAGAATCTGAAGAAAATAAACATTTACGACATTTAACAGCATTAACCGCAGCTTGGAAAAAATATCAGCATAAAAGTAAGCAACAATTAGAAACCATTAGATCCGCACTACAGGATTTGAAAAATGGTAATCTTAGTAGTAGCGATCGCCAAGCAGCGATATTAATCGCTCACAGCTTAGCGGGTAATTTGGGGTTGTTTGGTTTTGATACCGGTTCGCAATTAGCGAGAGAATTAGAACAACTCCTGCAAAAAGAAATTAGTAACCAAAATATTGAACTATGGGCATCTGAAAAGATTGTAAATGCCCTAGCTCAAGAATTGAATATTGGAGAAAATTCCTCTGAAAAAATATCCGAACAACTGAAAAAAAATTATCCTTTACTATTAATTGTAGATGATGATACTAAGTTTACAGAACAACTAACTCAAGAAGCTAATAGCCAAGGAATTCAAACTGCGATCGCAACTAATTTAGAGTTAGCTCGGGCATGTCTGGATCGCGAGCAAAATTATGATGTACCTAATGCAGTTATTCTGAGAGTTTCTTTTACCGAATCAACATCTAAAGCCACATTACTATTAGAAAGTTTATCATTAATTGCTGAATTTAAATTACATATACCATCAATACCAGTTATTGTAATTGCTGATAGCGATAGAGTTGAAGATCGTTTGCAAGTAGCGAGATATGGAGGATATTTTTACTTACAACAACCAGTTACTCCCACTCAAATCATCACCTTTTGTCAACAAGTTTTAGAACAATTTTCTCATGACAAAAAAATCATGGTCATAGACGATGATATCGAGTTATTGCAAACTTTACCCTCTCTTCTCCAACCTTGGAATTTTAAACTCACCACTCTTAAAGATCCTCGACAATTTTGGGAAGTACTTCCCGCGGTAGATCCTAATTTGCTGGTGCTGGATATCGAAATGCCTTACATTAGCGGTATTGAATTGTGTAAAGTGCTGCGAAATCATCCTTACTGGCGTAAATTACCAGTATTATTCTTGAGCGTACATACAGATGTTGCCATTAGAGAACAAGTATTCAACATGGGAGCGGATGATTTAGTGAATAAACCAGTTGTGGGGAAGCAATTAGCTGCTCGGATTTTGAATTGTCTTGAGCGTAGGGGTTGAAGTTGGAAAGTTTGTTGGTTTCCACACTCGCCCAGAAATGAATTTCCGGGCTAATAGGTGAAGTCATCTCAAGATGACTGGGGAATTTTTGCGTTATTTAGTCGTCTTCAGACGACTTTTGCTATGAGACTGGGAATTCATTCCTAGTACACCACGGCGTAAATAAGGCAACCATTAAAAATGCCTGAAAAGCCGCAGATATCAAACTTCTAACTTCTAACTTCTAACTTCTTACTTCTTACTTCTTACTTCCGCCGCACTGTACTAGTCGGATTATGGGTTTATTTCCAACAACACGTTTAAAGTATCAGTTAATGGTGGCATGCTAATATTCCTACCGTTCTTAAAGAAATGTAAAAGTAAGATCCAAATAAAACTATAGCGCTAGAGTTTTCTCAAAAGGAAGCTTCCAAGGAACACCCAGATAAAACTAAATCTTTAGCGCAACAGTTTTCCCAAAAGTAAGCTTCAAACCAACACTCAGATGAAACATGGGAGCCGATGATTTAGTGAATAAACCAGTAGTGGGGAAGCAATTAGCTGCTCGGATTTTGAATTGTCTTGAGCGTAGGGGTTGAAGTTGACATGGGGAGATGGAGAAATTGCTGATGCTCAAAGGTTTTTTTTGATTCAGTGATTGAGAATAATGTCAATTGTAAACCTTATCTTAACCGTATTGATATAAAAACAGCTAAAAAAAATGTATAGTAACAAACATTATGTAAAATAATCTATACATTTTCGAGGTCTGTGATACTAAATATACATTTTCAACACCAAATCTTTATATAAAAGAGTTTGACTTGTTGTAGGATAAATGAAGATTTTTAGAGAGCCTAAAGGGAAAAATCATTCCTGGGTATCTATTTTTTTCAGCTAGTGGTGCGTTTGATTAATTTTACTCGGTTTGTCTAGTGCGTAAGCGAAGGGTGTCCGTACCGAAGATCCTCACGGAGGGACTTAGGACATACGTCTCGCTCGCTATTTACCATCAGGGGAGGGAGATACTCCCACTATTGTTGTGTTACTCTGCAAAATTAATGTGGCGGAGTACTAGTAGTGCATTTCAAAAATTCTGAGTGGTTCATTTTTCCACAATCGTAGGGAGACGTTGTGTATAACGTCTCTACATTGCGTCGGTAGAAAAACAAAATCGTCAAAACGGCTGGAAACCACTAGTAGTGCGTTTAACTGAAGATTGAGTATATAACAGCTTTTTTTATTATCAGGACTTATGCGATTGTCACAATACCCTGATTGGTGCGTGACATCAAAAGTCTTGTTACTGTGTTAAACAATCAGTCAGTATACAAGCATCCTACAAAAAATGTGCCAGTTGCAGCTTACCAATTCTGTATGAGGCTGCGCCTTCTCGGTTCACTCGCTTATGAGTGGAGCTACTTTAATAAAGCCCATGTGCATGGGCTAAATTTGGCGCATCTTTATAAAGAAATGGTATAAGTCCTAATTATAAAAAACAGTAAAAATACTTATGTGACACTTAGGGTGCCGAATGTAAATTAAAACCAAAAATCTAGGAAATTCCATCATGGCCATTAACTTTAATGAAGTTGGTTCTTTTCAAGGTGTCCAAGGCGAACCCCAAATTCTTAATAACCCTACCTCGATTCAATTTGGTGAGGATGGTAGATTATATGTTGCTGAGCAAAATGGTACTATTAACGCTTTTACAATCCAACTCCAAAATGGCGAATATGTAGCTACCGCTAACGAAGAACTAGTCTTATCTAATGGAGCAGAAGTCGTCAAATCAATTCAAAACCACAACGATGATGGTTCCCTTAGTGGCGAGGAGAATCGTCAAGTTACAGGGCTTGTGGTTACTGGTACTGCAACCAATCCCGTCCTTTATGTATCTTCAAGCGATCCGCGCATTGCGACTTTTAACGACACCAATCTCGACACAAACTCCGGAGTTGTTACTCGTCTGACTTGGAATGGAACTGAATGGGAAGCTGTGGATATCATTCGTGGTTTACCTCGTTCCGAAGAAAATCATTCTATTAATGGTATGGTTTTGAGTGAAGATGGCACTAAGCTTTACCTGAATGTAGGTGGTAATACCAACAACGGTGCACCATCAGATTTCTTTGCCTATACAGGGGAATACGCTCTTTCAGGGACAGTTCTTGAAATCGATTTAGTAGATATCGAAAGCCGACCAATTCTAACCGATCCGAATGGTGGACAGAATGGTACTTCTCGTCAATATATCTACGATTTGCCTACCCTTGACGATCCGACTGTTAGCAATATCAGTGATGGTGTAGGGGAAGATATATCAGGTTTAGACGAAAATGGACCTTGGGGTGGCAATGATGGTTTTAATATGGCAATCTTACCTGCTGACGCACCGATGCGGATTTTTGCCGATGGCCTACGTAATCAATATGATTTGGCACTAACCCAGAATGGTCAGCTTTATACTGTGGATAATGGTTCTAATGGTAATCTTGGGGGTAATCCTGTAGATGCCAACGGGTTAGCTACCGACCAACCAGGAGCAGGAGAAGCTACGAACGATCCTAATGATGGGGGATCTGGCGACCCAGAACCGTTGTTTTTGTTAGAAGACGGGGGCTATTACGGTCACCCTGTCCCTGCTCGTGCTAATCAAGATTTGTCTTGGACAGTTTTTAATGACCAGGGCAATGCCGATACCTCTTTGTCTCCCAATAGTGTACCTAATTTAGCCGACCTCGTTCCTGATGATGTAAACATTGCAGAAGGCTTTCTGATCGATCCGAGTAAGTTTACTGACAACGCCGCACGGTTAGCGGAAAGTGGAATTCGTGTTGAACGGAACAGCCCAGATAGTAATGCTTTGATCACTTTAGGGTCATCTAGTAATGGTTTGGTTGAATATACTGATGATGTTTTTGGTGGTGCTTTGCAGGGCAGTCTAATTGTCACTCAGTTTAATGGCAATGTAACTTTACTCAACCTCAGCGATGATGGGACATCCATTGAACCACTTGTGGATCCTACCGCAGGTAATCAAGTAATTGATGATGATGGTATATTTCCACTAGCTACAGGTCAGTCAAATCCCTTAGATGTCACTACTGGTGTTGACGGCACGATCTGGGTGGCAGAATTTGGCAACAATAATATTAATGTCTTTGCACCATCAGATGAAGTTGAACCGCCAGACACAGATATTGACGGTGATGGAATTATCAATATCAACGACCCCTTCATTCGAGATGAAAACAATGGCAATTCGGTTTTAGTATCCCCCAGTCAAACTTTAGTTTGGGATTTTGATGCTAACCAAGATAACAATTTGCCTGGAATAAGCGGCTATGGGGGTGGTTTGACTGGTGTGATGATTAACAACACCACAGATTTTGAGGCGTTCTTTCAAGAACCTTCGACCATAGAAGGACAGATTATCAAGTTAGATAATGTCAAGTTCAATACTGCTGCTGGTGGTGGAACAACGGTTATCGAGTCAGTCTCTAATGGCGATCCTTTTGAAACTCTTAATAACGGTGAGTATTTATTCCATACAGGAGTAACCCTTGCGCCAACTGTAGAA
>ERZ1740059.953-NODE-953-length-14732-cov-9.546433_pt1 | contig 14732 bp, 10 predicted proteins | sample MGYA00581744_ERZ1740059 | MGnify/ENA primary metagenome ERZ1740059 (study PRJEB43018, sample SAMN04849738) | marine metagenome | isolation source: floating plastic debris | place: Pacific Ocean | collected 2008-08-28 | study: EMG produced TPA metagenomics assembly... | reverse complement strand
TAGGCAGTTTTTTTACGCTTTTAACCTTTAATATTTCGGAATTATGTATTCAACTAGATTTAAAATCCTACCACTTAAATTTCTCTTTTGATAAACTCTACTAACTTTTCCACCCAACTTTTCTGGTATTCTGCGACTGGGGTAATTCTCTTCATCCACCGGATAAATAAAATATTCGCAATCTAAATTTTCTTCGCACCAGTTTTTCATAGCCACTACCGTTTCTAAGCCATAACCGTTACCTTGGGCTGCTTTTTTCAACCATATCCCAAATTCTGGTTGTTCCTTATTGATGCCATGAATTCCAGCACAACCCAAAAATTCTTGAGAATGCTGTTTTAAAATTACTAGTATTAATTCATGTCCGTTTTTCATCCCTTCCAGAGAATTTTTGATAAATGATGCCGTCTCAACTACATTTTTAGCTGGACGAGGATACATATAAGTCGTAACATCTTCGGTAAAAGTATCAAAAATCTCTTTTTTATATGTCAATGATATAGATTTAAGTAATAGACGACTGCTAATAATTTCTATACTTAGTAATGAATAGTTATTTTGTATCCGTTCCGGAAACATCTTACTAATTAAATCTTTCGCTAACTGCATTTTTATACTCCCAAAATATATAGCATTTGATGAACTAATCAGTATATAGATATAAATACATTAGAACAACGAGTAAGCTATTGTGCATTAAAAATACACAACAGTTGGTCAAAAGTATCAAGGTAATAAGTCCGGCATTGAAGAAAGTTTGAGGCTGATTTCTCGAATAGAATCATATAAAAATTAAATGCACAGCAGCTTAATCTGAATTTATTTGTCAAACAATGAGAAGCTTCCGCAAACCCGATATTTTTGAGATACTAGGTTTTTTTGTTTAATCAGCATTTCTAATCAAAAAAATCAAAGAACATAATGTGACCGAATTTACCAAAGCTTTATTATAGTGCCATCTAATTCATGGCAATATCATTAAACAATTAAATTTCGATAAAAGAAAGTTAATTAATATTGCCATCGAAATTTATCTAATCTTTAAAAACAAAATGTTGTAAGCTGCTACGCACTTAATTTGGATAATTCTAGGGAGCAAGATGCTCCCACTACAATACTTTCATTTTTTAGCTTTATATAATTTAGCTGCACACCAGCTTAACATTACCAATTGCGATGCTTAAGTTTTGTTAAGATATAAATACTAGTGTTTTCTCCACGGAAATAGAGCACCAATAGATGGAGAATTCAATCAACTAGTTACACTTTTAGTAATGGTTCCGAAGCTATGACCACCTACATTTTATTCGATGAAGCCCTGCATATACTTGTAAAAGCCTTTTTAGCCTCAGTAATACTGCTACTTGCTGGATCTGGAATCGGTTTGGCGGTAGTCGGCACGATTGAAAAAACAAGCCTCCGAAATTCTTGTTCAAAGAATTTTCGATAAAACTACGGAAAAAGAATAATTTGTACTCAAAAATAGCTGAGTGCAAATGTTCGCTTGGGGCTAATCTTGGGAACACTATACTTATCTAGTCTTTCTTGGTATTATTATTTACTTTAAAATAAAAAAATAAGTATATACACTGCCATAAAGACCCTATTTAAGGAGTAAGTTTAAATGAGTCTATTTGATAGGGCATCCAGTTCTCAAGGGAGAGTACAAAATGCACTTAGTCCAGGGGAAGCTTTTACTGCTATAGCTTTGATTGCAGTTGCTTGGGATGGTAATCCTTCGCAAAAGCAAACGCGTAATATTTATGAAGCTATGTCTCATCTAAAGCTATTTAACAGTTTCTCCGAGGATGATATGCTATCAATGCTTGACATACTCTCAGGTATTATTCGACACGAAGGAGTAAATAATTTGTTTGATACTGCGAAAGATTCCCTTACTGAAGATTTAAGAGAGGCAGCTTTTGCAGTAGCTACAGATTTAGTTTTTGCTGATAGTATGCTCGCCGAAGACGAAGACTTCTTGAGGGATTTGTATCAAGCTTTGCGTATTCGCGGCGATATAGGTCAAAAAATTATCGAAGTGATGTTGGTAAAAAATCGGGGATAGTAGCTGCTGAAAGTCAAAATTTCATATTTTTCAAAAAGGAGTGGTTTAGTGGAAGCAGCATGAAGTTCAAGGAACTGTCTTACTAGCTTTGTCTAAGAGAATGGAAAACTTACGATATCAATGATTGGTGTTATATTCCTTACTTAATCATTGCTTCCTAATACCAAAACTTCATATATCCAATTGAATAGCCATGTTTTTTAAATGTACCATCACAAGTTGATACTTGTGATGGTACATTTTGTTGTATTACCACTGTTATTAAAAAAGATGGGGTAAAACGTAGGTTTTTGGGCAGATTTGATTCGTTTTTACCGCGTTAACTTCATAGAAATCCACAAGCCCCATTGTTAATTTAAAATCTTACTAAACACCCAAACTAGTTACATTAGGAGATATTTACTGATATTTTTATAGTTTAATGAAAGGGAATGATTTTAACCTAAAATGACAACTATATGTAAAAATGTTAAATCCGGTACTTTATGTTTTCCCTAAAATAACTATAGGATTAAAGGACTTTGGTTTGCGAGGGTTCCTTGCTAACGAAATATGATTCTTTGAATTTAATAAACCAACTTTTGTAATCCCAAACACCTGGTATTATGCCCTGTTCTGCCACCCTTAAACAACTAATTGAATTGCTTGATGCTAAGAGTGCAAATCTATCGTCAACAGCACTAGCACAATCCTTTTTTTGTATACAAACAGACAGTAGAATTATTAAACCTGGAGAAGTATTTGTAGCTTTTCGCGGTGAAAAGTTTGATGGGCACCAGTTTGTTGCCACAGCAATCAGAAAAGGCGCTTGTGCTGCAATTGTTGACTTTGAATATGAGAATCCGCAATTTCCCGTATTACAAGTAACAAATACCCTCGAAGCGTATCAAAAAATCGCTCAGTGGTGGCGCAATCAATTTTCAATACCAATAATTGGGGTTACAGGCTCGGTGGGTAAAACCACAACCAAAGAATTAATCTCCGGTGTTTTAAGCACTCAAGGAAAAGTCCACAAAACTTATGCTAATTTCAACAATGAAATTGGCGTACCAAAAACTCTTTTGGATTTGCTTCCCGAACATGATTACGCCGTCATCGAAATGGCAATGCGCGGAAGTGGACAAATTGCCCAACTTACCGATATAACTCGTCCGACAATTGCTGTAATTACCAATGTTGGAACTGCTCATATCGAGTTACTTGGTTCAGAAGTTGCCATTGCCAGCGCTAAATGCGAACTTTTGGCAGAAATGCCCCCGGATGGAGTCGCAATCCTCAACTACGATAATCCACTATTAATAGAAACAGCAGCCAAAGTTTGGCAAGGTAAAGTTATTACCTTCGGTTTTACCGGTGGTGATATCTACGGTAAATTAATTGATAACTATACTTTGGAAATTGCCGGTTTACGCTTACCTTTACCAATCCCAGGACGACACATTGCTGCTAACTACATGGCTGCTTTAGCTGTCGCCAAAGTTTTAGGTATGGATTGGAATTGCTTTAAAAAGGGTGTCGCAGTAAATATGCCCGGAGGACGTTCCCAACGTTTTACCTTGCTTAATGATGTGGTAATCTTAGATGAAACTTACAATGCTGCACCTGAAGCAATGGTTGCAGCTTTGAACTTATTAGCTGAAACTCCAGGAAAGCGACGTATCGCTGTACTAGGTGCAATGAAAGAACTCGGAGAAAAATCTCACCAATTGCATCGACTCGTTGGAGAAACAGTACGCTCTCTAAACTTGGATGCTTTAATGGTACTTGTCAACTGTGAAGATGCACAAACCATAGCTCAAAGTGCCAAAGGTATTCCCATCCAATGTTATTCTAGCCACAACGAATTAGCCAACGGCTTAAAACAATATCTCCGAGATGGCGATCGCATTTTATTCAAGGCAGCCCATTCAGTCGGGCTCGATAAAGTTGTCAGCCAATTGCGCGAAGATTTTAGCAAATCTGCCGCTTAACTAAGCTTGGAGTTAGGAGTTTGGAGTTGTAAATTTCAACTTCATAACTTTTTCCTATGTCTTTTCTCCACAACTACCGATTGCCAATCAAAAAGTAAGTCCTCAGATAACGTCTTTGAAATAAAATCGCCCCCAGATTGGTAAATAAACAGGTGATTGCCAACCACAACAAAATATAAGTAGGAAGCTGCACAACACCAATTGCGAACCATGTGTAAACGTGCAGCATCATTACTACTGCAAAAAATGCAGCAACCGCCGCCGATCGCAAAACTTGAGACAATGGACGATGAAGCGCAGCAAGAACCATTGTTGACAATGTGGAGATTAAATTTGCTGGAACAAGAAAAGCACAAATAGTTACGCAGTGGTTGCGAGAAAACTCGGTTATTGTGTTAAAGTCAAGCATCAATTTTTGTAAATATTTTTTCCATCTTGCTATCACCTATGTAACACATTTGCTAAAAAACTAAATGTGTTTAAATATATATTTTAACTTAATTAATACAAAAATTAAGAATAATTAAAAAACCCATAGATAGGTAACCCCTCAAAATCGTTTTTTGTTTTTAATTGACAATTTTTAATTATCATGACTCTTCAGTCCCTCAATAACGAAAGTGCCTGCATCAGAAGATTATTCTAGATTTTAGCAACGATTTTGGATTGAAATTGTTGCATTCATTTTTCTAATTGATATCATGTGCAAAACTTTTGTTCGTGTGTTCGTATCTTTGTGGTTCAAAAATAGAATCTAATGAACCACAAAGACACCTAAAACACAAACTTAGCCACACAAATTTTTATCTAACTCCAAAGCGTGCAGCTAATGCTTCCGAATCCCCAATTAATTTCCCATCGATAAAAATTTGAGGAACTGTAGTTGCACTTGTCACGCCTCTTGAATTAAACGTAGTCGTCATGATTTTTTCTTACTCAACTTTTAGGAATGGGGTAGAGAAATTACGAGTGAATATTTAATATTTATTTAACTTTTGCTCCAGAGAGGCACGATCTGCTTAATTTGTTAATATTTTTTTATTTTGTAAATAAAGTAAAAAAACTAATAAAAATTAAACACAAAATTAAAGTCGATTTGTATATTCCTATCATTTTATCTAAGCATATTTAACGATAAGCTTGAGCGTGCAAAATGAAAATTAGGTTTGATTCAGTAAGGTAAAAATACCTATGAAGAAAATATTATCGATTCTGTTTGTGATCATACCTTTATTATTTGTCACCTATGCTTGTGGCGAGGAAACTGAAGCGAAAATGCCTCCTGTAGTACAAAATGTTGTTGAAAAAACTAACACAGCAATTGACAACGTTGAAACTAAAATTGAAGAGGTTGAAACTAAAGTAGTTGAAGCTGTAAAAGATACTAAAGAACAGAAGCCTGTTGCTGAATCTACAGAAGTAACTACCGAAGAAGAGCCTGTTGCTGAAACTACAGAAGTAGCTATCGAAGAAGAGAAGCCTGTTGCTGAAACTACAGAAGTAATTACCGAAGAAGAGAAGCCTGTAGCTGAAACTACAGAAGTAACTATTGAAGAAGAATCAGTAGTAGAGCCTGTGGCTATGGTTGTTGATTATGAAAAAGGCTCTAAGCTGTTTGCAGGAAATTGTGCTGCTTGTCATGCAGGTGGGAGAAACCTGGTTAATGCAATGAAAACACTGAAAAAAGATGCTCTTGAGAAATACGGTATGTATTCTAAAGAGGCAATCGTTTACCAGGTAATTAATGGTAAAAATGCAATGCCTGCTTTCGGAAAACGCTTATCTTCCGAACAAATTGAACAGCTTGCTGGATATGTTTTAGCTCAAGCTGATAAAGGTTGGTAAACCTCAGCAAGGAAAATCTTAAGAAACAATTAGAAATTTTAGTGGTTAGTAGTTCTGTTTTCGTATATACAATTACGAAAAAATAACTATTAACCACTATTTATATATGAGCTAACTGCTTCGGCAAGCTTTATTTATTTCTTTGGGTTATTTTGGTGCGTGGCACGAAAAGCCTTATTTTTTGTTTAAAATTACTCCAAAGCTCACATAACGGCAATGAGGGGAACATCCACACCACCAGCCTCCCCTACAATCAAAAATCTGCCAGTTGCGGCACAGAGAGACTAAAAATAAAGGTTTTCATAGCCCACCATATGCGGTGGGTTTATGTTTATGTAGCCGTATCCTTACAGGGTGTCGGGTAAAATATTTTTTTACTTCATTTTTTTCTTACGAGTGAGTAAATTATAACCTTGTACTAATACTTTATGACAGTTATTTTATCTAAACATATTGATTAATTTGTGTATTTTTTATATCTTTATATTTAACTATTATGGGTATATACTGAGGTTATGATGTAAACCTCTTCTTTTCAAGATATCATCTGCCATCTGCGTTGTGTTTCGGCTCTAGATTCCCTATTTTTGTAATCCGGTGGAGAATGTTCCGGTGTATCATACCTGGCTGGATATTTATGTCTTACAACGGCAGTTTGTAGGGCAATATGCATCTGTAAAAAACCCTGTTTGAAGGCTGTAAATTGAAGCAGTTAAGGGTATTAAAGCATGGGTTTAAGATTAGCATCTGCCTGAACGACAAGGCGGTATGAAAAATTAATATATTTAGAAATTCAGCGGCTGAGGCAGGAAGATTTTACTGATATAGAAAAAAATCTTTCTTTTTGTCGGTTTCTACCACTTCGTCAAAAAAATACTCAAGGTATACCAAATATGGTTCACAGCGTTCTAGAGAAAGCTAGGAGAGCGGATATATCCTATTATCCCTATCCACATTTAGTGATAGAAAATTGTCTTCGGGAAGATTATTACCAAAAATTATCAGAAGAATATCCTGATGACAATTTAACATTGAAACTAAATGAGTGGAGAAATCAAAATATTGAGCAAAATCAAAGAAATGATATCTCTGCTTTTCAAGCCTTAAAAAATAAGTCGCTTCTATCTCAACTTTGGATTGATTTTATTGAATACCATACGTCTTAAGCTTTTTATACAGAAGTCTTAAACCTACTGGGACCTGAAATTAAAACTATCTATCCATCCATTGAGCATAAGATAGGAAAAACACTGGATGAGTGTTGTACTGGTATAAGATTCGATCCAGAAACAGATAATGGAGAGATATCACTCGATTGTCAGGTTGGTATCAATACATCAGTTTCCCGAAAAAGTAGCGTACGCCCCGTACATACCGATGCCATAGAAGAATTGTACGCAATGCTTCTCTATTTCAGAAGAGAGGAAGATGACTCTCAAGGTGGAGATCTCGAAGTCTATAAAAGGATAAATCTGAACGCAAGTTCAATGGGGAAGAAATAGATGAGAAAGAAGCTGATTATGTCAAAAATATTCGTTATGCACCTAATACGTTAGTAATATTTATCAATTCAGCGAATTCATTACACCCAGTTTCCGAAAGAAGTATTACGAAACACAGCAGAAGATTAGTCAACATCATAGGTGAAGTTTACCAATCTGTTCCTGATGGGCTTTTCGTTAAACATCAACAAAGCCAAAACAGAAGTTTGCTTGCTAAGTCCCTTGCTAAAAGAATTGCAAACAAGTTAATTCTGAACCAATTAAAATGCCCTTAGCATTAAACAATTTGCAATTATGTGAAGGAGATGTGAAATTAAGCCGCAACACCTCCACAAGCAAACTCTAGACGATGAGATTCTAATCAAGATGTTTTAGGTAAAGCCGATGGATATTGTTAAAAACTTGACTTGAATATCCAGAGGAACGAGTGGACAATTTAGTGGTTAATAGTTTTTCATTTCGTAGTTATCTATACGAAAAAATAACTGTTAACCACTAATTATGTATTATCCATCCTCTGCCAATCCATTTTTTATTAATATGAATAAGTTGTACCAAGTCTTCCTCAGTTTGGTTATGGTTGTTGTACTAACACTATTTTCATTAACCACTGAGGCTTTGGCATTGAACCAGGATAAGTCTAAAGAATTCTTTAAATTAGGTGTCGCAGAACTTGAGAGTAATCAATATACCAAAGCTATTGAAAATTTTAACCAAGCGATTGATATTAATGTGAATTACACTGTAGCTTATTACAATCGCTGTTTGGCTTACCTAGATTTATCAGATTATCAACATGCGATCGCAGACTGTAATACAGCTATCGAACAAAATCCCGAGTTATTTGAAGCTTATTTGAATCGGGGTGTCGCGTATTACAATTTACAATTACCAGCAGCAGCGATCGCCGATTTTAATTATTTTCTTGCTACTTTTCCTTCAGATTACCGAGCCTATTACGATCGGGGCTTAGCATATTTTGATCAAAAAAAATATCAAAAAGCTATTAAGGATTATAAGCAAGCATTAGTACTGATAAATCAAACGAATATTGATGAAATTGCAACGATATACAACAATAGAGGTCTAACTTATCTACAACTGAGAGAATTGGACTTGGCGATCGCAGATTTTTCTCAAGCAATTTCTTTCAATGCTGAAGATGCGATTTTTTACTGCAATCGCGGTAATGCTTATCGTCAGCAAAAAAAATATAAGCAAGCAATTGACGACTATAGCGAATCAATTCAACGCAACCGCAATCAAGGTAGAGCTTATGTGGGTAGAGGTTTTGCTTATTACAAAAATGGTCAACAACAACAAGCTTGGGAAGATTTGATTCAAGCTGCTGAATACTTCCGCAATCGAGGACAAATGCAGAAGTTTCACCAAATTCTTTATCTAATCAGAATACTACGTCAAAATTCGACCTTTGCTTCACAAATTGCGTGAACAAAGTCGCTGCAGAATTAGGGTGGCACGCTACTTGCCACTAAATAATCCGTCGCGGTTGTCAGGAGCGCAACCGCTCAAATATCCTATTTTAATGCTTATTTTTCCCATTCGCCGTCTTAGGAAGAAGGTTAAAAAAACTTTACAGGTAAATTCTAGAAACTAAAATACTCGGTAGACGGAATTTTCACCATAATAGTGAGCGTTAACATCCATTAAGTAATCGGCGTAAACAGCTACAATACCAGCAGGATTGTAAGATAGCTCGAATGTTTAAATTTTATGACTTCTGCTACGACTGTAAAAACTGATTACGAAGCGATAATTGGTCTGGAAACCCATTGTCAACTCGCTACTAAAACTAAGATTTTCTCCGATAGCTCGACAATATTCGGTGCAGACCCCAATACTAACATTGACCCGGTTTGTATGGGTTTACCTGGGGTGTTGCCGGTACTGAATGAAAAAGTATTAGAATATGCCGTCAAAGCAGGTTTGGCACTCAATTGTCAAATCGCTAAATATAGCAAATTTGACCGCAAACAGTATTTTTATCCCGATTTACCCAAGAATTACCAAATTTCTCAATACGACTTACCCATTGCCGAACATGGTTTTATTGAGATTGAGTTAATTGATAAGGATGGTAATCCCACTCGCAAAAAGATTGGTATTACCCGTCTGCATATGGAAGAAGATGCAGGAAAATTAGTTCACGCCGGTAGCGATCGCCTAAGTGGATCTAGTTATTCTTTGGTAGACTACAATAGAGCCGGGATCGCTTTGGTAGAAATAGTTTCCGAACCCGATATCCGTTCTGGACAAGAAGCCGCCGAATACGCTCAAGAGTTACGCAGAATTGTGCGCTATCTCGGTGTTAGCGATGGTAATATGCAAGAAGGCTCCTTACGTTGCGATGTCAATATTTCCGTACGTCCAGTTGGACAAAAGGAATTTGGCACTAAAGTTGAAATTAAAAATATGAACTCGTTCAGTGCGATTCAAAAAGCCATTGAACACGAGATTGAACGTCAAATTGAAGCAGTTGAAGCTGGTGAAAAAATTATTCAAGAAACTCGTCTTTGGGAAGAAGGCTCCCAACGCACCATTAGTAAGCGAGTTAAGGAAGGCTCTTCCGATAACCGCTATTTCCCTGAACCCGATTTAGCCCCAATTGAGGTAAGTGAAGAACAATTAAAGAATTGGGAAAGCGAATTACCAGATTTACCCGCGAAAAAACGCGATCGTTATGAAACCGAGCTAGGGCTTTCTGCATATGATGCGCGGGTTTTAACTGAGGAGCGGGCAACAGCCGAATATTTTGAAGCTGTTATCGGCAAGGGAGCAAATTCCAAATCCGCAGCAAACTGGATTATGGGTGATATTGCTGCTTATCTCAATAAGCAAAAACTCAATATTTCTGAGATTAAGCTCACGCCAAGCAATTTAGCTGATGTCGTTAACCTGATTGACAAAGGTGATATTAGTAATGCTAAAGCGAAGGAGAAATTACCAGAATTACTCAAAGGTAGTTCTCCCAAAGATGTTTTTGCTGGCGAAAAACTAATTACAGATCCAGCTGTACTTGAACCCCTCATTGATGAAGCTATAGCCGGAAACCCCAAAGAAGTCGAAAAATATCGCAGCGGTAAAACCAATGTTAAAGGCTTCTTTGTCGGACAAGTTCTTAAAAAAACCGGAAAACGTGCCGATCCTAAATTAACCAATCAGTTGGTAGACAAGAAACTCAAAGCTTTGGTTGAATAAAGTTTGTTTGAGCGTTCGCCCTAAGCCGTTACTGGGGGGCGAACATTAACATAAACCAATTACTTTGTCTATCGCCAGGTATTATAAAACCTCGGAGTTTTGGTCATCTTTAATATACCAATCAGCGCTTTATTCCATCCAACAAGAAGACGCTACAGTACTTGCACGGAATTATATTCATGAATACTTAACAAAAAACATAAAAAGGGGTTTGACCCCTCATGCCTAAAATGATATATTATGTTATGTAGATGCACCCTGATGATCTGGAGAGCTACCCAAGTGGCTCTCCGTTTTTTTTGGGAAATTCACATTACATGGGTATAATCCCGTTCTTTCGGTCGTGCTTAGGTATTAACAACCAACAAATTAACTTTCCCATATCTTAATTTAATCCTTCAAAAGAATATTTTCCATAAAATAATTTTAGAAAGGGGTATAATCCCTCACGCCATAAATGGTAGAATATGATAATCAGATGCACCCTGATGTTTGGAGAGCTATATTTAGTAGCTCTCTTTTTTATTTTTTCATATTTAATTGGAATATATACGTAAAAACTTTATAGAAAATTTAAAAAGGGGTCCCACCCCCTTGGCATTAATAGTATACTATGTTAAGTAGATGCACCCTGATGATCCGGAGAGCTGCTCAAGTGGCTCTCTTTTTTTTTTACTTTTTTCTATTCTTATATAAAAATACTGTTCGCTGCTGGTAATTTCTTTACCAAAGTTTAATCTAAATTTAAATAAGGGGTCTTACCCCCTGGGCAAATAGTGATATACTATGTTAAGTAGATGCACCCTGATGATCCGGAGAGCTGCTCAAGTAGCTCTCTCTTTTTTTTGGGTATTTACACGGTAGTAAGTTAAAGGTGACATCAAATTTTTCTTTATCTGGCGAGATATCTGATGTTCGATGCCCTTGTGGTTTTCACGGGCACCCATAAGAATTTTTTTAGAAGAAAAAAATTCTTATGGGTACCCTTCACCCCAATGTTCATTAATAACTAATAATTGATATAATCCCCTCTGCAGGCAGGCGAAAAAATCCAGGGGAATAATAATGAGTGACTGGCGGGAAATAAGTGGTGGTGTTACTGCACCTAGAGGATATAAAGCAGCTGGAATCGCCGCAGGGCTGAAACCTTCAGGTGCGCCAGACTTAGCATTAATTGTCTCAGATATAGAGGCGATCGCTGCGGGTGTGTTCACAATTTCCCAGGTAACTGCAGCTTGTGTAGATTATTGTCGTCAGCAGTTACTTTCGGCGCACAGTGCCCGGGCAATTCTTTGCAATGCAGGGCAGGCTAATGCTTCAACGGGTAATCAAGGTTGGTTGGATGCCCTTGAAAGTGCGATGATGTTGGAACAAGAGCTTAATATTTCTTCAAAATCGGTATTGCTAGCTTCAACTGGGGTAATTGGACAAAGAATTAAGATGGATGCCTTTAAAGCGGGTATCCCTAAGTTGGTAGAAGCTCTTTCGGATACAGGCTCTGATGCTGCGGCCAAGGCGATTATTACTACAGATTTAGTCACAAAATCCATTGCCCTAGAAACAACTATACACGATCGGCCAGTAAGAATTGGCGGAATTGCTAAAGGTTCGGGGATGATACATCCTAACATGGCGACAATGTTGGCATTTGTCACTTGCGATGCTGCGGTTTCTCCTGGGTTGTGGCAAGAAATGTTGAGTCGTGCAGCGGATAGGAGTTTTAATGCAATTACTGTTGATGGGGATACTAGTACTAACGATAGTTTAATAGCTTTGGCTAACGGACAATCCCGCACTCCAGCAATTACCGGCTTGAGCGCCGAAGCTGAGAAATTAGAAGCGATGTTGACAGCAGTTTGTCAGCATTTAGCAAAAGCCATCGCTCGTGACGGCGAAGGTGCAACTTGTTTGATAGAAGTGCAAGTAAGCGGCGCACCAGATGAAAAAGCAGCCTTACAAATTGCTAAAACCATTGCGGGTTCATCATTAGTGAAATCTGCAATATTTGGCAGGGATCCAAATTGGGGACGAATTGGCGCTGCTGCAGGGCGTGCGGGGGTACCTTTTGAACAAGATGATTTAAGAATTCAGTTGGGGGATTTTTTGTTAATGGAGAAAGGGCAACCCCTCGAATTCGATCGAAAAGCAGCAAGTGCATATTTGGCAGATAAAGCAGATGAATCTTTTTTACCAAAGGATGTTGTGGTAACTAATAATAGTAATGATTTAGCAATCGATCGCCAGATGGTGACGCAAAGCATAGAGGATCCGGTAATAATTGCGGTTAGTGTTGGTAATGGTACGGGCGAGGGTAAAGCATGGGGATGCGATCTCAGTTACGATTACATCAGAATAAATGCTGAGTATACTACTTAGGTAATTTGTCAGGAGTAGTATCTCAGCAAAAATATTTATATGTATGAAGAGGAATTGTGCAAAGTTTTGAAAATTAAAATTTTGCTGAAACATTCTTATGAGGTGGGCTTTTCGAGTCCATCTTTTATATTGCTAAATTTGAATATAAATTCACGGGCACCCATAAGAATTTTTTGATTCTAAAAAAATTCTTATGGGAACCCTTCACTTTTTTTCATATAGCTACATAAAAAAATATTTTATATAAAAAGCGTAAAATATCCCTTGTTGTAAATAGCGCAAAGTATTAATATACAACCCAATATTGCTGACTTTCGCGATCGAGAGAGTATAAAAAATGATTGAAAGTATTAATAAAATTGACAATAAGTTGCTTAAAAGTTCTGCATATGCTGGTGTGGGTTTTGCGATCGCAACAATTGTATCTGGAGCAGCGATCGGTATAATAAGTCCCAGAGATAAAGAAGTTAATAAGTTCGGCGTTTATTCTTCGTTGATTGGTGGTGTTGGAGGTGCTGTTTTAGGTTTTGTTTTAACGGGGAAAGAAACAAGTCAAAGAGATAAGGAAAAAGTAATTCAAGATAAATCTAAGGATGAAACTTGGCAAGATTGGCGAAATTTTGTAGTTGTTCGTAAAGTTGAAGAAAGTTCTGAAATTACTTCTTTTTATTTGAAACCCCAGGATGAAGGCGAAATTCCTAACTTTAAACCGGGACAATTTTTGACTATTAAACTTGAGATTCCCGGCATTGATAAACCTGTCATTCGTACTTATTCACTTTCAGATTATAGCCAGCAAAATCAATATTATCGACTTTCAATCAAGCGCGAACTTTCTCCGCGAGATTTAGATGTTCCTCCTGGTGTTGCTTCTAATTTTATGCACGATTCCATAGAGGAAGGTTCGGTAATTCCAGCGAAACCACCCAATGGAAAATTTTATCTTGATGTGGAGAAATCTACACCAGCGGTATTAATAAGTAATGGTGTGGGAATAACTCCCATGGTTAGTATGGCGAAAGCTTGTACTGTGGAGAATCCTAACCGCGAAGTTTATTTTGTACATGGTGCAAGAAACGGTAAATCTCATGCTTTTCAACAAGAAGTCATGACTTTAGCGGCACAAAATTCCAATTTAAAAGTACATTATCGTTACAGTCGCCCTCAAGATGGAGATGGAGGTAATTATAACAGTGTTGGTTATGTTGATGTCGATTTGATTAAAGAATTAGTAGGCTTGAATGCTGAGTTTTATTTATGTGGCTCCCCAGCATTTATGGATTCTTTGCGGGAAGGTTTAAAAGAATGGGGAATTCCTGAAAATCAAGTTTTCTTTGAATCTTTTAGTAAAGGAGCTAAAAAATCTACGGAGCAATCTTCTACAATTGTTGATGGAGGTGTTGAAACAGCCGAAATTGTCTTTGCTGAATCTGGTAAAACCCTCACTTGGAATCAAGGAGATGGCACAATTTTAGAATTTGCAGAAGCTAACGGAATTAATCCTGCTTTTAGCTGTCGTGTAGGTGTATGTTTAACATGTAGTTGCAAAATTCAAGAAGGGGAAGTTGTCTATCAAGAAGAGCCTACTGGTACCCCAGATGACGGTGAAGTGTTGATTTGTATTTCGCAACCCAAAACTTCAAAAGTTGTTCTTGATATTTGATTTTTTTTCGCATTACGATAAGGAGACGTAGCATTGCTACGTCTCTACAAGGGTTTTAGTTTTGTTACAAAAATTCAATTATCAATTAT
>ERZ1740059.952-NODE-952-length-14740-cov-3.871229_pt1 | contig 14740 bp, 10 predicted proteins | sample MGYA00581744_ERZ1740059 | MGnify/ENA primary metagenome ERZ1740059 (study PRJEB43018, sample SAMN04849738) | marine metagenome | isolation source: floating plastic debris | place: Pacific Ocean | collected 2008-08-28 | study: EMG produced TPA metagenomics assembly... | reverse complement strand
CCCTAGTTTTTGAGATGATGCTGAGCCCGACCTTAACGGCTAAATGGCATACGTTACAAAACTTGCATCGGCTGAAATCCCCCCACAACGTGAGTCATATGGTGAACAGCATCTATCGTCATCAATCAACAATACCTCGCTGGAAATACCACTTCTTTTACCTGCGAAAGATAATCAAGCTATTGGGAAGTGAATGTTTGCCCCAGCGCATACGAAAACAGCAGCTACAGGCCTATCTATTGCGGCAAGGTGTTCCCAAAGCTCTTTCCAGCAGTATTTTAGGGAGTTAGTCGTCAGTGAAGCTATCGACTCAAACCAGACTGCTCCAGCTGCAGGCTAGAGTGACCCATTACATGGACCGGATACAGCGACGCAGCAGCCAACCGTCGCATCGAGACTACCGCTTTGTTTTAGTGCTGGCGCTGACAGTCTATGGCCTGGGTCTTTATGTCGGCAGCCTTTTTACCGAGTACCACATCGTTTGGAAGCAATGGCTGGGGGTAGACGCGCTACGTCCACCATTTGCCGACTTGCGGGTTTTAACCTCAGGATTTGAATGTGCACGTTTAGGATATGACGTCACCGTAAATAATCCGTGTGACCCCTGGGGACGTCCCAGCCCTTATCCTCGGCTATGGTGGAATCTGGCTCACTTGGGGATAGATCAGTCGCACACCATAATGATTGGTGTGATTCTAGCTATCGCGTTGTATGGCTGTGTCTGGTGGCTGGTTGGCAAACTCAACCATGTCCAAGCGATTGTCTATGCCTTGTTTCTATGCTCTCCAACAGCCATGCTTTTGGTTGAACGAGGCAATAACGACATCATTATTTTCATTCTATTTTGTGTCGCTCTCTGGTGCATGAGCAGCTGGCGATTTGCCATGCGTTTCGGGGGGTATGGGCTGGTTTACTTTTGCATGATGCTTAAGCTATTTCCGGTGTTTGGCCTAGTGGCCGTCCTCCGAGAGCAAGGAAAACGCTTTTGGTGGTTGGCCACACTTACCATAGCCGCTGTGTTGGGCTATATCAGTCTTTTTGGAGCAGAAATAGAGATAATCTCGTCTACGTCGAGGGCGGCTCAACTATCGCCTACTCACACCTACGGTCCTAAAATTTTGTGGCTGCAGTTGGGGCAGCCACAGCATATGACCAGGGAGCTGTTAAATATCGCAGCATTTGTCATCGTTAGCCCGTGGCTGCTAAAGCTGATAGGACGTTCTTATCGGCTGCTTCGTAAGCGTGATGATCTAGCTTATGGTCGCTATGTAAGTGCCTTTCGATTGGGAAGCGCCATTTTTATTGGCACCTCTGTAGTGTCAGTCAGCTGGGATTATCGGTTGTTCTTTATTATCCTTACGCTGCCACAGCTGTTTGAGCTTTTGACGTTAGAGCCTGCGTCTCGGCTGCCAATGGTTGCGATCGCAACCACCCTAGCCACCATGTATCTATCCAGCATTTCGCTATTAGATGAATGTGCCAACCTTATGCTTTTAGTGACATACAGCTACTATTTCTATGAGTTCCTACCCATTCCGCTAAAGCGAATACTGCCAGGCGGCCGCTGCTTTAGGCGCTCGGCAAACTAACCATTCCGAATGGGGGAAACCCGCCCTTCATCATTCGGGAATCTGTATTGTCTGAAAGACAACGATTAAGCAAAATATTTTGCAGATAACCACCGTAGTGGGTGATTAGCAAGCACTTGTTGAGCTAAGGCACGTAAGTCTATGACCGTCATCCAAGAGAAAGGAAACATCAGTATTCATACTGATAATATTTTTCCCATCATCAAAAAGTGGCTCTATTCCGACCATGAAATCTTTTTGCGAGAGTTAGTCTCCAACGCGGTAGATGCCATTAGCAAGTTAAATATGGTGTCCCGCAGCTCAGACTTCACGGGCGAAGTAGGTGAGCCAGAAATCACCATTGCCATTGACAAAGACGCCAAGACTCTCAGCATCAGCGATACAGGCATTGGCATGACGGCCGATGAGGTCAAGAAATACATCAACCAGGTCGCTTTTTCGAGTGCTGAAGAGTTTGTAACCAAGTACAAAGACAGTGATGACCAGCAGATAATTGGTCACTTTGGTCTCGGATTCTACTCATCATTTATGGTGTCTGACCGGGTGGATATCGATACCCTGTCTTACCAAGAGGGAGCCGCCGCCGTTCACTGGACCTGCGATGGTACTACATCGTTTGAAATCAGCGACTCGGAACGCACCGAGCGAGGCACCACCATCACTCTACACCTGATGGAAGAAGAAGCTGAATATCTTGAGCAATCTCGCATTCAGCAACTAATCAAAACCTATTGCGACTTTATGCCCGTCCCCATCAAGTTAGATGGAGAAGTGGCTAACAAGCAAAATGCTCCTTGGAAACAAGCGCCTAGCAATCTTACCGATGAGGATTATCTAGAGCTCTATCGCTATCTCTATCCTTTTCAGGAAGAGCCGCTGCTTTGGGTCCATCTAAACACCGACTACCCGTTTGTGGTGAACGGTATTCTCTATTTTCCAAAGCTAAAACCCGATGTAGATGTCACAAAAGGACAGATCAAACTATTCTGCAATCAGGTTTTCGTCAGCGATAACTGCGAAGAAATCATTCCCCAGTTTTTGCTACCGTTGCGTGGCGTAGTCGACAGCAGCGACATCCCACTCAATGTGTCTCGCAGCTTTTTGCAGAATGATCGAACCGTTCGTCGGATTGCTGATTACATCGCCAAGAAAGTAGGCGATCGGCTTAAAGAGCTATACCGTACCGACAAGACCAAGTACATCGAGTGCTGGCAAGACCTAGGCACGTTTGTCAAATTTGGCTCTCTAAACAACGACAAATTTAAGCAGCAGATCGCAGATTTTGTGATTTTCCGCACGACTGCAGCACTGGCGAGCGAGCAACCCAAAGTTGAAGTCCAAACAGCAGACGACGATGCATGGCAGTCAGCAGACGGAGAAACCTCAGCAGCCGTCGATGCCAAAGGCAATGCCTACACCACCCTCAAAGAGTATCTAGAGCGTAACAAAGACAAACATGAAAATCGTGTTTTCTATGCCACTGATGAGGTCTCTCAGGCCACATACATCGATCTGCACAAACGTCAGGACCTAGAAGTACTTTATCTAGACTCGTTCATCGACAGTCACTTTGTGCCATTTTTGGAGCGCGAGTATGCCGATGTTAAGTTCTCCCGAGTTGATTCCGACCTAGACGACACCTTAATTGACGAATCAGCCAGTGGAGACATTGTTGATCCAACCACCAACAAAACCAAAGGTGAACGGGTTAAGGAGCTGTTTGAGCAGGCCCTAAGCAAGCCCAAGGTCACAATCCGTACCGATGCTCTAAAAGCCGATGATGCCCAGGGCGCCCCTCCTGCCATTGTGCTTCTGCCGGAGGAAATGCGCCGCATGCAAGAGATGATGGCCATGATGCAACAGCAGACAGCTCAGTTTCCTGAAGAACACACTCTGTTAGTCAATACGGCTCATCCCCTAATTCAAAACCTGCTGGATATGAATCAGGGAACGATTGTGCAAACAGATGGTGGGCAATCTCCATCGGCAGCCATGGCCGATATGATTTGCCAGCACGTCTACGACCTGGCCCTGATGGCGCAAAAAGGGTTTGATGCCAATGGCATGAAGTCCTTTGTAGAGCGCTCAAACAGTTTACTAACCGGCCTAACAAAATCTTAAGGCCGGTTAGTAGATATTTTCACTCAAACCCCGACAATTCTCTTTAACTGAGAGAGCTGTCGGGGGTTTTACTAATACAGATTGAATATGCGCTCTTAGCGTTTTCAGGGGTTGCGCTTCAGAGGGTAGCCATGTAAGGATTAAGGACTGTATTCCAAGGACCATGCCATGAGCCGCAGATGCGATCTAACTAACAAAAAGGCCAATAACGCCTTTGCTGTTTCCCACTCCCACCGACGAACTAAGCGTTTACAGCATGCTAACCTGCAAGACAAGCGCGTTTGGTGGCCCACTGGCAAACGCTGGGTAAAGCTGCGGTTGTCTACTAAGGCGATCAAAACCCTTGAGAAAAAAGGAATTGAAGCTATGGCCCGTGAAGCAGGTCTGGATCTGAGCAAGTATTAGTAGGCTTTTGAGAGCGGTCAACGGACTGAGACAGGCGGCAATGATTCACAGCTCCATACCGCTTGAACAACTTTTTTTAGAAAGCCAAAGCAAAGTTAGATCTTTGGTGTATCTGATACCCACAGTAAAACCTCTGGCCTTCCAGCTAGAGGTTTTACTGTGGGTATCAGCGTCAGCTATGAAATCGATAAAATGAAGCAACTGCAGCTGTTCAAGCAATACAGGTATGTTCTACTTTGGCGACGGCCTGAACGCTTTATGACACAGAATGGGTAAATTCTGAAATGAATACTAAGGCTTTATCCCGATTACCCTCTGAGTAATTTTTGAGTAATTGAGGATTTACGCTAGGCAAGTCTACTATGGGTCATGTAGGGTCCAATTAGCCTTCAATGTTCCCTGAAGGTTGAATCATTTAGCTTCAAATAGGTTACAAGATACATGATCGCAGTGGTGATAATTGCACCGGATCTACCACTCGTTTTTAGAAGTCAGCGATGTCTACTCCAAAACGTTCTCGAGTTTCTAATCGTCGTCGTGCTCCACTACACCAACTGAAGCAGCTGCCAAAGCGCTTTATGGTCTGGCTGTTGCGACTGGTCTTTATTAGTGCACGCTTCACCCGTGCTAATCAGGCTGGTTTTGTTCTACCGACAACTGTGCTTTTGCTGCTGGTGGTTTCACTGACTGTCGGGTCTCTCAGCTTTCGTGCCTTTAGCCGCTCAGCCGCCGTTATCGCCGAGAGAGAGCAGCAGGTGGTTTATGGTGCCGCGACTCCTGCTATTGACCGAGCCAAGGCAAAACTGGAGTACCTGTTTGACAAAAAAGTTCCTTCAAACAGCACACCCAGCAGTAACGAACTTGAGGGTTTTTTACGTGAGGGCGACAACGATCCTCCATTTACGCTACCCGACGAAAGACGAGTTGATCTAAATGATGATGGAACGTTAGATAACGCCTGGTGGTTTCCATCAGACATTGATGGAGACGGCACAATCGACGCAGCAAATGAGCGTATCGTCTATTCGATTTTGGTAAATCACGCTGCCGAGGATCCAGCCACCTCTACAGACGTTTCCTTGGAGGATCGGGTTAGCCAGTCTAAAGCCAATGCTCTGGTCACTCGTAATGGCCCAATTGATGTCTCTAGCTCGGGTGCTAACTGCCCCGTGAGTCTGGGAACTAACGAAGAAGGTTGGCAAGAGATTTCGGCAGGTTCTCCAGTCATTAAGAAGAATTTTCAAATTGACGCGTTTACCGTCAACGCTAATCCGGTTAATCGAACCGTTAGCGCACTGGAAGTGCAGCAGGTCCGTGAATCTCGTAAAGGTAGCAAGTGGGGAGCCTGGTTCCGTAATGACTTAGAAGCATTTCCAGGTAGTGATGGCTTGACTTGGAATGGAGCCATGCATACGGAGGGTAGTCTGTTCTTTTCGCCCGCTAGCGGAAATTTTGAATTACGGATGATCAGCAGCCACAACTCCTGTCTGTATTCTGAGGAAGCTTCAGAAATTGAACTGGTTGATGTTCCTGGAGGTTATGCCGGACAGGTTGTAGCAGGTGGCTTGGGCGGCCCCAATTCAAGCACGGGTTTTACAACTAATCGGACTAAGGTTGATTTCTTCGATACAGCCATTACCCAAGCAGGCGGCCCTTACGAGCTAAATAAAAATTTTGACTCCATCGCGACCGAACCAGCTGCCATTGCAGACATCGCCTTAGACCCTATTGAAGTTTTTACCGCTGATAGGTCTACCTATAGAGATCCTGGAACCTGGACACCAGAAACAGATGCAAATTTCTGGGATCAGAATGGGGTGAAGGATCGTATCTCTACAACGTCTGATTCTGAACCGCCATTTTTAGACGATACCTACAGGGCCGATGGCCGTTTCGGACCTAAGGCAACCTACGACAAAAGTAAGAATCTAGAACTAAGTGAAGCTCAAGCCAAGCTAGGTGACATTATTCCGACTGGCGCAGGTGCAAGTTCAGGTTCTTTGACAGCGGCGCAGCTGACTGAGCTAACTGACCCGGTAGAAGGTTTAGATGGTTTCTGGGAAAAGCAGGCAACTAACAAGGGCGCTAAAGTAATTGTCGGTGAGCGCCTGCAGTTGGGTAACCCCTTTGGCTGGGATGGAGCCTACAGCATTGCCACTGCAAGCAATGAAATTGATCCTTTATATCCTGCCGATAACAGCATCAATGGTAATGATACACAGTCTTTGCTGTTGCATCGTCGCTCACTAAACGACAATCTAGCTGCTGTGCAATCAATGGCGGTTTATCACTACAAAAACGGTGGGGGCACCGAGTATCCACTAGCTTGTATGTCTTTGGTGTCTCATCCCGGCACAGCAAAGACTATAGAAAACGCTCGTGCATTCAACTCATTGCCTAGGTACGATTCTCTGGCAGGTGCACTTTCTCTGACGGCTGGCGACTCTTTAGTTGACTACAACAACGATGGCACCAATGACGAGCTGATTGATGCAGATTTCTTCTTTGGCTATGGCACAAACGCCTGGGAATATGTACCGCCGCTAGGCACTGAAGGTGCATTTGAGACGGCTTATAACAACGACTCAAGTGCCCTCAAAAAAGCGCTGAAGAATCTAGCCTTTTTTGCAGGCGATCCGAGAGGCGCGGCTCCCTCTTTTACACCAATACAGGGGCAAGCGGGTTCTGCAGACCCGTATATCCATCCTTATCCTCACTTAGCTATGTGGGGAGACTATTCATCACTGCGACGTATCTTAGAGCCTACGTCTCTAACCGATACTAGCGGTTTGGGCAACCCAGACTATGCTGATTTAAGCATCGCGGATAAAAGCACAGTTCAAACAGCAGCTTGTACGTTGGGAATGCTGGCAACCAATATCCGCGTTGCCGATAGCTTAGACTACACGGACGCCACAGTCCAAGACGCGCTTACGGCTTTGGCTGGTGAAGTTGGCACTGTAGCAGCGGCACCTGCCCTAACAGCGGCTGACTATTTACCAGAAGCTTATATTTCTGCCTTTGAGCGAGCTGGCAATGGACCTGCCTTGGGCTTGGCGCGCTTGCTACATCTAAAAGAGCAAATTCAGCGCGATCGCACCTTCGGTTTCCTGGAGGCCCCTTCCTTTACCTACACGGTTAAGGCCGCTCAAACAATCGCACCCGGTCAAACAATTCCTACAGGTGATGTGCAGCTGAGCTTTGATCCAGCAGCAAATAACTACTTTGGCTTTGGTGAGCCTCCCTTAGGTTCTCCTGCACTGGAGCTTCGCTTCCTACAGCTAGCCGCTGTTGCAGGGGGTATTGCTGATGTTCCTGGTGGTCCACTTCAGGTGGGACTCCCCAAGTTTCCTGCACTCTACTATCTGTTCCCCACAACCGCCCATGACTACAAGGGAACAGCAACTGCGGCGGTTCAACCAGCCACAACGCCCGACTACGAGCCCTACATTGACCCAGACGGTAATCCAGGTACCGCCAATAACTATCTAGATATCAGCAATTTAGATGGAATTAATCTGTACAGCTACCAAGCATTTACCGTTGCTGATTTAGTAGCGATTCAAGCTGAGCCGCGTGCTTCGGTAGCGGACTGGACATTGCCAAACACCACAACCTTAGCCAGTAGACCAAACAGGATATTTGAAAATGGAACTGAGCACGCCATTCTGTTCCAAGATAAATCGTTTATGGATGGTCGTGAGATGCTGAACGTCAGGACCGTAGAAATAGACGTGGATATGGCGACTACTCCAGGCTCAGGCGTAGGAGGTCAGTCTTGGTTTACTGAAGGAGAAGCAAATATCCAAGGGGGTATTTTCTACGCGTTTCGCGAAGATGCCCGTCGCGAAGATGAAATATTACGACCTATCCCTGCAGGTACGGCCCCTGTTGCTAAATGGACCGCATGTAGCTCAACAGCAAACATTTTGACAGCCGCCTGCCGAATGAATCTGGATGTAGGTACTGAACAAGATCCGCCTATCCGACGATTTGCTACGGCGGCAGACAACAACTATATCAATCCTAAACCAGTTGATTTCTACCCCGATCCCGAGCGCCGTCCCTATGGATTTAGATTGACTAATGGTGAGAAGTTGAATCGTGCAGATGACGTGTCGACAGGGTTAACTTTTATTACTGACAACTCCCTTTATGTGAAAGGAAACTTCAATTTGCACAAGGCTCGCAGAGCCGTTGGAAGTATTGCCGTAGGCGCTCCGCTAGAAGAGTTTATAACTTCCGTAGATGGTGACGGGGACGGTGTAATCACCAAGCCAGAGTTCTATCCAGGTCGAGGCGCAACAGCCGCCGATTTTGATGTTGACCTATTTGCCAAGGCGGACGGTGACGATTGGCGGACTGTAGAGCTTGTAGCAGATGCCGTCAATATTCTCTCCAGTAACTTTAACGATGGTTCAGTTAGAGATTATTTCTTTGAAGAAAAGCCTGCTGTTACAGGGGATGCAGTGTCTTCATACCAGAACACGTTTAGGGTTCAAAGACCAGGTTTATATGTAGCTAATAACGGCAATCGTTTCTATTACGATGTGGCTGATATTGGTAATGTTTTTCAGACAAAATATGCGGCGACAAATATCCCTGCCACTGATGGCCAGCCCATTTGGCCTTTCTTGATCCGTCGCAATGGCGAGATCTTAGGGGCAGATAATGCCGACATAAACATTCCAAATAACAACCTGTTTAGCCGACGTCAGCAAGACCAAATGAGGGCTACAGCAACCCGCGTCAATGCGTTGTTGATCAGTGGTATTGTGCCATCGCGTTTTGACCAAAGTTATGGTGGATTACACAACTTCCCCCGGTTAAATGAGTTTTGGCTAGATACGGCAGGTAACGGTGTCGACTTAGCCATTGCTGGTGCTTTTTACCAGCTCAACTTTAGTACAGCATCCACAGGCCTGTTTGAGCATGATGTCAATACGACTCTTATGCCTAAGCAGGGAGCCTGGGAACCCGGTGTTGCTCCAGTCGCTGGTGACGCTACCTATTATTACGGTGCGCCTAAACGTACCTGGGGTTATGATGTGGCATTTCAGTATGTCAGTCCGGGTCCTGTATCTCAGCGATTTACGGGCAATGAAAGCCTGCGCAGCGAATATTACAGAGACTTAGCCGCTGACGATCCGTATATTGTTACGTTGCAATGCGCCAAAGAAACCGCCGCTGGCCCAACTGTGATTGCTAACCCAACCGTGCCTTGTCCTTAGATAGATACATGGCGTAAGGAGAAACAGACATGAAGTGGAATCGTCACGCTCGTATAAAAGCCTTTACTCGGCTATGTAACCCAATTGGGGGGCTATCCTTAATTGAGTCACTCGTGGCCATTGCTGTTATTGGCATTGCAGCCGCTAGTGTTGGACCTGTCATTCTGATATCTGCTGCCACCCGAGTCCAGAGTCAGCGGGCTGAGCAGGCGCTACAGCTGGCACAGGGCGAGATTGATCGGGTGCGCCAAATTCTTGAGCAAAAGGTAGTCTCTGATGGTGTAGGTGGAGCTAGAGACTACACGGCAGCTGATTTAGAGATTGCTTCAACACCAGGAACCGTGACGGGAACGCCAACCAATGCCCTATGGCCGACAGCTGCACTACCCGCGGTTAACAATGGCAACTATCGAGTTGCTCGTTCTGTGGACGTTAACAGTGACGGGGACGCTGATTTTGCCATCCAGTCTTTTCGGTTTGGTGAAACGGAGCGCAGCATTGTAAGCACCCCTGGCACAACGCCGATTCCCACTAACTTTTTGATGGGAGTACGGGTCTATGAAGTTGACGCTGTCGATGGAGCCGCCTTGGATACCACGGCTGCACGCTTGAATACTACAGCTGGCGAGGGAGAACGTAACGAAAAACCATTAGCAGTTCTCTACACCGAAATCAATAGGAGCGATGAGCGTCAGTCCTTGTGTGAATATTTTGAATATAGAGGCAGCACAACCTCATCGATTAGTACGCTTGATTGTTCATAGTTCAGGCCTAGTAAATTCTTCAGTGTATTAAGGCAGCGTGGTTAGACATGGTCATGAGTGGTGCAAGTATACTTCGAAAAGTTTTTAAAAAACGCGCTCCAAAGCGTCTGCAAGCTGGGTTTACGCTTATAGAAGTTTTAGTTTCTATGGTGGTTGCTGGCTTTGTGATTTCAGGGCTGATGTTTTTAGTCGTCGATCTGCTACGTACCGATCAGCGAGAACTGACGCTAGAACAGACGCAGCAAGATATGAAGCGGGCTCTGGACTATATTGCAGACGATCTTAGGGAAGCCATCTTTGTCTACGATAATCCAACTCCATTGGTAACTGCGCTCAATGCCACTGCGAGTGCATTACCGGCAGGTGCTCAACCGGTCTTGGTATTTTGGAAGGTCAACACCCTAAATGAAGATGCCAATGACTATACAAAGCTAAGTACACCAGGAACAGCTTCATGTAACGGTCTAAGTGGAGACCCGTTAGCTAACTGCCGAGCCTTATTGGTACGCCATAGTTATTATGAGCTAGTAGTCTACTATAGTACAGATGATCCAGATCCCACATGGGAAGGAGCTGCTCGTATTTATCGCTACAGCGTGCCGGAGTACTCACGAAACGCGTTAACTGATGCCGCAACAACATTGGCTGTCAACGATGTTTATGTTGAGAATACGACTGTGAGCCCTGTTCAAGGGGGTAGTCCTTCACCTCAGTTTTTATCCTGGACACCCAATACAGCAGGAGCCGATTCTGGCAATAGCGCAGCGCTGGTTGACTATGTTGCTGACTTGACGACAGGCGTAGCCCCGACTTGTGAAGCCGGCTACACTCAGTTCCCAGCGGCAAACCTGAGCATCAGTTTCTACGTCTGCGTACGTCCCCGTGATGCAGCCAATGACCTGCTCAATCAGGACGTTACGGTTTACCTAAAAGGTAATGCTGATCCGGCAGGGGATTCGTTAAGCGTTAGAGGTATCAGTGAAAATAGTGAATTACCCACCCTGCAGACACGAGTGCTGGTGCGTGGTGTAACTGATAAAGATCTATTGGAAGAGTAGTTAGCAACATGAAACCCTCCCTATCGCTTAGCTGGTTGATACAACATCGTCGTCGCGCCCAAAGCCATGACGATGGGTTCACACTGTTGGAAGGCCTTGTCGTTGTGATTATGGTCGGCATTTTGGCTGCGATCGCAGCTCCTGGCTGGTTAGGTTATCTAAGTAGAAGACGAGTCGTCTCTATCCGTGATGATGTCTATCAAGCCTTGCTTCAAGCTCAGGCCGAAGCAAGACAGAAAAGTGTCGCCCATAAATTATCATTTCGTACCTCCCCTGAACCAGACACTCTATGATTCTTGGAATGGTCGGTACACCCTAGCAGTGTAGCTGCACCAACCAACTGGGAAACAGCTCAAACAGGAAGCGTTGAAATTGACACAGCCTGCGCTGGTGCTCCAGACCCATTAGGGGGTGGCACGTTTGAATTTGATTACAAGGGCAACGTTACAACCAACAGCATCAGCACCGTGTACCTATCCAGCAGTGTTGGTAATACAGTGGGCGATGCAGATCCAACGTTAAGAGCAGTCCATCTGCAAACGCTGATCGGGGCTATTCGTAAAGTTGATAAAACCTGTATTCCTTAACGGCCTATCCATCTCTTTTAAGTTGACTTCGTGTTTTTGGCATAGACGGCATCAAGGAGTACTCTAAAAATATGTAAGAGTCTGGTTTTGAATGCTCTGGTATGGCAGCTAAGTTAAAGGCGTCGTACAACAGCCAGGCTATTTATGATTAGGGCACATCTATTCAACCAAAGACAGCATCACCAGAGAGGATTTACCTTGCTGGAAGTTTTTGTCGTTTTAGTGCTGATGGGCATTTTGTCAGCAAGTGCTGGTCCAGGGTGGTTTTCATTCTTAGCCAGATGGCAGCTTTCTGATGCTCAAGGTGATATTTACACAGCCATTCGTCAAACCCAAACTAAAGCCCGTCACAGCTCCACAAACTGGCAGTTTAGTATTCGAGAAACTGCACCGGGAATCGTTGAGTGGTCAATGCATCCCCAAGCTGATATACCCAAAGCTTGGGAACGCCTAGGCTACAACACTGTTGATATAGATATCGCCAATACAACCTTGGACAAAAAAAACGGGGCTTACTACATTCGATTTGACTACAAAGGCCGTTTAGCCTCTCGAACCCGCACCCTGACGCTAACTAGCGCCAGATCTTTATCAACCAAACGATGCATTGTAATGTCAACAATTTTGGGCGCTATGCGCAAAGGTCAAGAACAACAGCGCCCTAGCTCCTCTGGGCGATATTGTTATTAACGTCGATAGGTTAAACAACAATGGGTCTGCAGAGCGACATTGACTGCATTATCTTTGATTTAGGTGGGGTAATTGTTAATCTCGACTATGGGCTAACGATTAAAGCCTTTAGTAAGCTGGCGGGATATGACATTTCACCAGACTATAGTCAGCAGCGTCAGGCGGATATTTTTTCTAACTTTGAAGTGGGGAGCATCACAGCGGCTGAGTTTCGCCAAGAACTGCGTCAGTTATTCAACGTTGAGGCGGCTGACGAGCTGATTGACCAGGCCTGGAGCGCAATGATTTTAGATTTTCCACCAAAGCGGTTGGAGCTGATCCGACAGATTAGCCAACAGAAGCGGATATTTTTACTGTCAAATATTAATGAGCTACATTTAGCAACCAGCGATCGCAAGTTTACTGAGGCCATGGGGCCGGACGGGGGGACCCTGGCCGAGCAGTTTGAGCGAGCCTATTATTCGCATTTGGTGCGCGATCGCAAACCAAACCCCAGTATTTTCCAACGAGTGATTGACGAAAACAATCTAGCCCCCGACAAAACCCTATTTTTAGACGATACCGCTCACAATTTAGTCGGAGCCCAACAGGTGGGCTTAAAAACCATCCATATTACCCATCAAACTCCCATCGAAAGCTTGAATTTGCCCAATCTATAGCAATTTCAGACACATTCATCACAAGGGAAAGGATAAGATAAGAATCTCTTCTCTGACGTTGTGTTTTCCCATGGTGAGCTATCTAGACTTTGTCCTGTTTGTATTGTTAGGCATCGGTACTGGCACCATGGCCGGTTTGCTGGGCATCGGCGGTGGCATGATCATTGTGCCTGGGTTGTTTTATCTATTTTCTTTAATGGATTTGCCCAGCTATAGCCTGATGCATTTAGCAGCAGGCAGCGCCATGTGCATCATGATCTTTACATCAGCATCATCAACATTTTCCCATCATCTTCGAGGCGATGTACAGTGGGGCATTTTTAGCCGTATTATCGCTGCGATTGGCCTAGGTGTAATACTAGGTAACCTGCTGTCAAACCGACTTGATACGGAGTGGCTAGAACTTATTTTTGGGATATTTCTTTTGGTTGTATCAATCAAAATTCTAATTGATTGGAAACCCGCCTTTGAAGAAACAACCATGCCACCCATAGGAGTATTTGCCATCGTCGGCAGTTTGATTGGCTTCAAATCGGGGATTTTAGGCATTGGTGGTGGTGCCATCAGTGTGCCATTATTGTTGTACTGCGGCCTACCTATGAATAAGGCAAGTGGCACATCAGCCTCCTTCACCCTACCTATTGCCATCGTCGGTACTTTGTCATTTCTTTTATTTTCCCAAGGATATGCCGATATTCCATGGACAACTGGCTATATCTACTGGCCAGCTGTAGCTTTAGTGGCCCCATTTACTATGATTGGAGCCCCCATTGGCACAAAGCTATCCCATGTTGTTGCACCCCAGCAGCTGCGGCGAATTTTTGGGCTACTGTTGATTGTGATTGGGTTACGGATGTTTGGCGGCGGTCTGCAGTTTTTGGCCTGAGATCTTTCGGTCTGAGCAAGCTATTGACAGCTGGTTTTTTTTTGCTCCATAAACCAGTCCTTAGCCCAGATTAAAGCCTCGTCAGCCGTAGTTAGCTGACCACTTGCCTGGGCATTTTCAATCGCACTGAGCAACTGTCCGATTTTGGGACCCGATTTAAGGTTTAGCCAAGCCATGAGATCCTTGCCACTGACTAGAGGTGAAGGATGAGCAATCGGATCATCTGCTATCTGGTAGCGCTTTACCATATAGGCAACTGCCTCAGCTGGAATACCTAAGGAAAGCGCTACCAACGACACGGCAGGAAAACTGGTACTCGCCGCCTTAAACAAAAAAAACTGGTCAGCTCTGGATAAATATCCTTCCTGTGCAGCCATACGGTCTAAATAAGGCTGGGTTTGGAGCACCTTAAAAATAGCCTGCCCCTCACTACGGCTATACTTCAAACGCATCAGCCAGCGGTTGGCGGCGTCTTCGTCTAATGGCAACAGCCGCGATAATCGGGCAGCTTTAATCCAACTGCGATAGTGACCGGCTGGCACTGCATCCTTCCAGCTGTGCAAGAGCTCCAGATATCCGGGCAGCTTGGGCAAGTTTGCTAGGGTATGATCCAAAACCGCTAGCTGCTCAGCATGATTCACGTTTAAATGAGGCAACCAGTTAGCAAATAACCCATCTTGCCAAGCCATCTTAAAACAAGCAGCTCCGTTAGGCTGACTTAAGAGGGCGTCTAGCTCGTGGCGAATCCGT
>ERZ1740059.951-NODE-951-length-14745-cov-8.989108_pt1 | contig 14745 bp, 7 predicted proteins | sample MGYA00581744_ERZ1740059 | MGnify/ENA primary metagenome ERZ1740059 (study PRJEB43018, sample SAMN04849738) | marine metagenome | isolation source: floating plastic debris | place: Pacific Ocean | collected 2008-08-28 | study: EMG produced TPA metagenomics assembly... | reverse complement strand
CAATTACCAATTACCAATTACCAATTACCAATTACCAATTACCAATTACCAATGAATTATGTCGCCTCCTTTTCTGAGTAAGTACTTTCGTGATTTTTGGCAGCCAAGAAGAGGTTTAGCAATTGCAGAAGCTTGCGCAATCGGAATAGTCGCTGCTTTATCCGCTATATTTCTCAAATTTAGTTCGGGATGGTTAGGAACGTTTCGAGTATATACTTCCTACGCCATGCCAGCGTTTATAGCTTTACCATCGATCGGTGCTAGCTTTGGTTTTCTGGCTGGTTTTTTGGTAGAAAAGTTAGCACCAGAGGCGAGTGGTAGCGGTATTCCTCAAGTGAAAGCCTCTCTGGCTAATATCCCCATCAGATTATCTTGGCGGGTAGCGGCTATAAAGTTAGTTAGCGCTATTCTAACTTTGGGATCCGGGATGACTTTGGGAAGACAAGGCCCCACCGTTCATGTAGGGGCATCTTTGGCGGCGGGAATGAGTCGGGTTGTTCCTACCTCCCCAGATCATCGCCGACAAATGATCGCTGCGGGTGCTGGTGCGGGATTGGCGGCAGCTTTCAATGCTCCAATTACGGGTATATTATTTGTTGTCGAAGAATTACTGCAAGATTTATCGGGAATAACTCTGGGAACTGCCATTATCGCTTCATTTATTGGTGGCGTGCTTTCGCGACTCTTAGGCGGTGGAAATTTAAATATTAACCTGGAATTAATCGACCCCAAAACCAGTTTTACAATTACAGAGCTTCCTTTTTACCTGATTTTAGGTATTTTAGCAGGTTTACTTGCTGCATTATTCAGACAAGGTTTAATTCAAAGTTTTGAATTATACCGTAAATTGCGCGTAGGTTTACCGCTCAAATTAGCTTTGGCTGGCTTACTCTCTGGTATCATCATCGCCATGCTGCCCGAACTATTCCGTAATAATACTGGTTTGCGAGAATTCATGATTCATGGCCAGCCAAGCGTTTACAGAGTAGCTCTAGTATTTATAGCTCAATTTATTCTTACATTAATCGCATTTGGCTCGGGAGCCCCAGGAGGGTTGTTTGCTCCGAGTCTTATCTTGGGTTCTTGTTTGGGATACTTAGTTGGTTTTTCAGAATATCAAATGTTGGGCATGAGTTCGCCTAATACTTACGCCTTGGTAGGAATGGCAGCATTTTTTAGCGCCCTTTCTAAAGTACCCATTACGGCAATTATGATTATTTTCGAGATCACTACAGATTTCAATTTAGTGTTACCATTAATGATTGGTTCTGTAACATCTTATCTGGTTGCCGATAAACTGATACCCGGTTCCCTATATGCAAAGCTTTTACAATTAAATGGTATTGATATCGATACAGAAACTTCTGTTAATGCAAGATTCACTGAATTAGCAGCACAAGAAGTTATGCAACGTGGGGTGGAAACTCTACAAGCACAGATGACTGTAGATGAAGTTATACAAGCATTTTCTCATTCTACTCAACGTGGTTTTCCCGTACTAGAAGACGGTAGGTTAGTAGGAATTGTCACTCAAAGTGATTTAATGAAGATACGTGAAGGGAAGTTATCTAGGGATGCTCCTATAAGACAAATCATGACATCCCATCCGCTAACCATTACTCCCAAGCATAATTTAAGCAATGTACTATATTTATTAGATAGGCATAAAATTAGCCGTTTGCCAGTACTCGATGGGCGCAGACTTGTAGGAGTGATTAGTCGTGGCGATATTATTCGAGCGGAAGCCAACTATCTTAATTGCACAACCATTCCCAATCAACCGAAGATAAAACCTTCCTACACAGTTTATCAAACCCAGTCACCGAATATTGGACGAGGAAGATTATTAGTTTTAATTGCCAATCCTGAAACCGCAGACATGTTATTACATATAGCAGCAGTTGTAGCTAAATATAATCGCTACGAGGTTGAATGTTTGCAAGTAATTACCATTTCTCGTCATAGCAATCCAGCAGAAACACCCGTAAAAACTACAAATAGTCGGCGATTGTCATTATCAGCGGAAGTTATGGGTAAAAAATGGAAAATTCCCGTACATACCCAAATTAGAGTCGCCCATGATGTTGCAAATGCCACATTAGAAACCATCAGGGAGCGAAATATAGATACAGTTTTAATGGGGTGGAAAGGTAGTACGGATACCCCTGGGCGTATTTTTGGTAACGTCATAGACACCCTAATCCGCCAAGCTACCTGTGAAGTACTATTGGTTAAATTGGGTAAAGATATCAGTAAAAAAATACATAATAATTCTTCTACCCATATCAATTTTAAACGCTGCTTAGTACCAATGGCTGGCGGTCCAAATTCAAAAATAGCCCTTAAATTATTACCTAGTTTAGTCGCTTCAAGTAATAAATTAGAAATTTGTCTGACACAAGTTTTTCCTCCATCGGAAACCCAACCGGATATGAAAGTATTGCGAGCAGCCATGGAGAAACTTGTCGCGAGCGAGAAATCATCTAATAGGATAAAGGCTATTCCAATTAAAGCTGAATCGGTAGTTGAAGGTGTAATTGACTTAGTCAAAACTGGAGGTTTTGATGTAGTTGTTTTAGGTGCCTCTCGCGAAGGAATGTTGCAGCAAGCCATTAAAGGTAATATTCCAGAAGCAATTGCATCCGGCGTTGATTGTACCGTGATATTACTGCGGCAAGAAATCCAATCTCAGATTGAAGTTTAAGTATTATTACATAAATAGTTTAGTAGTATGTAATTCTGAATATAGCGGGTTTCCTTTGAGTAGAATACAGTCCAAACCCCTCTCCCCATCTCCCCACCTCCCCATCTTTACAATTGCAATGAAATTTACATATTAAAAATGGGAACTCTATGAATAAGAGTTTAAATTTTTGATGAAGTTTTGTTATGGATAAATTGCCAAAGCTGCAGCCAGTTGACACTCAAGAAGCACTTCTACACCGTATTGCTAATCGTATCCGCCAATCTTTAGAACTCAAAGAAATTTTAAATGCAATGGTGGCAGAAGTACGTGATTACTTGGGTACCGATCGTGTCAAAGTTTATCAATTCAATCCCGACAACAGTGGTGTAGTCATCTCAGAATCCCTCGATCGCAATTGCCTACCTTCTTTGCTAGGCTTGCATTTTCCTGCTGATGATATCCCTCCCTCTGCCCGCGATTTGTATTTACGAGCGCGTCAACGTTCGGTGGTAGATGTTTCTAATTTTCAAATTGGTATTAGTTTCTTAGAAAATCCGGAAACAGGAGAAAGTCAACAAGAAAATAATATCTGCTATCGTTCTTTAGATCCGTGCCATGCAGAATATTTAACTGCAATGGGAGTAAAATCTTCAGTAGTAGTACCAATTGTCTTGGAAGAACTTTCCACCCGAACAAAACGGCTTCCTTCCTCGAATCCTTCTGCTCAACTTTGGGGATTGCTAGCTTGTCACCACAGCGAGTCGCGTAATGTTACCCAAGATGAATTGAAGTTTATTCAAGCTGTTGTAGATCAAGTCGGAGTTGCCATTGCTCAATCAATTCTGCTCAACCAAATGCGATCGCAAGCAAAGCAGGAAGCAAATATCAACCGCGTTACCAAGCTACTTTATACCACTCCTACAGTAAAATTACAGGCGGCTCTTGATGAAGCAGTTGCGACTTTTGATGGCTCTGGTGGTAGACTTTATTTACTTACAGATCAAAATCAAGGAACTGAATTATATACTTGCGGAGGACAGCCAGATTTCTTAGACTTTGAACAAAGTAGAGTTGTTGAAGAAAATTACCTGTGGAAAAATTTTTTACACTCAGTAGTTGAATCTGGTTCTGATAGTACTGGTTACAAACCTTGGTCAGTACAGTGGATGCGTTCAGTATATAAACTAGCCGACGAACCTGAAATTGTTGATAATCATTCCCACCTCTGGGCAATTGACGACATTTACCGCGAACCTTTATTCCGCACCTTAGCACCATTTTTTCAATCCACTTCGGTTCGTAGTATTGTAATTATCCCTCTACATTATGGGAGTGACATTGTTGGCTGTCTAAGTGTTTTTCGAGACGAGGTAGATACGGAAATTTTATGGGCAGGATGTCATAATCCAGATACTCGCCAATTAATGCCACGACGTTCTTTTGAAGTATGGCGACAAGAGAAAACGGCACAGGCTCAACCTTGGACAGAAGAAGACCTTAAGTATGCTCAAGCACTCAGTGAAAGATTTTCTACAGCAATTAAACAGTACAGACTTTATCAGCAAGTACAAGCTTTTAATTCTAATTTAGAACAGCAGGTACATGAACGAACCGAGCAACTCCAGCAAAAAACCGAACAGCTACAGTTTTCCAATCTTGAATTAGAAAATTTGATTTCTAAACAACAAGCACTTGCAGGTATTGTTGGTAAAATTCGCGAATCTCTTGATATTGAGGAAATTTTCCGAATTACGACAAAAGAGTTAAGCCAGATACTTGATGTTGATAGAGTTGCGGTTTATCAATTTAATTCCGATTGGGGTGGAAAATTTGTTGCTGACTTTGAATCTGTTAGCCCCCAGTGGATAAATGTTGGAGAATTAGGTGTTAATGTAGTCTGGAATGATACTTACCTCCAAGATACTCAAGGTGGTAGATATGCCCAAAGTGAAGTTTACGTAGTTAATGATGTTTATCAACAAGGTTACTCCCAGTGTCACCTCGATATTTACGAGCAGTTCCATATTAAAGCTTTTATTGTAGTGCCAATTTTTGTCGGGAAAAACCTTTGGGGACTTTTAGGGGTTTATCAACATCAAGAATTACGCCATTGGAAAGCTTCTGAAGTTGATTTTATCAGTCAAATTGCAGCCCAATTGGGAGTTGCTTTGCAGCATTCTACTTTACTAGGTTATAATCGCCAGCAGACAAAGGAGTTGAAAAAGTCAAATAGGGAACTTCAACAAGGAGTTGAAAGACAGAAAGCTATCTCGAGTATTGTAGCTAAAATTCGCTCTTCACTGGATGTAGACCTTGTTTTTTCTACAACAACACAAGAAATACGGGAACTACTACAAGCAGATAGAGCATTAATTTATCGCTTTAACCCAGATTGGAGTGGTGAGTTTATTGCAGAGTCTGCAACTGCAGGTTATAACTCCTTAATGAAAATGCAGTGGGAAGAAAATCATCTACGAGAAAATGTCAGCGAATGTAGCATTAAAAAATTATCTTTAGCATCAGATACTCATTTAATAGAAACTCAAGGAGGTGCATTTGCGAAAGGAACTATCTTTCGTATCTGTAATGATATTTATGCTGCTGGCTTCAATGATTGCCATATAAAATTATTAGAGAGCTACCAAGCAAGAGCCTATGCGATTATTTCCATTTATCAAAAAGAAAAACTATGGGGTTTGTTAGCAGTTTACCAAAATGATGCTCCTCGTGAGTGGCAAGATTTTGAAGTGCAATTCCTTCAACAAACATCAGAACAAATGAGTGTGGCGCTACAGCAATCCGATTTGCTTAATCAAGTAAAGTCTCAAGCCAAGCAAATGAAACAAGCTTTGGCTGATTTACAAGAAACTCAAACTCAGCTAGTTCAAACGGAAAAAATGTCTAGTTTAGGGCAGTTAGTAGCAGGAATTGCTCACGAAATCAACAACCCGGTTAATTTTATCTATGCTAATTTGTCTCACCTTAAGGAATACTCAGATAATCTTCTAAGAGTATTAAGCAGTTATCAGGAATACTGTAACGAACCACCTGCTGAACTTCAACATTTGCTTGAAGAAGCTGACATCGAATATATTGCAGAAGATTTACCAAAGCTTTGTTCTTCTTTATCTGTTGGAACTAAACGCATTCAGTCAATTGTTTCATCATTGAGGAGCTTTTCGCGTTTAGATGAAGCGGAAATGAAATCAGTAGATATTCATGATGGTATCGAAGGTACTCTATTGATTTTACAACATCGCCTTAAGACTGATGATTCCAAAGTTCGGATCGAAATAATTAAGGAATATGGGGATTTACCTTTGGTTCAATGCTATGCAGGACAACTCAATCAAGTATTTATGAATTTGTTAGCTAATGCGATTGATGAACTTCAATCATTAACACTTTCTTCTGAGGAAAATAATATAAAAACTATCAAGATTATAACTGAGTATCTAGAACCAAATTCGGTTAAAATATCGATCAAAGATGATGGAAATGGAATTAAACCAGAAGTTTTAGATAAATTATTTGACCCATTTTTTACTACAAAACCAATTGGTAAAGGTACGGGCTTGGGATTGTCAATCAGTTATAAAATCATTCAAAAACATGGTGGTAAGTTATATTGCAAATCTGAACCTGATACAGGTGCTGAATTTATAATTGAGTTACCATGTAAATCTGCACTTTATACTTAATTAAGTCGGTGTGTGGGAAAAATTATAGTTCTGACAAGGGAGTAAGTAAGTAGGCGCAAAAAAAACATAACTATCTATATAAAAGTAAATTAACCTCAAACTAGAGATACCTATTGCCTTTTGCCTTTTTCAACTATAATTTTCCGTGCCTCGCTACTTAGTGAGATTGAATAACCCCTTGTAGACGCGCAAGCATCAACTTATCGAGAAGCTAATTTACATTATGTTACATAGTTTGGTTTATTTATGCCCACTTAATTACTTGAGATTTGGTTAGTTAATTACCCATACTGAGGAAGAGAAACCGGCGTTAAGTGGTAAATATTTATTTTTTGAATATAGAAAAATAATAGAAATTGGGTTTATCCTGAACCTCACCCCGCTTAGGGGAGGGTTCCGGAGGTGTGGGGTTTTCGATTTGGTTAGTCTATAGCGATTTTCAGTTGAGTGCAGTATTAAAAAGATGGTTAAAAATCAGACGGGCTTTCCCTGCCCATCCCACAAGATTGTATTTGACTCGAGTGAAATTCCCTATATTTTAAAAGACTAAATGTATTGCCAAATCTCGACATTCTTTACTGTAAAGCTTGCCAAATTTTAATAGTTTTATCAAAACTACTACTAACAAGAGTCTCACCATCTGGACTAAACGCCACAGACCAAACTCTCTGAGAATGTCCTCTAAGGGTACTAATTCGTTTTCCTGTTTGTGAATTCCATAATTTGATCGTTTTATCCCAACTACCGCTGGCAAGGGTTTTACCATCTGGACTAAATGCCACAGACCAAATCTTATGATAATGCCCATTTAAACTACGCAGTATATCTCCAGTATGAGGATTCCATAATTTAATAGTCTTATCCCAACTACCGCTAGCGAGGGTTTTACCATCCGGGCTGAATGCTAAAGAACTAATAGCATCTACATGACCTATTAAAGAGTTAATTTTCTTTCCTGTAGCCAAATCCCACAACTGAATCGTACCTTCAAAATGATTTCCCGTTGCAAAAGTTTTACCATCTGGACTCACTGCAACGACATTTACTACGTCACAATCTCCTCTAACTGTGCGAATTTTTGCTCTTGTACCTACATTCCACAAATTAACCCTTTGGTCCCAACTACTGCTAACAATAAAGTTTCCATCCCGACTGAAAGCAATTGATTGAACAGAGGCTGAATGTCCTTCTAGGGTACCGATTTGCTCCCCTGTCGCAATATTCCACAACCGAATAATTTTATCTCCACCGGCAGAAGCCAGTATTTTCCCGTCTGGACTGAAAGCAACAGTACTAACTGAGTCAGAATGTCCTTTGAGGGTGCGGATTGGCTCTCTTGTTGCTAAATCCCATAACTTAATAGTTTTATCGCCGCTAACAGAAGCAAGAACCCTTCCTTCGCTGCCTTCAATTTTATGAGGACTAATAGCGATCGCCCAAACGGAATCAGAATGTCCTGTTAATGTAAATCCCAAAGAAACATTTTTCCAGGGAGTAGATGGGGACTGACTCAAACGAGAAGATATAGTATTTTGAGCTACAGTTGATTCTCCACTCCAGAGTTTCACGAAGGCTAAAGCCATCACTACCGAACTGGTTAAAACTTTCAATATATTATTAGTCATTTTTACAGACGCAATAAATTCCCTGCACAACCTGGTTTTTGAATTAGCTTTATAAACCAAAGAAAATGTAATTGTTTACAGTCTTTGATATAAATATAATTATAATTATTTATCTATGAATTCAAGAATATCTCGGATAGTTTTCCCAGGTTAAGACATATTCTTTACAAGTATTTTATATTGACTTTATATTGAATTATTATTCTCTTAACAATTAAAAAGTAAATCTTTGCCAAATTTTAATAGTTTTATCGGACGCGGAACTAACTAGCATATTTCCATCCCTGCTGAAAGCAAGAGATTCTACTTTACCAGAATGTCCTTTAATAGTAGATAAAAGTTCCCCAGTGCTCAAATTCCACAATTTGATTGTTTTATCGCTACTACCGGAAGCCATAAGATTATTTTGGGCATTCACAGCAATGGATATCACCGATTGAGAATGTCCCCGAAAAGTACGTATTTTGTCTCCAGTAGTTGGATTCCACATACGTATGACGTTATTGTCACTGCCAACGATGGAATTGCTACTTGTTTCTGTTTGAATAAATTTAATAGAATTAACTCTACTTCTTACACTTGGTAAAGTACGTAAAAGGGTTTGAGTAGTTGTATCCCAAATTTTGATAGAACCATTAAAGTCTGCACTTGCAAGCATAGTACCTTCAGAATCGAAGGCAAGGGAACTAACTCTGTGGTTGTGGCTATCAAAGCTAACTATTTCTTTACCAGTGTTTACATTCCACAACTTAACGCTGTTATCTGAGCCTGAAGAGGCTAGTATCTTACCATTAGGACTAAAAGCTAAAGTGTGAATTGGTTGGGTATGTCCTTCCAGAGTACGAATTTCTTGCCCTGTAGCTAAATTCCATACCTTGATGGTTTTATCGTCGCCGGCACTGACAAATCTTGTTCCGTCTGAGTTGATGGCAACCACATTAACTTTTAAATTATGGGCATTAAAAACAGATATTTCCTGTTTTGTTAACAAGCTCCACAATTTTACGCCGAAGGTACTGTTTGTTACCATCGTCTTACTATCCGGAGCGATCGCAATGGATGAAGCTAAATCGTAATTTAGATTTATGGTTTGAGATAAAGCAAATTGTATGGGATTATGTGCACCTCTGTGGACAACCTCCTCGGTTTTCGTTGTTGGCTGAATGGATGGTTGAACAATTCTATCGACGTTGGGGATTTGCGCTTCCCGGTTTTTCCAATACCAAAATTCTCCAGCAAAAAACATCGAAATAGCTACACCCACCATTAATACACTTTTTAGCTGAGTATATTTTCTAGGTATCGAGGGTATTTCTGTGGGTGGTACAAGTTGTTCGTCAACTTCGGTTAAATATGGTGAAACTACTGGATATTTCTGAGGCTGTTGCAAATCTACAATTACTTCTGCAGCCGATTGGTAGCGCAGTTGGATATCTTTTTGTAATAACTTATTGAGAATATCGGCAAATTCATCGCTAATTGGGTAATTCAAATATTTTTCCCAGTTACCTATCCAGCTATAACCATATTCCGTCCATAATTTAAAAGGCGAAATACCGGTAATTAAATGAAAGCAGGTTGCCCCAACACTAAATAAATCGCTGGCGGGATAAGCTATGCCGTCTCTTATTTGTTCTATAGGGGAATAACCGTGGGATCCTATGGAAGTTCCTATTTTAAATTGAAGTTTTGGCTTCAAATCTTTAGAAGAACCAAAATCTATCAATACTAAATCTCCTACTAACTCCCCCCCAGAGCTACGACGAATTATATTTTGTGGTTTAATATCTCGATGAACGACTCCACGCTCGTGGATAAACTGGATAACTGGTAATAAATTTAACAGTAAATCTCTAATTTCTTTTTCGTCATAACATCCCAGGCAAATATCGCTTTCCCGCCGGCTTTCAAATTCTTCAAGCAAATTCTGCCCGTCGATAAATTCCTGTACTATATATAGACAATTTTCTTGTTCAAAATAAGCTAAAAGCTTGGGAATTTGGGGATGCCCTCCCAACTCTTGCAATCTTTGTGCTTCTTTCTCAAATAACTCTATTGCTTTCTTTAACGCCCAGTTCCCTTCAATTTGAGGCGCTAATTGCTTGATAACACACAGTTCATTGAGTTTATCTGAATCTTGGGCTAAATAAGTTTTACCAAATCCACCATCTTGTGAAAGCACCCGGATAACTCGAAATCGATTTCGTAATAATGGTAATAAAGGTGTACCGCACCTAACGCAAAACTGACTTAAACTATCGTTGAGGGGATTTGGGCAATCGGGATTTAGGCAGTAGATAGTCATTTAATTCGGGCGACTGCTAGAAAAACTATGATAATAAAGACCCCATTATTTTTTTTACCATAGAAAAATATTTTATTATTATACAAAATCTCGATTAAAAAATATGTAAATTCGGTAAATTAAACTATTTTTTGAGGATGTCGATGCGTTTACTGAGAATTAATGTATTAATAAAAACTGTCTTTTTGTTTTGACAGAGCAATCTGTTGTGAAATTAAAGAGCGATATTCTACTTCAAATAAAGATATTTTTTTTACATAGTCTTTTTTTATATCAGTGATGAACGGCGTTTATTATTTCGTCGTGACTTTCTTGATTCTAATTTTGCTTTCCATTCACGAATCGCAATAGCAGTACGTGTTTGTGGAGGTATATAGCTATGATAATTTTCTTCAAAACTATGAACATGAGACTTATTTTCAACCTTTAAAGGCTGAGTAGTTAAGCAGTTAGTTAAACTAGATAAATGAGATTCCATACCGAGAGCAAATATCACCTCAGAAGCGGACTTAAAACGTTCCTTTACACTAACCTTGAGCATTTTATTCAAAATTTCGGTAAAGTGTTCGCTAACTTTTAGCTGTTTTTGCCAAGAAATTTCACCCGTGTTTGTGTCGTAATCAAATTCTAAAGGTGCTTTTCCACTTAGTAAGTAAAGACAAGTTACACCTAACGCATAAATATCACTACCATAAACCGGCCGTAAAGAAAATTGTTCTGGAGGTGCAAATCCCATAGTTCCGACGAAATTGGTAGTTGCAGTTTTATCAACAAGTTCCCCAACTAATGCCAATTCTTCTTTAACTGCACCAAAATCAATCAATACTAAACGTCCATCATCATCGCACCGAAGCAAATTGTGCGGTTTAATATCGCGGTGAATTACATGATTTCGATGAACATACTGCAATACCGGAAGTATCTCCTGCAAAAACTTTTTCACCGCAAATTCACTTAAAGGGCCGTTGCGTCTAACTTCTCTAGTTAAAGTACAACCACGAACATATTCTTGAACGAGAAAAAACTCTTCTCCCATTTCAAAGTAATCTAAAAGCATAGGTATTTGAGAATGGTTTCCTAATTGACCTAAGGTTTTAGCTTCTTTTTCAAAACGTTCTTTAGCTCTTTGCCAACTTTTAGGACTACTAACTTTAGGACAAAGCTGCTTAATTACACATAAAGGATGTCCGGGTAAAGTCACATTTCTAGCTAAAAATGTTACTCCAAAACCTCCTCTACCTAAGATACGCAATATTGCATAACGTTCGCGAAATAAAGTTTTAGAACCACATAATTGACCGAGTTTAGTATTTGTCAAAACTTCTGAATGAAAATTTGATATTTTTTGAGAAAATCGATTCATTATAGTTAACGATGTTATTAAAATTGCGACTCTGCGATTTTTTCAATGTAACTACTATCAGTATTTGTCGCCAGTATAATTACCGTATCTTTGCATAAACCTAACTTTTCCCTAACTTTTTCTTGAACACTCCGGATCGAAATTGGTTAAAGAAATGGGAGAGGGGGGAGGTTTTTATTCGTCAATACTTAATTTTTTCTTCCATGCCCCATTCCCCATTCCTTATTCAAGTTAGTTCGATGGCGATCAAACCGTTTTCTGGTAAATAACTACGAAATTGCCCTTCCTCTGAGAGTACTACAACAATTCTTAGAATAGATTCTGGCGGTTGCTGCAAATCAGCCCAAGGTACAGCTAGCTCTAAAGAATTATTTAAAGCTACTTGAGCATTACTTTGGCGAGGATACCATTGGGAATATTCACCAGCTTGCTGAAATTGGATTGAGTGTGTTGACAAATTGATTTGTAAATGGTGGTGAAATAGATAATTCAGTGGTGCAACATCTGGCACATCTGCTATAGGTAAAGGAGTGTTGTGCATGACTTTGTCGGGATAAAACCACAGCAAATTTAATTGGGATGGTAAATCTTGGACGGGCTGTACTCCCGTTTTGAAATCCATGCGTAAATAGAAATTAGATTGGTCTAACCCATACCATAACCTTTGAATGGTGCTGCTGCTGTGCATGGTGCCTCGCGCACCACCTATTTCTAAACGTCCAGCTTTTTGCCAACCGTCTTCATCACCGCTACCGTTAATTTGCGGGTGAATAAATCCGGTACTGCGGTGAGATGTTCGTGCTTCGTGAATTTCTAAGGGTTTACTTAGATAGGTTGGTATCGGTTCGTTCAATGCCTGGTAAATTCCCCGGAGATGCAACCGGAATAGTTGGTCAAAAATAGCATCTTGATTTGATGAGTGTCCTTCACCAAACCACCAAAACCAATCGGAACCTTCGGCGGCGTATAAAGCTTCCCAAGCTGTGGGATTGTTCTCTTCTGTTGCTTCTGGATGATTTGCTAATGTTTGTCTGGCGTGAGCTAAGTAATCCCAAGCTCGATTTTTTACCGGATCGCCGATCCAAGTCGTAAAACTACCGTCTACCCAAGATCCGCTGTGTAATTGCTCTCCCTCGATTGTTGCTGTGGGGGGAAACTGTTCGGTAAATTCGGAAACTGTAACTAATTTTAATTGCGTTTCTTTACTCAAGCCTTCATACAAAGCTTCCAAGAAAGGTTTGCCATCTTGCTCATAAAATTCCCAACAGTTTTCGCCATCTAAAGCGATAGTAACTAACCAAGGTTGTTCGCTTGTAGAATTTTGTTGCATTTGAGCGATTTTCTGCAACCGCCCAATTAAATCTTGCGCTGCAACTTGAGGCGGCATACCACTATAGGTAAAACCAATTAAATCTGATAATGCATGATCCCGGAATACAATTGATAAATCACCCGCAGAAGTTTGTAAACGGTAGGGACGGTAAAGTAATTCTGGTTGTTGAAGATTTCCTGCTTCGTCGCGGTGGAAAAACTGCTGTAAACTCCATCCCAACACTGCTTCATCCGAGCATATCCACTGAAAACCTTGTTCTACTATATACGGTAAAATAACCGGACTCACTGATTGCTCTGAAGGCCACAATCCACGGGGTTCTCGTTGAAATCTATCTTTATATAACTCCCAGCCTTTACGTAGGTGGCGGGGAATATCTTCAGCCCATGTAAAACGATATCGGGGCAAAGTCATATTGGGCACTGCCACTCGACCAGCATCGGTATCTGCAAGTAAAGGTAAAATTGGGTGAGTTAATGGTGTAGTCATCACCTCCAACTGCCCAGTTTCCTGCATCTTCCGGTGTTGCGGTATAATCCGACTTAAAATTTGTCGCTGCTTCGAGTAGATACGTTGGCGATCGCTTAAACTAAAATTTCGTCCCTGCTTTAACCAACTAGCAATGTCTCGATCGTCCCAAAATAATGGATCGATCCACGCCAGATTATGCCAAGCTAATAAATCGCTATAATCTTGCAATTCCCAATTGGCCAAACACCAAGCTTGTCCCTTCTCTTGACGAAGCTGGTAAAGTTCCCGATAGCGAGAATGGGGTTTAATTAAAGTATCATAATTAGCGTCAAAAAAATGTTCGATAATAAATTCTAATTGTCCCAGAGTTAGTTGTTCTGTAGGGGTTAAACTAACTTCTAAATAAGGATCGAAAGCTGTACCGGCAATATAATCTTCAAGCTGCAATATCAGTGACGGTACCAAGTTAACAGTTTGATGCAACTTCGGATACCGTTCCAACATCAACACTAAATCTAAATAATCCTTAGTACCGTGTAATCGCACCCAGGGTAAGCGGTATTTTCCGTTACTGGGGTACGAAGATGCACCTTTTTCAGGAGACTTATATAAAGGTTGATGTTGATGCCAAACAAAAGCAATATATAAAGGCTGAGACATAAGCGAATGAGGGAGGGGTGAGTAGAGAATAGTGACTGGGGTTATACCATTTTAGATTTGAGATTCTGGCTCTCACAATCATTATTCAATTTGGTATTAAAAGTAAAAAGACCTAAAAATTTTAACGTTTAACGTTTGACCTTTAACTTTTTTCTTTCACATCCCTACTCACTACTCCCCACTCACTGCTTACTACTCCCTACACTACTTGTTCGATTTCTGCAATTTCGGGAATCATTTCTTTGAGACGACGTTCAATACCCATTCTCAGAGTCATAGCGGAACTTGGGCAAGAGCCACAGGCACCTTGTAAACGTAATTTTACAATAGGGCCATCAAGTTCCACAAGTTCCACATTGCCACCGTCAGACATTAAGTATGGGCGCAACTCATCAAGAACTGTTTCTACATTTTCGTTTGTTAATTCCATAATCCTCTGGCTCTGTTAAGTGACAAAGTTTGTTTTCAAAGCTTGTTAATTACATACTAGACCAATTGTAATTGGGAAATGACCACAGATGAGGGGATGAGAATATGGGGAGAAAGGGTATAGATAATTAATTACTAACCCCCAACTGTTCACTGCTCACTGCTCACTGTT
>ERZ1740059.950-NODE-950-length-14750-cov-6.280776_pt1 | contig 14750 bp, 14 predicted proteins | sample MGYA00581744_ERZ1740059 | MGnify/ENA primary metagenome ERZ1740059 (study PRJEB43018, sample SAMN04849738) | marine metagenome | isolation source: floating plastic debris | place: Pacific Ocean | collected 2008-08-28 | study: EMG produced TPA metagenomics assembly... | reverse complement strand
GGTGAGGTCGTTCATGCTCACGCCCGGCTGGGTGGCGGCGACGCCCAGGCGCACGCCCGCGCGCGCGTGGCCGAAGCCGTGGGGGAGACTGACGACGCCCGGCATCATGTCCGGCGTCACCTCCACCGGTGCCTCCACCGCGCCCACGCGCGAGCTCACCGTGGCCCGGTCGCCGCTGGAGAGCCCACGCGACGCCGCGTCGTCCGGGTGCATCAGCAGCGTGCAGCGGTCCTTGCCGCGCATGAGCCGTGGCGCGTTGTGCATCCAGCTGTTGTTGCTGCGCAGCTGGCGCCGACCGATGAGCTGCAGCTCCGCTGGCGCGGCCTCCGCGCTCGCGAGGCGCTCGGCATCGGCGAGGAGAGGCGCCGGCGCGAGATCGATGCGGCCGGGCTCCCCGCCACGCCCCGGCAGCACCTCCGGGAGCCGCGGCATGAGCGGCCCGAGGTCGATGCCGTGCACCGCCTTCTCCAGGCGCCCGAGCGTGAGCTCGCCAGGCGCCGGGCTCCCATCGGGCCGCCGACCGAGGGCCCCCGCGCCGTAGGGCCCGAGCCGCAAGCCCGCCTCGATCAGCGTGCGCTCTCCGGCCATGCGGAGCGCCCGCGCGGTGATCGCGCGCTTGGACAGCTTGCCGCCGCGACGCTCCTCCAGCCGAAGCCGAAGCGTCGCGAGGATCCAGGCGTCGCTCTGGGCCCCCGCGGGGCGCTCGAAGGCCGGCGGGGACCACTTCGCCGTGTTCCGCACGGCGAAGGCATGAAAGACCAGGTCGTAGTGCGGCCGCTCGAGCGGCGAGCACGGCGGCAGGATCACGTGCGCGTGCCGCGTCGTCTCGTTCAGGAAGGGGTCGATGGACACCATGAAGTCGAGGCCCGCGAGCGCCGCGTCGAGGCGACGGCCGTTGGGCGTCGAGAGCACGGGGTTGCCGGCCATGGTGAGGAGCGCGCGGATCTGCCCCTCGCCGGGCGTCTCGATCTCCTCGGCGAGGGCCGCGACGGGCAGCTCCCCGCCGAACTCGGGCAGGTCGCGCACGCGCGAGCGCCAGCGACCGAAGCTGCCGCGCCCAGCGCCCTCGAGGATGTCGACGGCCGGCGTCGGGAACATCATGCCGCCGGGGCGGTCGAGACGACCGGCGCAGGCGTTGACCACGAGCAAGAGCCAGCCGTTGAGGCCGCCGTGCACCTGCGTGCACGTGCCCATGCGTCCGTAGAGCACGGGCCGCTCCGCCGCGACGAAGCCGTCCACGAGGCCCCGAATCACCTCGGCGCCGAGACCGGTGGGCGCCGCGGCCCGCTCCGGCGGGAAGGCCTCCGCGAGCGCGCGCACCTCCTCGATCCCGTCGCAGATCGGCGCGAGGCGCCCGAGGTCGACCGCGTCCCGGCGGAAGAGCTCGTGGAGGAACGCGAGGAGGAAGAAGGGGTCGCTCCCAGGCCTCACGAAGTGGTGCGCGTCGGCGCGCTTCGCCGTCTCCGTCCTGCGCGGGTCGAGCACCACCACCTGACCGCCGCGCTCGCGGATGGCGCCCATGCGACGCCGCATGCCCGGCGCGGTCAGGATGCTCCCGTTCGAGGCGAGGGGGTTCGCGCCGAGGATGACGAGATGGTCCGTGCGATCGATGTCGGGCACCGGCAGGAGCAGCTGGTGCCCGAACATCTGATGCGCCGCAAACATGTGCGGAAGCTGGTCGACGCTCGTGGCGCTGAAGCGGTTCTTCGTGCGGAGCGCCCGCAGAAGCGGAGGCCCGAAGAGCATGCCGCCCAGGTTGTGCGCCGTCGGGTTGCCGAGATAGGTGCCGACGGCGTCGTTGCCGTGCGCGGATTGGACCTCGTGGAGCCGCGTCGCGACCTCCCCCAGCGCCTCGTCCCAGGTCATCGGCTCCCAGCGCGCGGACGCGCCTTCGCCGACGCGCCGTACCGGGCTGCGGAGCCGATCCGGGTCCTCGTGGAGATCGGCGAGCGCCGAGCCCTTCGGGCACATGTAGCCGCGGCTGAGCGGGTCGTCGGCGTCGCCGCGAATGGACGCGATGCGCTCGCGTCCCTCGGCGTCCTTCTCGATGTCGATGACGAGGCCGCAGATGGCCTCGCAGAGGTGGCAGGCCCGATGGTGCAGGCGCGACGTCGACATGGGACCAGCTTAGCCGGTCCCCATGCCTGCCGGGCTCACGACGCCCCCTTCACGGGTAGCCCTGGCGCTCGCGTGGCGACCGCTCAGGCCGTCGCCGTCACCGTCGTCCTCGCCTCCGCCGGCTTCCGGCCGAGCGCCGCGATCATCCGGAGGTGCGCGCCGACGGCCGCCATCACCGACGGGTGCTTCTTGTAGGTCAGCCCGAACTCCCTCGCCGTCTCCTCGACGATGGGCTGCACGACGCCGTAGCGGACGTGGCTGACCTTGGTGAAGAGGTGGTGCGTGACCTGGTGGTTCAGGCCGCCCGTGTACCAGCTGACGAGCGGGTTCCGCGGCGCGAAGTCCACCGTGGTCGCGAGCTGATGCACCGCCCAGCTCTCCTCCACGCGACGCTCGCCCTCCAGCGGCGAGGGGAAGTCCACGCCCTCGACCACGTGCGCGAGCTGGAAGACCAGCGAGAAGGTGAAGCCGGCGATGAGCTGGATGCCCACCCACACCGCGAGCACGTGCCACCACGTGTGCAGCGCGAAGGGGATGACGAACGCGAGCACCACGTAGAGGGCCTTGAAGCCGAGGAAGACCGCCGTAGCCAGCGGCGTGCGCGCGGGCGCGTCGTGGCGACCGATCTTGCCGCCGAAGAACTCGGGAAAGTCGCTGATGATCCAGTGGATGGTGATCAGCGAGTAGGCCGGCAGCGCGTAGAGCACCTGGAAGCGGTGATGCGGCTTCCACTCCTGCTCCGGATGCAGCCGGAGCAGCCCGTTCGTGTCGAGGTCGTCGTCGAGCTCCTCGAGGTTCGTGAACGTGTGGTGGAGGATGTTGTGCTTGTACTTCCAGAGCGCCTGGCTGCCGCCGATCAGGTCGAGGCTGTGCACCATGAGCTTGTTGACCCAGCGGTGCTTCGAGAAGGCCCCGTGCCCCGCGTCGTGCATGACGCAGAAGCCGATGAGCACGATGGACTGCGCCACGAGAAAGGCGCTGAGGAGCTTCGCCCACACGGGTACGGCCACGAAGACGAGCGTCACGTAGCTCGCGGCGAGGAGGCCGAGGCAGAAGAGCGACTTGAGCGCGATGCGGGCCGCGCCGTCCTTCGGCGTACCCGCCTCGGCCAGCGCGGCGTCCACACGCTTGCGGAGCGTCGCGTAAAAGGCGCCCTCCCGGGCAAAGTGAATGCGGTCCACGGCGAGTTCCTCGGGGCGGGGCGCCTTCCCGGCGGAAGAGCGGCAGATGCTGCCGGTAGTCGGAGTCTGGCGGTGAGCTCCGGCGAGGGTGAGGGAGACACCTCACGGCATGCCGCGCCCGCCCGACGCGCCGACACTGGTCACTCTTCGGCCGAGCGCAATGCGAAGGGCGTGAGTTTGCGGGGCTGACGCGTGACCAGGCCGGGGGGACGACGCGACGGCGTGGGACGCGGCCCGGTCGCCGGCCAGGGGCGCCGTCGTCGTCTGCTAGCGTCGGCGCCGTGACCGACCTCCTCTACGGCCGCTGCGACGCCTGCGGCGAGGACGATCCGCTTCCGGTGAGCGCGCTCGCCGAGCCGCGCGCGTGTCCGCATTGCGGCGCGGCCCGGCTGCCTTTCGCCGCGCCCTTCGAGCTCGGAGACCCGCGGCAGCTAGACGCGCTCGACCGAGGCCCGCTGCCCTTGCTCGTCCTTTACGGAGCGGCGTGGTGCGGCGCGACCCATCGCAGCGAGGAGGCGCTCGACGCCGTCGCCGCAGAGGAGCGCGGGCGCCTCGTGGTCGTTCGCATCGACGTGGACGCTCAACCGGAGCTGGCAGCCCGCGACCGCGTGCGCAGCCTCCCCACGATCGTGTGGCGCCACCGCGGGCGCGAGACCGACCGACATCCCGGTGCGCTCCAGCCCGAAGCGCTCTCTGCCTGGGCCGCTCTCCATCAGCGAACGACCTGACGTCCCCGATTCGGGACGTCTCCTCGGAAAAACCATCGTTACCAATCGGAACGACGAGCACGATCCGGGTGGGCAGGTAACCAAACCGGCGACGCAAGTACTGCGTTCGGTAACGCATCCGGCGCACGAGGTGCGCGCCCCCCATGTCTGGGGGCCCGTTTCGAGGGGATCTTGAGGGCCGCCCGCGATGGTCCGGTTCCTGCGTAGGAGGCGGTCGTCACCATGATGGACGCCTCCCCCGCCGCCGCCTCCTCTTCCACCCCCGTCTCCCCCGTCTTCGGCGCTACTCGGCGCCCGAGCCGACCGGGGCGACTCAGCATCGACGAGGAGAACGCTCTGCTTCGCGCTGCGAAGCGCAGCGACCAGCGCGCCGTCACGGAGCTGATCGAACGGCACATCGGCCTCGTGCAGGCCGAGGTCCGGCGCCACCTCTGGACCGGCCTGAGCGCCGAGGACCTCTCGGGCGAGGGCCTCCTCGGGCTCCTCGAGAGCATCCGCCGCTTCGACGTGACGCGGCGGACCCGGCTCTCGACCTACGCGGTCTGGTGGATCCGCGCCTCCATCTGGGACTTCGTCTGGAAGAACCGGCGCATCGTGCCCATTCCTTCGACGCGCCGCGCGCGGCGCATCCGCGTCTCCATCTGGCGGACGGAGCGCGCGCTCACGGGCAAGCTCGGCCGACCGCCGACCACGGCGGAGCTCGCCGAGGCCCTGGCCGTGGAGGAGCAGGACGTGCTCGATCTACGCGCGGCGCTCACGGGCCGGGACGTCATCCTCGGCGGCGGAGACGACGAGCCCTCCTTCGAGCTGCCCTGCACCGGCGCGAGCCCCGAGGACATCCTCGTCACCGTCGACAAGCGGCGCGCGATCCAAAGCGCGCTGAACGTGGCCCTCGAGCGGCTCCCGGCGCGTGAGCGGACCATCGTGGAGCGCCGGCTCCTCACCGAGGACGGGCCCACGCTCACGGCCCTCGGCGCCGAGCTCGGCGTGAGCCGCGAGCGCGTCCGCCAGCTTCAGAAGCGCGCCGAGCGCACGCTCCGGGACGCCCTCAGCGCCGTCGCCTAGGGAACGCCCCATGCGGCCGCGTCCCGAGAGCGTCGTCACGGGGCACGAGAACACCGATCTCGACGCCTTCGCCGCGTGCGTCGCCGCGCAGCAGCTCGCCGTAGCCGAAGGGCGGGACGCGCCGATCCTGGTGCTCGGCCGCCGGCTGCAGCCTTCCCTCCACCGCTTCCTCGGGCTGCACCGCACCCGCTTCCCGGCCACCCGGGCCGACGACCTCGACCTGGGCGCCGTCCGCGAGCTGACCGTCTGCGATACGCGGAGTCGCTCCCGCGTTCGCCACGTGGAGCCGATCCTCGCCCGCAGAGATGCCGGCGAGGCCGTGCACCTGCGCGTCTTCGACCACCACCCACCGCCGCCGGATCCGCTCGAGGGCGACGTCGACGTGCACCAGCCCATCGGGGCCGTCACCTCGTTGCTCGTGCTCCGACTCCTCGCCGCGGGCGCGCGCATCGATGCGGCGGAGGCGTCGCTCTACAGCCTCGCCATCCACGCGGACACGGGGTCGCTGCGCCACGTGACGACGCAGCCGGACGACGCGCAGGCGCTCGCCGAGCTCCTCCGGCTGGGCGCGCGCACGCAGCTCGTCGGCCGCATTCTCGACGCGCCGCCGAGCGAGGTGCAGCGCGCCCTCATCCGCACGCTGCTCGACGAAGCCACGCCGGTGGCGCTCGACGCGCTGGCGGGACGGCCCGCCATGATCGGCCTCGCGCCCCGGCCGAAGAAGGCCGAAGGCCTCAACCGCGCCGTCGAGGAGTGGGCGGGCCTCACGGACTCGCCGGTGGCCATCGCCGTCTTCCATCGCGCGCGGGGGACGACGAGCGACGTGACCCTCGTGGCCCGTTCGCGGAGCGCCGCCGTCGACGTGGGCGCCCTGCTCCGCGGCTTCGGGGGCGGAGGCCACGCCGGCGCCGCCGCCGCGCGACAGAAGAACACGGATCCCGAAGCGGTCCGCCGGCGACTCGCCGAGGCCCTCTGCGCGCTGCCGCCCCCGCGGCTTCGCGTGGCCTCGATGATGACCCGCGACGTACGCGCCCTGACCAGGGACGTGAGCCTGGGCGACGCCGCGGAGCGCCTCCGGCGCTGGGGGGTCACGGGCGCGCCCGTTACCGAGACCGCGGCGAACGAACGCCTCGTGGGCGTGATCAGCACGGGGGACGTCGAGCGGGCCGCGCGCGAAGGTCGGCTCGCGCTCCCCATCGCGAGCTGCATGACCCACGACCCGATCACGGTGTCGCCGGAGCTTCCGCTCGTCGCGGCCATCGACCGCATGGCCCGTCGCAACGTGGGTCGGCTTCCGGTGGTCGACGCCGCGGGTGCCCTGGTGGGCATCGTCTCGCGCTCCGACGCGCTTCGCTTCCTCTACGGCGAAGAGCGCGCCTAGGGTCCCGGCGCGGCGACCCGTCGCGGGTCACGAACCCAGCCGCTCTCGGGCAGCCGGGCCGCGCGGTACGCCGCGAGTGGCGCGGCGTCGTACGCGCGCAGATCGACGCGGAGCGTGCGCGTGATGCGGTAGCCGTCGAGGCCGGGCACGACCTGCACGGCGTGGAAGGTGACGCCGGCGGCCGCCGCCATGCGGGCCGCCTCGGCGAAGGCCGGATCGTGGAGCGCCGAGGGCCGGACGGCGCGGATTGGCTCGGGCCGCTGGACGGTGAACACGACGCTCGCGCGCTCGCCGCCGCGCGCGAGGGCGGCGTGCTCCTCCAGATGACCTGCGGCGCGCACGCTCACCGAGTCGGGGAAGTAGGCGCGGCCGTCCGGGTAGACGAGGTGGCAGTTCTTGACCTCGAGAAAGTGCGGGCCATCGGCGCGGTCGAGGACGAAGTCGACGCGCGAGCGCTCGCCGTAGCGCACCTCGCTCCGTACGGCGCGGTAGCGGCGAAAGCCCGGCCAGCGCCGCGCCGCCAGGAGCGCCGCGACGAGACGGTTGGGCACCACGGTGTTGGCGCCGACGACGGTCTCGCGGCCGGCGCGTGGCCCCACGACCTCCCGGTCGGCCACGAGCTCCCAGGTGTAGGCGAGCTTGCGCTTCCGTTCCGGCGGGGCCGGGAGGAGCCAGACCCGCGCGCCTGGGCGCACGAGGCCCTCCATGCGGCCGGGGTTCACGCAGTGCGCGCGGACGGCGCGGCCGTCGTCGCGGCGCACCTCGGCGATGAAGCGGTCGTAGCGCCCGACGAGGCGGCCGGGGACCAGTGCATCCGGATGCGGCACGAACGCCAGCGGCGGCATCCCCTCGCCCTGGGAGCCTCGCGCGCGAGGGGCAAGGGGAGCCGTACGCGCCGGCCGGCGCTCAGCCGAAGGCCGGCGCCACGGCGAGCCACCAGACCACGGCGCCGGTGAGCAACGTGTAGAACGCCGCGATGCCCGCGGTGGTCGTGCGGTCGAGAGCCGTGCTGCAGTCCTTGGCGGCGGCGCAGTCGATGGCGGAACGGTGGCGCTTCACGGGAACCCCAGTCTCCGCGTCCGAACGAGACGCGGCAGGGGGACCAACGACGTGGGCGTGAGTTTCCGAAGGGGAGCGCATTCTCGAAGGGCTCTCGTGCGTCGTCCGCGGGATTCGATTCCGCGTCAGTTGAAGGGGTTCGTCGGACGGCCGAAGCTCCGCCACGCATCGATGAGCGTGGAGCGGTAGACGCGCGGCGCGTAGCTGTCCCGTCCCTCTTCTACGGCGCGCTTCTCGTCGGGAAAGACCGTCGCCGGGATTTCGTGGATCTTGTTCTCGTGGGCCAGGAGCACGGGGATCCGGCCGTCGCGGAGGAGGGCCTCGGCCACGCTGCCGAGGAGGGCCTTGCTGATGCCCTTCCGGCCCTTCGTGCCCACGACCAGAAGGTCGACCTCGTAGTCCCGCGCGACCTGACGAATCGTGTCGGCGGGATCGCCGAGGCGCACATGCGACCAGGTGGGCAGCCGCGTCAGGTCGTAGCCCTCGCCCTGGGCCACGCGCGCGACGAAGCGCTCGAGCTTCGCGGGGAGGACGCGGAGCGCCTCTTCCTGCCGCTCGAGGTCGCCCCCGGCGCCCTCGACCACGTGCACGAGATGAAGGCACGCGCTCGGATGGCCGCTCAGCATCTTGAACGACTGCCGGAGGGCGCGGGCGCCCGCATCGTTGAAGGAAACGGCGGCCAGGATCTGAAGGCCAGCCGCCTTGGCCTGGTGCTCCCGAAGGTCCTTGTCGTCGCTCGTCATCTCGGCTCTCCTTCGTCGCGACCCGCGCTCCGCGCCCAGCGCACGGGGCTCGGTACGACCACGCCCAGAGACCAAGCAAGGGGTGGACCAAACCTCCCGCAAATCCAGATGCAGGTGGCACGGCTCACGCATCTGCGCGCCGCGAAGGACATCAGTCATGAGCACGCCCCCCACGCACTTCCCGCCCAAGCGCATCGTCGTCGCCACGGACCTGTCGGAGGCGAGCCGGCCGGCGCTGGCCATGGCCGCCGCCTACGCGTCTCGCTTTCAGGCCGAGCTGATCCTGGCGAGCGCCTTCGACCCGACCCCCTTCGTCGCGCCCGTCGCCATCCCGGGCCCGGCCGATACGCTCGAAACCGCCGCGAAGGAAATGAAAGCGACCATCGAGGAGCTCCTCGCGGAGCACAAGAAGGGCGTCTTCGCCGAGGTCGCCGACGACGTGACCATCGAGTGCATCCGGCACCACGCCCCGGGCGAAGGCATCGTCGAGCTGGCCACGGACCGTGAGGCAGACCTGATCATCGTCGGCTCGCACGGACGTACGGGGCTCAAGCGCGTGCTCCTCGGCAGCGTCGCCGAGCGCGTCGTCCGCCTCAGCCGCATGCCCGTGCTGGTGGTGGATAGCGGTCTCCGCGACTGACGCGCCTCGCGAATCCTGCACCACGGGCCCTTCGGACGCAGACCCTGCGCCAAGGGACCCCGAGGAGGGCCGCCCGCGCCGCCGGCACGCCTCGTGCTGTGTCCGAAGGTGCGGGCTCCGCACCCGCAGGCTGGAGACACGATGACGCACGACGCGACGACACGAGCCGCGCCCCTGCTGCCTTCGGAGGTGCGCGCGCGCCTCGTGGAGGCCCATGGCGCCATCCGCGAGCGCTTGGGACGCGCGGGCACGCTCGTAGCCTGGCTCCGGGAGGGCCACGCCGCGGCCCCTTCGACGCTGAAGACGTGGGCCGAGGACCTTCACGGACTGCTCGTTTCGCACATGGAGCGGGAGGAGGCTCTGCTCCTGCCGGCGCTTCGCGAGGCGGACGGCTTCGGCCCGACGCGCGCCGAAGCGCTCCAGGCCGAGCACGAGGAGCAGCGGCGCGGCCTCCAGCGCGTGATCGCGGCCATCGTCGCCGAGTCGGACGTGGCGCTCCTGGCCGACCGCATCGAGCTCCTCGTGGAGCGGGTGCGACGCGACATGGACGAAGAGGAGGCGCTCTACCTGAGCCCGAAGCTCCTCAAGGACGACCTGGTCCCCGCGGATTATTTCGGGGGGTGAAACGAATGGTTTCGTGCACTTCGCGTAAGGGCTGGGGCACGGACACGGCTCGACCGCGCGCGGGTAGGGACTAGGGTACGTCCCAAGACATGGGCGCTGATTCGGTGGATAGGGAGCCGCGAAGGAGAGCCGGCCGCGTGCTCGTCGTGGACGACGAGGCGAACGCACGGGACGCCTTGGCCGAGCTTCTCGAGGACGAGGGCTACGTCTCCGCGACGGCGGAGAACGGCGAGGCGGCGCTGCGCCTCTTCGACGGCTTCGTGCCGGACGTCGTGCTCACGGACCTGAAGATGCCCGTCATGGGCGGCCTGGAGCTCGTGGAGCGCGGCAAGGCGGCGCGCCCCACCACGTCCTTCGTGGTCATGACGGCCTTCGGCTCCATCGAGACGGCGGTCGAGGCCATCAAGCGGGGCGCCGAGCACTACCTGACGAAGCCCCTCGACATGGAGGCGGTGAGCGCGCTCGTAGGTCGGGCCCTCGAGAAGGCGCAGCTCGCGCAGGAGGCGGCGGACCTTCGGGAGCGCGTCGAGCAGCGGCTCAGCTTCGGCGGCATCCTCGGCGACCACCCGTCGATGCAGCGGGTGCTCAAGATGGTCGGCCAGGTCGCGCGGAGCCGCGCCACGGTGCTCGTCCAGGGCGAGAGCGGGACGGGCAAGGAGCTCATCGCCGCCGCCATCCACCAAAACTCGCCGCGCGCGAAGCGCCCCTTCGTGCGTCTGAACTGCGCGGCGCTGGCCGAGAACCTGCTCGAGTCGGAGCTCTTCGGCCACGAGCGCGGCGCCTTCACCGGCGCCGTGGGTCGCCGCGCCGGACGCTTCGAACAAGCCGACGGGGGCACGCTCTTCCTCGACGAGGTCTCGGAGATCGCGATGGCGCTCCAGGTGAAGCTGCTCCGTTTCCTCCAGGAGCGCGAGTTCGAGCGCGTGGGCGGCAACGAGACGCTCCGCGTCGACGTGCGCGTGGTCGCGGCCACGAACCGGAACCTCAAGCAGATGGTCGAGGACGGCACGTTCCGCGAGGACCTCTACTACCGGCTCAACGTGGTGCAGGTGGACCTGCCGCCGCTCCGGGCCCGGCGCTCGGACATCCCGCTCCTCGCCGAGCACTTCCTGCGGAAGTACGCGGCGGAGAACGAGCGCGAGATGGCCGGCTTCAGCGACGGCGCGCTTCGGGCGCTCATGGCCTACCCGTGGCCCGGCAACGTGCGCGAGCTCGAGAACGCCATCGAGCGCGCGGTAGTGCTCGCCGAGAGCGACACGGTCGACGTGTCGCTGCTGCCCGGTGCCGGCGACGCGGGGCCGCGCGGCGACGACGCCTCGCTCGGGCTGCTCGTGCCCGGCGTGACCATGGCCGAGGTCGAGCGGCTGGTCATCGAGCGCACCCTGGACGCGGTCGGCGGGTCGACGGCGAAGGCCGCGGAGATGCTCGGTATCAGCCGGCGGAAGATCCAGTACCGCATCAAGGAGTGGGCGGACGACGACGACCCGCGCGCCGAGCTGAGCGACGAGGTCCCCCCGCCAAGCTGAGGCTCACTCCTCTTCTTCCTCGTCGGTGCCGGGATAGAGGCTCCGGCGCCGCGGAAGGGTGAACTCGGCCGAGGCGCCGCCGGCGGGTCGCGCGTGCAGCGAGACCTGGCCACCGTGCATCCGCACGATCTTGTCCACGATGGCCAGGCCGAGGCCCGTGCCTGCAGCCTTCGTCGTGAAAAAGGGCCGAAACACCTCACCGGCATCCTCCGGCGGGCCCGGCCCGTCGTCGCGCACGCGGACGCGGAGCAGGTCGCCCTCGTCCTCGACGCCCAGCGTGATGTGACCGCCGCCGTTGTCCCGCATGGCTTCGACGGCGTTGCGCACGAGGTTGACGAGCACCTGCTGCAGGCGCGAGCGGTCACCGCGCGCGGTGAGCTGCGGGTCGCCGGTCGCGTCGATCTGCACGCCGGCCTCCTCGCATTCGAGGCGCTCGAGGGCCACGACGTCGTCGAGGAGCTCGCGGAGCGAGAGCACCTTGGCCTCGAGGCGGTCGGGCCGCGCGAAGCCCAGGAACTCGTCGAGCATCACGGAGAGCCGGCTGAGCTCCTTCCGCACGATGTCGACGGGCGCGAGCAGCCGCTCGGCGTCCGTGAGGCGCCGGGCGCGGCGCCGGAGCACCTGGAGCTGCAGGCTCGCGGCGTTGAGCGGGTTGCGGATCTCGTGAGCCAGACCCGCCGTGAGCGTGCCGACGGCGGCGAGCGCCTCAGCCTCGGCGCTTCGACGGCGCAGCTCCACCTGCAGCGTCACGTCGAGACCGACGGCGAGCACGGTCTCGTCGGTGGCCGCGATGCCGTCGTCGGCGTCGAGGCCGGTGAAGGTCCAACGCACGATGCGCCGCTCGCCCGCCTTCGTGACGAAGGTGAACTGGCGGTCGCGGAGCGTCTCGCCCGCGAGCGCGCGGTCGAGGTCCTCCGCCATCTCCTCCGCCTCCTCGGGTGCGCCGCAGACCTCGGGAAAGGGTGGGCCGGCGGGGTAGCTCTCGTCGCCGCCCCAGAGCGTGAGGGCGAAGCGGTTGCAGAAGCGGATGCGGTGCTCGCGGTCGATGCCCACGATGAGCGCTTCGACGGAGTCGACGACGCCCCGGTAGAGGGCCTCGGATTCCGAGAGCGCCTGGGCGAGGGCTTCCCGCTCCTGGCGAAGCCGCGTCTGCGCGAGGGCGCGCTCGCAGATGCCGAGCAGCTGGCCGAGATCGAAGGGCTTCAAGACGTAGGCGAAGGCACCCTCCTGCACGGCCTCGATGGCCGACGCCAGGTCGGCATTGCCCGTCATGAGCACCACGGCGATGTCTGGGCTCCGCTCGCGAAGCGCGCGCAGCAGGGTCAGGCCGGACATGTCGCCGGGGAGGCGCACGTCGACGAGGGCGAGGTCCACGGGCTCCGCGGAGAGGCGCAGCGCTTCGGCGCCGTCCTTCGCGATGAGGGGCCGGACGTCGAGCTCGCCGAGGATCTCGGCGAGGTTCTCCGCGAGGTCGCGGTTGTCCTCGACGATGAGCACACGGTTCACGGAGTGCAGTCTCGCCCCGCGGCGGCCGGGGGCCAGGGGACGCGCGCCGGGTATGCGGGGCGACGGGTGCGCTAGGCTTGGCGCGATGGACGCCGAACGCCTCGCAAGGGCCGCCCGCGCGCTCCTCCGAAGCCCCTTCGATACAAAGTCGGTGGTCGCCTACCTCGGGGAGCTGGGCGGTAGCGTGCGCGCCGACCGAGCCTACGTCTTCGAGCTCGAGCACGGCCCGGGAGTTGGCGTGACCTCGAGCCAGCGCTTCGAGTGGAACGCCGGGGACGCCGCGCCGCAGATCGACAACCCGGAGCTCCAGGGCATCCGCGTCGAAGAGCTCTTCGCGCATTGGCTCGAGACGCTCGGCCGCGGCGAGCCCTACTTCGGCGTGGTCCGCGACCTGCCGGTAGCCGACCAGGCGATCCTCGGCCCGCAGGACGTGCTCTCGCTGCTCGTCTGCCCGATCCGCGTCCAGGGCGAGCTTTGGGGCTTCGTGGGCTTCGACGATTGCCAACGCGAGCGGGAATGGTCGCCGACGGAGCGCCAGGTGCTCTCCGGCGCCTCGGTCGCCCTCGCGGCCGCACTCCGCCATCGCGACGTGCAGCAGCGCCTGAGCGTGGCGCGCGCCGCGCTCGCCATGGCGCTCGACGCGGCGACCTAGGCGGCGCCGTGCCCAAACGACCGCCGGCGCGCCCGCTGAAGGCCGTTTGACAAAAAAAATCGTCAAAGGCATCGTGGAGGTGTGGACGACATCTGCGTCATCGACCGCCCAGAAGCCGCGCTGGCCGCGCTCAAGCCCCTGCGCGCGCAGCTGCTCGACGCCCTCTCGGCGCCGCGCTCGGCGGCGGAGGTCGCGAACGCGATGGGGATTCCCCGGCAGAAGGCGCGCTACCACCTCCAGGCGCTGGAACGCGCGGGCCTCGCGAAGGAGGTCGAGCGGCGACCCTGGGGCGGCATCGTGGAGAAGCGCCTCGTCGCCACGGCCTCGACCTACGTGGTGTCGCCTTCGGCCCTCGGGCCCGTCGGGGACACGCGCCGGGCGAAGGACCGGCTCGCGGCGAGCTACCTGATCGCGCTCGGTGCCCGCCTCGTGCGCGAGGTCGCCGAGCTGATGGGCCGGGCGCGGGCGGCCTCGAAGCGGCTCGCGACCATGTCCCTCGACACCGAGGTGCGCTTCCGCTCCCCGGAGGACCGCGCGGCCTTCACCCGCGAGCTCGTGGAGAGCGTCAACGCGCTCGTCGCCAAGTACCACGCCACCGAGGGACGCGATCACCGCGTCGTGCTCGTGGCCCACCCCCTGCCTGCCGAGGAGCCCGCATGCCCGTGAAGAAGTCCGCCGAGGGACGTCGAGAGGTCGAGTCCAGCATCGAAATCCCCGGTACGCCGGAGGAGGTGTGGGAGCTCGTCGCGACGGGACCCGGCGTCTCGTCATGGTTCGTACCCACCCGGACCGAAGGCGACGACGCGCGACCCACACAGATCATCTGCTCCTTCGGCCCGGGCATGGAGGCGGTGGCCGAGATCCTCGCGTGGGCACCGCCGCGCTCCTTCCGCGCCGAAGCACCCTGGGGCCCGGACATGCCCGTCGCGACCGAGTGGCATGTGGAGGCCCAGAGCGGCGAGACCTGCGTGGTGCGGGTGGTGCACAGCCTCTTCAGCAGCACGGACGATTGGGACGACCAGCTCGAGGGCACCGAGTCCGGCTGGAGGAGCTTCTTCACGGTGCTCCGGCTGCGCCAGACGCACTTCCGCGGTCTGCCGGCGTCGGTGGCGCAGGCCTCCCACATGGTCGCCGGATCGGCCGCCGACGTGTGGGCACGCGCCTCCGCGGGCTTCGGCGTCGCGGGCGAAGGCGCATGGACCGGGCCCGGGGGCGCCACGGGCATCGTGGACCGCGCGTCGGACTCCGAGGTCTTCATCGTGCTGGAGCGCCCCACGCCGGGACTCCTGCATCTGAGCGCCCAGCCCATGGGCGGCCAGGTGATGGTCGCCGCGCGTCGCTTTCACTACGGCGCGGACGTGCCGGCGCCGGATGAAGCGGAGCTCCTCCGGACGCTCTCGGGGATCTAGTGTCCTGAGCGGCGCCGCCGGGAACGCAGCGCGACGAGGACGAGCACGCCGACGCCACGCGCCGGGGCGCTCGCGCAGCCGCCGGAGCCCACGAAGGCGCCGCCGAGGTCCGGGCGCG
>ERZ1740059.949-NODE-949-length-14750-cov-8.999456_pt1 | contig 14750 bp, 10 predicted proteins | sample MGYA00581744_ERZ1740059 | MGnify/ENA primary metagenome ERZ1740059 (study PRJEB43018, sample SAMN04849738) | marine metagenome | isolation source: floating plastic debris | place: Pacific Ocean | collected 2008-08-28 | study: EMG produced TPA metagenomics assembly... | reverse complement strand
ATATAAGGACAAAGATCGAACTCAAAATCCAAACCTTATTAATGGAAGATCTTTCCTGTTCAGTATTCTTGAATATTTTCACTCTAATTACTCCTTTCAAATTAATCTGACAACTATTGACTCTTTATCCTGCTTATTCCTTTTCCCAAAATTTCAACCAACATTTTTGTTGGTTTTTCAAACAAAAAAAATTCCTACACTTTAATACCTCGAATGAACACTTCAATTAATTTATTTGCCATCAATAGGCGACTTCCATCGACATATTTGTTTGAAATCCCATGAAATGCCTCCATTGAAGCAAAAATTGCCCCTGCAATATATCCAAGATTTTGATGTTCAATCTCGCCACGATTCCTGGCATCTTCAAGTACTTTCATAATCGGCAGTAGTGTGGCTTCAAAAGCAAGATTAGATATGTTATCAGCTTGGGTGTCTCCGATAGAAGGTAAATCACTGGTTTCCAAGCGAATAATATTCACGGGTGGCTGTGAAATGATCCATGCTGCAATATGTTGCAACTGCTTTCGCAAATCGCCCTGGCCACGATCTATTACTGCTTTTATACCTTCACGATAACGCTGCATATGTCTCGTCATTACTTCAACATACAATGCCGACTTACCACCCGGAATATGATGATAAATTGAGGCATGATGAATGCCTACCGCCTTGGCAATATCTTTGACGGTAACGGCTTCGTAACCACGTTCTACAAAGAGCTGTTCTGCTGCTTTTAGAACTCGTTCTCGTGCCTCGGAATTTGAACTCACTCTATTAACCAACAATTTTGTTGATATTATTAAATTACAGATATTTTGTAAGCGTGTCAAACAAGTAATAGTTCATTTAAGCAATACTTCCTCTCTTCCGTGTTTCCTTGTAAGAAGTTCCCACATTTTTTAAGCCAGCTTTAATCATTTGTCGTTCCAATAAACCGAAGAAGCGCGATCTATCTCCACCCCTGACAACAGCTTGATTATGCGCTTCCGCTAACGCTACCGGATAACCATATCCTTTATAAACTTGCGCCAGCATTAACCCCAAAGATTCATCAAACATCTCAGTATTTTTAGCAACCCACTCCGGGACCTCTATACGTGCTATTTCCGTGCCTACATGAACGTAACAGAAATAAATTTGCTGGTCTTCATATAAATCTAAAATCCGAGAATTACTTCGCCATAAAGGACTGCGCTGTCCCGGTTTGAGTTGAGTTGACCACAAAGTACTATCTCGCAATCCTTCAAAGACTTTACAAGGAATCTTTTCCATTTGGTTGGGGCAAAAACTTATACAATCCGGTGCTTTGTGAGGACAAGCCGACAAGCGGAAAAAATTCATTGCCTCAATACTCCGCGAAGCACTTAGATAACCCATCAAAGGAATACCCGCATCCCGCAAATTCTTCCAAGAATCCAAAATAGGCGGTAAAATATGTTCCTTAGCATCAAAAGGTAATTGATCCAAAAACCAGTAAATTAAAGAACCATCTACCATTGCCAAGGTTGGTATTCTTTGTGCAGTAGCAGTAGAGGAAGTAGAAATTTCTTCCACTTCGTCCCCTTGTCCCCTTATCTCCTTATCTCCTTCTACTCTTTGCGTCGCTGCGATCGCCAATTCCGATAACATTACCGCTTCACTCGCCGTGCGTCGGTAGCTCATCCATTCCTCGGTTCTAATTCCCCATTGTCGAGACATATATAAATCTTCTGGACGGTAAAATATCTCCGGTAAACTATCTAGAAATGGGTGTTTATTTTGTCCATAATGTAAGACAACTCTACCGATATTAAGTAGATAACAATAAGCAATTTCGTGGTGATTTGGGGCAATTTGAGAGCCATCGGTAGCGATTACAGTATGAGTCTTAGGAGGAACCACAATATCGATACAAGTGTGTAGGGGTTCCATGGGAGTAGCATTCGCAAACAAAATGCGATCGCGCCATTTTTCTTGAATTTTAATTAATTCCGGGAGTCGAGTAAAGGCATCCTCAAGATGTTTTTGCCCTAATTCTAAACGTTGACGATTTGCTTCAGCTTCTTGAGTCAAATGTTGACTCAATCCATACATTTGTCCGGCGAGTTTACTTAGATCCAGCATTGTCAGTGAACAGTGAGCAGTGAACAGTGTTGTAGGAATATTCTTTGGACATCTTATAATGGTAAGAATAACTAAGTAGGTTGGCATTGAAAATAGTAATTGGGATAAGGCAATAGGCAATAGGCAAAAGTCAATAGGAATAAGGGTTTGAGGGTAATTAACCCAAGCTGTAATGTAGCTTGGTTTATTTGTGCCGACTTACTTATCAACTATTAACTAATAAAAAATAATTAACTTATTCTTTATTACAAGCTACCAATTATAGACAAACAATTCTTCACTGTTGACTGCTCACTGTTGACTGTTGACTGTTCACTGCTTACTCTTGACTGTTGACTGTTCACTGCTCACTCTTGACTGCTCACTGATTAATTTTGCCATTTATCAAAATCTTGGACAAACTGAGACTGGGATATTAGTTGAATTCGCATATCTTTTTGAGCAACTTCCCTATCTGTTGGAGTATTATAGCCCCAGTCGGCAAGAAATAGTTCTACATCTTCTAAATCTGTTTTTTCTTTAACTTTTTGTAACGTTTTTATTCGGTCTTCTATAAACCATAAATTGACTGTAAAATCAGATTCTCCTTTTAATTCTCGTAATATTTCGTATTTAGGACGTTTCTCTTCTTTGCCAAAAATAGCTTCTTGAGGTAAATCAAAGTCTGCTTTTTGCAATAGTTGTTTGACAAAACGTCCTTCTTTAGTAGTAACTATATATATTGCAGTTTGAGTATTATATATACTTTTTATTCTTTCTACGATTCCAGGATAAAATTTATGCATACTCAGCCAATTGTCTAAATCTGTTTCTATCCACTCATCGCGCTGTTTATCTAAAATGTAGGCGATTTCTTGAGCAGTAAAATCATTTTGACGAAGAATTTTAACGGATATCTCTTTCCATTCTTGGAAAATTTGGTCTTCTTCAAAGCCTTCTAATAATGCTTTTATTAAAACAGGCATTTCCCAACCTGTTTCAATTACTGGTCGAAGACGATAAAATTTATTAGCTAAATCTTCTGTTTGGCTTTGATTGGAACAAGACCAAACTTTACAATAAGTACGCCAAGCTGTTTGGAAGTATTCTATAAGTCCGTTACAGATTACACCGTCAAAGTCGAGAGCTAAAATTGTCGGGCTAATTGCGATCATTTTCTGAATTTACAAAGCTGCTTTTTCAGCTTATCGAATTTACAATAATTTTTCTGTGTCATGTAGTTTTTTAATTTTTATACTGGCAGTGAGTAAGTCGGCACAAATAAACTTTACTATGGAATTTTAAGAGTTTTCGATTAAGGGGAGCCGGAGACACCACGCCTCCGGTGCAATATATTACAAGGGAGTATTGAGAAGTAAGTAGTGAGTAGAAATAAGCTTCCGTGATGCGAATTTACATTCTGTTATGTAGCGCGGGTTTATTTATAGCTACCTACTTAATAGCTTTAACTTAAAATATGGGTTTAATTCCCCGGCAACCTACGGTGAAAGATACGCCCTACGCTCCGGGTGAATGGGTTGGGGTTTAAATCCCCATCCCAATTCCAGCCAACTTTCTTCTTGCTTCGTTATAATTTTCGGATACTTAAGTATATATTACAAATCTTCAGAAATCGTCACTTCTTTGGAAAGATATTTAAACCAGTTAAAATACAAAGCAATTGAAAGCATAATAAACAGTGCTAAGAGAATACCAAAAGTATCCCAACGTTTCATCATGAAGGTAATTCCCATCATGAATAAAGTCAATTGCCAGGGAATTGCGATAAATGTAGAAATAATATCTCGACGATTTTCATTTTGAATTTTCTGCTGAGTAACGAGGGGAAGATTTTTTCGCACGACTCCCCAAAAACCAAATGGTCTGGTAACCTTATAGAAATTATCTATTACTTGTAAATTTGTTGGTTCGGTAAAAAATGTGCCGATTAAACAACCAATAAATGATGAAATACTGGGGATGAGAAACAAGGCATATTCTTGATATTGGGGTTGATTTAAGTTCGGTATGATAAATGCTTTAGTTAGTATAGCTGCTAACATTCCCGCAACAGTACCAGCGGCAAACCCATAACCATTAAAACGCCACCAATACCACCGTAATACTAAAGGAATTGATAATCCCGCACCTAAACCCAAGGTAAGCCATCCCCAGATTTCGTTAATATTTTTGATTTGGTAGCTAAAGAGCATCCCTACCACTACAATGACAACCGATGCTAAACGACTTTGGGTAAGTAGTTGTCGAGGAGAAGCTTGAGGATTTAGATATGCTTGATAGATATCTTTAACCCAGTAAGCGGCGCTAGAGTTGATGATAGAGTCAAAAGTGGACATTGCTGCGGCAATAAAACAAGCTATTAATAATCCTTTAATTCCTACCGGCACGTATGCGGAAATTACTGTCGGCAAAATCAATTCTGGGTCCGATATAACACTTTGAGTTGCACCGTAATGAATGCCTAACATCGCAAAAGCGGTAACGAGGGGCCAGCGAAATGAAAGTAAAAGAATCCAAAATAGGGAAAGTAAACCCGCTTCACGATCGCTCTTTGCTGCAAAATAACGTTGCACCATATAGCCGCCAGCGCCGCCAAAACCTTCCATAAACACTTTTAAAAGATAAAAGAAAATTACCCCACCGAATAAGTTAAATACGGAGTAATCTCCCGGTAACTTTAGAGTCAAGGATGGTGAAATACTACTCCAATCTGCAAAGTTCCATTGTTGTAATTCAAACCCTTCCCCAGCAGGAATAGAAACTGAAAATGTTTCGGGAATAACAGCAGTTTGTAGTGCCAAAACACAAACATAAATAATCGCTGCAAAAATCAAAATGCCTTGAAAAACATCAGTCCAAACAACCCCGTAAAAACCACTCGCAGCCGTGTATACTAAAGCTAGAGAAACTAATGCAATGGAAGCAAGTTCATCGTTAATACCGAGAAATTGACCTAAAAATTTACCACCTGCAACGGTAAAATAGCTCATCGCACCCACTGCAAATATTAAATTTGCGATCGCGCTGATAATCCGTGCCGTATTTCCTTCCCTTCCCACACCAAAACGCAACCGCATCCATTCAGCTAAAGTCATCACCTGAGCGCGTCGATTCCATTTACCCATAAAAATCATCAAAATCGCCATGATTAATACAACACCGCCGCGAATTTCGATAAAAAATCCTTTCGCACCTACGGCGTAAATCAAAGCGCTGATAATCATCGTACCCGCCAAATCGGTATTTGATGCCATTCCTGAAGCACCCAAAACCCACCAAGGCATATTGCGGTTTCCCAAAAAGTAAGAATCGATACCCGCGCGCGCTTTTCGTTCGAGATAAATTCCAAATATTACTATAGAAATTAAGTAAACAGCAATAATTAGATAATCAACAAGCTGTAGCATAAATTTTTAGGCTTAAAGCAAGAATAAGTAATAACAGGGAAGATACAGCAAACTTCTCTTTGCTTCAAGTCTGTTATTTGACGGGCACCCATGAGATTTTTTTTCCCCTAAAAAAATTATCGTGGGAACCCTTGACTGTTTTGGTTTCCCCAGGCTTGTGTAATAGTACTTAATAATAAAGGAACTTCTCCTTGATTTTGATGTCAATACTAGTGTATTTACATAGTTTTACTGTATTTAATTTTTTATAGCTGGGGCTAAATACATCATGCCGCAATTCGTAAGGCTGATATCGATTCTTGTAGTTAGTTATAACGTACAACAGCAGTTAGTTAACAATGATGACAATAATCTTTAAATCCAGAATTATTTCTCAAAAAATATTTCAAAGGTTTGCGATTTTCCTTATATTATGTGTACCGGTATTAATCACAAATCCTGCGATCGCAGAAAAACCAGAAGATGTTAAAAAGTTATTAGATACAAAAAAATGCAATCGATGTGATTTAAGTAGTGCCGACTTGAGTAGTAAAAATCTCAGAAAAGCAGATTTAGATTCTTCTGATTTAAGTTATGCCAATTTAAGTTATGCAAAATTAAATCGTGCCGAGTTATATCGCGCTAATTTACGCAGTACTAATTTGAGTCATGCTGATTTAAGTTACGCTGATTTATCCGGTGCGGATTTACGTAATGCCAATTTCAGTTATGCCGATTTAAGTTACACCGATTTGAGCGATGCTAAGTTAACTGGTATCAACTTATTTAATGCCAAACTTAGGGGTGTAAAACTTGATGATGTTAATCTCTATGGTGTCAATTTAATTGGTGTTGATTTATCCGGTGTTAACTTAAGGTACGTTAATCTTAATGGTGCTATTTTAGATAGAGTTAATCTCAAATATGCGAATCTAAAGAATTTTGATTTTAAGGGTACATCCTTAAAAGGTGCCAATTTATCCGGGGCTAATCTTAGAGATGCTAATTTAAGAAGTGCCAAACTTCAAGATGCTAATTTAAGCAATACTAACCTTGATGGTGCTAATCTCCGATATGCAGAATTGACTGGAGTTAGGCTTGATGGTGCGAGTTTACGCAATGCCGATTTAAGAGGTGCGAATTTAGATATAAAATACATTCCCGATGATAATTTTATTGCTGATGCTTCTGACTTGATTAACTGGGGACACAATCGTTATGATCGAGGTGATTATCAAAGCGCTATTACCTATTATAGTAGAGCAATAGAAATTGATTCTAGATCCGCAGCAGCTTATACTTATAGAGGTTTAGCTAAAAGTCAATTACAAAATTATCAAAGTGCTCTTGATGATTATAATCAAGCAATAGAAGTTAATCCTAGCTACGCCAAAGCATATAGTTTTCGGGGTTATCTACGCATTCAGCAAGAAAAATATCAACTAGCACTTGGTGATTTCGATCGAGCAATTAGTCTTAACCCTAAATACGATCGAGCTTATAACGGCAAAGCAACTGTTTACCTCCAGCAAAAAGAATATTCAAAAGCAACTCGTAATGCAACAGAAGCGATTAGATTTAATTCCAAATATGCCGATGCTTACAACAATAGAGGTTTAGGGCAATACGCCTTGAAAAACTATCAGGCTGCGGAACAAGATTTTCGTAGAGCAATTAAATACTCTCACCGTTGGGCAGAAGCTTATTATAATTCAGGACGTGCCCGTTATGCTATTGGCGAGTATAAAGAAGCAACCAAACGTTTTGATAAAGCCATCAAAATTAATCGAGAATATGTTGACGCTTACTACTACAGAAGCAAGAGTCGTTTTGCTCGTAAAAAATATGAAGATGCAATAGAAGATTGCGATCGCACTATAGCACGTAACCCCAATTATGCAGCAGCTTATGAAATTAAAGGTAAATCTTTGTTAGCATTAAATAAGCCTGTTGGAGCCAAACAAGCTTTTGAAAAAGCTGCCCAAATTTACGATCAAAAACAAGATAAACAAGGTTTGCTGCGAGTACAAAAAATAACTGCCGAGCTTTAATTAGAAAATGCCCTCATCCGCATCACGGGTAGGGCAGGGAGGGGGAAGAATAATTTAGTACGCGCTATGCCCCTCAAAATTAACCTGGTGGAGTACTAGTACTCTTTTCATTAAAATTGACGGGTTAGGGCAAGCAGGGGGAGTGGGGGGAGCAGGGGGAGCAGGGGGAGAAAAGAATTTTGAGTAAAAATAAACCCGTCATAATTAATGAAAAGCACTACTAGTAGTACATTTAATTTATTCTGACGAATTGTAGAGACGTTATATATAACGTCTCCTTACGTTTGAGAGAAAATGAACCCGTCAAAATTAATGCGATCGAATACTAGAAATATCTTCTTTGCGTAGCTTTGCTTTGAGGGAGAGTTAACTATTTTTTTGCATTTACCCAAAAAGAAAGTGATTTAAATCAATTTTCTTATCCTTCATAATAATAGTAATTAACTTAATCTCCAAAGCAAAAAACACTGAAAATACAATAGCGATCGCCACATCTTCAAAGAGAGGGCGATCGCGTTACAATCTAGGTGATATGATGCAATCGAATACTCAGACAATTGATCGAGCCCTGGGAGGGTAAGATGATTAGATGGGGAAAAAGGGCGAACGGTTAGGATTTATGATTTACAAGGATAAATTGGAAATCTATAATTGATAATTGATCATTGATCATTGTTCATTGAAAATGCGTCCTATTGCTGTAGATTTATTTGCGGGTGCGGGGGGGATGACTCTTGGTTTTGAGCAAGCTGGTTTTGATGTGCTTGCTGCTGTAGAATTAGACCCAATTCATTGTGCTATCCATGAATTTAATTTTCCATTTTGGTGTATTTTCTGTAAAAGTGTAGAGCAGATTTCGGGAGAGGAAATAAGAAATCTTTCTGACATTAAAGATCGAGAAATTGATGTTGTATTTGGTGGTTCTCCTTGTCAGGGATTTTCATTTATGGGAAAACGGATTCTAAACGATCCGAGGAATGATTTAATGTTTCATTTTATCAGGTTAATTTTAGAGCTAAAGCCGAAATATTTTGTATTTGAAAATGTCCCTGGATTAACTGTAGGGGAACACCAAAATTTTTTATTAGAATTCATCAAAAAATTTGAAAATAATGATTATCGAGTAGAAGAAAATTACCAGGTACTTAACGCTGCAAATTATGGAGTTCCTCAAAGTAGAGCCAGGTTATTTATTTTAGGATGCCGTCAAGGTTTAAATCTATCAAAATATCCTCAACCATTAACTAAACCCAAAATAGCTAAAAAATCAAAATATATCGTAGATAACCTTGATTTACCAGCAACTCCTACAGTATGGGATGCTATCGGCGATTTACCAGAAGTCGAAAATTATTCGGAATTAATTGATAGAGACTGGGTATTCATAGGGCACCTTGCAGAGCGCGCTAATAAAAGCGATTATAGCCGCCAATTAAGCGGTATTTTATCAATTGAAAACGACTATTCTTACCAACGGTTATTTGATAAAGGTTATTTAAGCAACAGTACTCGTACAAAACATAATTCGCAATCTATAGCCAGATTTCGAGAAACTGAGCCTGGAAAAACTGAACCAATTAGCCACTTTCATAAATTAGCAGCAGATGGTATTTGTAAAACATTGAGAGCTGGTACACCTAGAAATCGCGGTGCCTTTACATCTCCACGCCCAATTCATCCCCTAACTCCACGATGTATCACCGTGCGAGAAGCTGCGCGTTTACATTCATATCCCGATTGGTTTCGTTTCCACGTCACAAAATGGCATGGATTTCGACAAATAGGAAATTCTGTTCCTCCCTTATTAGCAAAAGCCATCGCAACAGAAATTATCCATGCCCTGCAAAAAGTTCCAGTAAAACCACAGGAAGAAAAGCCATTAGGAGATGACAGTTTGTTACAAATAAATATGTCTAAAGCCGCTGCAAAATATGATGTTCCTGAAAATATTATTGCGCTCAGAAAAAGAAATAAAAATCAAGATTAATTTTCAATTTTAGGTTGAAGAAAGAACTTTTAACAAGTTGATAACGAAGCATAGCAAAAATATTCCCCTCCCTACTAGCGGCGAGGGGTTAATTATTCATCTTACAAATGGGAATTATAAGTATAATCTTTAATTACCGTGCATCCTAATGTTAGAAGAGCATCTAATTGTTATCCCCAAAACTGAATACGAATCCATGGGTGAGAAAATAGAGCAATTACAATCTGCTGTAAATACTTTGGAATCCAGATTAAACGGATTAGCAGATAATGTACCGGGGATGATTTACCAATTTTTTCTCAATGCAGATGGTACAACATCAATACCCTATGCATCTTCCGGTAGTCAAAAAATTTATGAAATAGAAGCGCAACAAATTCAACAACAGCCAGAAATAATCTACTCGATGGTGCATCCAGATGATGAAGCCCAACTGAATCAAACAATCTTAGAATCAGCGCAAAAAATGCAAAAATGGGAACATTCGTGGCGAATTACAACCCCCTCTGGTAAAGAGAAATGGTTAGAAGGATTTTCTGAACCTTATTTGCAAGAAGATGATTCCATACTTTGGTGCGGTTGTGTCATTGATATTACTAAACGCAAGCAAGCTGATATTCAACTGGCGCAATTAAATGAACAACTAGAAGCAAGAGTACAAGAAAAAACTGCACAATTACAAGCTTCCCAGGAAAGATTGCAGCAGTTGGCAGATAAAGTACCGGGAATGCTTTACGAATATCGTCTTGATACTGCCGGGGTTGCTTCATTTCCCTATGTATCTTCTGGAAGCCATTTGATTTATGAAGTTTCACGGCAAGAAATTCAACAAGATGCAGAAGTTATTATGCAACAAGCTCATCCTGAAGATAGCCAAAAATTATTTGAAGCAATTTCTAATTCAGCCCAAACTCTGGCAAAATGGGAACATTCTTGGCGGATTAATACACCTTCAGGTAAGCAAAAGTGGTTGCAAGGTACTTCAACGCCCATTTTACCGAAAAACTTGGGTTTAAAGCCCCGTCCTTGTAGGACGGCTTTTATTTTTATCTTATAGATTTATACTTGTAGTAGTAGTATAAGGTTAGGAGGTGATACCATGTTAATTTTTGAGTTCAAAGCATACGGAAAATTAAAACAATGCACCGCAGTTGATGAAGCAATTCGTACCGCTCAGTTTGTCCGCAATAGCTGTATTAGATTGTGGATGGACAATAAAGGAACGGGTAAAAACGATTTGCAAAAATATTGCTCTGTACTCGCCAAACAATTTTGGTTTGCAAACGAACTCAATTCAATGGCTAGACAAGCCAGTGCAGAAAGAGCATGGTCATCTATTAATCGTTTTTATGAAAACTGTAAAAAAGGAGTAGTAAGTAAAAAGGGTTTTCCAAAATTTCAAAAAAACAGCCGTTCTGTTGAATATAAAACTACTGGTTGGAAACTAGCCGATAACCGAAAATCAATAACTTTTTCTGATAAAAAAGGTATTGGGCGTTTAAAGTTAAAAGGTACTCGCGATTTGCACTTTTTTCAGGTTAAGCAAATCAAACGAGTTCGATTAGTAAAACGTGCAGACGGTGTTTATGTTCAGTTTTGCATTGATTCAGAGCGTCGCGAAGATATCACGCCAACCGGGAACACAGTTGGTTTAGATGTTGGGTTAAAGGAATACTACACCGACTCAAACGGTGAGGTTATAAAGAATCCAACCTTTTTAAGGAAAGGGGAAAAAGTTCTTAAACACGCTCAGCGCCGAGTATCAAAAAAAGTAAAAGGCTCAAAAAATAGAGGCAAAGCTAGGCATATTTTAGGTAAGCGCCACCTCAAAATAAGTAGGCAACGTAAAGACCATGCTGTGAAGTTAGCACGGTGCGTAGTTCAATCTAACGATTTGATAGCCTACGAAGATTTGAGAATTAAAAATATGGCGAAAAATCACTGTCTGGCTAAGTCTATTAATGATGCATCCTGGTATCAGTTCCGTGTGTGGGTTGAATATTTTGGAAAAGTATTTAAGCGTGTCACGGTTGCTGTCAATCCTCAATACACCAGTCAAAATTGTTCTAGCTGTGGAGAAGTTGTTAAGAAAACTTTATCTACTAGGACTCATGCTTGTAAGTGTGGGTGCGTATTGGATAGGGACGAAAACGCAGCTATTAATATTTTGCATCGTGGGCTTGGTACGGTAGGGCATACCGGAACTACTGCGTTAGACGTAGAAAACGCTTGGGGAGATGAAACCTCTACTCAGCTTGGTGGAAACCTGGTTGAGCAAGTATTGTCGCGGAACCAAGAATCCTCGCACTTATAGGGCGAGGAGTGTCAAAAGAAGATGGTTCGATACTTTGGTACGGTTGCGTTCTTGATATTACCAAACGCCAGGAAGCAGAAGTACAATTGCGAGATAAAGAAGCTCAATACCGTAAAATTTTTGAAGCCGTTAGCGATGGTTTAAGTATTTTCGATTTGGAAACCGGCAAATTAGTGCTAGCAAACTCTGCAGCCTCTGAAATACACGGTTATTGTGAAGAAGAATTTATGACATTGCATCCTAAAGATTTTATTCATCCTTTATACTATAATTCGTTTGCAAATTGCATCAACACCATATCTTCTGGCGTATCTTTTCACACTCAAGCAATAGATATATGTAAAGATGGCTCTCAGATACATGTTGATGTCAAAGGAATTCAATGCATTTACGATGGTAAACCCTCTTTTTTAGCTGCAATAAGGGATATTACGAAACAAAAACAAGCAGAAGAAAAACTGAAAAAACAAGCTTGCACTCTTAAAGAAGCATTACGCAAACTCAAAAATACTCAAGCCAAACTCGTACAATCGGAAAAAATGTCATCCTTGGGGCAAATGGTAGGTGGAGTTGCTCACGAAATCAATAATCCGGTTAATTTTATTTACGGTAATCTTCAACCCATTAGCGAGTATATCGAAGATTTATTCGGTTTAATTGCACTATATCAACAATATTATCCCCAACCCCATCCCGAAATTCAAGCAGAAATCGAGACAATCGAACTTGATTATCTCCGAGAAGACTTAACTAAAATACTCAAATCGATGCAAGAAGGTACTAACCGCATCCGAGAAATTGTTTTGTCGCTAAGGAATTTTTCGCGATTGGATGAAGCCGATTTCAAAAAGGCGAATATCCATGAAGGAATGGATTCCACACTGATGATTTTAAATAACCGTCTTAAAGCTAAATCAGGCTCTTGTGAAATTACAATAATTAAAGAATACGATACTTTATTGCCTTGTATAGAATGTTATCCCGGACAACTCAATCAAGTCTTGATGAATATTTTAGTCAACGCCATTGATGCCTTAGAAGATAGAATCAAAAATTGCGGATGTAAAACCAATGACGAAAACTATCGGAATTCTTTCCATCCTCAAATTACTATTAATACAAAACTTATTCAATCAAACTTCGTCAGAATTAGTATTGCCGATAACGGTTGTGGAATTCCTACTCATATTCAAACTAAACTATTCGATCCTTTTTTTACAACTAAGGAAGTAGGTAAAGGTACGGGTTTAGGATTATCTATCAGCTATCAAATTGTAGTTGAAAAACACCGTGGAAAACTTTATTATTACTCTAAGGGAGGGAAAGGAACTGAGTTTATCATTGAAATACCGGTTTTGCAGTGAACAATTATCAATGAACAATGAACAATTATCAATGAACAATTAACAATTAAGAGTGAATAGTTAGGAATTAAGATATTGGTTCAAAACTTATTTATCAATGCTCAATTCGCAATTCTCATTTACTGGAGGTGCTTGGTATCCCAATTATGAATAATCAGCAAGAAACTCATTTAAATCGCGCTCGTGCTAGTCTTAGACAAGCCTTGTCTTGGTATGGCAATCTGCCTAAGTCGCGATTTGATTCGGAATTAGCGGGTTTAATAAAACCGGAAATACAGCTTTTAACCGCTAATCTCAATAAACTTGATTACAATGTGATTCGTATTGCTGCTTTTGGGTTGGTAAGTCGCGGTAAATCGGCGGTTTTGAATGCGCTGTTGGGACAAAAGATTTTGCAAACGGGACCTCTTAATGGTGTCACTCAATACCCCCGTTCTATACGCTGGAATCCCGGTGGCAAGATAGAAGTTGAATTAATTGATACTCCCGGGCTAGATGAAATTGCTGGTGAGACGAGAGCACAAATGGCACGGGAAGTTACCCATCAAGCCGATTTAATTTTATTTGTTGTCTCTGGTGATATTACTCGCACCGAATACGAAGCGCTATTAGATTTACGACAGTCGCAGAAACCATTAATTTTAGTATTTAATAAAATAGATTTATATCCCGATACCGATAAAACAGCAATTTACAGGAATTTACAAGAATTGGGTGCCGGAAGTTTGGCGAAACCCCTACAACCTGATGAAATAGTCATGGTAGCGGCGGAGCCTTCACCCATAGAAGTTAGGGTAGAATATGCTGACGGTAGCGAAGATTATGAGTGGGAGACACCACCAGCGCAAATAGAAGAGCTTCAACAAACAATTTTGAAGATTCTCAACCGTGAAGGGCGATCGCTTTTATCTCTCAACGCTTTAGTACAAGCAAAAGATGCTGAAGAATCCATTGCATCTAAAACTGTAGAATTACGAGAAAAAGAAGCAGAAAATTTGATTTGGCAGTATGCCAAGTATAAATCATTGGCAGTGGGGTTTAATCCTGTCGCCTTGTTAGATATATGTGGCGGAATTGTGGCGGATTTAGCGTTAATTCGTTCTTTATCTCGGTTGTATGGTTTACCAATGACGGGTTATGAAGCCGGAAAGCTGTTGAAAACTATTTTATTTAGTTCCGGTGGTTTATTGTTAAGCGAATTAGGGAGTAGCTTTCTTTTGGGTTTTGGAAAAAGTGCGATCGCTATTAGCTCTGGTGAAAATCCCATGAATATTACCGCTTTTGCAGGAACCGCCATTACGCAAGCAGGTATCGCTGGTTACGGGGCATATTCCGTAGGTAAAGCGGCGCAAGCTTATTTGGAAAAGGGTTGTTCTTGGGGAGAATTAGGCGTTAGTAATGTGATTGAAGAAATATTAAGTGAAGTTAAATCGGATACTATTTTGTATCGTTTATGGCAAGAGTTAGGAGTTAGGGGTAATAAGTTAGGAGTTAGGAGTTAGGAGTTAGGAGTTAGGAGTTGGGAGTTGGGAGTTGGGAGTT
>ERZ1740059.948-NODE-948-length-14753-cov-9.177779_pt1 | contig 14753 bp, 11 predicted proteins | sample MGYA00581744_ERZ1740059 | MGnify/ENA primary metagenome ERZ1740059 (study PRJEB43018, sample SAMN04849738) | marine metagenome | isolation source: floating plastic debris | place: Pacific Ocean | collected 2008-08-28 | study: EMG produced TPA metagenomics assembly... | reverse complement strand
TATAGGAGTGGCGTTCTAAGTTTGTCATAGTTAAAGATTTATGGATAGAAGACAATTACTAAGAAACGGTTTCGTAGCAGCTACAGGATTAGCAGCAAGCTCTTTGTTTGGCTGTAAATCATTACTATCAGCATCGAAGGAAAAAGATAAAACCAGTTGGGGTTATATAGGTAAAGAAGGGCCAGAAAATTGGGGTAATCTGTCGCCAGATTTCAATACTTGTCAGTTGGGTAATAATCAATCTCCAATCAATATAAAATCGGCAGTTGATGCGGATTTACCTAAATTAAAAATTAATTATAAAAATAGTCCTCTTCGTATTATTAATAACGGTCATACTATCCAGGTAAATTATCAATCCGGAAGTAACTTGTTCCTGAATGATGAATCTTATGAATTACTGCAATTTCACTTTCATCATCCCAGCGAACATAAAGTTGAGGGAGAGTTTTTCCCGATGGAATTACATTTAGTTCATAAAAGTCAAAAAGGTTCTTTAGCTGTAATCGGTATTTTTCTCAAACAAGGTCAAGAAAACTCAGCTTTTCAAAATATTTGGCAAGCAATGCCTCTGAAGCAAGGCAATGAAAAAACGATATCTGATATAAATATTAATGCTTCCGATTTATTACCAAAAGAGCAAGATTATTATCTTTACTATGGTTCTTTAACTACACCACCTTGTTCGGAAACCGTAAATTGGATTGTTTTAAAAGAACCAGTAGAAATTTCTAGTCAACAAGTACAGAAGTTTGTTAATATCTTTCCCAATAATGCAAGGCCAGTGCAACAAACGAAGCGGAGATTTGTATTAGAATCTAGTTAATCGGATTCTAATACTATTTCTTATTTTGCCAGATAAGCATTTCTCAGATGCCACATCATCTCACGGTACAATTCATTCTTGACACGGTTACCTCTCTCACAATGCTCTAGCTTGATATCATCAACGAAAAATTTAATCAGAAATACTTTCTGAGGATCCCCCCCTCCAGAAACCTTTATCTTGTCTACCCAAATTTTTGGATCTTGCCACTCTGTACGAGAACGTTTGAAGCGTTCTTGAAGCCAAATAACAATACTCTTTAAAGTATCATCCAACCTGGTCTCATCAGTGGAGAGATTGTTTACTTTAAATAGTATACGATTCATTTTTCGCTTTAGTAGTTCAATCTTCTGCTCCCATTCTTCTGGCAGTAATTTTTGATCTTCTCTTAATAAATCTGGGTCTTTTAACCAAAAAGCATACCATGCTCGAACTAAACCAATAAGAGATTGTTCTCCAGCTTTTGCAAGACTTCCTTCTTCTAAAAATACCTTTTTCCTCCAACCTATTTTGCCATCTGTATTAATTACTAAACCAATCATCTGGCAAATTTCTAAGTAGTCATGGCGAATAAATTTGATTTCACTTTCATCCAAACCTTCATCTTCAAATTGACTAATCTTTGTAGATAAATTCTCAAAAGCTTCTTCTAACTCTCTAAGCTTATGGTTAAGTTCTTTTTCGGCAATTAATCTTTCTAAACCAGATTGTTTCTTCTGTTCCTCTCTAGTTCCTGGTTTGGAAAATCCATAAAACTGCTCTAAAACATCAATTTTTTTATCAATTTGACCCATTGTGTCTGGATGTGCCAAAATAACATTTTCCATAAGTTGGACAACTTGACTGGGATCGGCAGTTGATAGAGTTTGAATCTCAATTTGGTCGTAGTAATGAGGTGTGGGACGAGTAAGATTAATAATTGCCTGTTTTTCAAAGGTAGCATTGGGTAAATACATATCACTGTGATCGTTTACAATATATAAATGAGTTACTCGCAAACCAATTTTTTTAATTATTGCTCGTTCGCCGTTTCCTAAAGTAATAATATCCCCAAATTGAAATGGTGTATCAATTAATAATACTAAACCGCTGAGAAAGTTTGCTAAAGAGTCTTTAAACGCAAAGCCAAGAATAAAACTTGCACCCCCAATTGCTACCCAGAGTCCAGCGACATTTACACCTATAGATTCTAAGAGTAAAGAACCACCCATCACATAAATTATTATTGGGAGAATGGTTTCTAAAAGGGGAATCAAAACATCGTCCCACATGGCTTCACTTTTCTCAGCATAAATTTTCAGATAGTAGATTATTACCTGAGTAAAAAGTTGACTAATCCCGTAAGTTGCTATGACGATAATCACAGCACTTAAAGTTTTGTCAATCCAAGCTTCAAAGTCAGCTAGCTCTAATTTAGATAATGAAACTTTCAACCCAATAAATAGAGTTAATAGCAAAGCTGGTTTGCGCGATATTCTCAAAGTTGTTATTGCTACATCGGAAGAAAATCGGCGAAACCATACAGGTAATATTGCAAATGTTAATACATATAGAACAAAAATAATGCCGCCAAGAATGGCGAGACTTCGCAAAAATTCGTAAATTCCTTCCATGATGACTATGTAAATCTGAAGATAAACGATTTAATTCAATATTATTATTTTTCCATTGATTATAGTCAGGACGGCCCGCAATTGTCACACAACTCGGGTGGTGCCTTACACTCACCGTCTGTCAGTGTACAAGCAACGGCAATAAAGTGGGAAGAAAATCTACACCCTTCGGGTATCTCCTAAGCCCTAAGTCCCTCCGGGACGACCTTCGGTACGGGCATACAACGCGTACGGAGACGCTTCGCGTTCACGAAGTGACTCGTCAGAGTAACAGCAACAGCGAGTGGGGGAAACCCCCAAGACCGCGCGCGCTGCTTCACCACTTTTTGCCTCCCCTACAGCAGAAATGTGCCAGTTGCGGGCCGTCCTAATAGTAATGGCCGCAACTGGCACATTTTTTCTTGTAGGCTTCCCTGTGACACTTTGAGGGATTCTTTAGGAAAGAATAAGGCTTGTGGTCTCACGCACCAATCCGCCTATTGTGACAGTATGGCAAGTCCTGGATTACAACTATACAGCAATAGAAAAATTTAATGTGATTTTTCAAATATTGTCAATGTTAAATAATATTAGGTATGAAAAGTATGAAAAATATGAAAAGTATTATTAAAATTAAAAAAAAAAAATAAATTTCATGAAAATATTACTATTATGGTATAAACGATAGATAATAATTATAAATATGAATCTATTACGAAGTTATGTTGTTAATTATAAAAACGATTTAGTATCGTCAAAATGATGTAAATGGATATATATAAGTCTTAACTTTAAGCAATTGAATAGAGATAAATCATGCAAGGATGAGCATTGGTAGTCCAAAAGTATTTTGATATTTTAATTGAATTAAATTAATGACAATGAATATTATTTTACCCGTAGTCGAGAGATTGGAAATAGGTGCTCCACCCAATGAAGTTAGCCAGTCTGATGCGGCTGAGTTTGTGGCTAACATACCAACTCTGAAAAAAAACCGACATCGCATCGGTAAACTATATGCCAACACCCGCATTGAAGCTCGGCAAATGGCGATCGATCTCACCAAACCTGAGGCGGTGGCTTTCCATACCCAGCACCCCAACATCCAAACCCGCATGGCAATGTACAAAGAATCTGCCGTGCCTTTGGCCGAAGAAGTGGCAAGGAAAGCTCTTAAAGATACTTCAGCATCCTGTGAAAATACTGTAGATAGAGAACTGATTGACTCTATTAGTCTGGTGGTAGTGGTGTCTAGCACGGGTTTTTTGGCACCAGGAATAGATGCAGAATTAATTAAGCGTCTGGGATTGAAACGCAATACGGCTCGTGCTGCGGTCAGCTTTATGGGCTGTGCTGCGGCGATGAATGGCTTAAGAGTCGCTTGCGATCATGTACGGGCTTATCCTGACAATAAGGTGCTGTTGGTGTGCGTAGAAATGAGCTCGGTGAATGCCGTATTTGAGGATAACATTAATGATGTGATTATCCACAGTCTGTTTGGTGATGGTTGTGGTGTAGCAGTGATTGGTGCTTGCGATGAACTTGAAGCGCAAAAGCGAGGTCACTTAGTAATTGAAGAGCACATGAGTTATTTAGTAGAAGATACAGAGGACGGTATTACCCTCGGGATCAACGATAATGGCATTACTTGCAAGCTTTCGCGCTACTTACCTAACTACCTGGAAAATAATGTGGGTAGATGCATTGAAGGTTTCTTAGCTCAACAGGGATTGAGTAAACAAGACATAGATTTGTGGGCAGTGCATCCAGGAGGAACACGTATTATTGAGAACGTGCAAAGCTCTTTAGGATTAAGAGACGATCAAGTTGCCGATAGCTGGGAAATATTAAGGAAATACGGCAATATGCTCAGTGTGGCGGTGCTATTTGTCATTAAGCGCATGATGGATCGCATTGAAATTCCAAAGGAAGCATCTGTCGATGATTGTAATGGTAATGACGATGTACTGAAAAAGTCGTGGAGAGGGATAGCCTTTTCTTTTGCACCTGGTGTAGGAGTAGAGGGAATTACATTTAGGAAGTTTATGCCCTGCGAACTGCCAAAATCGCAAAAATTAGTAGTTCCCAATCAAGAATTCATCTCTAGAAGCCATGGTGAGAAATTAGAAAAAGTTTGAACAAATCTCTATTATTAAACCTTTATGAACTTTTTCAATCTAAAACAAGACGACATCTTACCTCGCTTCTTGCAATTGGCCCTGGTCAACATGGCATCCTATATCATGCTTCCCCTTGTAGGTATAATTAATCTTGCATTTTTGGGTCATCTGAGTGATATTAGCCAACTAGCTGGAGTCGCTTTAGGCACAATTCTGTTTGATTATCTTTACCGCGCTATGGGATTTTTGCGGGCTGGTACAACAGGGTTGACAGCACAAGCAGAGGGGAGGGGAGATAGAGAAGGTGTATTATTGCAAGGATTGCGGAACGGTTTGATTGCTTTAGCTATTGGTTTAGCTATCTTGGTGTTACAGTATCCTTTGCGAGAGCTAGGTTTTGCCCTGCTAAATGCTACCCCAGAAGTTAAAGTTGCCGGTTACGACTATTTTAATGCTCGGATTTGGGCAGCCCCAGCGGTTATGGTACGATTCGTCTTTATGGGTTGGTTTTTAGGACGGGAAAAGAAAGTTAAAGTTTGGCTAATTCTTTTTGTTGGGTTGGGAACCGATGTATTACTCAACTATCTGTTGGTGATACAGTTGGGATTAGGCAGCATGGGGTCTGGGCTAGCTACAAGCCTAGGTAATTATGTAATGCTCTTTACAGGGCTGATTTTTATATGTAGCGAAGTAGGATTTGATGAAGTCAAAGCCGTAGGTCATAAGATTTGGAATAAGTCGGCATTCAAAGCAACTTTTACCCTTAACGGTGACATTTGGCTCAAGAATTTAGTGCAAATTTCTACCTACTCTTTATTTACTAATTTAAGTTCGTTAATGGGAACAGTTTTCCTAGTAGAAAATGCCTTGTTGCTACAAGTTGTTTTGCTGGCGGTGCACTTAATTGATGGTATTGGCTTTGCGATAGAAGCCCTGGTAGGAAACTTACAAGGGCAAGGCAAGAAAGACCAATTAAAAACAATCGTTTTTTTAGGCGGAGTAAGCAGTCTCATTATTGGTTTATCCATAGCTTTGGTAAGTAGTTTATTTCCACAGAGCATATTTAGCCTACTTACCGATCACGAAGAAATTATTGAAAAAATGTATATTTATGTTCCTTGGTTATTGGTTGTTCTAGGATTTGGATCCCTTGCTTTTATGTTAGAGGGATATTTCCTCGGTTTAGCCGAAGGTTATACCATCCGTAATGGTTCTTTATTAGGCATTATTCTTGGATTTGCTCCTCTAGCTATTGCTTCTTGGCATTTTCACAGCAACCATATTTTGTGGTTAGCACTATCAGCGTTCATGTTCGTTAGGATGTCAATGTTTTTGTGGCAACTACCCAGAACTTTTCAGGAAGTACCAAAAGAACAACTAGCTTTAATCGATTAGCTGTAAAAATTGAAATTTAGTATGATAATTACAAATAATTTTGTCTTTGTTCATCTACATAAATCTGGTGGTACTTTTGTTGGTAAAACTATCTTAAAGCTGTTTCCCGAGGCACGACAAATTGGCTACCATTATCCCATAACGATGATTCCTCCTGAATACCAGAATCTACCAGTATTAGGAGTAGTTCGTAATCCTTGGGATTTTTATGTGTCTTACTATGCTTTTCAAAAGTCTTTAGTCGCTAAATTTGAAGCGGAAAAAGGAAATCTTTCTCAAACAGAATATCAATCGTTAGTTGATAGAGGTATAGATCCACGTAACGGGATTGATATTTTATTTGATGTTCTTAGTAACGAAGGTAAACTAGATTTTTTTCAAACAACAACTAACTTTTTAAATCTTGGTAGTCCAGCAGGTAAATTAGACGAAGTACTCGAATTAATGCCCGCTGAATTGGGCAGGAGAGGAAAATTTACACCGATTCAAAAACAAGGATTTCGGGGTATGAATATCATTAGAGATGACTTGGAAAAAATCCGGGATACGGGAAAAGGCTTTTACACATTTTTATTTGAGCATATCTATGGAATTGAAAATAATGTTTACTTTGCCAGAATGGAAACTCTCAGGCAAGATTTAATTAATATTTTGCAGCAATTTGGAATAGAAATTAACCAGTTAAAGCAAGAATTTATCAAGAGTGCTGCAAGGGAAAATGTTAGCAATCATAAAAATTATCTGAGTTACTATACTGCAGAGTTAGAGAATTTAGTCAAAGAAAAAGATGCTTTGGTAATTGATAAATTTGATTATAAATTATCACATGAAAATTTAAGTTATAGCTTGGAAAATAGTCCAGTTTAATACAAATAATAAACGTAGTAAAAGCAAGTTTTTTCTAATTTTTACAGCACTAGGTTTGGAGGATATCTTTATAAAATGCGCATCTGTGTAATTGGAGCAGGTTCGGCAGGTTTAACAACCGCTAAACATCTAGTCGAAGAAGGTTTTGAAGTCAAAATCCTTGATAAACGAGATAGTTTAGGAGGGGTATGGTATTTTGGCGAGAATATTAGTAGTGTCTCAGCTAATACTCATGCTACTTCGTCTAAGGTCTTCTTACAGTTTAGCGATTTTCCGATGGGAAAAGAAGTAGCACATTTTCCCCATCATAGGACTTATGTAGATTATCTCAAACGTTATGCTCAAGCCAACAATCTTTTGGATTTAATTGAATACAATCGTGAGGTAATTCGCCTCAGAAAAAATGCTCAACAGTGGGAACTGACTATTAAACACGGAGAACATACCTACAGGGAAATAGCAGATAGTGTTGCTGTTTGTTCGGGATTAAATCAAAAACCCTTAATGTTAGATGAACTTCCAGGGAGTCAAATTTTTCAGGGTTCAATAATTCACTCTTCTTTACTAAAAAGTACCGATCTATTAGAGGGAAAACGAGTGGTAATTGTAGGAGGTGGAGAAAGTGCAGCGGATCTTGCTCACGATCTAGTCGGTACTGCAAGTAAAGTGTATTTATCTCTCCGAAAAGGGATGGTAGTGTTACCTCGTTGGGGATTAGGAGATATTCCAGAGGATTATGGTTCCACAAGAGCTAAGGTATGGCTACCGCTAGAGTTTTTGCACGATTTAAACCGTTGCCGCGATTTGAATTCTAGATTCAAGACTCTTTTTACCCTCTTGAGTTTGCCCTTAGTCTTTCTGATGCTTTTCTTTGCTCCTAAATCAGCAATAGGGATTTTTCAAAGTCTTCTAGATCCGAAAATGTGGCAGGCATTGTTCAAAAGTCACCCTCGTCATGGCGAAGCAGACGGAATTGAACTTAGCAGAGCTTGTCAACAAATCTGTCACACCAAACCCGAGTCGGAAGCAGAAGTTAGCAAGCGATTTTGGCAACTCAGGCATACTTTAGAGTGGTATTCAGGGAGAATGCATAATATTCAACCTTTTATCAAAAGTTCCGACTTCCTCAAAGATATTGCTCGCCAAGATATTACAGTTGTGCCTGAGATTGCCCGATACCATCAAAATCGAGAAATTAAGTTTGAAGACAATTCTCAAGTAGAAGCAGATGTAGTTGTTTTATGTACTGGTTTTAAAAGTTTATTACCTTTTTTAGAACATTCCGAACTAAATGCTCACCAACTTTATAAAAATACCTTTATTCCAGGAAAATCAACCCTTGCTTTTATTGGTTTTGTTCGTCCTAATATTGGTGCAACACCACCTTTATCAGAAATGCAAGGGAGATGGTTTTCTCGGTTACTATCGGGGGGATGGCAGCTACCAGAAAAAGAGATTATGGAAAATGCGATCGCTCAAAACATACAGACTTATAATTATAATTATCCGCTTCATGCCAAAAGATTAACCTCTCTAGTCAATTATCACCTTTACCTATACGAGATAGCAGGATATATAGGATGTCGTCCTAATTTATGGCAATTGTTATCGAAACCGAAAATGTTTATGGCGATTCTTTTTGGTCCTTTTGCTTCCTTCCAATATCGCATACATGGTTATGGAAAAGACCCACAAGCAGTTGAAAAAGCAATCTCTGAACTCGAACCTTTGCCCTTTGAACGGGTTGTATGGCACGCAAGTCTTTATTTTTTGCTAAAACCTTTGTTTGTTTTACTAGGAAGTTTAGGCTTTAAAAGATTCCGTCCTACATTTTAAATAATCATGCATGTTTGTAGTCATCCCTAAAGGGATGTAATCCGCTTTCGGGCAATGGCTAAATCCATTACTACAAACCAATTTATAATGCACTAATTTAGGTTAAACGCTGCACTACTCATGGAGATGATACTTAATTTTCATAAGTTCTAATGTTGAATAACTTCCAAGAAAATACATTATTATTGCGCTTTTTGCGATTAGCCCTAGTTAACATGGTTTCCTACATCATGGTGCCCCTTGTAGGTATAATTACTCTGGCATTCCTGGGTCATCTGAGTGATATTAACCAACTAGCTGGAGTCGCTTTAAGCACAATTCTGTTTGATTATCTTTACCGCACAATGGAATTTTTACGGGCAGGTACAACAGGCTTGACAGCACAAGCAGAGGGGCGAGGAGATCGGGAAGCTGTATTATTACAAGGATTACGGAACGGTTTAATTGCTTTAGCTATTGGTTTAGCTATCTTGGTGTTACAGTATCCTTTGCGAGAGCTAGGTTTTGCTCTGCTAAATGCTACCCCAGAAGTTAAAACTGCCGCTTACAACTATTTTAATGCTCGCATTTGGGCAGCCCCAGCGGTTACGCTAAGATTCGTCTTGATTGGTTGGTTTCTGGGACAGGAAATGAACGGTAAAGCGTGGCTAATCATTGTGGTTGGAACCACATCTGATATATTACTCAATTACCTGCTAGTAATTGAGATGGGATTAGGTAGTATGGGATCTGGAGTAGCAGCAGCTATTGATGCGTATTTAATGGTTTTAACAGGACTGATTCTTGTCCTTGGCGAAGTTCAATTTCAGGAAGTAAAAGCCGTCACCCTTCATATTTGGAATAAGTCGGCATTCAAAGCAGCTTTTTCTCTGAATGGTGACATTTGGGTCAGAAATTTGGTCTTGATCTCTACCTTCTCCTTATTCACTAATCTCAGTTCAGCAATGGGAACTATTTTCTTAGCGGACAATACCTTATTACTGCAAATTATTTTTCTGGCAATGTATTTAACTAGTGGTATTGGCTTTGCTATGGAAACACTAACAGGAAATTTTGAAGGACAGGGTAAGAAAGACCATTTAAAACCCATACTTTGGTTAGGTGGAGTAACCAGTCTCCTGGTGGGACTATCCCTGGCGCTGGTATGTTGCTTATTCCCAGAGATAATCTTTAATCTGCTGACCGATCGCAGGGAAACTATTAAACAAATGTATATTTATGCTCCTTGGTTATTACTTGTTCTCGGATTTGGATCGCTTTCTTTTATGTTGGAGGGATATTTCCTCGGTTTAGCTGAAGGTTATACCACCCGTAATGTTTCTTTATTAAGTCTTGCTCTTGGATTTGCTCCTCTAGCTATTGCTTCTTGGTATTTCCACAGCAACCATATTTTGTGGTCTGCACTATCAGCATTTATGTTCGTTAGGATGTCAATGTTTTTGTGGCAACTACCTAGAACTTTTCAGGAAGTACCAAAAGAACAACTAGGTTTAATCAATTAGCTGTAATAATTGCAATTTCTTATGATAATCACAAATAATTTTGTCTTTCTTCATTTACATAAATCCGGTGGTAATTTTGTCAAGAAAGTTATCTTCCAACTATTTCCTCAGGCACAACTAATTGGGCACCACTATCCCATCAAAATGATTCCCCCCGAGTACCAGAATCTACCAGTATTGGGAGTAGTACGCAATCCTTGGGATTTTTATGTGTCTTACTATGCTTTTCAAAAGTCTTTAGTCGCTAAATTTGAAGCGGAAAAAGGAAATCTTTCTCAAACAGAATATCAATCGTTAGTTGATAGAGGTATAGATCCACGTAACGGCATTGATATTTTATTTGATGTTCTTGGTAACGAAGGTAAGCTTGATTTTGTTCAAACAACAACTAACTTTTTAAACCTAGGTAATCCAGCGGGTAAATTAGACGAAGTTCTCGAATTAATGCCTCCTGAATTGGGCAGGAGAGGAAAGTCTACACCGATTCAAAAACAAGGATTTAAGGGTATAAATGTCACTAGAGACGACTTAGAAAAAATCCGGAATACAGGGGAAGGATTCTACACATTTTTATTCAAGCATATTTATGGAATTGAAAATAATGTTCACTTTCCCAGAATGGAGACTCTGAGACAAGATTTAATTAATTTTTTGCAGAAGTTAGGAATAGAAATGAACCAGTCAAAACAAGAATTGATTCAAAATACTGCGAGGGAAAATGTTAGTAATCATAAAAATTATCTGAGTTACTATACTCCTGAGCTAGAAAATTTAGTTAGAGAAAAAGATGCTTTGGTAATTAACAAATTTGATTATCAATTCTCGAATTAAGTTTTAAGTTACAGCTAAAAAGGTAATACAATTGATGCTCAAATAATACTAATACCTTTTCTGTATAAAGATGTGCCAAATTTAGCCCAGACTGCTGGGCTTCCTTCCTGTAGCAATACCCTTAAAGGGTATTGCTACCGAGGATTTAGTGCAGCCTCATTAAGAATTGGTATAACTACAAATATATCTTAAACATTTATGTATAAAAATAAAATCATTTATGAATGAATTGACCTTTGACGTTATTATCGTTGGTTATGGACCAGTAGGAGCTACTGTAGCTAATTTTTTAGGTATGTATGGTTGGAAGACAGCAGTTTTTGAGCGGGATAATAGTATTTATCATTTACCCCGCGCCATCAACCTCAATCATGAGGTAATGCGTATTTTTCAGCAACTGGGTTTACTTAAGTCAATAGAATCTGTTGTCACACCTATTGATGGTGTAAGATTCTTAGATGCCAAGAAAGCAACTTTGTTAAATGTCAAGTTTGAGCCAACAAGTTCGACTCAAGGTTTTGCTCCTAACTACTCTTTTTATCAACCAGAATTAGAAACCAAACTCAGATTGGGAGTGGCTCGCTTTGATTGTGTCAGTGTCTTTTTAGGTCATGAAGTTGAATCTATTAGTCAAGATGCAGATAGTGTAAAGGTTTCCGTCCGAGACTTAAACAGCAACAGCTCCTTTTCTGTCTCCAGTAAATATCTCTTGGGTTGTGATGGTGCTCGAAGTTGCGTTCGTCTGAGTGCAAATTTAGAGCTTCATGACAATGGTTTTCACCGCCGACAGTTAGTAGTTGATGCTTTCTTAAAGGAGAAATTGTTATTGCCGACGATAGTGCAACAGTATTGTAATCCTAAACGTCCCAGTGTTTTCGTCCATTCTACTCAGAATCATCGTCGATGGGAGTTTGCTTTACTCAATGGTGAGACGCATCTTGAGATGGAAAACCCAGAGAAAGTGAAAGAGTTACTTTCAAAGCATGGGATAGATTCGAGTAAGTTGAAAATTGCACGAGCCAAAGTGTATGTTTTTCACTCTATGTGGGCAAAGCAGTGGCGTAAAGGGCGTATTTTTCTGGTGGGTGATGCAGCACATCAAATGCCTCCTATTCTTGGACAGGGTATGTGTTCTGGCATTCGGGATGCTCAAAACCTCAGTTGGAAACTCAATTTGGTGTTGCATGGCAAAGCGTCGTCACAGATTCTAGATAGCTATCAAACCGAAAGATTAGCTCATGTTAAACAAATTACCAAGACTGCTACCCGAATGTATAGCATTTTTAAAACTACTAATTTCCTAGTTGCTTGGTTGAGAAATGCTTCCTTAAAAGTTTGGCCTCAATTACCTAATGTTTGGTCAAATATGCCTCCTCTTCGAGAAGGTATTTTTAGTTATTCTACTCATTCTATAAGTAGGAAAAAGTCGGTAGTTGGTGAGATGTTTATGCAACCAATGGTACGAAATGAAAAAGGTGAATTAATTTTACTTGATGAAATTTTAGGTTTAAACTGGGCAATCTTAGGACTTGATATAAACGTCCGTGATTTGATTACTACTAAGTTAGCGTCTTTTTTAGTGAATCTACCAACCAGATTTATCAAAATTGTCTCACGAAAAAAACAGCTTAATTTAAGTTTAGCGAACTCCGAAACTATCGAAGTTGAAGATAAAACCAATCAACTCACTCATTGGTTTTATCAACAACAAAAAAGTATCGTTATTATTCGACCAGACCGTCATATATTTGGTGTTTACGAACGAGATGAAATCAATCAAGCAGTTGTAGAATTAAGTTGTTTAATATACCCTCAATAACTAAAGAACCGCAAAAATTATTTATTCTTAATATTGAAGCTATAAATAAAACTGTATAATATTTATCTGAAAGTGATTTAAAGTGAAAAAATAATCAGATAACAACATGATTAAAGTTTATTTCAGAATAGTAGTCTCTGCTTGGAAAAACTTTGGCTTTAGTACTACTTTTTGGGGTTGGCTATTAATAACACCTCTATTCATTGCTTTCTCGCATTTTAGTTTGTGGTTAGATAATTTATTTTTTCCAAAATATAGGGAGTGTCAAGTAAAAAATCCAATATTTATTGTTGGACATCCCCGTAGTGGTAATACTTTTTTGCATAAATTATTAACCCAAACCGATGAATTTTTGGCATTCAAAACTTGGCAGATAATTCTACCATCCCTAACTGCTCGTACTTTACTAAAACCTTTAATTAATTATTTAATTAATAATCAAAAATCTGGATTAGTGCCTGAAACAGTTGGTCATAGTATTGCCTTAGATAAAGTAGAAGAAGAAGAATTTTTATTCTTCCATAAACTTGATACCCAATTTGTCTGGGCTAGGTCTCCATTAGGATTTGACGACGAAGAACATCCCGAATTTCGCTTTCACGACCAGCAGCCAGATTCTCGTCGCAAAACTTCCATCAAGTTTTTCCAAGGCTGTCTACAACGGCAAATTTATCAGACAGGGAAGAAACAGGCAATTTTACAAACTTTACAATCTGTTCACCGGATTAAAACCATCCTGGAAACCTTTCCTGATGCCAAGTTTATTTATCTAATTCGTTCTCCCTATGAAACAATTCCTTCTCATCTTTCGGTTCTTTGGTTTTGGCTAGATCATCAAACTGGAGTTAACAAAATCGCTCCCGATAAATTAAAGCAATACTTTCAAAAAAGATACCGCTATAACATTGATCTTTATCGCTACTTTGATGACCTACAAAAGAATGGAGATATTCCAACAAACAACTTATTAGTTGTAGAGTATAACGAATTACGCTCAAACTTAGAAGTAGCCTTCCAAAAAATAGTTGACTTTACAGGAATTAAACCGAGTGAAGGATTACAAATAGCAGTACAGCAACAGGCACAAAAACAACATAAATATCAACGTAAACACGAAGTTATAGAACTAGAAAAGTTTGATTTAACTAATGAAAAAATTGCTCAAGACTTTTCCTTTGTATTGGAAAAATATGGGTTTAAACGGGAAGTAAAGAATTAAGCAGTTTAATAGCTAATAAGAAGGTAATACAATTCAACACAACAGGACAAAATTCCCTATCACCCCATCTTAGATAAATCAATAATCAAATCAAGAACAACAACCGAAAACCCATGTATCCAAACTATTCCGCAGAAACTTACGTTATCGAACCCCCAGAACTTTGGACAAGCACTATTGAAGATAAGTTTAAACACCAAGCTCCCCGTGTAGTTACCCTTGATGGAGTTAAACAGTGGGTAGTTAAAAACGATCGGCCATTTACTGTTGCTGGAGATATAGAAGAGCAAGTTGTTTATCGTGACTATCTTGATGCTAGTAGCTACATAGAGAAACTCGATGGAGAAGGCATTGCGGGAGCAGTTCTTTATCCCACCATAGCTAAAAGAGCATATGAACATTTAGAAACTGAATTACTCAGTTCAGTGGTTCGTATTTATAATGATTGGATTATTGAGTTTTGTAGCGCTTATCCAAATCGCCTCAAAGCGATCGCCATGCTTAATGTCGATCGCCCAGAAGAGGCAGTAGCAGAATTAGAAAGAACTGTCAAAGCAATTCGCAATTAACAATTCGCAATTCGCAATTAAAATCAGTGGAGGCTTGAACCCGCCACTGATTATAGACCACTGAACTTCGTTTCAGTGGGGGCTTGGAACCCAATAATTAAGCAATTATTCAATTTGTTTTGTAATAAATATATCAATTGCGAATTGCGAATTGCGAATTAACAATTGTTTGGTCAA
>ERZ1740059.946-NODE-946-length-14763-cov-5.685885_pt1 | contig 14763 bp, 10 predicted proteins | sample MGYA00581744_ERZ1740059 | MGnify/ENA primary metagenome ERZ1740059 (study PRJEB43018, sample SAMN04849738) | marine metagenome | isolation source: floating plastic debris | place: Pacific Ocean | collected 2008-08-28 | study: EMG produced TPA metagenomics assembly... | reverse complement strand
GCCACCTATGTGCATGACGATGCGCTCTATCAGGCCTATCTGACCGCGGCGCTGATCATGCTGAATGAGGGCTATGATCTTGACCCGGGCATTCCCTATCACGGCGCTGCCACGCGGAAATTCCCATTCCCCGGTGCCGCATCAGGCGACAACAACCGCTCTCCCTTCGCTCTCTTCGGGCCGCCCCACCTGCTGACCCTCGTAACTGAGGTCTCGAGCCGGGCGTTGAAAGCGGTGCGGTTGCAGAAGTTTTCTGTGCATCGGCGGCTGCGCCCCGAAGCGGCGGGCGCGCTCTTCCACACGGTATATTCCGGCTATGAGCCCCATTGGGACGACGCAAGCAGTCAACCCTATGGTGCGACCGGGGACAGCGATGAACAGACGGCCCGTCAGATGCTGGCCGATACTGTCGCCAAATACACCTTCCCGCAGGATCCCGCGGTCCAAGGCTCTGAGCCTGTCTTAGAAGAGATCCTCACGGACATTCGCGAGCACAATACCGCGCAAAACAAAGGCGCGCTCAAGAATTCCTGGCTCTTGCCGATGGCATTCCCGGAAGGCTCGCCCATGCATCCGGCCTATGGCGCTGGTCACGCGACAGTTGCCGGAGCCTGCGTGACACTGCTCAAGGCATTCTTTGCCATGAAGATAGATCACAAGCCTGTCTATGTCGTTGAACCGGGCGGATCCGCTTTGGTTCCCGATTGCGGCAAGGATCCCAAAGATCAAAAAATCGACCTCTTGGCCGTGAAGATTGACAACGGTCTGACGTTGGAGAGCGAACTGAACAAGCTGATGTGGAATATCTCCAACGGTCGCAACATAGCCGGTGTGCATTACTACACCGACTATATCGAGAGCGCGCTTTTGGGTGAGGCGATCACCATCGGCATCTTGCGCGAACAGATGCTGGCCTATCACCCGGATGAACAGGTTGAGATGACCGTTCCATTGGTTGTTGCAAGAACTCTTCCAGACGCGCTTCTCAGCGGACAGACGCAGCTGACCAGCAACGATGTTGTCACAGCGGTCAAGATCAGGAGCGATGGCACCCTCGCGGCCGCCTAAGCTCCGATCACGCCGGGCCTTGTTCTTCCTGCAGGTCCGGCGTGCTTTTTGATCACCGACTGCTGCGTGATCAACCCAATTCCAGCTTCCGGTATCACTTGCATAATGCGCCACGTGCGAAACTATTGCGGCGGCAATGTCCCAATAAAACGCCGCACCGTGCGAGACACACATCCTTCCCCATCTTTTTTGCCGTGATCTTCCGCGCGGTTTTTATCTTTTCTCACCTCCAGTGCTGCGATGGTGATCGCAAGCTTCGTTTCGGGTGGTGACAACCCGACGCTCACGCGCAATATGGTCAGTGTCCTACGCGACCAGACTGAGCCCACGATCACGAGTTCCGGAGCCCCAAGAATGATCGACCTCAAACACTATGCCAATCCGGCCTATGTCGACCTTTGACTACGTGATCGTCGGGGCAGGATCGGCCGGATCTGTTCTCGCCGCGCGCCTGAGCGAGGATGGACGCAGATCCGTTTTGCTGTTGGAAGCCGGTGGCATGGGGCGGCACCCGTGGATCCGCATCCCGATCGGCTATGGCAAAGTGTTCTACGACGCGCGCTTCAATTGGAAATACACAGCAGAACCTGATCCCAACCTCAATGACCGCGCCATGTACTGGCCGCGCGGCAAGGTTCTAGGCGGCTCCTCAGCGATCAACGCGATGGTCTATGTGCGCGGCCATCCTCAGGATTTTGAGGAATGGGTCGCGCACGCACCGGGTTGGGGATGGTCCGATGTCGCGCCTGTTTTTCAACGTATGGAGTGCTGGCACGGGCCGGAGACACAGGGGCGCGGTCAGACCGGGCCGCTGAGCGTGACAGATGTGAGCGGTGCCATGCACCCTCTGAGCCGTGCCTATGTGCGGGCCGCTGAGGAAACCGGGATCCCGTTCAATCCTGACTACAATGCATCAGACATGATGGGCGCGTCCTATTACCAGATCACAACCCAGAACGGCGTTCGAGCCTCCTCCGCGGATGCCTATCTGCGCCCGGCACTGCAGCGGCAGAACCTGAATGTTGAGACATCTGCCCACGCCACCCGCATTCTTTTTGAAGGCAAGCGCGCCACGGGGATCGCCTACCAAAAGCATGGCGTGACTAAGACAGCGTTAGCACGCGCCGAGGTGATCCTTTGCGGCGGGGCCATCAACACGCCGCAACTGCTGCAACTCTCCGGGATTGGGCCCGGTCCTCTGATGCAGAAGCTTGGGCTGGAGGTGGTTCAGGATGCGCCGCACGTGGGCCAAAACCTGATGGATCATCTTGGTATAGACCTGATGTTCCGCTCCACCCGGCCGAGCCTGAACCAGGTGCTGCGCCCGTTTCTGGGCAAAGCCAAGGTTGGTTTGCAATATCTGCTCACCAAGAAAGGCCCCCTGTCGATGAGCCTCAACCAGGCCGGTGGGTTTCTGCGTCTGCGGGAGGGCGAGGGATCACCGGACTTGCAGCTTTACTTCTCCCCCCTGAGCTACAGCCGCGCGCCCGCAGGCCAACGCCCTTTGATGAGCCCGGATCCTTTTCCGGCCTACCGTCTGGGCTTCAACCCCTGCAAACCCACGAGCAAAGGGTATCTCGAGCTGCGCTCGCCCGATCCCTCGGAGGCGCCGGTCATGCATGCCAACTACCTCGACACCGAAGAAGACTGTCAGGTCATGATCCATGGCACGCGGCTTATGCGCCGGATCGCGGCGGCTGGGCCGTTGGCAGATGTCACCGAGCGTGAGGTACTGCCGGGCCCGGACTGCGAAAGTGACGAGGACATCGTTGAGAACGCGCGCAATGACGGCTGGACCGTGTTTCATCAATGCGGCACCTGCCGTATGGGGCAATCAGCGCAACACTCTGTGGTGGATCCGCGCCTGCGCGTGCACGGTTTGGAGGGGCTCCGCGTGGCGGATGCCTCAATTTTTCCGACAATCCCCTCGGGCAATACGAACGCGCCTGCCATCATGGTGGGCGAAATGGCATCGGACATAGTGCGCGCGGATGCGCGGTGAAGGAGAGCGTGATGAACCTCAAACGCATTGAGAGCTTTACCAACGAATTTGTGGGCTTTGTCCGGGTCACCATGGAGGATGGGTCACAAGGCTGGGGACAGGTGTCCACCTATCACTCTGACATCACCTGTCAGGTGCTGCATCGGCAGGTGGCGCCGTGGGTTTTGGGCCAAGATACGACAGATCTCGATGACCTGCTCGATATTGTGACCGAGCGAGAGCACAAATTCCCCGGCTCTTACCTGCGCCGGGCGATGGCCGGGCTTGATACCGCGATCTGGGATATGCGAGGCAAGCAGGCGGGCAAACCTGTGGCGGCGCTCTTGGGTGGGTCGGCCGGCAGCATCCGCGCTTATGCCTCATCAATGAAACGCGATATCACGCCCAAAGACGAGGCCGAGCGCCTCAAACGTCTGCAGGGTGACAAGGGATTTGACGCCTTCAAAGTGCGCGCCGGGGCCGAGGTGGGCCGCAATCAGGATGAATGGCCGGGCCGCACAGAAGAGATCATCCCCACCATGCGTCGCGAAATGGGCGAGGCGGCTGCCCTCTTGATCGACGCCAACAGCTGTTACAGCCCGGACCGCGCCATTGAGGTGGGTCATCTGCTGCAAGAGCACGGCTTTGGGCATTTTGAGGAACCCTGCCCCTATTGGGAGCTTGAGCAGACCAAAGAGGTGACGGATGCCTTGGAGATAGACGTCACCGGCGGGGAGCAGGATTGTGATCTGCCCACATGGCGCCACATGATCAACATGCGCGCCGTTGATATCGTGCAGCCCGATATCCTCTACCTCGGGGGGATCAGCCGCACGTTGCGTGTCTGTCGCATGGCGGCAGAGGCCGGTTTGCCAGTCACGCCCCATTGCGCCAACCTGTCTTTGGTGACGCTTTTCACCATGCACCTGCTGCGCGCCATTCCGAACGCGGGCAAGTACCTTGAGTTCTCGATTGAGCGGGCGGACTACTATCCCTGGCAGGAGGGGCTTTTCGTCGAGGATCCGTTTGTAATTGAGGCAGGTTGTGCCACCGTTTCGGATGCGCCCGGTTGGGGGATCGAGGTGTCGCCCGAATGGCTGGCGCAGGCGCATTATCAGGTGAGCGACCATACGCATTAGACTGGTTGGGGCTGCCGTGTTGCGGCCTGAGCAGGTCCGGCGCTTGGGCTGAAAACATTGGATTTCATGAGGCAAACGCCCCGTGGAGACCGGGCGCACTGTTCCCTTGCCGAACCCCAGCCCTATAAATTAGGCTACCATGCAGCGGCGAGGAAGAATGACGTGACACCCAAGATCAACGCATCGACCGGGACACATATAAGGGCGACGGACGTGGCACTGCATCGCCCATTGAATCTATGCCCCACGTCTCGCCGTGACATCGCATCATGTGCGGGCGGCTTTGTAACGCCTGCGGCACTCAAGCGTCTTGCAGGCGCCAGGGACATGGCGACAGGACGGATGACAGATGAAAACAGATGGCAATAACCGCAGATAACATATCCGCCCCTCGGGCAAACAAAGTCCCTTCTGCCAATGAGGGCTTTGGCAACGAACTGCCCCTTGCGTCTGTCCTCGTTATTGACGACGAACCAGGCATGCGGAATTTCCTGCAGAAAATTTTGGCGGAGGTTTGCGCCAAAGTTGACGTGACCGACTGCACGCAAAACGCCTCAGACCTTTTGGACAAGAACACCTATGACGTCATTGTTCTCGACAACATCATGCCGGACAAAACGGGATTGCAGTGGTTGGCAGAACAGCGTCAGATTGGGCTCTTCAGTGACGCGATCCTGATCACGGCGCATGCAGATCTAGACACGGCGATCCAAGCCATACGCGCGGGTGCCAGCGACTTTTTGTTAAAACCGTTTCGATCCAACCAGGTTCTAAACGCCATCGCACTGAGCCTAGAACGCAATCGGTTGAGACGCCAAAACTCTGTCTTGCGCCATGAATTGGAAACGGGTCGCGACATTCTGAACCAACGCGATGCGCTTCTCGGTAAATCCACAGAAATCCAAACCGTCAGACAGGAAATTGAGCTTGCGTCCGTATCGCATGCCAATGTCGTCATTCGCGGCGAAGTCGGATCGGGCAAGCAAGTGGCAGCCCGGATGCTGCATGCATCTTCGCCGCGGGGCCAAAAGCCGTTTGTTTGGCTGAAGTGCTACGGGATGACGGAAGAGACCTTCAAACGGAGGCTCTTTGGTCAACTCGAAGAAGACGCCAGCGGTGAATTTGCCGGCGATGAAGGTATCTTGCGCAGCGCGACGGGTGGCACGCTCTATCTGGAAGATGTGGAAATGCTCTCGCCCGCCTGCCAGAACATCCTGGCCGAGCTGCTGAGCACAGGCCGCTTCACCCCTCTAGGCGCCAGCAGAAGCGTCGATCTTGATGTGCGGATCGTCAGCTCCACGTCGCGACCCTTGGCCGACATTGCAGAAGAACGCTCCTTCCGGGCGGATCTGTTTTATCTGCTGACCGTCGTTGAAATTGTTCTGCCGCCCTTGAGAGAACGCGCAGATGATGTGATCGAACTGACCGAGTTTTTCTCTGAAACCCTGGCATCCCGGATGGGGGCACAAATCCCGCCATTTACCCAGTTGGCCCGCCGCAGGTTCCTGACCCACACCTGGCCCGGCAATGTGATGGAGCTGAGAAATGCGGTCGCACGCGCGCTCATCCACGCGAATTTTGATGATGCTCTGGGGCCAAACACAGCCAAGTTTGAAGTGGAAAGCCTCGCGGCGATTGAACAACGCCACATCCTTGCGGTGCTGGAGGCGTGCAACGGCAACCGGGCCGAGGCCGCGCGGCGGCTTGGCGTGGCGCGTAAAACCATTGATCGCAAGTGCCAGGTTTGGGGTGTCTGAGCCGATGCGGTCGGTACGCCTTAGACTTCTGATTATCGCGCTTTTGCCCTTTATTGTTGTCTTGCCGCTCTTGTTGGGCGTGACCATGGTGCGATGGATCGACCGGTACGACGACCTGTTGATTTCAAAGGTCGCCAGCGATCTTCGCGTTGCAGAACAGTATTTTGGACGCATTGAGGCGACACAAGCAGCCGAGGTTGCTGCCCTCGCCAAATCGGTAGGCTTTGCCGAGGCCGCCTCCCGAGGCCCCGTGGCACTCTCTGCTTTTCTAGAACAAGAACGGGTAACCTTAGGCCTCGATTTCCTGGTTTGGAAATCAGTATGGGACCCTGTCCTTCCCAATGCCGCCAGAGAGGTCGCCATCTCTGCTGCCCCGGACGCGCCGATCGCCCATCTGGTGCTCCTGAACACCAGCGCCTTGCGCGGTATTTCCAACGAACTGGCAGATCGCGCGGTCATTCCGCTTGTGCCCACCGAGGCCGCGCGCCAGATTGATCGGGATGTGGAAGACCGCGGGATGTTTATTCTGGCCGCGCACCGGTCTCCTGAAGGGGACGCGGTGCTGATAGGTGGCCGGCTTCTCAACAAGAACCTTGACGTGATCGATACCATGAATGCCCTGATCTACCGCGATGAGGACGGGCAGATTTCTCGCACAGGCACCACCACGCTCTTTCTCGATGATGTGCGGATCTCGACCAATGTGCGGCTATTTGAAGGGTCCCGCGCCTTAGGAACGCGCGTTTCTGAGGCTGTTTGGCGGCAGGTGATGGAGACGGGACGCACCTGGCTTGATCGCGCGTTTGTGGTGAACGACTGGTACATTTCGGGCTACGTGCCGCTCTCCGATATTTCAGGCAATCGCATTGGCATGCTCTACACCGGCTTCTTAGAGGCACCCTTTGTCGCGCAAAGGAATGCCACCGTCGCCGTCTTGATCTTCGCCTTCTTCGCGGTGGTCGTCCTGTCTGTCCCATGCTTTTTGTGGCTCGCGCGCGGGATCTTCTCTCCCTTGGAGAGGATGACCGCGACGATGGCCAGGGCCGAGGCGGGCGCCTTGGACGCGCGGATTGGCGCGGTCGCGGAGAAAAACGAAATCGGCGCGGTGGCCGGGCACCTTGACCGCTTGCTGGATCAGGTGGAAGAGCGGGATGCCTCCTTGAGAGACTATGCCGACAATCTCAACGATCTGGTCGAACAGCGCACGCAGCAGCTCAAAGAGGCCAACAAAAAACTGGAAGACACGTTTGCCAGATTGGTGATGTCAGAAAAGCTTGCCACCGTGGGTGAAATCACGGCTGGCGTTGCCCATGAAATCAACAATCCCGTGGCCGTCATACAAGGCAATCTGGAGCTCATCCGGCGTGACCTTACGCCTGATCAAGAAAGAGAGCTGAAGACCGAGCTCGACCTCATTGATGCCCAGACACACAGGATCAACATCATTGCCAGCAAGCTGCTCAACTTTACCCGCCCTGACGAGATGTCGGATTTGCTGACGCTGGTGCACGCGGAAAAGGCCGTGGAGGACGCGTTGGTCCTCGTCGCAGCTGACTTGCGCAAATACAACGTCAAGACCAAACTCGATCTGACACCGACGCCGCCGTTCCGCGCGGTAGAGACGGAACTGCAGCAGGTGATCGTCAACCTGGCGATCAATGCGGCCCAGGCTATGGAAACAGGCGGCATTCTGAGCCTGAGCACGCGCCAAGCCATCCGCGATGGGGAGCGCGGAACAGAGATTGTCGTTCAGGACACGGGCCCGGGCATTCCGCCCAGTAAAATCGACAGCGTATTTGATCCGTTCATGACGTCAAAACTTGGCACTGGAACAGGTTTGGGTCTCTCGATTTCCCAGACCCTTGTCACCCGAGTCGGCGGTTTGATCAGCGTCAGCAGCGAGGAAGGCAAAGGCGCCACATTTTTTGTGTGGTTTCCGGCCGCGGACAATTTGTCCCCTGTGACGCTAGAGCCCACTTAAAAAGTGGACATTTTGTCCCTGTGGCGTCTGTTGAATTGTAGATATCAGGACAATTTGGCCTTATCCCAGAGCACCAGAATTCCTTTAACTACCTGATAATTAATAATAAGTTATTGACGCAAGGGATCTGCGACGTATTGTCTTTTCATCGCTACTGGTTGGCGGTGCCACCGAACAGCTTTCCTGTCTGAGGAGAACTGGAGAGCTTGGGACGCACAAGGGGGACCATTTTTACCGCCGTTGTGACTGCTGTGACAAATGTCGACTGGGCGAGCTTACCGGGACACCGGTCTTAAGGCGTTATCTCTTGTTTCGTGTGTGTGTTTAGAAGAATGCAAATCGGAACGAGTGGTGCGTGTAATCTGGGAGGATCATGTATGAAGAAAATTCGCTATCGTAACTGGCTGACCGCCGCAGCTATGGCCACGGGCCTGCTTGCAGCGGATATGGCCGCGGCAGAGGAAACGCAGTATTTCCCGATCGCCAGTAGTCGGGTGGGGCCATACTCCGCCATGGGCACCGGTTACTACGGTGCGCAGATCGATTACCTGAACTACGTCAACATGAATGGCGGCGTGAACGGTGTCATGCTCACCTGGCAGGAATGCGAGACCGAGTACAACGCCGTGAAAACCGTCGAATGCTATCAGCGTCTGCTTGAAAAAGACGGGCAGAAAATCGTTGTGTTTGACACGCTCGGCACACCCGGCGCCTACGCTGTGATCAACCGTATGGCTGAAGACGAGGTTGTGCTCGCGCAATACGGCTATGGCCGCACAGATGCGGCGGACGGCACCGTATGGCCTTGGGTCTTCAATGCTGCTGGCCATTACTGGTCGCAGATGGCTGTGAAGCTGAAGTTCATGGCTGAAAAGGAAGGCGGCATTGAAAACATGAAGGGCAAGAAGGTCGTGCATATGCACATCGACAGTGCCTACGGCCGCGAACCCCTTCCAGCCATGCGCGCCATCCTCGCGGAATGGGGTGCCGAACTGGTGGAAATCTCCATCCCGCCCCCAGGTCTGGAACAGCAGTCACAGTGGCTGCAGGTTCGCAAGGAACGTCCTGATTGGGTTACATTCTGGGGCGCTGGCTCTGGCATGAACTCAACCGGCATGACCAACGCGGCCCGGATCGGGTTTGACCGCGAAAAGCTGATCTATGTCACCTTTGGCGCGGCTGAAGAGGACATGTTCCCTGCAGGTGATGCGGCAACTGGCACATATGCCATGGCCAACGCGCTGCCGGGCGATCAGTTCCCACTTGTTCAGTCGATCAAGGAGCAGGTCTATGGTGCCGGTAAAGGCAACCTGGCGGAAGATAGCCGGATTGGAACCGTGTATTGGAACCGTGGTTTGGGCGCTGCCGTGACGTATATCGAAGCGCTTCGCGTAGCGCAGGAGATGCACGACAAGGTTGGCAAAGCTGTGACAGGTGCGGAATTCCGCGCGGGCAACGAAAGCCTTGTGAAGGATGATGCGCGTCACGAAGAGCATGGCATAAAAGGCATGATCGCGCCATTCGCGATGTCTTGCGCTGAAAATGCCGGTGCTGGCAAGTTTGCGATGATGCAGTGGGATGGAACACAATTCCAGCAAGTCACGGATTGGGAGGAGCCACTGGATCCCGCCTACATTCGTGGTCTCGTGGAAGCATCTGCTGCGAAGTTCGCGAGCGAAAACGGCATCACGCCACGTGAGTGCCCAGCTTCCTAAAGCCATAAACACTTCGGAGGACCGACGGGATCGTCGGTCCTCCATACCTCGCCAGGAGCTTAACCGCTTCAGCGCACGAGTGAATTACAAGAAATTGACGGACTTCACATGACTGCAAGCGATAACATTCTGGAGATAAACTCCATCGAGGTGGTGTATGACAGCGTGATATCCGCGCTTCATGACGTCACCCTCTCTGTACCGCGCGGCAAGATCGTGGCCCTTCTCGGGGGCAACGGCGCGGGAAAAAGCACAACGCTGAAATCAATCTCGACCATGCTGGCTGCTGAACGCGGCAAGGTGACCAGAGGCAGCATCTCCTATGATGGGACGCCTGTAAAATCTCAGGATCCCGCGCAGATGGTCGGTCTTGGTCTCGTTCAGGTTTTGGAAGGTCGGCGCTGCTTTGGCCACCTGACGGTCGAGGAAAACATCATCTCCGGAGCCTACTCGCGAAAACTGTCCAAGACAGAGATCAGCGATGAGTTGGAAAAGATCTACGGCTATTTCAATCGCCTGAAAGAGCGCCGCAAAAGCCAGGCAGGCTATACCTCTGGCGGCGAACAACAGATGGTCGCGGTGGCCCGCGCCATGATGGCAAAGCCAAAGATGCTCTTGCTGGATGAGCCATCCATGGGACTTGCGCCCCAGCTTGTCGAAGAGATCTTCAACATCGTGCAAGAGCTCAACCAAAAGGAAGGCGTGAGCATTCTTTTGGCCGAGCAGAACACGAACGTGGCGCTCAAAAACGCTGACTTTGGCTACATCATTGAAACCGGGCACGTGATGCTGGAAGGCACCGCGAAAGACCTGCTCAATGATGACAAGGTCAAAGAACTTTACCTGGGGATTTCAAAGGAAGGTCGCAAGAACTTCCGCGATGTGCTGCGTGAGGAGAGCCAATCTCACGCCGGTATTCATCACTGACGCGAAGAAGGGGGGAGGACAACATGTTGGATACAAGATCATTCCCGATCGGTGACCCGATCCTGGAAGTGAACAACATCTCGCTGAGCTTCGGTGGTGTGAAGGCGATTACAGACACGTCGTTCAAAGTGCTTCAGCACGAGATCAAGGCCATCATCGGGCCGAACGGCGCCGGAAAATCATCACTGCTGAACTGCATCAACGGGATCTACAAGCCGCAGGAAGGCTCGATCGCGTTCAAGGGGCGCAAGCTTGAAAAAATCACGCCGAAACTGATCGCCGAAGAAGGCATTTCCCGGACGTTTCAGAACCTCGCCCTGTTCAAAAGAATGTCGGTGCTCGACAATATTCTGGTGGGCCGAAAGCTTCACATGCACGCAAACTTCCTGAGCGTGGCGTTTCAGATGCCCTCGGCACGCACCGAAGAGCAAGCCAATCTGGAACGCTGCGAGGAGATTGTGGAATTTCTTGAAGTGCAGGACATCATGCACACGCCAGTGGGCAAGCTGCCCTACGGTTTGCAAAAGAAGGTCGAACTGGGCCGCGCGCTGGCCACAGAAGCGCAAGTCCTGTTGTTGGATGAACCCATGGCCGGCATGAACGTGGAAGAAAAGCGAGAGATGTGCCGCTTCATCCTGAAAGTGAATGATGAGCTGGGGACGACCATGGTGCTGATCGAGCACGATATGGGCGTGGTGATGGATATCTCCGACAACGTGGTGGTTCTAGACTACGGCAAGATCATCGCCGACGGCCCGCCCGATGAGGTCCGTGCAAATCAAGACGTAATTGACGCCTATCTGGGGGTGGCTCATGACTGAGGTTCTATTTTTCTTCGAAGTGGTATTGGCCGGCCTCTTGGCGGGCACGATGTACTCACTTGTCGCTCTGGGTTTTGTGCTGATTTACAAAGCCTCATCGACGTTCAACTTCGCCCAGGGTGCCATGGTGTTCTTCGCCGTGCTGTCCTTCGTGGGCTTCATGGAGTTGGGCCTGCCCTTTGTGGTCGCTTTCTTCGTGACCATTCTCTTGATGGTTCTCGTGGGCTTTGCGACACAACGCTTGGTGCTGCAGCCGCTGATGAATGAAAGCGAAGACACGGTGCTTATGGCCACGATCGGCCTGGGCTTCGTGCTCGAAGGGCTGGCACAGGCGGCTTGGGGTGTGGAAGTGCGTCGTCTCGATCTTGGCAGCGGTGACTTTCCGATCCAGTGGATCGTGGATTCCACGGGCCTCTTCATCTCGGCGCTCGACCTGACAGCGGGCCTCGTTGCAGCCGGTCTGATCATCGCTCTGGCGTTGCTTTTCAAGTACACAAAAATGGGCCTTGGCCTGCGCGCCGTGGCCGACGACCCAGGCGCGGCCAGCTCAATCGGTATTCCGCTCAGCTCAATCATGTTGCTCGTGGGGTCTGCTGCGGGTGTGGTTGCCATGGTGGCCGGTATGATGTGGGGGGCCCGGGCGGGGGGACAGTTCGCCCTTGTTGACCTCGCCTTGAAGGCCCTTCCGGTCTTGATCATTGGCGGCTTCTCGTCGATCCCCGGTGCCATTGTCGGCGGCCTCATAATCGGTGCGTCCGAGAAAGTGCTTGAGGTCTACATTGGCCCCTATTTTGGAGGTGGTATCGAAGTTTGGGCGCCATTCGTCCTCGCCATCTTCTTTCTGCTGTGGCGGCCTGAGGGCCTCTTCGGCGAAAAGATCATTCGGCGCGTGTAAGGAGAGAGATCATGAAACCCAAACCCATGTTCATGAGTTTTTCACGCGGCGATGTGACCAACTTCGTCATGCTGATGGTGATCGGCCTCGCCGTGATCCCGGTGCTCATTCAGACAGATTACTGGTACTCGTCGATCCTGATCCCCTGGCTCTGCCTATCACTGGCGGCCATCGGGCAGCAGATCGTGATGGGATATGCTGGTCAGCTGGCCCTCGGGGCTGCGGGCTTTATGGCGGCAGGTGCGTTTGCACTCTTTAACCTCGAGCTGCGCGTGCCGTGGGTCCCGTTTCCGATCAACCTGATGTTCTCAGGCCTCATCGCCGCAGCCTTTGGCATCATCTTTGGCCTGCCAAGTCTCCGGGTGCGCGGGATCTACCTCATGGTGGCCACGCTCGCGTCCCAGTTTTTCATCATTTGGATGATCGATAAATTTGGATGGTTTAAGAACTACGACACCTCGGGCATCATCACAGCACAGGACATTGTCATCTTCGGCAAAGAATTCACGACGCCGCTGGAGATGTACCTGGTCGTCTTGGTTGTTGTGGCAGTTCTTACCATACTCGCCGTGAACATGACGCGTGGAAGCACTGGTCGGAATTGGATGGCCGTACGCGATATGGACATCGCGGCGGAATCCATGGGCATCTCCCTGCTGAAGACCAAACTCCAGGCCTTCGCGATCTCCGCATTCTTTTGCGGGGTCGCGGGGGCTCTTTTCGCCTTCACCTATCTCAAGTCGATGGAACCGGTGGCGTTCGACATCAAACTCAGCTTCCGCATCCTCTTCATGGTGATCCTCGGTGGGCTGGGCACGATCAAGGGGGCCTTTATCGGGGCGGCGTTCATCCTGCTCTTCCCGGTGGCGCTCAATACGCTCGGCAATGAGTTGTTCCACGGCGCCATTGATGCCACGATCATCTCGTCCATCGAATTGGTTGTGTTCGGCGTCCTGATCATTGTCTTCATGATCTACGAACCGCTCGGCATGGCGAAGATGTGGGAAGGCATCAAGCAGAAGTTCAAGCGCAAGCCTGAACCGAGCATGGCGCGCGTCTCGGACAGCAAGGCGTGAGAAGGACAGTTACGATGTCAGCCAAACACAAAAAGCTTGCTCTGGCCTTGGCAATAGGCCTCGGTCTGGGCTTGCTGGTCGACAAAAACTTCGTGATCTTCTGATGATATCCGTGTCGACCAGTTGGCATTGCCCGAGATATGGGGAGGCGTGAGCCAGATAGGTGTGTCGCGAAATGCGTGATGAGGAAGACCCATCGCACCGCACCGATGACACTGTGATTGAACAAGCCCAGGACGTTTGACCCTAGTGGTTCGAATGTCCTGGGCTCACTTTTTTTGGCAGTCATGCAACCCGGTGGGATGCGCGCGCGGGCCTATTCGCGGTACGCCCCTGCGGGCTAGATGACAAAAGCTTGGCAATACGGGGATGCAACATCGAAGCCCAGGAGGCCCCATTCAATTGCTCTAGGGCTCCAAATCTGACAAGACAGTCAACTCACCAATATGTGCCTCGCCGGGTGGTGCCTCTTGTGAAAGCTTGCGAATGATCGCGATGGCGGCAGGTGACGTGGTGACAATCTTATGCTCAAAGTTCTTGCCATCTGAGAGATCCGACACGTCAACGATCGATATAGGAAGGTCGCCGACAACAGTTCGGTCCGTCTGAGCGCCAAGACGCGGACGCCTGCCGGTCAAGAGTGAGGATATGCGCAAGGCCCTGTCCTGTTCTGCCACCATCAGAATAAACGGATCGGGTAGTCTGCCCATTCCCGCGACTTGGCTGCGGAACAGTTCACCATCGATGTCCGGAGCCATCAGAACCAACGCGTCAATCTCCGCCGCGACATCTAAGCTCTTTTTCAACGCTGCCTGCCGCAGGGTTTCCATGATCAAGTAGCTGCCCATGGAATGCCCGACCAAAACGATCTTGCGATTGCCTTTGGACAATTGGATCAGAAGTGCTTCGAGATGATCGCGGGCAATCAAAGCGCTGTCGCGGTCATAGACATAACCGGCCGTGACACCGGCTGATGGCCAAGAGAACAAGACCGCGGGCGTCGGCACGTCAAAGTCATGGGCGAATTGCGCCATTTGATACACGGCTTCGGCGTGGCGTGTGTTGTAGCCATGGACGAAGAGAAGCGTTTCGTTGCGACCCGATGTGTCCGCTTGCGCCACCTTCTGAGCGAAGCTGGGCTGGTTTTCAAAGCTGCGATTCTCGACCGTGACAAAGTCGGTGCTGGCGTCTGGTTCACCATCTGGCCACTCGATCTTACCCACCTCATGCGCGGGCGGAATAGACACGTCTATGGCCTCAAAGAAGGGGGCTTTCGGTCTGGGCGGCGCTGACCGGGCATCCGCTTGAATGGTGCTTCGGAAGTTGGCCACCCAAACAGTTTGCACGGTTGCGCCTTCGATCAGCGGAGCAACATCAAGGCTGCCTCTTTCGCTGCAGGATCC